>Ga0184637_10002223_pt1 | contig 12567 bp, 14 predicted proteins | sample PLM3_127_b2_FD_133143 | JGI IMG/M metagenome (GOLD analysis project Ga0184637, IMG submission 133143) | Groundwater sediment microbial communities from an aquifer in East River, Colorado, USA - PLM3_127_b2 | ecosystem: Environmental > Terrestrial > Soil > Riparian zone | place: USA: East River...
CAGGTACCCCAGCACATCCGCGGCGTCCCAGCAATCGCCGGCTCCTGTGATGGTTCTGGCCTCAGCCTTGATCGCGTGTACAAACGCGCTTTCCCTTCCATTTGACCAGGCAGCGCCTATTTTTGTGTGGAGATCTGTGCTGATCCCTATCTTGTCTGCCAGCCTCTTGGAGGCGAGGCCTACTTCCTCAGCTCCATAACCTGGCGCAAGAAGGGTTCCGAACCCCAGCGCGTCTGCTAGTGAGTTGCACTCATTTTCATTTATCCCAATGGAATCTGTTATGCCGGCCAGTTTTGCAAGAGATTCCCGAAAGTCATCCTTTCTTGTCTCAATGTCGGCAGGATCGATGAAGTGGAATGCGCTAGGAGAGTTTCTGAACGAAAATTCTGCAAGCTCGGTTCCTCTTTTGTTGCTCGCCCAGTTGACTATCATCACCGCGTCTGCATTTTTCAAAATCGCCCTGTCGGCTTCGGAGCTTATCTTTTCCGGGCCAAAATTCGCATTGTCACCAATGTCACTCACCATGACATTGACCCTGGTTTCCATATGCGGAAATTCAAATGCGGTAGTAAGGCCGCTCCTGCCGCTTGCTATTCTGAGCGTCACCCTGTCGCCAAATTGTGAAAAAGATTGTCTAATCATGCTGGCACCCGTTTCGTCGGCAACAGTAAAGAGCGTTACCTTGACACCAAGTTTAGCCAGACAATACGCCACGTTTACGGCATTTCCGCCCTTCACGTCTGACATCGGGACACCGCGGATGCTGCCGCCGCCTCTGCTGGCTTTTTCGCCCAGATCCTTGAAAAGCTTGTCCTTGGACTCGAGCCTGACTATGCGATCAACGAAAAAGTCCGGCATCACAACAATCGAGCCGACAATTTTCAGGTGTTTGAGCTTTTCAACCATAGCCACGGCAGCTCAAGATAGCCGAGCTGTATTTGGGTATTTTGTGATAAATTGAAAAAAGGTGGAGTGTTCTACTCCATGTCCATGCCGCCCATTCCACCCATGCCGCCCATACCTCCGCCTCCTGGAGGGCCGGCCGGCATCTTGGACTTGCTTGAGGCGATTACGTCGTCAATCCTCAGAAGCATGGAGACGACTTCGGTAGCGGACTTGATGATCTGCCGCTTGATCACCGTCGGCTCGAGTACATTCTGCTTGAACATATCGGTCACCTGCAGGTTCCTGCAATCAACGCCGGTCCACTTGGCACCCTTACTCTGTTTTGAGCGAAGCTCAGTCATCGTGTCTATTGGGTCCATGCCTGCGTTTTCTGCAAGGTTGAGCGGAATCGAATCCAGCGCTTCAGCAAACTTTTCCACGGCAAGCTGTGCGCGTCCTTCCTGGGTCCTTGCCCACAGTCTCAGCTCGTTAGCGATGTATGCCTCCGGAGCGCCTCCACCCGCTACGATTGAAGGGTTCTCAAGGACGTCTTTGACCACCATGAGTGCATCGTGGAGCGACCTGTCGGCTTCATCGACAACTCGCTGGGAGCCTCCCCGCACCAGGATGGTAACGGCTTTGGGGTTCTTGCATCCCTCGACAAAGACCCACTTGTCAGTCTCCACCTTGCGTTCTTCAACCACTTGCGCGGATCCAAGATCCTTTGCAGTTAGGTCATCCAGGTTGTTGACAATTCTGGCCCCCGTAGCTCGTGCCATCTTCGTCATGTCGCTTTCCTTTACTCGCCTTACCGTCAGAATGTTCGCCTTGGCAAGGTAGTGCTGCGCAATGTCGTCAATGCCTTTCTGGCAGAGCACGACGTTTGCTCCGGAAGACTTGATCTTGTCTACCATTGATTTTAGCATCCTGTTTTCCTCTTCAAGGAACATTTGCATCTGCTGTGGATCAGAAATGCGGATCTCGGCAGTCATCTCCGTTTTTTCAATTTCAAGCGCTGAATTTATCAGAGCGATCTTTGCGTTGTCAATTTTCTTGGGCATGCCGGCGTGGACAACTTCCTTGTCGAGGACAATTCCTTTGATTAGCTTGGTGTCATGCATGGAGCCGCCCGCCTTCTTTTCTACCTTGATGTCATCCAGGTCCACTTTGTGGCCGGTGGCTGTCTTTTCGGCAACTTGCTTTATCGCGTCGACCACGATCTGCGCCAACATGGGACTGTCATCCGACACTAGTTTTGAGTCCATGCTTGTCCGCGCTATTTTGAGCAGCATGTCCCTGTCGGATACTTCGACGTTGACTGCTATTTTGTCAAGCAGCTTCAAGGCCTGATCGGCTGCAGCGTTGTAGCCGTCTACTACCACCGTAGGGTGCACGTCCTTGTTTATCAGATCTTCAGCCTTCTCCAGAAGGGCGCCGGCAAAAATTACAGATGACGAGGTTCCATCGCCTACTTCATTATCTACAGACTTCGCCACTTCGACCATCATTTTTGCCGCAGGGTGCTGCACGTCAATTTCCTTGAGAATCGTCGCTCCGTCGTTTGTTATCGTCACGTCGCCAAGAGTGTCTACAAGCATCTTGTCCATGCCCCTTGGACCGAGACTTGTCTTGACAATCTCTGCGATAAGCTTTGCAGCCGTTATGTTGTTCCTTTGAGCTTCCTTTCCCTTGCTCTCTCTGGTTCCTTCTTTTAGAATCAGGACTGGCATTCCGCCAGCGGTTGTTTGAATCGATGCCATTTTCACATATCACCTTATAGAATAATTGCAGGAATACCTATCAGTCTTTTATATATTATTGCTTCATCCCTGTGATGAAAGCCTTAGCTGCTTCTCATTAAATTTCGCGCGAAACCGAGAGATGTTTATTATGAACCTCTCATGTCTGCCTTCGCCTATCTTCTCAAGTTTGTCATGAGCCTCCACACTGAAAAGGATTTTCCTTCCCTCAAATGAAACTACCTTTGCCTTCAGCAACACCTCTGTTCCGACGGGCGTGGCGGCCAGGTGCCTGATTTCGACGATGGTGCCGACTGAATCCCACTCGGGGTCAGGAATTACCTGCTCTTTGAGCAGTAGCCTGCACGTTTCCTCCATTTCGGCAATCATGGAAGGAGTAGACAGGACATTCTCGCCTTCCCAGAGGAAGCTTGTGGTCTGGTTCGAATCAACGATTATACGGCGTTCCTTGCTTGCGCCTAGCTCAACTGCAAAATCCATATGATTGCAAACCTGACCCTGGAATTAGGATTTGTGCCTGCGGGCGTCTACCTTCTTTTCGTTCTCTTCACGAACATGGTGCAACCTGTCTTTTTCATGAAGAAATTGTTTGCCGCAATAGCTGCACTTGAGAACATGACGCTTGTGGGTGTCCTTTGCATGTTCAACCAACTCATCATAGGTGCCTAGCCTAGCATGGCAGTCCTCGCATTCGGTCTTTTGACGATGCAAGAAACCCATGAAATAACCTAAGCTCAAGGCTGGCTATTAAGCTGCATGATAAAAAGAAATGGTTGGCGCCTTAGCGGCTGCGCCTTAATCCCGAGGCAATCGCATAGCCAAGGCCGACTATCAGACCGAAAGCCAATGGTATCCATACTGGGAATGCAGCCGGGTCTATTGATTGCTTTAACAGGAATTCGAACGGCATACTGCCAAAAGGGTTGTATTGCTACTATATTAGATTTACTGATTTACTCTGAAATAGCAATGGTCCGCCGATGCAGACATACATTAAATTACCCTAAACAGGAATCGAGAGGCATATGAAGATGCAGAAGGAAATGCGCAAGTTCTGCCCCCGCTGCAAGACCCACACAGTTCAGAGTGTTGGCTTGTACAAGAAGGGCAAGGACAGGGCCATGGCGGAAGGAGCGCGCAGGCACGCCGAGGACAAAAAAGGGTACGGCGGCCAAAAGTTCCCCCAGCTAAAAAGGACGGCCAAAACCACCAAGAAAATAACATTACGCTATACCTGTAAAACCTGCCAGTTCAAGACCATGAAGCAAGGTATGAGGATGCGCGTGCTGGAGATCGGATCGTAATGAGGCGCGAGAGCATCATGATACCAAAACCGAAAAGCGCATTCCTTTCGGTGCAATGCAAGTGCGGAGAAAAGGCCGTAGTGTTTTCTCACACGACGACAGACATTAGCTGCAAATCCTGCGGAGAACTTTTGGTTGAAAAATCCGGCAGCAAGGCAAAAGTTTTTGGCAAGGTTCTAGGCGCGCTGGATCAGTAATTTTTCTGCCAGCTCCAATTCTTCTTTCGTATTGACATTTACTGCCAGCTCCATCCTGTTCATGATGACGTACTCTTCATTCAAAATACCTTCAGTTATCTTTGAGGTGTCGAAAATGGTTATGCCAGAATGGCAGTAGTCCCTGCCTGTATAAGTGACTATGACGCTTGGTGCAATGCCGGTTCGCTCCACAAACTCTTTTTCTAAGATTACCGATGCTGCCGGCTCTTTCTGCGCTCTGGCAGCAATGCTGTTTATTACCTCCGGGGTCAGAAGCGGCATATCCGCCGGCGTAACGAAAACTCTGGTCCCCCTAAGCTGGTCGAGCAATCGCGAAAGATCTTGGGAATATCCTTCCCCCGCGGTCTCTACGATCTCGATCGTTTTTGATTCCAGAAAAGCCCTCGTCCTGGGTACCTTTGGCGAGACGGCTGCAACTATGCGGTCGAAACTTCGAGAAGCCTGAAGAGCAATTAGCACGCGTTCTACGATGGGCATACCATCAATCTTGAGCAGGGGCTTTTCCTCTTTAGCAGCCATCCTGGTAGCCATGCCACCACACATTATCGCAGCTATCAAACTACCACCGAAAACAGCACGATAAGTGATGCCAGGCGCGTGATTTCGTTTGACGCTCCGAGCACATCGCCGGAGATGCCGCCAAAGCTTTTTTCAGAAACGTACTTCATCAGTGCAGCTATAGCTAGGGAAATTGCAAGTGCTGCCAGACCTACGTAGCTGCTGGCAAACCACACTATTGCAAGCGCAATTCCCGTTGCGGCAAGTATCCTCCGCCTGTCCTTCATTGCGGCCGTAAACGGAGAGCTGAATCCTTCCCACGCGGACAAGCCCCTGTTGGTCAATACAACCATCACATATTTTGCGATCACTTCTGCAGTTACAATCCCCGCAAAAATCCTAAAGCCCTGCGGCATGGCGCCGGCCTGAAATACAATTATCATTCCCGCAAAGTACATCACTAGCGCGGCCACGCCGGCCGATCCAACGGCCGGGTCAAGCATCGCCTTGCGCTTGGCTTGCTTGTCACCCTTTGTCATGAGGCCGTCTGCAAAGTCAGCAAGGGCGTCTGTGTGGTGCACCCCAGTAATGATTACAACAGCGCCGGCGACGAAAAGGCCCACCAGCAAGGGATGGACGAATGGCGAGATGCCGAATGCCATTGCCCCTACGATGGCGCCGATGACAAGGCCGGCAATAGGGAATAGATGCATATTCTTGGCGACGTAATTGATGTCGTGGTCTTTGCCGGCCGGAAGAATCGTTAGAAAGGCAAGTACCGATTGTAGCGGTCTAAGGGATGCCAAGCAAAAACCTCCACCATCCTGCCAGATATAAGAATGACATCACAGGAGCTGACACCACGAGGCAAAACAGCAGCGTTGTCAGCTTCATTATCGTTATTGCAGTCCTGCACTTGGCCAAGGTGGCTGGCTCCTGTTCATCGCCCAGCGAGTAGTGTCCTATCTTTTCAAGCCGAACCCTCAGCGCGCCGGCCATCGTTGCCATCGGGTACCCTGCGTTAGGGCTAAACGTCTTGGTGTGGTCACGGTGAAGGATGCGCAATGAATTCTTCCAGTCAGCGCCAAGAATGTTTGCAGAGACAACCATCAGCAATGCCGTTAGCCTCGCGGGTACATAGTTCGCCGCCATGTCTAGGCGCGCGGACATCCATCCAATGTCTTTATAGAATTCATCCTTGTACCCCACCATTGAATCCAGTGTGTTTATTGTTCTATAGGCAAAAGCTCCACCCGGTCCCAGGATCGAATAATAGAATATTGGGGCCGTGATGCCGTCCACTGTGCTCTCACTTATGCATTCTATTGTTGTCGACAGAATCTGCTGTTCTCCAAGCTCATCTGTCCTTCTCCTGACGATCATCGAAAGGTTCTGACGGGCTCCGGCCAGGTTACCTGCCTCAAGGCATGTCGTAATTGCCTGGGCGTGCTTTTGCATGCCTCTGACGGCAATTGTGAGTTTTAGAATAAGGGCGGATGTTAGTATGAAGGCGACAATGCCAGCAAAATACAAGCTCGCATAGACCAGGAAATGTGCCGCAACTCCCATTGCAATCACGATTGCGACTGCAAATACGACGCCATTGATTTTCTCTGACGCGGCTCTCCGTGCTTTTAGCCTTGGAACAACAAATCCAATAATTCTGCCCAGCCATGCCACGGGGTGGTACCTGTTCGGTGGGTCACCGAAGACGTAGTCAATTCCGATGCCTCCCGCCAGCGCTGCAATGAGAGCAATCACAGCCCAACAATCCCAGTTATTCTTTCCATATCAGCGCTTTCCTTTATTGCCCTTGCGACCAGGTCGATCTGCCAGTTCCACGATTCAGGGGAGAGATCTTCCACTTTTTCGCTCGCGCGTCTTCCTACAAGAGAGTCCTCCTCTGGCAGATCAAACTCTATTTTTGGAATGACTCCAAGGATCCGCTTTTTGGTCAGTATTTGGATCTCCTTGATCGCTGGTGCAAGGATCGTAATATCTCCTCTGAACTTGTTTATCAGGAAGCCTTTGACGAGCTTTCTGTGGGCTGTCTTTAGCAGCTGCATAGTCCCCACGATGCTTGCAAAGCAGCCACCTCTTTCAATGTCCGCTACAATAATGACAGGGGCTCTGGCCTTCTGGGCAAGCAGCATGTTTGCGATGTCGTATTTTGCAATATTGATTTCCGACGGGGAGCCCGCTCCTTCAATTACAACGACGTCGTTCTCCCTCTGCAGGCTATTGAGGGCCTTGAGTGCGGTGAAGAAACCCTGTCGCAACACGAATTTCTCGTAATATTCCTTGGCATGCATTTCGGAATAGAACCTGCCGTCCAGAAATACCGCGCTCCTGTACTCTCCCAGAGGTTTGAGCAATATAGGATTCATCCTTGCATCCGGTTCGCGCCTTGCGGCACTTGCCTGAATAGCCTGCACCCGCGCAATCTTGGATCCGTCTGGCGTTGAATAAGAATTTGAAGACATGTTCTGCGCCTTGAATGGCGCCACTTTGTAGCCGCCATCAGAAAAAAGCCTGCAGAGGCCGATCACGATGGTACTTTTCCCGGCGCCAGAAGAGGTTCCCTGTATCATGATTAGCTTGGCGCGCCTAGACATCGTCGTCAAAAGCCTCCAGTGCTTTCACCAAGAACAGATTCTCTTTTCGGGTCTTTACAGCCACTCTGATATATTGCGAATTCATTCCCGAGAATGTGCTGCAATCCCTGACGAGCACTCCTGTCTTTCTGAGAAGCGCGTCCCTAAACTGGGTTGAATTCCTGTTTTTCAACTGCACCATAAGATAGTTCGCGTCAGACTTGCATGGTTTGAACGATTTCATGCTGCTTATCTTGTCGTATAGGAATTTGCGCTCTCTCTTGACAAGCAACCTTGCGTTCACTAGATGTTTCGTGTCGGCAATGGCGGCGATACCTGCAGCCTGTGCCAGACCATTAACGTTCCATGGAATTCTGTTTGCAGCAAGTTTTTCCGCAAGCTTTGGATTGCAAATGCTGTAGCCTAATCGCAGGCCGGCAAGGCCGAATGATTTTGTCAGCGATCGCAGTATGGTCAAATTGTTAAATTCGCCGAGCCTGCAGATAAGGCTGTTCTTGGCCGGCCTGTCGGCAAGTTCGATAAAACATTCGTCAAGGAGGACTTTCGTCCGAGCATCAACATGCTCGATTATCTTTTCTATCTCTCGGGTTGCAAGCGTCCCCGTAGGGTTATTCGGGTTGCAGAGGAACAGCGCATTAGCCCCTCTTGCCTTCTCAATGATTGAATCGGCATCAAGCTCAAAGTCGACCATCGGCACTAAAGTTACGGTCGCCCCGGCCTTGCGCGAAGCCAGCTCGTATTCGCAGAATGTGGGCGCGGGGATTACTGCGCGCCTTCCGGCAAATGTCCTTGCGAACCAGTAGATAATTTCCATAGCACCATTCCCGACTACGATCCAACTCGGGTTGACCTGCAGATAGCGGGCCAAACTCTTCTTCAGATCGGAGCACTCTGGATCCGGGTAGCGGGCAGCAAGATCTTTAGCACCTTGCTGTATAGCTCGTACGGCCTTCCTAGGCGTGCCCAATGGGTTGATGTTAGAGCTGCAGTCAACTCTGACAAGCCGGTGGTTCACCGAATATAGGCCGCCATGAGAGCAGGCGGTCATACGCCCGCTGACGATCTCCTGCCCCATCCCAGAAGCATTTGCGACAGCGGTATTTAGAATGTTATTGCTGAATAATCGTTCTTTACCGGGCATTAGACTCGATGCCGAATAGATCCCTGCCAATGAGTGGCACCACGGATTGCTCAAGACCGATCATTGCGCCTACAAAAGCGTTCACTATAATCAGAATTACAAATTGACGGAGATTCTGACGCAACCCTTGCTCTTAATCATCTTTGCGTTCTGAGTCGTCAGCTGTCAATGATGGAGTTATCAGTAAGTTAGAGTTGTATTATTTGTTGTTCCTGTTTCCGTTTCCAGCACCTTTTGGGCATTGGATCCGGATTCGAAACAGGCATGCATGATGTAGGCTAACGATTATTAGCAGCGTTCACAAATCGCCTCCATGCTCAAGGTAGCCGTCATCGGAGCCACGGGTGCAGTGGGCCAAGAATTCGTTGTGGCTCTAAACAGGCATAAATGGTTTGAACTAACACAAGTGGCAGCCTCCGAGAGGTCGGCAGGCAAGAAATATGTCGACGCGATTCGGGATCCAAACTCCGGCATCCTGAAGTGGCATAACAGAGAAGAGGTGCCAGAATATGTCAGGGACATGGTCGTCAGCAAGGTGGACGAAATCCGGCCGGACAAATTCGATCTTATCTTTACCGCTTTAGAATCTGACGATGCCAAGGTAGTCGAACCCAAGTTCGCAAAATCTACACCGGTTATCAGCACTGCTGCGGCATTTCGATATGAAATTGACGTGCCGATACTTATACCCGGCATAAACGACGGTCACATGGAACTGCTGAATGTGCAGAGAAAGAACAGAGGATGGAAAGGATTTATCGCGCCGCTTCCAAACTGCACTACCACGGGAATGGCGATTACGCTCAAGCCTATCCTGGACAATTTCGGCATTAGTAAGGTGTTCATGACCTCAATGCAGGCTCTGTCCGGTGCAGGAAGGTCCCCCGGTGTCATTGCGCTTGACATCATGGACAATGTCATTCCGTACATCCCAAAAGAGGAGGAAAAGGTACAAGTCGAAACAGGAAAGATTCTTGGCGGCATGAATAATGGCTCAATCGCTCCTTCGCCATTTAAGGTAAGTTGCACCTGCACAAGGGTACCGGTGCTCGATGGGCACACCGAGTCGGTGTTTGTTGAAACCAAAAGTGTAGCTGAAGCAGATCAGGTAAAGAAGGAGATGCTCAAATTTTCAAATAACGTGTCAATCAAGAACCTGCCCAGTGCCCCAAAGGACTACATCATAGTTCATGACGATCCTACGCGACCGCAGCCCAGGCTTGACAGAGAAATCAACGATGGCATGACTACGGTGGTCGGGAGGCTGCGCAAGGACACGGCCTTTGACAACGGGATAAAATATGTCCTGTTGTCGCATAACGAAAAAATGGGATCAGCCAAGGGCGCGGTGCTTTTGGCTGAATTGCTAAAAGATCGCAACGTTCTCTAATTAGTGCAGCTTTGCATCAATCTTCGAAATGCATGAGCGAACCGCACATGTGACAGTAGAAGTCATGTCTAAAGTCGCTGTCTACCGAAACAGTATTGCTGCACTTGAAGCATACGAGCTTTTTTGATCTTCCGCGCGAGTCAGTCATGATCTACATGTGACAAGAGAATACGGAAATAGACCACTTTACTGATCGATGTGGATATTATCGCCCGGTAGTTAAGAGTAAGTAACAAAATTGCGGCATTCGATCGATGTTACGACTCTTTCGGGATGCCTAGAGATCCGCATGCGATCTGCCTATGCTTCATGTTTTATCGATTGCTGAACTTTATAGAGTTATTTTTAAAAAATTCGCTAATTAACGCCTAGTTTAGCGATACTTCATACGTTTATTAATCCCCAAAATGATGATCTAATTCGATCTCTTACATGGGAAGAATTGACGATCTTGACGTCAAAATCTTGGCCGAACTTGCCAGGGATGCAAGCATTTCTGTCCCGCGACTTTCCAAGAAGATCAATGTAAATTCTTCAGTCGTCTATAGCAGGATAAAGCGTCTTGTCAAGCGCGGGCTCATCAAGAAATTCACGATCATCATCAATGACGAAGCGCTAGGCTTTAACGTCAAGGCCCTCACCGGAATTAACATGGACTCCAAGCTGAGGGACAATGTTCTAAACGAGCTTTTCAAAATCCCTGAGGTCAGGGAAGTCGCAGAAGTTACGGGAAGATTCGATGTCCTGGTGACCATGACATCCCGATCCCTTGACGAAATGCACCAGCTCATATCTGAAAAGATAGGACGAATTGAAGGGGTACAAAAGACAGAGACATTTATCGAAATGCGCAAGACTACACGCGAGATGGCTTACCCCGCGTCAATCGCCAAGTAATGATATAAATAGCAATCAGTTTCATTTTACCTTCGACCGCTAAAACTTGACGATACCCCACCAGATAACCGTTGGCAACAAGGTCAAGGATTATTACGAGCTTACAAAACCCAAGATCTGGTATCTCCTCGTCTTCACCTCCTTTGGCGCTGCCCTCACAGCATCATTTCTCTTTGATATTCCAATCCACCCTCTTACATGGGCGCTCTTGATAGGCGGTGTGGCCGCCGGCTCTGCAGCGGCGGACACGATCACTGGCTATAACGACCGGGACATCGACGCCATAATGGATCGTACGAAAGGAAGACCCATTCCGTCGGGCAGAATATCCCCGCGCAACGCCCTTGGATTCGGATTGGTACTTGCCGCAATTTCGCTGGCATGTGCGTGGTTCATCAATGTGTGGGCATTCGGCCTCATGGCTTTTGGTCTTTTTGACAACATTATTGTTTACAGCAAGTGGCTCAAAAGGCGAAGCCAGTCAAACATCATACTCGGGGGATTTTCCGGGGGTGCTCCCGCGCTCATCGGCTATGTAGCTGTGACGACGCAGAATATCGAGATCGGGCTTGTCATGGCCGGCCTCGTATTCTTGTGGATCCCCACCCACATCTGGAGCCTCGCGCTGCATGTGAAAAACGACTACACCAAAGCCGGCGTACCCATGTTGCCTGTAGTATCCGGCGAAAAATTTTCAGTGCGGGTAATCGCGGGGACTACGTTGTTGATGGTGGTATTCAGCGTTCTTCCATTTTTCTTCAACCAATTCGGCGTGATCTATCTTGTCACTGCGAGCGTATTTGGAGCCGTCATGATCGCGCTGTCAGCTTGGCTACTGATCCGCCCGAGCGAAAAGGCCTCCTGGACGGTTTTCAAGTTCTCAAGCCCCTACCTTGCGGCGCTATTCATCGCTTTCATGGTAGACGCTTTTTTCAAGTAGAATCTTTTCACACTCGTAGACCAACCTTGCAATCACGACATGGCTTTCAAGTCCAAAATTGCTGATGGAATATACCTCCCCCAGTCGCCTTGTTGTCTTTTCGGTGAAGTGGCCCCTTGGGAATCCTCCTACCACAAAAGTGCAGTTTTCTAGCTTTCCTGCGATGCCAGCCACTTTTTCAGCAGTCTTACTGACGCCGGTTGTTGAAAGGCCAATTATCTTCGCGGGCTGGATACTTTCCAGCAGCTCCGCAATCGTGCCATCGGCGAGCTCCATCAGGACCGTGCCCTCCTCGCTTTTGATCGTCTTATCTTTGAAGAGATTCAACATCAGCCCTTCAAACCGAAAATATGACTTTGGTATTCTCAGGTTATCTGCAACCGCGATTATCTTGTCGTTTATGGTGTGGACGTAAACCCTGAGCATGTTATTCAAAAAGAGAGGCGTTGACAGCGCTTCCATCAGCGCAAAGTGCACAATGTCCGGCCTTCCGCGCCTGTGGTCGTCATGCAGCTTTTTCATTGCGGCGTAATGATAACTTTTATCAAGCAGGATTTCTGACGATTTTAATCCAAGTCGTTCAGCGTGGTTCCTGACGGCAGGATGCCCGGCGATCTGGTTCGGGACAGGTTCAATGGCAGCCTCGGCGATAATGAGCGTTATCGTAGAACGTTTTTCGTCTGGTCCTAATATTAAGGAGGAGCAGCCGCTCGGCTGTACCTTGTGGAGAGCTCCGAGCGCCGGGCGTGGACAAGTTTTTGCAATTCCTTTGTAGACCGGACTAGCTCTGCGTCGGCCTCGAGCGTGTGTGGCCTACTGATGAGAATTTCACCAGGCCCGAACTTTGTAGCCTCTATCTCGATTGGCACCTTTGTATGTAGCAGCGCTGCGAGAAAGTCGAAAAGGGTGGCGTACGTCG
>Ga0184637_10002224_pt1 | contig 12567 bp, 5 predicted proteins | sample PLM3_127_b2_FD_133143 | JGI IMG/M metagenome (GOLD analysis project Ga0184637, IMG submission 133143) | Groundwater sediment microbial communities from an aquifer in East River, Colorado, USA - PLM3_127_b2 | ecosystem: Environmental > Terrestrial > Soil > Riparian zone | place: USA: East River...
CTCTTCTCCTGGGAGCACAGCTACTTCTCGGGCAAGGTTCGCGCGTATCTGCGCTTCAAGCAGCGGCAGCGGGCGATCGGCGCCGGCTTCGAGGACATCCTCGCCACGCCCGAGCTGATCGCGGGGCTCTTGATCCCGCGCTCGGGCAGTGGAGCGGTGCCGCAGCTCGAGGCGCCCGATGGCACCTGGGTGCAGGACTCCAGCGCGATCGTCGACTACTGCGAGGCGGCGCATCCCGAAGCGCCGGTCGTGCCCGACGCCGCACGCGCGCCGCGCCAATGCCTCGCGGCCTATCTGATCGAGCTGCTCGCCGACGAGTGGATAGTGGTTCCGGCATTCTGGGAACGCTGGTACTTCAGCGAGGGCGGCCGCTCGCCCTGCCACCGCGGATTCACCGAGCAGCAGTGGGGAGCATTCCTCGCCGCCGGTGCGCCCGGCGACGCGAGGCGAGCCGCGGGAGCCGCGTTCTTCGAGAACGCCTTCGGCATCTCGGATACGCGCGTCAACCCGAAGGGCGTGTACGCGGGGCTCGTGCAGCTCGGTTGCGACGCGCGCACCGAGCGCGCGTGGCAGGCCAGCCAGCACCGTCTGCTCGGCCTGCTGGAGACGCACTGGAGCCGCCACGACTACGTGTTCGGCGGCCGGCCGAGCCTCGCCGACTTCGCGCTGCTCGGCCCGCTCTACGCCCACCTCTACCGCGACGCCGTGTCGAGCTTCGCGCTGCGCACCCATTTCCCGATCGTGTGCGAGTGGGTCGAGCGCACGAACGGAGAAGGAGCGCTCAACGCGCGCATGTACGGGCAAGCGCTCTACTCGCTCGACGCGCGCGGTGCGCTGGTCGGGCGCCCGGCGACGAGCGACGGCGGCGCGTGGCTCGCGGACGACGCGATCCCCGAGACGCTGGTGCCGGTGTTGCGCGTCTTCTTCGAGGAAATGTGGCCGGTGCTGACCAGCACCGCTCGCGTCGTCACTGCTTTCGTCGCCAGCGGCGCGCACGCGCTGGGCAGCGAGCTGCCGGGGAAGACGTTCTTCGCGTCGCCGGGCTTCGAGGCGTTGCAGACGGGCGACGGCGCCCTCACCCACGAGTTCGCGATCGGCGGCGTGCGCGGGCGAAGAATGGTCGTACCGATTCAGCTCTGGATGCTGCAGCGGGTCGAGCGCGTGCTCGCGTCTTGCACCGCGAGCGCGGCCGGTCGCACCGCGGTCGAGGCGTTCCTTGCCGGCTTCGAGCACGGCCCCGAGCTGCTCGCGCTCGGCGCGCTGCTGGAGCGCTGCCGCGTGCGCAAGGAAGGCGCACGGCTCTTCTCCGAGCGCGGGCTCTAACTAACGGAGCCGCTAGCCCGGCTTGCCCGGCGGGCCGATCTCTACCGGCGCGCCCGCGGCGACCCAGTCGCGGAACCCACCGTCGAGCGCGACCGCGCTCGCGAAGCCCATCTGGCGCAGCGTCGCCGCGGCGAGCGTCGAGATCTTGCCGAGCTCGCAGTAGGTGAGCACGCGCGTCGCGGGGTCCGGGAAGACGCGATCGACGAGCAGCTCGAGCTGACCGCGCGGCAGGTGGATCGCGCCGGGGACGTGGCCCGCCGCGTAGGCGTCGGCCTCGCGCACGTCGACGATCGCCACCCCGCTGGTGCCCCGCTCGACGCGCCGCCGCAGCTCGGCGATCGGCATGAACGCGATCGCGCGCGCGGCGTCGTGGATCAGCTGGCTCACCGGCTTGCCGCCCGACGCGTTGGTGCGCAGCGCCTCGGTGACGTGGCGCGGCAGCTCGAGGCTGCGGGCGCTCATCTCGGCGACGAAGCTGGCGCGGTCCGGCACCGCGAGCAGCGGATTCGTGCGCCGCTGCTCGGCGAGGCTGGTGGGCGCGCTGCCCTTGTAGTTGTGTCCGGGGTGGACGATCAGCTCCGCGTCGAGCGTGAACAGGTGCTCGTGGAGGCTGTCGTAGAGCGCCTCGGCGTCTCCGGTCGGCAGGTCGGTGCGGCCGAGCGACCCGAGCAGCAGCGTGTCGCCGGTGAAGATCCGCTCTGGCAGCACGAGGCACATCGAGTCCGCGGTGTGTCCGGGCGTGTGCATCACGCCGATCCGCAGCGAGCCCAGCGCGAGCGAATCGCCGTCCTGCACCGCCACGTCGACGAACGGCGCCGGGCTCGCGCGGTGCATCACGACCGGAGCGCCGAGCTCGCGCGCGAGGTGGCGCGTCGCCGAGAAGTGATCGGCGTGGGTGTGGGTGTCGATCAGGTACTGGATCGCGAGACCGCGCGCGGCGGCGGTGGCCGCATAGCGTTCGGCGCGGTCCAGGATCGGGTCGACGATCGCCGCCACGCGATCCTCCTCGCAGCCGACGAGGTAGGAACGGCAGCCTCCGGTCGCGAACTCCTCGAAGATCACGCCCTGTTCTACCGCGCCGGACCCGTTCAGTGCAAGCGATGCGACACGCGCCCCCGACGGGGTAGGATGCCCATCCTTTCCGCACAACCGGAGAACACCGATGCGCGCCGCACTTCTCGAAGTGCAGAGCAAACCGCTGAATGTCGTCGGCGACCTGGTCATCGCGGAGCCCGGCCCCGGCCAGGTTCGCGTCGCGGTGAAGCACTGCGGTATCTGCCACTCGGACCTCGGGATCATCGACGCCGAGAACCCGGCGATGCGCCTGCCGGTCGTGCTCGGCCACGAGGCCGCCGGGGTCGTCGAGAGCGTCGGCGCCGGCGTCCGCCCGGGCGATCTCCAACCCGGCGACGTGGTGGTGCTGACGCCGTGCCCGCCGTGCGGCTCTTGCTACTGGTGCGTGCGGGGTGAGCACGCGCTGTGCGTCAACTCGGACGACATCCTCACCAGCACGTTCGCGGACGGCAACACCGGGCTCTCGCGCGGCGGCTCGGTCGTCTACCGCGGCCTCGGCGTCGGGGGCTTCGCCGAGCACGTCGTGACGCAGAGCACCGGCGCGGTGAAGATCCCGCGCGACGTGCCGACCGAGATCGCGTGCGTGATCGGCTGCGCGGTGCAGACGGGGGTCGGCGCGGTGCTCAATACCGCGCGGGTCGAAGCGGGCGCCACCGTGCTCGTGATGGGCGCCGGCGGCATCGGCCTGTCGATCGTGCAGGGCGCACGTCTGGTCGGCGCCGCGCGGATCATCGTGTCGGACCCGGTGGCGGCGCGGCGCGAGGTGGCGGGGCGCCTCGGCGCGACGCACGTGCTCGACCCGAATCGGGAGGACGTGGTCGCGCGCTGCCGGGAGCTCTCGAATGGGATCGGCGTCGACTACGCGTTCGACGCCGCCGGCGCGGCCGCGCTCGTGCACACCGGCATCCAGGCCACGCGCAAGGGCGGCACCGTTGTAATGGTTGGCGCGGTCCCGCTCACCCAGCCGGTCACGATCTCGCCGGCGGCGCTGTTCGGCGTGCAGGAGAAGAAGCTGGTCGGCTGCATCCTGGGCAGCTGCAACTCGCAGCGCGACATCCCGCGCTTCGTGGCGCTCTGGCAGGCCGGGAAGCTCGACCTCGAGAGCATGATCACCGCGCGCTATCCGCTCGCGCGGATCAATGACGCCCTCGCCGAGCTGCGCGCGAAGCGCGGCGTGCGGCATGTGGTGGAGTTCTAGATCAGGATGCGCTGTTCCGCAGCATCGATGCCTTCCTCCAAACGAGAGAGGCCAGCTGATCGATCAACGCAGCCCGGCTCTGTGCCGGATTAGCGGGAGAGGCTCGAGGCGGCGAGTTGAGCGACGCGACGCCCCTTCGGAGGAAGGAAACTTCGCAACTGCGTCCCCGAGGCGTTCTGCTGGATTCACTCGACAAAAGGCGACAAGGCAACTCCGTCCCCTGTGTAGAGCGGGCTCCTCGTGGACCAGTCGAGGACGTTGCCGAGCCCGTCGTGCGTCTTGTATTCCATCGCCGTTAGGCCGCCGGAGCCGAACGCATCCTTCTTCAGACGGCGGCCATCGGCGTCGCTCGCGTACGTGTACGTGTACGTGTACGTGCGATTGCCCGGAGGCATGTGCACTTCGCTGCGGCGGCCCAGGCTGTCGTAGGTGACGTCGCGGATGATTTCGGTCGAGCACGAGCCGCCCGCCTGGTAGCCCCCCTCACAGATTAGGCGCGGGCGAGGGACCGAATCGCAAGGCAGGGCTCTTGAGTACGGACCTGACGTATCTCTTACGCGCAGTCTCGCCCGATTCGACGACTGCCAGCAGCCGCGTCGCCTCTTCCCTTGACTCCTTGCCCTGTGTAGCAGCGAAAAGGAAGAAATGAGGATCTAGTGATTCCGCTTTCGCACACAAGACTCGACAGTCGTGCTCCGAAAAAGGGTCTCCGAGGTACGCAAAGTTGATGTACCTCTTCCAGAACGCTACATCTGCATTGGGCCCGAACCGTGACTCCGCCTCGGCGAGCAGTTCGCGCACGCGATTCCACGCTTCATCCTGAAACGTTCGAGGCAAGCCTCGTGCGTGCACCTCGCCGAAATCCAGAAGAACGAAATAAAGAACGGCAAGATCCAGGTAGACAGACAAGTCGGTCGACTCGCACCGAATAGCTTCTTCGTAGAGTGCGGCAGCCTCAAGCAGCTCGTCGGACGCGTCGAGCCTTCGTGCCTCCTCCACGCTCACCTCGCGCTCTTGGCCGCGTTCACGCCGGCATCCACTATGCGCCCGTCTCGGACGTGCGCCCATACTTGGCTCCCGCTCCTAAAGATTTGAGAGAAGCCTTGCTTGCCCGCGGCCGCAGCGCCTTGTGACACCACTCCAGGATTTCTGTTCGCTGGGTTCGCGGCGACACTTCGGAACAATGCGATGAATCGATTCATAGAAGCCAAGGTGCTCGGATTTACGTGGCCGACAGCAGCCCGGAAGATGTGGGGGAGTGCTGCGGCGCTCGGCCCCGCTGGAAAACCGACCGGGAAGACTGCGTACTTCGGCCCAGCGTAGTTTCCCTCTGCATCGTAGGTGTTGATGTCGGCGGGCCGGCCAACCTGGAAACTTCCGGCTTCGATCTCTGCGATGGACTTCGGGGGGAGCAGCCACTTCGGCTGAGACTCCGCGTAGTACTCCGCCATCAGCTGGTCGAGCTCAGGGTTCTGGGAAGGCGCCTGACCACTTTGGGCCGTTCCATCCTGGGAGGCTTCACTTTGGGACCCCTGTGCTCTCGACCTCTTCCTCTCCAGCCACTGCGCCTGACTGAGCTCGAGCTCCGTGAATGAGGTCGAGTCGAACGATTCGACGGAGTATCCACTTTCGGCTCCCGCATAACTCAGCACCTCAGTAGGTATTCCGCCCCAGCACGCGACCCCGATCGGGCCGCACCCCGCGGACATGCCAGTCGGGTCGTTGAAGGAAATGGGGTTGTTCCGCGCATAGCTGTACCCGGTATGCGACTGCGGATCTGTGGGGACGATGAGCGGATCCACACTGAGGAACGTCCCCGTCACCGGGTCCTGCCAGCGCGCCTGCATGTAGTGGAGGCCGGTCTCCTCCTGCTGCCGGTGTCCGGCGAAGAAGTGCGAGCCGGGGGTTGCGGGCAGCGGGGCTTCGGCGTCGATGCCCCCGAACGGCTTGTAGCGCGTGTGGCTGGTCACCAGACCGTCCTCATCGACCTCCACGATCCCGCTGCCGATTTTATCCGAGAGCACCCAACGCTGGATGGTGGTCCGGGCGGGGTTGCCGCCGCCGGCCCTCACCGGGAAGGGGATCGCCAGCGAGATGATCAGCACACTGGTGAGCGCCGCGCTGCCCGGCCGCCGCGCCACCCCCTCGAGCAGACCCCCGCGCAGCGCGAGCCCGAGGCACCACGCGAGGGCCACGAGCGGCGGGAGCGCGAGGCCCCACGGCGGCACCTCGAAGCCCAGCCCCGAAAGCCCGAGCGCGCTCCCCTCCGTCTCGGCCACGTCGATGTAGGCGACGCGCTCGCCCCACGCGAACACCTCGGTGCGCATCGCCTTGAGGCCCGAGGCCTCCGTCGTGTGGACGTACCAATCCCCGACGAAGCGGCGCGTCGAGTCGCCGGCCCGCTCGTAGATCCTGCGACCGGCGAGGTCGTAGACGACGCGCAGCACGTCGCACGAGGGCCCCGGGGCGCTCTTCACGCAGACGAGGCGGTCGGCGGAGTCGAAGGTGTAGGTGCGGGTCGAGGGCGCGCCGAGGTTCTCGGTCGTCTGGACGGCGGCGACGTTTCCGGACGCGTCGTAGGTGTAGTCGCGGGTGGTGGAGCCCTCGACGCGCTGCGTGATCGCGTGCGCCTTGGTCAGGTGCGTGAACGTCTGCCCCGCGGCCCCATGCTGGGTCAGGTTGCCGAGCGGGTCGTACTGGAAGCTCTCCGGCTGCCCATTGCGGCTCCACGAGATCAGGCGGTTGCGCGCGTCATACGCATAGGATCCGTCGTTCACCGTCAGCCCGCCGGGCGGGCTCGTCGTGGACCAGGCGAGGACGTTTCCGAGCCCGTCGTGCTGCGTGTACGCCATCGCCGCCGTCTCGGCGCCGGCGAACGCGTCCCGCTTCAGGTGGCGAGTCTCGTCGTCACTCGGGTCGGCGTCCTCGTCGTCATCTGCGTAGACGTAGTCGCGATCGCCCTGCGGCAGGTGAACGATGTCCCGGCGGCCCAGCTCGTCGTAGGTGACGTCGTCGATGATCGCGACCGAGCACTCACCGCCCGCGCCCTCGGGTCCCTGGCAGACCTGCTTCAGGAACGCTCCGTCGTACTCGTACCGGATGCCCCACAGGTTGACCCACAGCGGCCTGATGTAGGTGGGCCGGCCGAGCAGGTCATAGTCGTACAAGGCGGCCACCGTGACGCCGTCGGTCAGGATGTATTCCTGCCAGAGCCGGCCGAACGGGTCGTACGTGAAGTCCGCGACGGAGTCGGGAGGGCCGGTCTCACTGCCGCGCTGGAGCTTGCCCGCCGGGTACGAGACCGTGAACACGTCCGGGGTCTCGAGCGTTTCGACGCGCGTCACGCGATCGAGCGCGTCGTAGACGTGCTCGCGGACCTGGCCTCGCGCATTGACGGTGCGCTCGACGTTGCCCACGGCGTCGTACTCGGTCGTGCTCGTTCCGGCATCGGGGTCGTCGATCCCCGTCACCTGGCCTGCGCTGTCGAAGTAGTAGCGGAGCCGGTGCTTGGGGTTGTTCCAGTCCGCCCCGGCCACGGCTTCCACGTCGTAGATCACCTCGAGCTGGCCGTTGGCGTGGTAGCCGTAGAGCGTGCGATTGGGCTGCCCTTGCGTCGCTGCGCACGACTCGCCGGCGAGCGACGTGCGATCCGGATCGGAGTTCGTGCACTCCTCCACCGCCACGACGCGGTCGCCGTCGAAGGCGCGCAGCACGAGATGGCCCTCCGCGTTCTGCGAGAGCACGGCGTCCACCGCCGCAGCCTCGATGAGCCCGCCCGTGCGCACGATCGGCTTCGTCGCCATCCCGTAGTGCGAGAGCGACGTGCCCTCGGCGGTTGTGACGGAGACGGGTCGGCCCAGCGCGTCGCTCGTCGTCACGACGGCCGGATTCTCAAGCTCCCCCGTGAGACCGGAGCAGAGCGCGTCGGTCCCGCACGAGATGTCCTCGGTGGTGCGCGAGATCCGCGCGGCCGGGTCGTAATAGGTCGCGGTCCCGACGAAGCGCGCGGCGCCCTGTGCGGTGACATCGGCGTCGCGCACCGTCTTCCAGACGCCGCCGAAGCCGTCGTCGAACACCACCGTCCGGACGAACGGGCCGCTGCTCCCCAGATCGCGGCTCGTGTACTCGACGGTCTCGACATAGGGCGGCAACACGCCGTCCTCGAAGAACGTCTCGCTCGCGACGACGCTGCCCCCGCTGGTCGGCAGGACAGAGCGCTTCTGGACCCGGCCGAACGGGTCGAGCTCGACCGCCTCGCCGGGGACGTCGACGTAGCCGGGATGCGTGTTCACCGGAACCGCGAAGATCGGGTGCGGATCGTACGTGGTCACCCTTCCTGGGGTCGAGCCCACGGCGGGGTCGGTGCGGCTCACGAGCACACTTCGGCTCGGGTCGTAGCCGAACAGCGTGACGCGGCCCTTCGCGTCGGTGTGCTGGCTCAGGTTGCCATACCCGTCGTAGGCGAACGCATCCACGTCGTTGGCGGTACCGCCGCCGCTGGCCGGCGTGCGGTGCTGGGTCTGGGTCTCCACCCGCCCCTCGCCGGTATAGGTGAACGTGACGTGGTGGCTGAGCTCGCTGGCCCCTTGCGGCACCGCCTGCTCCTCGAGCTCCTCCTGCACCAGGCCGAGAATCCAGCGAGTGGTGTTCGGAGCAGCGGGGTCCAGATAGCGATCGGTTCCGCCGGATGGGCGCTCGGTGTGCACGTGGCTCAGGAAGTTGTAGCCGTACCCATTGTCGTAGGTGAACGTCTCCTCCTGCACCGCGCCCGTGCTCTGGCCGATCGCGGTGCCGTACTCGCGGCGCGACGATCGAGAACCCAGGCGACCCAGGTGCGACACCTCCGCACTGGTGCCGTAGGGCCACGCGCCCGGGATGTTCTCAGCCTGGGTCGGTGGGAGCACCACCCAGACCTCCTGGGACCAATGGACGGGCCTGTCCTCGTCCCAGGCGATGCGCTCCGACAATCGTCCCGCGCGGCCGTGCTTCTGGTAGAAGAACGATTGGACGACGGAGTCATCCGGGCGCGTCTCCTCGAACAGGCGATAGCCGAGACCCGACCGATGCTTCCGGTCCCAACGCGGGTCCGCATAGCGGTAGTGGGTCGTCGAAGCGACTCGATTGGGACCTTCGACGGTAATGCTCTCGACAACCGGCGCGCGCGCCCAGTGTGCTTCGCCGACCTGTCCGAGTGGCTCATCGAGATCGTCGGCGTGATCGGCAGCGCTATCCTCGAGCTCGAGATCGCGCTGTCTCGGACCGGTGTTATAGGTGATCCGGACCGTTCCGCCTCGCCCGGTGCGCACCTCGCGGAGAAGATCGGACAAACCGCGCTTCCCGATCCAGCTGGTGGCCGCGCCTCCCCAATAGCCGCCGGTCCCGTGGGCGAAATCCGCGGCGCCATCGCCGTCGAGGTCGAGCATTCGGCTATCGACGGGAAGGAACTTTGACTCCGATAAGATGTATCCCGAGCCGAGATAGGTGGGCGGATCGAAGCGTGGATCCTCGACCCAGGGGGCTCCATCGCGCGAGAAGAGGTATGCCTTCACGGGGGGATTGATGCCGTCGGGAAACCCGCCCGGCATGAGGTCCAGCCAGCCATCGCCGTTCAGGTCGGCGAGCTCGGTTCCCTGCGAGAGAGTATGAGCGGGGGTCGTGTAATTCAGCACGGCGAATCGCTCACCTTGCGGCAGCTCGTAGCGATCCGCTTGGCTCGACGCGGAGCACGGATCCACACTGCCATTCGGCACCACAATCTCGCGAGACGAACACCAAGCCGAATAGCGGGTGCCATCCCCCGCGCCGCGATTGAGGAGCACACCTCGAACGACACTGGGGTAACCGGGAATCTCCCACGGACACTGATGGCCTTGGCAATACTGTTGGTCCGGAACGAGGTACGGATTGACCCAGGTGACGTCGGCGTAGCCGTCGCGATTGCGATCGACGATCCGGACACCGGCATCGCCGGTCACCGCAAAGGAATCTGCGCCGCCCAGTCCGCTTCCCCCCCAGTCGTATGCAATATGCGCGTGGTGAAATGGCAGATCGAACGATGCGTCTCGCTCCCGGCTTCCGTCCTCCCGCGAAAGCCAGGCCTGACTCGAAGTTGTCGCCACATTCGCAGTGCCCCAGTTCCCGAAGTTATCCACGATCAGGTTGTGCGCGTCCCGAGCCGGCACGGCCGCAATCAGGTCGGCGCGGCCATCGCCGTTCAGATCCGTGAATTGGGGGGCGAGATCTGCAAACCCGATGCACGGGGCGACGGATGCCGGGAAAGTGGCTGGATCATACGCCTGGAACCACGGACCGATGAAGCCGGGACAAGTGCCCGCCTCGCCCCAAATCGCCCCGACGGCGAAATCGCCATCGAGCCGGACCATGCCGAAGAGCGGAAGGCCCTCGACCAGGCTTGGATCTTCCACCCAGCCCGTTTCGGGAGCCCCAGTATTGCGGAACGCGATCTGAACGACTCCATCGTTTGGCGCCGGGATGAACTCCGGCGTCTGGAGCTCATTCCCTGTGTTGCAATCATGGGTTCGATGAATGCCGCTCAGCCGCACCGACATCACGAGGTCAGGGAGCCTGTCGCCGTTCAAGTCGACCAGATGGAAGTTACCTCCGAGCTGGACGTACGGATTGGCAGGCAGTAGTGGATTGAAATGCGTAGCGGGGCCCGTCGCGAACTGCACGTTGATCGGTACGTGCCATTTACTGTCTCCGAAATAGATTCCGCTGGGCACCGTCGTGTAGGTCGCATCGCAGACGGAGTGGAAATCGTCCGGGGGAAGAGCAGACACATTGACTTTCGGGGCCTGCCACGTCAGCGAAGCCAGGGCGGTTCTCCATGCTGAGCTCGACTCGAAGCCTGCTCCCGTGTTGATATAGACCTCGCGCAATCCACCACTTCCCCAGTTCTGGCTCTGATCCGCGACCACGATGTCGACGAGACCGTCTCCGTTGATGTCCGCGATCTGAGAGGGGTTCCCTCGGACGTGCGGCCAGGTTCGCTTGCCGACATCGAAGCCGATAGGCGGCGCTGCGAACAGACTGGAGTCCCATTGAGTTCCAGTTCCACCGAAGTCGTCCGGGTCCGTGTAGCGAAACTGCTGGGGCGGCTGGCTGCAGGCGGAGATCGACCCGGGCGGATCGTTTGCGGGGCAGTTCTCTTCGGCGGAGTCGTGGTTTCCGAAGAGTTGAGTCCACGCGAGACGAGACCGGTGCGTCGAGTAGTCCTGCTCGCGGTTCTGGGTCTCACCGATCTCGGCCAGGTCATACCCCAGCCGGCGGAGGCTGTGCGTCGCGCCGTTGCTCTCGACGTGGATCTCGGTGGCGCGGTGCGCGATCCGCCCCTCGACGCCTCCCGAGAAGTCGTGGATCACATCGGTCCGTGGCTCGTATTCGAACTCGACGACCCGTTCCGACGCGGGGCCATAGGAGACCTTACGGATGTAGGTGTTGCCGACTTGGGGAGCTTCGATCGTCGCGGTGCTCGGATCTCCGTCGTATTCGAACGAGATCCGCTTGCCGAACGCGTTCTCGATCGACGAGAGCAGCCAGCGCGCGACGTTGTCGCTCGGAGCGATTATCCGGCTGTTCGCGGTCTCGCCGTAGCGCTGGATCATGCCGTCGGGGCTCGTCACCTCCCAGTGGTTCACGCCGCTGGCGGTTAGGTGGAGAATGCGCCGGAACGACTCGACGAAGGTGTGATAGCGATCCTGTCCCGGGTTGTAGTTGAGCAGCTCGCCGCCGAGCTCGAATTGCGGACACTGAGCGCCGCCGGGGTTGATGTAGGCCGGCACGCCGTGGCGCACCGAGCACGAGACCTCGCCGAGCGGCAGCGTCCAGCCGACGCCGAACGGTCCGTCGCCGGCGCGGCTCGAGTAGACGAGGGTCAGCTTCGGCGCGAGGCCGCCCGGCCCCGGCGGAACCTCGATCGGGATCGTCCAGCGCGCCGAGCCCGTGTTGCCGACCACCGTCGAGTCGTCGGGTGCCTCTCCCGATGCCGGCGTTGCGAGCGAGAGGGCAGCGAGGACCATGCAGCCCGCGATCGACCTGGCGCCAGGAATCACCATGCTGCGTTGCCTGCAGGAGCGAGCCACACAGAGCCTTCTCGAGATCGACGTTCGATGCCGACGTTCCCTTGACGTACGGTCAGGGGATGACGAGATGCGGTTCGATCGTCGCATCTCGGTGTCCGGAGCGTCAAGCGGATAGTCGATGGCGAGGACGAGATTGATCGCCCGGAAATTTCGCGTCGCGGCGTCGGCGCCGGGTCGTCGTGCTCACGCTCGTGGGTGCAATTCTTCTTGCGGGGCCGGTTCACCACGAGTCGATGGCCGCGGTCAGCACCTTCGCGCTCGTTCCGTGGTGGGTCGACGGGACCGCGGTGACCGCCATCCCACGAACCTCGCGCGTAACCCTGTCGCCCATGCCCCCGGTCGCGATTTCGGAGCGCGTGGCGATCTTGGCTCTTCCCTTGGCGGCCTTCGGCGTCGTAGGGTGGTGCTGGGCCGGGTGGCAGAGAATGCACGCACACACCACTGGAGAAGCGCCGTGAAGCAAATCCCTCTCGTCGTCGCTTGGGTCTTCGCTGCGATGCTCGCGTCCTCGCCCGGCGGCGCCGAGACCGTCGGCACGCTGACGCTCGACGCGCTCTCCTACGTGTCGTTTCAGGACAAACAGGTGCTGTCGCTCTCCGGCTCCACGATCCGCTTCCACTTTGGCAAGGCGCAGCTCGACGGCTCGGTGCCGTTCACGATCGCACCCGGCGACGTCTCGATCCCCGAGATCTCCGTCTCCAGCGATCAGACGCTGCGCTACGGGCTCGCGTCCACCGCTTCGGGCCTGCTGCGGCCGAGCGCAACCGGGCAGATCGTCGAGTTCAACGCGTCGGTCAGCGCGACGCTCATCGAAGGCAAGGACGAGAGCACGCTGACCTACTCGGTTCCGTTCACGACCGAAGCCGCCAC
>Ga0184637_10002225_pt1 | contig 12566 bp, 8 predicted proteins | sample PLM3_127_b2_FD_133143 | JGI IMG/M metagenome (GOLD analysis project Ga0184637, IMG submission 133143) | Groundwater sediment microbial communities from an aquifer in East River, Colorado, USA - PLM3_127_b2 | ecosystem: Environmental > Terrestrial > Soil > Riparian zone | place: USA: East River...
AGCCCCCGTAGGGCTCCGATTTCCGAAAACGCGAACTGAGATAGGAATCTCCGTGAACTCTGCGCCTCTGTGGTGAAGATTTTCTTGCCCAAAAAGCAAGAAGGTGGGACTCAGTAGTACAGGAGGCGGGCAACGATCTCCCCGGCGCCGAACTTCGCTTACGAGCTCTGCGTCCGCAAGATTGCGGAAGCCGAGATCGAGGGGCTTGACCTCAGCTCCTGGCGCGCGGCGTTGAACGGCGCCGAGCCGATTTCGCCCCGGAGCCTCGTGAGGTTCGAGAAGAAGTTCGCGCGGTGCGGGTTTCGGAAGACGAGTTTTTTTCCTGTCTACGGACTCGCCGAGTCTTCGCTCCTCCTGACCGCGCCCGTTCTCGGCGCGGAGGTCCGCATCGAAGCGGTGGACCGCGACGCCTTCGAGCGCCAGGGGCTCGCGCGCGCGCCGGAAAAATCGCCTGTCGAGCCGCTTCGCTTCGTGTCCGTGGGCAAGGCGATTGCCGGCCACGACGTTCGGATCGTGGACGAGCGAGGGGAGGAGCTTGCCGACCGCCGCGAAGGAAGGCTCCTCTTTCGCGGGCCGGCGGCGATGAAGGGTTACTTCCGCAACCGAGCGGCGACCGAGGCGGTGATGCGTCCGGGGGGCTTCGTCGATTCCGGAGATCGCGCTTTCGTCGCGGAAGGCGAAGTCTTCATCACCGGACGAGCGAAGGATCTCATCATCAAGGCGGGCCGGAACCTGATACCGCAGGAGATCGAGGCCGCCGCGTCCGAGGTCGCGGGCGTTCGAGGAGGATCGGTCGTGGCGTTCGGGGTCTCGGATCCCGCGCTCGGCACCGAGCGGGTCGTGGTGGTCGTCGAGACGAAAGACGAGAGCGCCGAGGGCCGCGCCCGGATTGAAGGTGAGGTCGAGCGCGCCGTGGCGGAGCTCGTCGGCGTCCCGCCCGACGAGGTCCTCGCTGTGCCTCCAGGGGTCGTTCCCAAGACCTCGAGCGGGAAGATCCGGCGCGGCGCGTGCCGCGAGAGCTACCTCCGCGGCGAGCTCTCCCGCCGCTCGCGGAGATCGCCATGGATCGCGGCCCGGCTCGTCCTCCACTCCGCGTTGTCCCGAATTCGGGGCGGGCTCAAGAAGGGCGCTCGCCTGATCTACGGCGTGTACCTGTCCCTCGTCACCGCGGCCTTCGTTCTTCCCGCGTGGCTTCTCGTGCTCTGTGGACTCTCTCGCCGGGCGCTCGGCGGAATCGTCCGCCATGGAAGCCGCGTGTATCTTTCTCTCGCCGGGGTTCCGCTCGAAGTTCGGGGACGAGAGGTCCTGAAAGGACACAAGGGTCCCTTCATCTTCGTGTCGAACCACGCGTGTTATCTCGACCCTCTGCCCCTGATGGCCGCCCTCGATCTGGACTATGCCTTCGCCATCAAGCGCGAGGCCTTCTCCTGGCCGCTTCTCGGAAGAATCTTCCGGAGGCTCGAGCACGTTGCCGTCGATCGAGAGAAGGTCGAAAAGGCCGCTCAGTCGGCCGACGCGCTCCGAGCGGTGCTTGCCACCGGCCGCTCCCTCGTCCTCTTTCCCGAAGGCACCTTCACCCGCGCGACCGGACTCCGCCCCTTCAAGCTCGGAGCGTTCCAGCTAGCGGCCGAGACCGGTGTTCCCCTCGTCCCCATCGCCCTCGTGGGCACGAGGCGTCTCCTGCGCGACGGAACGTGGATCCCGCGGCGGGTGCCGATCGCGGTAGCGATGGCGGAGCCCCTGAAACCTTCGCGCTCGTTTGCGGATGTCGTGCGCGTGAAGGAAGAGGCTTCCGAGATCCTCGCGCGTCTTTCGGGCGAGCCGAGGCTCGGGAGCTAGCCGTGGAGCGAACGATTCCTGTGCTCAATGAGCTGTTCACACCGTCCAGATCTCGCTCAGAGCTCTCTGGAAGTTCCCGCCGAGGATGAGCGCGATGTCGGCGTCGCTGTAGCCGCGCCGGATCAGACCGTCCGTCAGTAGATACGTCCGCTTCGGCTGAGTCATCTCGTCCATGTCGATCTTGTGGCGGAAGCGGTACCGTTCGCGGTACCGGCCCCCGGTGCGCTCCCGGTCGTCCTTGCTCTGCGCGTCGTAGCCGCCGCGGATGTCGGTGTCCGAGCCGATGCCCACGTGCTCGACACCCACGAGCTTCGCCACGTAGTCGTAGTGATCGAGGAGGTTCTCGAGAGTCGTGGGCTCGGCGTCGCGAACGAAGCTTCGGACCGCGGTCATTCCGGCGACTCCGCCCTTGGCCGCCATCTTTTTGAAGATCTCGTCGGTCTTGTTCCGCGGATAGCCTTCGACCAGGGCGCGGGCGTTGGTGTGGGTGATGAGCGGCGGCTTCGCCGAGGCCTCGATCCCGTCGAGCGTCGTCTGGTCGCCGCAGTGGCCGAGGTCGACCGCCATCCCGACTTCGTTCATCCTCTTCACCACGTCGACCCCGAAATCGCTCAAGCCTCCGTCGCTTCGATCCATGCACCCCGTCCCGATGCGGTTCTGGCTGTTGTAGGTGAGCTGAGAAACCCTCTGGCCGAGGCTGAAAAAGAGGTTGACGTCGTCGAGCGTCCGGAAGTGATCGGAATTCTGAAGGCCGAGGAGAAATCCGATCTTGCCGGAGCCGTTGACCTTCCGAAGGTGGTCGGGGGTGGTGATCCGGAAAAACCAATCCGCGTGGTGGGCGAGAAAGCCGTTCCACTGCGCGGCCCAATGGAGCATGCCGGAGAAGGAGTCCTCTCCCGCGCTGTCTCCGGTGGTGTCGTGGAACACGTTGATTCCCGAGTCGCGGTAGAGGCGGAGCTCCGCCTCGGTGAAGCTCTCCGGCCGTCGCAGCCATTCGTCGGTTCGCTCGGAGACGATGGAAAGCGGCGCCAGCATGTCGATGACCGTCGATTCCTCGACGAGCTTCACCACTCGAAAAGAGAACTCCTGCTCCTTCCCGGTTCCGGCGAAAAGAAGATAGCGGCCGCGCTGGATCATGGGGGCGGCGGCAACGCTCGAGAGAGCGCCGGAACCGAGCTTCAGGAGCCTACGGCGTGTCATCGTTGGTTTCATAGCCTTCCTCCGAAGTGCCGGATGATACACGTAACAGACGCGCGAGGCGTAAGCTCGCAGGTTGGAGTATTCTTTGACGCAGTAGTTTCTCTCAAATGAAGCGGATTCTCCCAACCCTCCTTCTCACCGCGGCCCTCGCGCCATGGGCTTCGGCGCAGGGCGTCGATGAGGCCCGAGCCTTTCTCGAGAGCGCAGAGGCGCAGCTCGACGAGGTCTGGCAGAACCAGGGGCGGGCGAGCTGGGTGCAATCGACCTACATCACCTACGACACCGATATCCTGGCGGCGCAGGCGGCGGAGAAGTCGACGGCGCTCTCCGTCACACTGGCGAAGGAGGCCGCGCGGTTTCAGGGACTCGCTCTTCCCCCCGATTTGAGCCGGAAGCTCCTTCTCCTGAGGCTCGCGATCGTCGTGCCCGCGCCGAGCGATCCGGAGAAGACGAAAGAGCTCGCCGCGCTCGAGACGGGAATGGAGAGCGCCTACGGCCGGGGGAAGTACTGCCCGGAGCATATGAGTGGAGAGTGCTGGGACCTCCCGGCGATGGAGAAGATTCTCGCCGAGAGTCGCGACGAAAAGCTCCTCCTTGACGTCTGGCAGGGATGGCACAAAGTTGCCGGTCCTTTCCGCAAAGACTACATCCGCTACGTGGAGCTCGGAAACGAGGGCGCGCGGGAGCTCGGGTTCAAAGACCTCGGAGCGATGTGGCGCTCGAAGTACGACATGCCCCCGGACGAGCTCGCGAAGGAGCTCGACCGGCTCTGGGAGCAGGTGAAACCGCTCTACGTCTCGCTTCACGCCTACGTGCGGAGACGTCTCGTCGAGAGCTATGGAAACGATCTCGTTTCTCCGAACGGTCCCATCCCCGCGCACCTTCTCGGAAACATGTGGGCCCAGCAGTGGGGGAACGTCTATCCCCTGGTCGCGCCCCAGGACGCGGACCCCGGCTACGACCTGACCGAGCGCCTGAAGGCGAAGGGCGTCGAGCCCCTCGAGATGTTCCGCTACGGCGAGAGGTTTTTCCTCTCGCTCGGATTCGAGCCTCTACCTAAGACGTTCTGGGAGCGGTCGCTCTTCACAAAGCCCCAGGACCGCGACGTCGTCTGCCACGCGAGCGCCTGGAACATCGACGGCAAGGACGACCTCCGCGTCAAGATGTGCACCGACGTCACCGCCGAGGACTTCGTCACCATCCACCACGAGCTCGGGCACAACTTCTATCAAAGAGCCTACAACCACCTCTCGCCGCTCTACCGGGACAGCGCCAACGACGGATTCCACGAGGCCATCGGCGACACCGTCGCGCTCTCGATGACTCCGCGCTATCTGAAAGAGCTCGGGCTCATCGAGACGGAGCCCCTGCCCTCGAAGGACATCGGTCTTCTCCTCCAGATGGCGCTCGACAAAGTCGCCTTCCTGCCATTCGGGCTTCTCGTCGATCAGTGGCGGTGGAAGGCATTCTCCGGAGAGGCTCCCCCCGAGCGGTACAACCAGGTGTGGTGGGAGCTCCGGGAGAGGTACCAGGGAGTCGCGGCGCCGCTCGCGCGGAGCGAGCAGGATTTCGATCCCGGCGCCAAGTACCACGTGGCGGCGAGCGTTCCCTACTCGCGCTACTTCCTCGCCCACATCCTCCAGTTCCAGTTTCACCGCGCCCTTTGCAAAGTCGTCGGATACGAGGGCCCTCTCAACCGCTGCACGATTCACGACGACAAAGAGGCCGGGGCGAAGCTCGAGGCGATGCTGAAAATGGGGATGTCCCAACCCTGGCCCGAGGCTCTCGAGGCCCTGACAGGTCCATCGGGAGAGAAGGAAATGGACGCGACCGCCCTCCTCGAGTACTTCGCCCCCTTGCAGGCCTGGCTCGACGAGCGCAACCAGGGACACCCCACAGGTTGGTAAGACTGGTAGAATAGCGTCCCTCCTCGTGCTCCAGAACCTCCGGAACCTCTTCCGCTACCGTGTGCTCATCCAGAGCCTCGTCGTTCGCGAGCTCAAGGCGCGCTACCGGGGCTCGGTCCTCGGGTTCTTCTGGTCGTTCATCAACCCGCTCCTCCAGCTCCTCATCTACTGGTTCGTCTTCACCTACATCCTCCCGACGGGGCGGGAAGTCATGGGGATGTCGCCTTACACGCTCTTCCTCTTCACCGGGATCCTCCCCTGGACCTGGTTCAGCTCCTCCGTTCTCGAATCGTCCTCGGTCCTCATGACGAGCGGGAACTTGATCAAGAAAATCCTCTTTCCCGCGGAAGTGCTCCCCATCGTGGTGGTGCTCTCGAACCTCGTCCACTTCTTTCTCGGGTTTCCAATCCTTCTGGCGTTTCTCCTCTATTACGGGAAGATCCAAATCTCGATCCTCGCCTTGCCCGCGATCGTGCTCCTGCAGCTCCTCTTCACCCTCGGGGTCTGCCTCTTCATATCCGCTCTCGCCGTCCACTTCCGCGACGTCGCCAACATCATCGCGAACGTGATGATGCTGTGGTTCTTCGGAAGCCCGGTGATTTATTCTTACTTGAACGTCGCTCCCTCCATCCAGCGATTCCTGAACTACAACCCCATGACCCACATCCTCGTCGGGTACCATCAGTCCCTCTTTACCGGTTCTCTCGGGCACTGGCCGTGGCTTCTGGTCATGGTCCCGGCGTCGGCTGTGACCTTTCTCGTGGGGTACACTTTCTTCGACCGCCTGAGGGAAACGTTCGCCGAAGAAGTCTGAGCCAACGATACAAGTATGGGCATAGCCATCCAGGTCGCGGATCTGACCAAGATCTACCAGCGGTACAGCCACCGGAAGCAGTTCCGGACGCTGAAGAGCGCCCTTCTCCGCGGAAGCCTGCTCCAGGAGCTCAAGCCCGACGAGAGGTTTCTCGCGCTCGAGGGGGTCACTTTCAACGTGCGCCAGGGGTCGACGTTCGCGGTCATCGGTCGCAACGGGTCGGGGAAATCGACCCTCCTCAAGCTCATCGCGGGAATCTCGAAGCCGAGCGCCGGCACGGTCAAGGTGCAAGGGCGCATCTCCGCCCTCATCGAGCTCGGCGCGGGCTTTCATCCCGAGATCACCGGCCGGGAGAACGTCTTCATCAACGGCATCATGCTCGGGCTCACGAAGAGGGAGATCGAGGAGCGGTACGAGGATATCGTGGCCTTCGCCGAGCTCGAGGACTTCATCGAGGCCCCGGTCAAGACGTACTCCTCGGGGATGTACATGCGGCTCGGCTTCGCCGTCGCCATCCACGTGAACCCCGACGTTCTCCTCATCGACGAGGTCCTCGCGGTCGGCGACGAGGCCTTCGTGCACAAGTGCCTCGACAAGATCAGCGAGTTCCGGAGGCGCGGAAAGACCATCCTCCTCGTGACCCATAGCCTCGGGCTCGTGGAGAAGATGGCCGACGAGGCGCTTTGGATCGACCGCTCGCGGCTTGCGATGCGCGGAGACCCGAAGAAAGTCGTGGATGCGTACCTCGCGCAGGTGACGGAGCACGAGGAAGTGGCGCTCACCGCCGCCGAGGCGAAGACCGTGGCCGAGTTCGAAACGCCGCGGCAGCAAGACGCTGAGACGACGAGCGAGGTCGAGCCCACCTCGGCGTTCGCGCGCGAGCGGGGAAGGTGGGGCTCGCGGGAGCTGGAGATTCAAGAAGTCTCCTTTCTCGATGCTTCGGGGAGCGCCAGGCACGTCTTCGCCACCGGCGAGTCGGTCGTAATCCGGCTCAAGGTCTCGAGCACCGGGACCATCGAGGACTTCGTCTTCGGGGTCGCGATCTTCAACGCCGACGGCATCTGCTGCTACGGCACCAACACCCACCTCGAGGAGTTCACTCCGGTGAGGTTCTTGGGAGCGGGAGAGGTGCGGTTCGTCATTCCCGAGCTCCAGCTCATCGAGGGGACGTACTTTCTCGACGTCGCCGCGCACCAGAGGGACGGGTATCCTTTCGACTACCACCGGGCGCTTCATCAGTTCCGGGTGCAGTCGAAGGTGAAAGACGTCGGGGTCTATCGGCCGCACCACCACTGGGAGTTCGCGGGAAACATCCGCCTGGATCCCCCGCCGAGGACGTCGTGAGCCTTTCGAAGATCCTGGGCCGGGAAGAAATGGCGGCCGAGCGGCGCAGGCTTCGTGAGCGAGGGGTGAGCCTGGTCTTCACCAACGGCTGTTTCGACCTTCTTCATCCCGGGCACGTCCGCTACCTCCGGGAAGCGAGAAGTCTCGGCGACCGGCTGGTGGTCGCGGTGAACGGCGACGAGACCGTGGCCCGGCTCAAGGGGGCCGGCCGTCCACTGACGCCGCTCGCCGAGCGCATGGAGATCCTCGCCGCTCTCGCCTCCGTCGACTACGTCGTCGCGTTCGAGGAAGAGACCCCGTTCGAGATCATCGAAGAGATCGTTCCCGACGTTCTGGTCAAGGGCGGCGACTGGACCCCCGATCGCATCGTGGGCCGGGAGAGGGTCGAGAGGGAGGGCGGGAAGGTCCTCTCTCTCCCCTACGCGCCGGGCTACTCCACCTCGGGAATCATCGAGCGGATTGTCGAAAGGGTCGATCCGAAGTCCCCATGACCGAACGGGGTCGGAGCTCTCTCGACCGCGTGCTCGACGGCTCCGAGGTCCTCGAGATCGCGCGGGTTACGCCGCCAGCGCGGGTGTCGGGCCTCATGGGCCCGGCGCGCTCGCTGGTCGCAGCCGTTCTTGCGTCCTCGCGCAAGAGCCCCGTTTTGGTCGTGGTCCCGGATGAAAGGCGCCTTCCGCCGGCGATTTCCGACCTCACGTCGTTTCTGCACGCTCTCGGAAGCGATCGCCGGGTACTGCCCTTTCCCGCATTCGCGCTCGATCCGTACCGGGGCCTCTCGCCTCACCTCGACGTCGTCGCCGCGCGCCTCAAGGCGCTCGCGGCGATTCTCTCTCGCGAGGACGTCGTCGTGGTCGGGAGCGCGCCCGCGGTCCTCTACCGCACGGCGGAGCCCGCGGTCCTCCAAAGATCGATCCGGACCCTCCGCCCGAAAGAGACCGTCGACCCGCTCGAGCTCGAGCGCTTCTTCGTCCTCGGGGGATATCGATACGAGGACCCGGTGACGACGCCGGGAGACTTCACAAGGCGCGGCGGGATCCTCGATGTGTTTCCGCCCGCGTCGGAGTGGCCGATCCGGATCGAGCTCGCCGGCGACGAGATCGAGGAGATCCGGACGTTCGATCCCGAGAGCCAGCGCACGCGGGAGAGGCTCGCGGACGCGAAGATCGGGCCGGCGAGCGAGTGGCCGGTCTCGGAGGAGCACCTCTCCGCTCTCGGAGGCGACGAGGCTCTGGCCCGTGCAGGGGTAGGGTTCCTGCTCCCCATCCTCCCGCAGTACCAGGCGAGCCTCTTCGACTACCTGGCGCCTCACGACGTTCTCATTGCCGAAGAGCCGGCCTCGATCGCCCATGCGGCCGAAGCCGAATGGGAGCGCGTTCTCGCGAGCTACGGCGAAGCCGGCAACCTGGATCGCTCGCGCTACGCCGAGCCGGCGAAGCTCCTCATGGATCTCGGCGAGCTCGACTCCCGAATCGAAGAGCGGGCGGTGAGCCTTCGGGAGATGGGCCTGCTGGGAGAGGACACGCACCATCTTTCGACCCATGTCCTGGCCTCTTACCGCGGGAGAGTGTCGGAGTTTCTCAACGAAGTGCGGGCGCGGCTCGATGCCCGCCAGCACGTCCGGGTCTTCGTCGGCGGGGAAGGCATGGCCGAGCGGTGCGTGGAGCTCTTTTCCGAGGCGGGCATCGCCGCCGGCCGTGCCGCGGAAGACCCCGCGGGGGTCGTTCATCTGGAGCTTGGCTCTCTCTCCCAAAGCTTCGCCGTGCCCTCCCTCTCGCTCGCGGTCTTCACCGCTTCCGACGTCTTCGCCGAGCCGCCCCGGCCCACCGCTCGCCGCGGCCTCAAGCTCGGCCGTTTCCTTTCGGACTTCCGAGACCTGAAGGTAGGCGACTACGTCGTCCACACCGATCACGGGATCGGGGTGTTCGTAGGACTCTCGAAGCTGGAAAACGGAGGAAGCGAGCTCGTCTCTCTCGAGTACATCGGAGGCGACAAGCTCTACGTTCCCGTGGACCGTCTCGATCTCCTGGAGAAGTACTCGAGCTCCGAGGCGAAGCGGCCGCGGCTCGACAAGCTCGGCGGAATGGGATGGGAGAAGATCAAGAGGCGCGTCAAGAAGTCGATGCGCGACATGGCCCAGGAGCTTCTGAAGCTCTACGCGCAGCGCAAGGCTGCCCCCGGATTCGCCTTTTCTCCGGACAACCCCTGGATGCGGGAGTTCGAGGGGCTGTTCGCCTTCGAGGAGACCCCCGACCAGCAGCAGGCGATCGAGGACGTGAAGCGGGACATGGAAACGCCGTCCCCCATGGACCGGCTCATCTGCGGCGACGTCGGCTACGGAAAGACGGAAGTCGCGATGCGCGCCGCCTTCAAGACGGTTTCCGACGGAAAGCAGGTCGCGGTCCTGGTCCCGACGACGGTTCTCGCGTCCCAGCACCAGGCCACGTTCCGGGAGCGCTTCGCTCCGTTTCCGGTGCGTATCGAAATGCTCTCCCGTTTCCGGAGCCGCGCGGAACAAAAGGTAGTCCTCGAGGATCTAGCGGCGGGAAAGGTCGACATCGTCATCGGGACCCATCGCCTCCTCTCGAAGGACGTGGTCTTCGCCGATCTCGGTCTTCTCGTGGTCGACGAGGAGCAGCGGTTCGGGGTCTCCCACAAGGAGAGGCTCAAGGCGCTCCGCCACGGCGTCGATGCCGTGACGCTCACCGCCACCCCCATCCCCCGCACCCTCCACATGTCGCTTTCGGGAATCCGCGATCTCTCCATCATCGAGACTCCGCCCAAGGACCGGATGGCGATTCAGACGCACATCGCGAGGCTCGACGCGAAGGTGCTGTCGGAAGCGATCCGCTACGAGCTCGGCCGCGGCGGGCAGGTGTACTTCGTTCACAACCGCGTGGGCTCGATCTACTCGATGGCGAACTACCTCAAGCGCCTGGTGCCCGAGGCCCGGATCATCGTCGGCCACGGCCAGATGAGAGAGCACGAGCTCGAGGGCGTCATGCTCTCGTTCATCGGCGGCGAGTTCGATATCCTGGTCTCGACCACCATCATCGAGAACGGGCTCGACATCCCGCTGGTGAACACCCTCATCGTGAACCGGGCCGACCGCTACGGCCTCTCGCAGCTCTATCAGCTGCGCGGACGTGTGGGCCGCTCGAACCGGCGCGCCTATGCCTACCTCCTGGTCCCCGAGGAGACCCACCTGACCCCTGTCGCCCGAACGCGGCTCGCCGCGATCCGCGAGTTCTCCGAGCTAGGGGCCGGCTTCCGCATCGCCGCGCTCGACCTCGAGCTTCGGGGCGCGGGGAACCTCCTCGGCGGCGAACAGCACGGGCACATCGACGCCGTGGGCTTCGACCTCTATTGCCGCCTTCTCGACGAGACGGTCTCCGAGCTCGAGACGGGCGAGGCTCCCGCCGCCCTCCGCACGAGCCTGAACCTTCGCATCGAGCTCCGCATCCCCGAGGAGTTCATTCCCGACATGAATCAGCGGATGTCGATCTACAAGAGGGCCTCCTCCACCAGGGATCGGGAGACTCTCGAGCGGCTTCAGGACGAGACTCGAGACCGCTACGGGCCCCTCCCGGAGCGCCTCCTGCAGTTCTTCGAGTACGGGAGGCTCCAGGTGCTCGCGAACGAAATCGGTCTCTCCGGGATCGAGCGCGAGCGCGGAAGGCTCGCGTTTCGGCTGGGTCCCGGCGCCAAGCTCTCGCCCGCGAACCTCGCCCGGCTCGCGACCGGGATCGACGAATCAACGGTCGCCGCCGAAGGCGACACGGTGGTTCTCAGAGTCCCGCTTCCCGTGGGGAGCGAGGCGACGGAGATCCTGACCGCGATCCGCGAAGTTTTGCTTCGTCTCGACCGCTACTCTAAGATGACATAGGAAAACCCCTGAGCCCGAATCGGGTGAAGTCATGCTGGCGAAGCTCGCCTCTATCGTCACCGTTCTGACCCTCGTGGGCTGCGCCGAGACGCTCCCCCCGGAGTCCCGGGTGGTTCTCGAGATTGCCGGACGCTCGATCACTCTCGGGGAATTCGACACGTTTCTTAAGAGCTCGGTGCAGCAGGAGTCTCCCGTCCTGTCCTCCGAAGTGATGGCGGCCCTCTTCGAGCAGTTCGTGGAGGAGCAGCTCCTGCTCCGGGCCGCGGACGACGCGGGGATCCGCGCCGACCCGAAGATCGTTGCGGAGCGCATGGCGGCGCTCCGGAGCGTTCCCGAGGACGACTCGGGGACCTCTTCGATCCCCGTCGAGGCACGTTCGAGTGACGACGCCGTGGCCGAGAGCCTCGAAAGGCAGGTCCGGATCGAAAGGCTGGTCTCGGCCGAGGCGCTCGCGGCGGTCGAAATCGAGGAAAGCGACATCGCGGCTTACTACGACTCGCACCGCCAGGACTTCGTGAGGCCGGAAACGGTGGATGTCTCCCAGATCCTGGTCGAGACCGAGGAGCTGGCTCAGGAGCTGCGCCAGGGGATAGTCGCCCGAAAGACCTCATTCGAGGACGCGGCCCGGGAGCATTCCCAGGGGCCGGAGGCGGGCCGGGGAGGAAACCTGGGCGCCTTCGCCCGGGGGGAGCTTCCTCCGAGCTTCGACGCGGAGGTCTTTGTCCTCGCGCCGGGTGCCGTCTCGAAGGTGGTCTCGACGGATTTCGGCTTTCACCTGTTTCGGGTCAACTCACGGACGGAAGAGCAGCCGCTGTCTCTCGACGAAGTGCGCGAGGCGGTCCGGGTGGAGCTCCTGCGGGAGAAGAGCGACCAAGCCATGAAGCGCTATCTCGCGGAGCTCGAGAAGCGCTACCCTCTCACCGTTCATCATCAGCATCTGAGCTTCGCCGTCTCTCGCGCCGGTGAAAGCGCTACGTCCGGGCGCGCGAGCGAGGCAATGGAGAAGAGTCGATGAAACCAGGCCATGCATGGGTTCTTGCGCCGGTGGCGCTCTTCGCGGCCGCCGCTGCTTCCGCGGAGACGGTGGAGCGAATCGTCGCCAAGGTCAACGGTCAGATCATCACCCTGTCTCAACTCGAGCAGGAGGTGCAGACCACTCTCGAGAGGCTCGGTCCCGCGCCTACACCCGAGGAAGAGCAGGCACGGCTCGAAGGGCTCCGCACCGAGACGCTGAACCGTATGGTCGACAATTTGCTCGTTCTCCAGGTCGCGGAGGAGAGGGGCCTCAGGGTTCCCGCGCGCTTCTTCGAGGAGTGGAAGAAGAACGTGATGGATCAGATGAAGCTCACCTCCGAAGAGGAGTTCGTGCGCCAGGTCGAGCTCCAGGGGGCGAGCGTCGAGACCATCCGCAAACAGTTCGAGGAGAGCCTTCTCCTCCAGGAAGTGCGGCGCACGGAGGTGGATAGCAAGGTCTCGGTGTCGGAGCCCGAGATCGGAGAGCGCTACCGCGAGCACATCGCGGAGTACACCGAGCCGGCGAAAATCCGGCTCCGCGAGATCGTGGTGAAATTCGACT
>Ga0184637_10002226_pt1 | contig 12560 bp, 10 predicted proteins | sample PLM3_127_b2_FD_133143 | JGI IMG/M metagenome (GOLD analysis project Ga0184637, IMG submission 133143) | Groundwater sediment microbial communities from an aquifer in East River, Colorado, USA - PLM3_127_b2 | ecosystem: Environmental > Terrestrial > Soil > Riparian zone | place: USA: East River...
AGCCGCGACTTCGATCATCGAAAAATAGGGACAGACCCTATTTCTTGGCTCTCCGAAAAATAGGGTCTGTCCCCATTTTTCGGCCGGCCCAATCACGGGCGAACTGGTAGGCGACGCGGCCGCTGCGCGAGCCGCGCAAGAGCGCCCACTGCAGCGATTCCTCGCGCGCCGCGTCCGCCTCTTTTGCGGGACAGCCGAACGAGCCGAGCCAGTGCGCAACGATGGCGAGGTACTCGTCCTGATCAAACGGATAGAACGATACCCACAGGCCAAAGCGCTCCGAAAGCGAGATCTTCTCCTCGACCGTCTCGCCGGGATGGATCTCTTCGCCAACGTACTTGGTTTCGAGGTTCTCGGCCATGTACTCGGGCATCAGGTGGCGGCGGTTCGACGTGGCGTAGATGAGCAGGTTCTCCGAGGTGGTCGAGATCGAGCCGTCGAGGGCAACCTTGAGTGCGATGTACCCTTCCTCCGCGCCGTGGAAGGTGAGATCGTCGCAGAACACCAGGAACCGCTCGGGGCGCCCCGCGACCAGGTCGGTCACCGCGGCAAGCTCTACCAGGTCGCTCTTCTCGATCTCGATCAGGCGCAGACGCTGTTTCGCGTACTTGTTCAGCAGTCCCTTGACGATCGAGGACTTGCCGGTGCCGCGCGCGCCCGTGAGGAGCACGTTGTTCGCCGGTCTGCCCTCGAGGAACTGGCGCGTGTTCTGCTCGACTTTCCTGATCTGCGCGTCGATGCCCTTCAGGTCGGCGAGCCGGATGCGGTGCACGTGCCGCACCGGCTGCAGCCAACCCTGGCCGCGCGCAGTCTTGCGCCAACGGAACGCGATGCTTGCCTTCCAGTCGGTCGGCCGCGGCGGCGCGGGCAGCAGCTCTTCGAGCTTCTCGAGAATTCTCTGGAGATCGTTGCTCACGTCCGGTACTCCGCATTGATCTTCACGTAGTCGAACGACAGATCGCAGGTCCATACCTCCGCGCAGGCCCGTCCACGATGCAGCAGCGCACGCACGGTGAACTCCGGTTTTCTCATCGCCGCCGCGCCCTGCTCCTCCCGGTAGCCGGAAAACCGGCCGCCGCACTTCGCGACCAGGACCTCGTCAAGATACAGGTCCACCTTCGCCGGTTCGAGGTCGGAGACGCCCGCGTTGCCGATCGCCGCGAGGATCCGCCCGAGGTTCGGATCCGAGGCGAAAAACGCGGTCTTGACGAGTGGCGAGTGCGCGATCGCGTAGGCAACCTTGCGGCACTCGGCCGCGCTGCGGCCGCGCTCGACGCGCACGGTGACGAATTTGGTCGCGCCCTCGCCGTCCCGCACGATCGCCTGCGCGAGCACTTGCGCAACCTCGGTAATGGCATCTCCGAGTGTCGATAAGTCCTTCCCCGCTCTCGCCACCGGCCCCCGGCCGGTGGCGAGACAGATGAAGGCGTCATTGGTGGAGGTATCCCCGTCCACCGTGATCGCGTTGAACGACCGGCCCGCCGCCTGCTTGGTCAAGCGGCGCAGCTCGCTGCGTGCAACCCTGGCGTCGGTGGCGACAAAACCGAGCATCGTCGCCATGTCGGGCCGGATCATGCCCGCGCCTTTTGCGATCCCGGTGACGGTGGCTTCACCCGTCGACAGCCTGACTTTCCGCGACGCCGCCTTGGGAACCGTGTCCGTGGTCATGATCGCCTCGGCTGCCGATGCCCAGTTGGCGCAACGCAGGTCCGCGACCGCTTGCGGCAGCCCGGCCACAATACGCTCCACGGGCAGCGGCTCCATGATCACGCCGGTAGAAAACGGCAAGACCTGACCCGGCGCGCAGGCGAGGTGCTGTGCGACGCTCCTGCAGACCCGCGCCGCGCGTTTCAGGCCGTCCTCGCCCGTACCCGCGTTCGCGTTCCCCGTGTTGATGACGAGCGCCCGAACCTTGTGCGCGAGGTGCCTCTTCGCGAGCAGCACGGGCGCGGCACAGAAGCGGTTCTTCGTGAACACGCCGGCCACTGCCGCGCCCGGTGCGAGCCGCATCAGCAGCAGGTCCTTGCGACCGGCTTTCTTCACGCCTGCCATCGCTACGCCCAGCTCGAGGCCGGAAACGGGGAACAGCACAGCCGGGTCGGGCGGCGCGAGGTTCACCGCCATTCAGGACAGTTTTCCGTGACAGTGCTTGTATTTCTTGCCCGACCCGCAGGGGCAGGGGTCGTTGCGGCCGATCTTCGCCGTCGATCGTACGACCGGCCGCGACTTCTTGACAGCGGCCGTGGCCAGTGCCACGTCGCCCGCATCTTCCTCCATGGGCGCTTCCAGGCTCGCATGCTGCATTTGAACGTTTTCGACATGCAGCTGATCGTCGGCCTGCGGTACTTCCTCAGACGTCCGAATCTGAACCGCAACCAGCGTCTTGGTCACCTCGAGCTTGACCGCCTCGAGCATGGCGCCGAACAGTTCGAAGGCTTCGCGCTTGTACTCCTGCTTCGGGTTCTTCTGCGCGTACCCGCGCAGGTGGATGCCCTGCCGCAGGTGGTCGAGCGCGGCGAGGTGCTCGCGCCAGTGCGCGTCGAGGATCTGCAACGTGACGTAGCGCTCGTACTGCCGGAACGAGGGCTCGGCGCCGGCCGGGATCTTGCCGGTGTAAGCCTCGTGTGCGCGCTGCGTGATGCGCTCGAGCAGCGCTTCGTCGCTCAGCTCCGGCTCCTTGTCCAGCCAGTCTTTCAGCGGCAGCTCGAGGTCGAGCTCGGCCCGCAGCGCGGTCTCGAGGCCGCCGATGTCCCACTGCTCCTCAACGCTCTCCTCGGGAACGAACTGGCGGAACAGGTCCGCCACCACGCCGGCGCGCAGGTCGGCGATCCGGGCCGAGACGTCCTCCGACTCCAGCAGCTCGTTGCGCAGCGCGTAGATCGTCTTGCGCTGGTCGTTAGCGACGTCGTCGTACTCGAGCAGCTGCTTGCGAATGTCGAAGTTGCGCGCCTCGACCTTGCGCTGCGCGCTCTCCAGCGAGCGCGTGACCATCGAGTGCTCGATCGGCTCGCCTTCCGGCATCTTCAGCATCACCATGATGCGGTTGATGCGCTCGCCGGCGAAGATGCGCAGCAGCGGGTCCTCGAGCGAAAGGTAAAAGCGCGAACTCCCCGGATCCCCCTGGCGCCCCGAGCGCCCGCGCAACTGGTTGTCCACGCGGCGCGACTCGTGGCGTTCGGTGCCGACGATATGCAGCCCGCCCTCCCGGATCACGAGGTCGTGCAGCTGCTGCCATTCGCCGCGCAGTTTTTCGACGCGCGCGCGCTTCTCCTCCAGCGGCACGTCCGCGGAAGCCTCGATCAGCTCGCACTGTTTTTCGACGTTGCCGCCGAGCACGATGTCCGTGCCGCGGCCGGCCATGTTGGTGGCGATGGTGATCATCTTCGGGCGGCCCGCCTGGGCCACGATCTCGGCCTCGCGCGCGTGCTGCTTCGCGTTCAGGACCTGGTGCGGCACCTTTTCCTTGGCGAGCATCCCGGACAGCAGCTCCGAGTTCTCGATCGAGGTGGTACCGACCAGCACCGGCTGTCCGCGCGCATGGCAGTCCCGGACGTCGGTGATGATCGCATTGTATTTTTCCTGCACCGTGCGATAGACCTGGTCATGACGGTCTTCCCGGATCATCGGCATGTGGGTCGGGAGGACCACGGTTTCCAGCCCGTAGATCTCCTGGAACTCGTATGCTTCGGTGTCCGCCGTCCCGGTCATGCCCGCGAGCTTGCGGTACATCCGGAAGTAGTTCTGGAACGTGATCGAGGCCAGCGTCTGGTTCTCGCTCTGGATCGACACGCCCTCCTTCGCCTCGACGGCCTGGTGCAGGCCGTCCGACCAGCGCCGGCCCTGCATCAGCCGCCCGGTGAACTCGTCGACGATGATGACCTCCCCATCCTGCACCACGTACTGCTGGTCGCGGTGGAACAGATGATGCGCCCGCAATGCGGCGTACAGGTGATGCACCAGATTGATGTAGGCCGGTTCGTACAGGCCGGCGCCCTGCGGCAGGATTCCGAGGCGCGCGAGCACTTCCTCGGCCTTTGCGTGGCCGGCCTCCGAGAGCAGGACCTGGTGGTTCTTCTCGTCCACCCAGAAATCGCCCGCGCCCTTCTCGTCCGCCTGCTTCGCGAGCAGGGGCGCGACCTGGTCCATCCTGTGGTAGATCTCGGTCCGATCCTCGGCCTGGCCGGAGATGATGAGCGGGGTGCGCGCCTCGTCGATCAGGATCGAATCCACCTCGTCCACGATTGCATAGACGAGTCCGCGCTGGAACCGCTCCTCCACGTGCATCGCCATGTTGTCGCGCAGGTAGTCAAAGCCGAATTCGTTGTTGGTGCCGTAGGTGATGTCGGCAGCGTAGGCGCTGCGCTTGTCGGCGGGCTCCATCTGCGGAACGTTCACGCCAACGCTCAGCCCGAGAAAGCCGTAGATCTTGCCCATCCATTCGGCGTCGCGTCGCGCGAGGTAGTCGTTCACCGTCACGATGTGCACGCCCTTCCCGATGAGCGCATTGAGGTAGGCGGGCAGCGTGGCCACCAGCGTCTTGCCTTCGCCGGTGCGCATCTCGGCGATCTTGCCGTAGTGCAGCACCATGCCGCCGAGAAGCTGCTCGTCGAAGTGGCGCTCGCGCAGCGTGCGCTTGCCAGCCTCGCGAACCACGGCGAAGGCCTCCGGAAGCAGTTCCTCGAGGGCCTGCCTTTCGACCGCGGCTCGCTGCTCTTCTTCCGCTGCCGCCGTGCTTGCCGCAAGCCGTTGCTTGAATTCCTCCGTTTTCCCCCGCAATTGCGCGTCGGTGAGCGCCGCAATCCCGGCCTCCAGGCCGTTGATGAGGTCGACCGTGCGCGAGTACTGCTTGAGCAGCCGCTCATTGCGGCTGCCGAAGATCTTGGTGAGAACGTTGGGGATCATGAACGCGAGGCGCTGGAACGCGACCCGCATGAAATTCATAAATTTTATCACGCTGAAGCGATTGCCCCGCCCGCCGAGTCTCAGTGCGCGCCGCGGTCGCCGAGGCGGCCGCGTAGCGAGGGGCGAACGAGCTTACCTGGCCCGCGCGAGCGCAGCGCCAGGGCTCCGGGCATCCGGGAGTTGCGGATTCGCCGCCAGCAGAAAGCGCGTCGGATTCTGGGGCGCGCCCTTGTATCGCACTTCAAAATGCAGATGCGGCCCGGTCGACCGGCCGCTGCTGCCGGTTTCGGCGATCTTGCGGCCGCGCTGCACCATGTCGCCCTCCTGCACCAGCATTCTGGAGAGGTGCGCATAGCGGGTGACAAGTTCGTTGCCATGATCGAGATCGACCACATGGCCGTACTGGGGGTGGTACCCGGCGAACTGCACCACACCCACTGCCGCGGCCACCACGGGTGTGCCCGTATCCGCAATGAAGTCGATCCCCTCGTGCATCGCGTGCTGCCCCGTGATCGGATCGATTCGCATGCCAAATCCGGAGGCATTGAAGTAGGCGTTCACCGGGAGCATCGTGGGCATGAGCTTCCTGTTCACGGTCTGCGTGAACAGCTGTGCCTCGAGCACGCCCAGCATGTCGGTGCGATTCTCCACATGCCGCGAAAGCGCAGACAGTCGATGGTTGAACTCAGCGAGCGAAAGGTCGTTGGCCGGCACCGCAGTCACCAGGGCGCCTCCGAGCCCGGGCGTCTCGGAGAACCGGAATTCCTGCGGCAGGATCCCGGCGAGCGAAGAAAGCCGCTCGCCAAGCGCGTCCAGGCGCGTCAACTGCGCCTGCATTTCGCCCAGCTTCACCGCCATCGCGTTCAGGTTCTGCTGCACGAATTCCCGCGCTCGCTCGCTTTCGCCCTTCTGGGTCGCAAGCAGCAACTGGCGCATGACCGGAATTCTGAATTCCACGGCAAAATGGAGGCTGACCCAGTACAGGCCAGCGGTGAGCCCGATCAATGTCAGCAGCGCAAGCCCTGCCGAAACCACGAAGTGGCGCGGGGAAAAAGTGAGCGTCCTTGCCTTTCCGAGCCGATCGGAGATCAGGATAATCTGCAACGGGTCACCTTTTTCCCTTGCGCGGCCTCATGCCACTGCCGAGAATTGACAACATCCTCGCGGCCGACAGCGACATGCAGCCGCTTGTCGCGAAAGCGCGCGAAATCCGCGCCCTGGCCAAGCATTGCAATGAGTTCTTCCCCCCCGAACTGGCCCAACACCTTCGTCCAGCCAACCTCCAAGGCGGAAAGCTTGTCGTCCTCGCTGCGAATGCCGCGGCGGCCGCCAAGTTCAAGCTTCTTGCAGAGCCTCTGAGTGACTTCTTGTTGAAGCGCGGGGCGAAGGTTAATGCAGTTTCGGTGAAGGTGCAACCCGCGGAAATGGACAACACTCGCTCCCCGGCGCCACGATCCGCGCGCCTTTCCCACGCCACTTTCGTCGTCTTATCAGAGCTTTACGAGGCACTCGGGGACTCCCCTGCGCGACAGGCGCTGAAGCGCCTGCTGGCCGGTGAAACGGCGGGGGCTCCTACATCACCACCGTCACCCGCTCGAAGGCGAGCACCAGCAGCACGACCAGCACGAAAGCAAGCGCGACCTTGAACACCGTCCCTGCGATACGAAGGTATTTACGGTCACCGCTCAGCATGAACAGAACCACCAGCACCCCGAGGGCAACAGCCACCCCAAGCCCGACAATCCGGACGATCAGCACGGGCAGTCCAGTTGGGGGGTGATGCGGCGGACCGGGGATCGCCGGGCTTCCGGCAGCTGCACTTTCAGGTCGCCGGCTGTCGACTCAGGAATGCGAGACCGGCGGGTGCATCCTCCGCCCGCTCGAAAGTGATCGTCTCCGTGGCGCCGGGATCGGCAAGCAACGCGCGCAGCAGGCGATTGTTCAGGGCATGACCCGATTTGTGGGCGACGAACGCGGCCAGCAACGGCCGCCCGAGGAGGTAGAGATCGCCTATGGCATCGAGCATTTTGTGACGAATGAATTCGTCGGCAAAGCGCAGGCCTTCCGCATTCAGCACCCCGTAATCGTCGAGCACCACGGCGTTCTCCAGGCCTCCACCCAGAGCGAGACCGCTCTCCCTGAGGTCCTCGACTTCGTGCATGAAGCCATACGTCCGGGCGCGGGCGAATTCCTTGAGGTACGAGGTTTCGGCGAAATCGACCGTCAACGAACTGGTTGACTTCTCGATCACCGGGTGGTCGTACACGATTGAAAACGAAAGCTTGAACCCCTCGTAAGGCTCCAGGCACGCCGATTTGTCCCCGTCTCTCACTTCGATGCGCTTTTTTACACGCAAGAATTTCTTCGCTGCCCCCTGCTCTTCGATGCCCGCTTGCTGGACGAGCAACGCGAAGGGCGCGGCGCTGCCATCCATGATCGGCACTTCCGGGCCATCGAGATCCACGTACGCGTTGTCTACCCCCAGCCCCGCGAACGCCGACATGAGGTGCTCAATGGTGTAGACCTTGACTCCGCCGCGGACCAGGCATGAGCAGAGCCGGGTCTCGCCGACCAGGTCGGCACGCGCCGGGATGTCCACCGGGACAGGCAGATCAATGCGCCGGAACACCACGCCGGTGTCAGGCTGTGCAGGCCGCAACGCCATGCCGACCTTGCGTCCGGTGTGCAGACCCACGCCCGTGGCGCGGACCAATGACTTGAGGGTTCGTTGACGCAGCATGGATTACTGAATTCTAACAAGAGCGGATCGGGCGCCCCGGCAAGGAAACGGGGCGCCCGTGCCGCTCAAACGCGGCTAGTCGGCCTGCTTGCGCAGGAACGCAGGGATATCGTATTTGTCGACCCCGCTGTTCTGCAGCGCCTCTACCTGTGCCGCACGGTCGCGCTTGCGGAAAACCGCGGGAGTTTCCGAGATCGCTCCGTAATCCACTGCCGTACCCGGCACGGATAGCGGCTGATTGTCGGTACCCGTCTTCTGCGAAACCACGAGTTGCGGCTTGCCTTGGCGCACCGCAGCGACGGGGGCGCCGAGTCCCGTCGCGATCACCGTCACCCGAAGGTCGTCGCCGACCGCCTCGTCGAATACGCCGCCGTAGATGATGGTCGCATCTTCGGCGGCGAACGCACGGATGGTGTTCATCACCTCCTTGGTTTCCCGCAGCTTCAGGCTCGCCTCGGACGCAGTGATGTTGACCAGCACCCCACGCGCGCCCGCCAGATTGACGCCTTCGAGCAGCGGGCAGGCGATGGCCTGCTCGGCAGCGATGCGCGCCCGGTCGATGCCGCTTGCCGCCGCCGAGCCCATCATCGCCATGCCCTGCTCCAGCATCACCGTGCGCACGTCCTGGAAGTCGACGTTCACCAGCCCCTTGTGGTGGATGATGTCGACGATACCGCCCACCGCGCTGCACAGCACGTCGTCGGCGGCGGCGAAAGCTTCCACCTGGGTGACGTCGTCGCCCAGCACTTCCTCCAGCTTGTCATTGAGGATCACGATGAGCGAATCCACATTCGGCGCCAGATCCTCGATGCCGGCATCCGCGAACTTGAGCCGCTTGGAGCCCTCCCAGGCGAATGGTTTGGTCACCACTGCCACGGTGAGCACGCCGAGCGAACGCGCAATCTCCGCCAGTACCGGGGCCGCTCCGGTGCCGGTGCCGCCCCCCATGCCCGCGGTGATGAATACCATCTGCGCCCCGGCGATGGCTTCTTCCAGCCGCTCGCGCTCTTCCAGCGCCACGGCCTTCGCCGCCTCGGGGTTGGCGCCGGCGCCGAGGCCGCTGGTGCCGATCTGGATCTGGTTGCGCGCCTGATTGCGCGCGAGCACCTGCGCATCCGTGTTGACTGCGATGAATTCGACCATTTCGACGCCCTTGAGGATCATGTGGTTGACGGCATTACCGCCCGCTCCACCGACTCCGATCACCTTGATCACGGGTCCGTGCGCCTGCTCATTCACGATTTCAAACATTGGCTTGGCCTCCTTGCAGGTTGGAACGACATCAAAAATTTCTCTGGAACCACTCTCGCATCCGCCCCAGAACCGCCCTCAACGAGCCGTTCTGGCGCGAAAACTTTCCCTGCTGCGTCTGCGACACCCCTTCGAGCAGCAGGCCGACCGCGGTCGCATAGCGCGGATTGCGCACCACTTCGGAAAGTCCTCCTGCGTACCGCGGCACGCCGATGCGCACCGGCATGTGAAAGATTTCCTCGCCCAGCTCGACCATGCCCTGCATCACCGACGAGCCGCCGGTGAGCACGATCCCGGAAGACAGCAGGTCTTCGAAGCCGGAGTCGTGCAGCACCTTCTGCACCAGCTGATAGAGCTCGTCCACGCGCGGCTCGATCACTTCGGCGAGCGTCTGGCGCGACATCGAGCGCGGCGCGCGGTCGCCGATGCCGGGCACCTCGATCATCTCGTTCGCATCGGCAAGCTGCCTCAGCGCCACGCCGTGGCGGATCTTGATCTGCTCGGCTTCGGCGGTCGGAGTGCGCAGCGCCATCGCGATGTCGTTCGTGATCTGGTCGCCGGCGATCGGGATCACCGCGGTATGCCGGATCGCCCCGTGCGTGAATATGGCGAGATCGGTGGTGCCGCCGCCGACGTCGATCAGGCACACGCCGAGGTCTTTCTCGTCTTCCGAGAGCACGGCGCGGGAGGAAGCCAGCGGCTGCAGGATCAGGTCGTTCACCTCCAGCCCGCAGCGGCGCACGCATTTCACGATGTTCTGCGCCGCCGACACGGCGCCGGTCACGATGTGCACCTTGACTTCGAGCCTCACCCCGGACATGCCGATCGGCTCGCGCACGTCCTCCTGGCCGTCGATGATGAACTCCTGCCGCAGGACGTGAAGAATCTGCTGGTCGGTGGGGATGTTGACCGCCTTGGCGGTCTCGATCGCGCGCTCGACGTCGAGCGTGGTCACCTCGCGGTCCTTCACCGCCACCATGCCGGTCGAATTGAAGCTCTTGATGTGGCTTCCGGCGATGCCGGCGTAGGCGGAAACGATCTTGCAATCGGCCATCAGTTCCGCCTCCTCGAGCGCGCGCTGGATCGCGGTCACCGTGTCCTCGATGTTCACCACCACGCCCTTCTTCAGGCCCTTCGAGCCATGGCTGCCCATGCCGAGGATGTCGAGCGTGCCGTCGGCGCCGAGGGAAGCCACCAGTGCCGCCACCTTCGAGGTGCCGATGTCGAGGCCTACGATCAGGTCCTTGCTGTCCCTTGCCATCGCCGCTCAGCCGTTCAACTCGGGCACGCGCAGCGCAAAGCCGCCCGGGTAGCGCAAGTCCACGTATTCATGCCGTCGCTGCATGCGCGCGAGAGTCTGTGGATACGCTGCGACGAAGCGCGCCAGGCGTCGCTCCGCCGGTTCAGCGGCGTAATCGCGCCCCAATTCCAGATTGAGGCCGCTCTTGAGCCGCACCTGCCACGCGTAGCGCGAAGTGAGAATCACGCGCTCCGGCGCTTCGCCGAGCGGACCCAGCAGGGCCGCGAACCTCCGGTAACGCAGCGTTATTTCGGCCTCGGCGCCGGCAGGACCCGCGAACACCGGCAGCGGCGCGGCGCTCGTGGCCGCGAAGCGCTCGCCGTGCGTATTCACGAGTTCCGTCTCGCCCCAGTGCGCCAGCGCGACGTGCTCTTCGAGCGCGATCTCCAGCCGGTCGGGCCAGACCCGCCGCACCTGCACGCGCCGCACCCAGGGCAGCTGCTCGAGCGCGGCGCGCACAGCGTCCAGATCGGTCGCCAGGAAATTGCCGGCGACCGCCGCTTGCGTCGCGCGCCCGATCTGATCACGGGTCGTGTGCGCAAGCGGTCCGTGCACCGTGACCTCGCGCAGCTGCAGCAGCGTCGAGCGCGACAGCAGCTGCGCCGCGGCAATCAGCAGCAGCGTGGCTGCCAGGGCGCTCAACGCGCTCGCCGCCGCATCGAGCAGCCTGGGGTTATCCCACACAGGCGCTCTCCAGGATGCGCAGGCACAGGTCTTCGTAGGACAACCCGACTGCGCGCGCGGCCATCGGCACCAGGCTGTGGCCGGTCATGCCGGGCGATGTATTGACTTCGAGCAGCCAAGGCGCACCTGCCGCGTCGAGCATGAGATCGACACGCCCCCAGCCGGCACCGCCGACCAGCCTGAAAGCCTCCAATGCCAGTGCTTTCAGGTCCGCTTCCCTGCCCGCCGGCAGTCCACAGGGGCAGAGGTACTTGGTGTCGTCGCTGAAGTACTTGCTCTGGTAGTCGTAGTTGCCTTGCGGCGCCTCGATGCGGATCAATGGCAGCACGGTGTCACCGAGAATGCCGGCGGTGAACTCGGGCCCGTCGACGAAACTTTCGGCCAGCGCCAGGTCCCGATACTTTTCCGCCGCGAGCCGGTACGCCGCAGCCAGCTGCGAGACTGCCGTCACCTTCGTCAACCCGAGCGTCGAGCCTTCGTTCGCGGGCTTGACGATCAGCGGCAGCCCCAGATCGCGCGCAACTGCGCTCCAATCGTCGCCGGCGGAAAGGATGCGATAGCGCGGCGTCGGCAGACCACCGGCCTGCCAGATCATCTTGGTGCGCCACTTGTCCATGCCGATGGCCGAACCCAGGACTCCGCTCCCGGTGTAGGGGATGCCCATCAATTCCAAGGCACCCTGCAGCGTGCCGTCCTCGCCGCCGCGCCCGTGCAGGGCGATGAAGCAGCGTGCAAATCCTTCGCGCTTGAGCTCGGCCAGGTCGCGCTCCGCTGGATCGAACGCGTGGGCATCCACCCCTTTGGAGCGCAGCGCCTTGAGCACACCGGTGCCGCTCATGATGGACACCTCTCGCTCGGCCGACTTGCCGCCCATGAGAACCGCGACCTTCATGCGCGTTCCCCCACGATGCGCACTTCAGCCACCAGCGCGATCCCGGTTCGCTCGAGCACCCGGGCCCGCACTTCCTCGATCAACCACTCGATGTCGGAGGCGCGCGCGGCGCCTTTCGGGTTGACGATGAAATTGGCGTGTTGCCCGGAGACGCAGGCTCCGCCGCGCGCGAGGCCCTTGAGGCCGCAGGATTCGATCAGCCTGGCGGCGTGATCGCCCGGCGGGTTGCGAAAAACGCTGCCTGCATTCGGCAGCTGCAGGGGCTGCGACTTGATGCGGCGCGCGAGGAGGGTCTTGATTTTTTCCCGCGCTACGCCGCCGTCGCCGAACGGCAGCCTGAACCAGGCCGCCGCAAACCATTCGTCGCCGCCCGCTTTCAGCGCACAGCGCCGGTACCCGATCGCGAATTCGTCTCTCGCGCGCGTCCTCCGGGTGCCGGAGCGGTCGATCGTCAGCACTTTTTCGACGATGTTCCAGGTCTCACCGCCGTAACAGCCGGCGTTCATCGCCAGCGCGCCGCCCACGGTCCCCGGAACGCCGGCGAGAAATTCCGCGCGCGCAAGATCGTGCATCGCGGCAAACCGCGCCACTTTCGGGCTCGCGACGCCTGCCTCTGCATACAGGCGCCCTCCCACGAGCATCGGCCGCCGCGCAGACGAATGCATCAATACCGCGGTGCCGCGGAAACCGCCGCAGCGCACCAGAAGGTTTGAACCCAGACCGACGAACAGGATCGGCTCGCGCTCCGGCAACTGGCGCAGGAACGCCGCGAGATCGTCCAGGTCCGCCGG
>Ga0184637_10002227_pt1 | contig 12552 bp, 22 predicted proteins | sample PLM3_127_b2_FD_133143 | JGI IMG/M metagenome (GOLD analysis project Ga0184637, IMG submission 133143) | Groundwater sediment microbial communities from an aquifer in East River, Colorado, USA - PLM3_127_b2 | ecosystem: Environmental > Terrestrial > Soil > Riparian zone | place: USA: East River...
CTGTCCGGCCGTGAGGATTTTTCAGGGTGGGATAGTGACCTACGAGAGGCCCCGACCACTAGTGGAATGGCAGGCAGCGATCCATCGGCGGATGAGGCATGAGGTTCGAACGATCAAGTGAGAGTAGTTGCCCAACCTCATCATCACACCCTTAAGGGTGTGTGATTGAAGGTTTAGGGAGCGATATTGAGCGTGTTTTCAGGGAGTTAGACCGTAGTATGTACAGCATGTGGACACAGTAAGAATTCAGCGCGTTTACGGCTTGGTTTTACGGATTTGTAACGTTGGGGACAATTCGGAGCAGAACCCCTTTGTTTTCAGTATGAACGGGGGCGATTGTGAGTTCTTCGCGGAGCCCGAAGGCGCGAGTCTTCACGGGGGTCAGGATCGTGCGGCGCCAACCGTGAGAATCCGGGCGGCCACCGCGCGCGCGGGAGAGTTCGACGACTGCATCGGCGATTCCTTCCCAGGCTTTGGCACCGCGGACGTGGCCTTCGCGGGCGTGCTTGAGAATCTGCATGGCGCACCCGGGCGCGGCGTAGGAGAGAAGGGATTTCAGGAATGACATTGACTGCGAGGCTTCGCCGTTGTCGTTCTCGTCCTCGATATCGCAGACGGGGTTTGCGGTGTCAACGACGATCAGGTGGGGCTTGAAGTTGCGGACGGTGCGGCGGAGCGCGGACCATTGAGAATCGGGCGAGCCGCGGAAGATCCCGAGTTGGTAGTGGGAAAAGAAGAAGTTTTTGGAGAGCTTCTCCAAAGATGGCTTGTCGATCGAGTTCAGCCCGTGCCAAACCCATTGGAGATACTTGAGGGCTGTCGGGAGGGAGTTCTCCTCTTCGAGATAGAGGACACGGGACTCGGGAAGGATCTCTCCGAGGAAGGACGAGCCGGTCGCAAGCGCGACGGAGTAGCTGTAGGAGAGGAAGGATTTTCCGATCCCTGCCCCTGCGATGAGGAGGGAGATCGCGTCGCGGTGGATGAGATTTGGCACGAGCCAATCGGGGGTCAGGGGCGGACCGTCAACGTGCTTCGCTATGTCGAATCGTTGGATTTCCAAGGGATTACCTCCGGGGTGTAGTATGCAGCAGGTGACGGAAAAGTGTCAATCGAAATCGAGGTTTTGATTGAAGAATTTGAGGGGTACAAGGGATGGTGGGATTGAAAAATCGGAGCGGATGGAGAGAATTCGGTTGACTTTGGGGGCGCGGGGGCGTACAGTTGGGATCTCTGGCGATCAAGTTGGAGGGAGTGAACGCGTGACGCGAAGCAGGATCGGCATAGGTCCGATAAGCACGGCGCCCGGTTCATTCCCTCCTTCGAAAGGAGGCGCACATGGGGTGCAGGATTCTGAAGGGGGAGGAAGGGCGAGCGGTGCTCTACTGCTCGACGACGGATTGGGCATTCGGCCCGGTGTTCTGGAGCTATGAACAGGCGGAGAGGTTCTTGGCTTGGCTTCGCGAAACGCCGAATGAGGAGAAGACGCTCATGGGACTGAGCAAGAGCGATCCGCGGAGCTACGAAGAGTCGGCACTGGAGAGGCTCTATTCGAGGTTCTGTCGGGAGGATCATGATGAGACCCTGTGAACGCCAGCTTTGGCGGACGTGGAAGGTCTGCGGGAGCAAGAAGGGAAGGAAGACGGGACGGAAGGGCGGGGGGAGGTATCTCTGCAAGTACTGTCGGAGGGTACTGAGACAGAGAGGATGAGCGACAAGAAGAAGTCATGCTGGTACTGCGGATCGACCGAGTGCACCAGGATGGGCGGGAAACTCTGGTGTACGGAGCCGCAAGTCCGAGAGGGGGATTGACTCGATGACCCACATAATTACACGTAAGCCGAAGGAAGTCGCCGCGACCAAGCAGGGGGAGACGAGATGACTTGCCAGAATTGCGACGAGAACGGGGCGCACTTCTGCCCGCCAAGCCTTGGCGATGCCGGGTTCTTCGTCTGCCACGGCAAGGATTGTGCGCTCAGGGCAGATGGGCAAAGCCCGGAGGATGGGTATCGGGAGGGATGCACATGCAGCCTGTCGAAGCCGATTCCGAGAAGCCGCTAGGGGAGACGAGATGAAGAAGCCATCGATGGACAAATTCTTGCAGACGTATGCCCCGCCGAGCCCGCCGCAGAGCGCGGAAGGGGCATATGAAGCGGCAGAGAAGGCGCTGGACGATGTATGTCCTGGCAATCATCGGAGCGACTCTGGCATCGGCTACATTTGCGGATTCTCATGTCCGATGTGCCGACTGGCGATTGAGAATGTGCGTGCCGCCCTCGACGCCTGCATCCGGGAGGTGCTCGCGGAGAGGGGGCACGCACTGGAGTGCAAATGTTACCGCTCTATCAATGGCAACCAAGATGATCCCCGCTGCGTTCCGCCGTCCTGGCTGCCGGAGCTGAAGAATGGGTGACAAGACGCAAGGGCTCTACGAGAAGTTCCACTGGAGGGTGAAGCCATGACCGCCGAGCGCCTGACGGATGAGGAGATTGATGAATTCGCAGGCGACGGGCACAGTTACGCAGATAACATGCGTGCTGCTTTTGCCATCGGCCTAAGTCGCGGCCTGCAACGGGCGGCGGACTCTTTCATCGCGGGCTACATCATCGCGTACGAGCGCATCGGTGGGGGGTCTATCACAGATTGGTATCGTGAGAAGCTGACGAATGAAGCCGCCGCCATCGACCGCGAGCGCGAGGGGAAAAAATGAGAGACGATCTGATCGACGCGGAAGAAGTGGAGGAATCGAAGGCTCTTTCGAAGGCTCTTCAGTATGACATCGGCTTCAACGGGAAGGGGGTCGCGGTGGACGTGGAGAAGTGGGAGAAGGATTACTTCGAACGGTGGCCCCTGTTGGCAAAGTTGAAGGATCGTCAGAAAGACGAGGCAGACCTCGCGGAGAAGTGGGAGGCAGAATTCTACGAGGCGCATCCGGAGTTGCGGGGACTGATCGACGTGGGGATTCTTGTGCTGAATGGGAGGAACAACATCGGCTATCCGGGAGGGGATTTGATCTTCAGTGTGCTTGGGACGTTGATCTGTCGGGGGTCGTGCATCAAACTATGGGGGGTTTTGGGAGATCACATCGCGACGTGTCCGATCTTCGGACTCATATCGGCAGGAGCGACGCCGATTTCTACACAAGGTCCGCCTTTCAATGCGAAGCCGTGTTCGGGACCGTGTTGCAATCCGAATGTACCCATGCCTGGAATCCAGGCGACGGCCGAGACGGCGAAGCCAATGGACAAGAAGGCCGCGGGGTGGAAGGGGCATGAATACTACGGCTACGATTCGGATTACGACTGAGCCATGATTCTCTTCTGGGATCCGTGTCTGACTGAACCCGTTACTTACACCGTGGAATATGTTCGCCGCGTTGACGGGGCGTGGGTGCCGCAGTTGGTGAGTGAGGGAGGAACGATGCTACAAGCGGAGATTCCTTGCGAGCCGGAGGTCGGGGAGGTCTGCGTGGGGATCGTGACTGCGGTGGATGAAGCGGGGAATAGAGATGACGGGAGGGAGTGCGAATGATCTTCAAGTGCAGGTGTTCGGGGTGCATGTTCGTCAGGGGGATGATCTACGCGGCCGTGGGGGTGGGGATGTGGTATGGGGTGTACAAGCTGGTGAGGTTCTTGTGAGCCAAGAACTTCTGCGAAAACTTCGCAAGCGGATCGAGACCCTGACGCTTGAGCGGGATGCGGCGATTGCCTGTGCGGCGTCCGAGAAGCGATGGGCCGACGAGGCGAAGGAAGTCATCGAGGGCTTGCTCCATCAGTTTGCCTACGATGGCCCCGGGCCGACGCTCTCAACCGGAGGTCTGTCGGCGCTGGAGGATGGGTTCGCCCTCCTCGATTGGCAAGACCCGCATCCAATCCCAGAGTCGCGTTGCGATGAGCCGGGGTGCATCGAGCGGAATACCTGTGGATGGCCGTCGCCGAGCGGGTACCGTAGGACGTGTAGCAACCATTGGATCGAGGCGGAACGATGAGGCGCCCCAATCAACATTGCCCCGAGTGCGAGGGTTGCGAGGGGACGATCGAGGCAGAGAGGGCCTTCGAGGAACACATGGAGCATTGTGGGGATCTCTGCGAGGAACCGTGCGATATCCTCGCCGACCTTGAGAACCCATGCACGGAAGAAGATAAGCACCGGATTTGTTTTGAGCACGATCCGGCTTGACTTTAGCACGCCGAAGAAGTACACTTTTCTCTCGGGAGGGAATCCATGCCGGAGCAGGAAACACCAGAAGTCACGCCAGTCTACATGCCGCGAGGGGCGAAGAAACTCGGGAGCGAGGTTCGCCCGAAGATCGCACTCAACATCATCGGCCCGAGCGGATACGGGAAGAGCTTTTGCGCCGTGCATCAGTTCGCAAAGGACCCGCGGTATGGCAAACAGGATGTCATGATCGCGATGGTCGAGGACGCGACGAGCACGTACGGGAAGGAAGCGGCGGAGAAGGACTTCATCGTGATCCCGATCGCGAGCCTGTCGGACATGCACGCGCTCGTGAGGGAATTGGGCGCGGCGAGCAAGGCGGGAAAGAAGATGCCGAAGTTGTTCGTGATCGATGACCTGTCGAGTCTGAGCGAGAAGGAACGGCGGCGATGGGCGGAGAATCCGAAGCTGACCGATGACGGCGTGGAAGATACCCGAGCGATGTTCAGGGAGAAGGGGTATGCGTTGATCGATCTCATGATGGACGTGAGGTCGGGTCTCCCGGGGATGGATTCGATCACGCTGATCCGCGCGCACGAGAATAAGTACTTCATCGACAAGAAGGACGCGCCAACGAAGGGCGGGGTGATCGAGCTTGCCCTGGAGGGGAATATCGCGCCGAAGAATCTCACGGGGCATTCGAGCATGACGCTTTATCTCCAGGCGGAGGCGCCGACTTTCGCTCCGGAGGCTTTCTTCGCAGCGTTCGAGAAGAAGCTCCTGTTCCAGCCGCATCGCACGGTCGCGCTGACGCCGGAGGAAGTGGAGCGGGAGTACGCGGAGTGGAAGAAGGACTCGACGCGGAAGGTGGACACGACGATCATCAACAGGTATTTTCTGACGCAGAACAACGGGGAGGTGATCGCGAAGGGGAACGTGACCTTGAGGTTGAAGGAGAAAGCGTACGCGCCGGACATCCTGGCGAAGGTGCATGGAGAGAAGACTCTTTTCCTCTAAAAGGAGAGAACGATGAAGAACCTCAAGCGAATCGGTCTGGCGATCGGAATCATCGTGGCGGTGGTGGCGATCGTTGCCGCCGTGCGACGGCAACAGAGTATCGAGCGCGGGACGAGATTGTTCTCGGGCTGTCCGCAGGGAATAGATCGTGCTGCGACGGAAGCGAAGGGCGAGTTCGTCTGCAAGGGTGAGCCGAATCCGGCACCCTTCGCTGGTAACGGCCGAGCGTGCGGAAGCTGCCACATGCCGGGGGATGGATTCGGTCTGAGCGTGAAGAGGATCGCAACGCTTCCGCCAACGCATCCGCTCTTTGTCGAGCTTGACGAAGATCCGGTGAAGCTGCGAACGGATGGGTTGATCCATGTCATCGACAGGGACGAGGATTCGATCGATGAGTTCAGGCAGACGCCGAAGCTCGTTCATCTGAGGGAGTTGTGCAATGCAAGCGGCGAGTGCGTGGCGCTTGGGCTCCTGGGGGATCGCGAAACCGACCTGTGCCAATTCAGTCGGGAAGCGGTCGTCAACCATCTGAGCAAGACGCCGGATGGGATCGAAGGGATCGACTTCGTTCTGCCAACGGATGCGGAGTGCAGGGATCTCATTCGGTACATGCGATCGAACCGAGTCAGTCGGTAGATTTACCTTGACATTCCACGGTGGAGACAGTACTCTTCCTCAATCAGGGCTTCGGCCCATTTCAACAAGGAGGGCTCACTTGAGCCAATACGACGATCAGTTGGACGGCGGGGCCGTTGCCGCGAACGACGGGAACCTCGACGAGTTCAGCAATTTCACGAATGATGTCGCGGAGCGGAAGGTGGGGAGCGAGCCTATCCCCGGGTTCCCGTACTACGTGCTGGAGCCGAAGGGCGCGAACGTCGCCTTCGAGTTCGACGACAAGGAGCGGCCGGTTCTGCGTCATCGCATGCTCGTCATCGAGGGTCCGACTGGCACGGAGGGCGAGATGCTCTACGTGGATCAGAGGATGTACGCGCAGAGGGAGAACTGGACCGACGAGAAGGACGCGAACGGTCGGCCCGTGTTCGTTCCGATGTCGCCGACCGAACTGGCGGCGAGCATCCATGATTTCCAGAGCACGCTCAACCGGGTGGGACAGGCTTTCAATCTGAAGCAGGCGAATCCGGGCGGCAAGACGGCGGTGATCCTGGGCAACTACGCGCGGCAATTCGAGGGCGCGGAGAGGATCATCGGGAGCGTGAGTCGGAGTACGAGAAAGGGATTCACGAAGAATCTGCTCAAGTGGGATTCCGTGACGGCCCTGGGTGCCCTGGCGAAGGACGCGAAGTTCAAGTCGGCGCTGGTTGAGGCGCAGGCGAAGATCGCTGCCAAGAACAAGGCGAGCGGTGACAAGGCTCCGCGGCGGACCGAGCTTCGTGCGGTTTCGAGTCAGGCGATCGACTAGATCGATCGTGAGGAAGTGCCCGTTAATTTTGGACGCGTCTGGTCCCGAACGTGGGGCAATTCGGGACTCTTTGCCAAAGGACCCTCTCTTATTTGGACCGGAAGCGTGGAATTGGTGTCCAACCAGCCACCCGATCGGAGAGATGGTTCTTTGGGAAAGACGAAACCGCAGAGCGCGGAGGCTAGCGGTCCTCTTCGAATGCGCTCCCGATTGTGCAGATCGGTATCCGCGTCCCGCTGCATCGTGCGGTTCCTAGGGAGAACCCCAACTCCCTAACCTCCGCCGCACGCGGGACGCGACCTTTTTCTTGGGGGTTGAGGGGGAGAGAGATGGAAAAGCTGCTCAAGTTGACAGGATTTGGGATGTTGCTCGGAGGACTGTTGTCTCTTGCCACGACGTTCACGCCCATCATCGCGTGTGGCCTGATACTGGTTGGCATCTTCTTCGAGAAACGGGAAGGGGCGTGAATGCTGATCAAGGAGTTCTTCTGTACCTGTGAAGGGAAGGTGTTCCCGGTGGGGCATTACGAGAGCGGCGAGTGTCGGCGCCCGCCGATGGCTCTGTCGTTCATCCTGGGAGCGATCGACAAGCAGGTTGGGGATCTAGTTCACGCGGATAACAAGATGTCCGCATCGCGCCTCACGCATTGCTTCCGGAAGATGGCGATCGAAGACAACATCCCGTGCAGGGTTGACGTGAGGGAGCTTGATTCACTGACGAAGGGGATCGCGCTCCATGAGTTCTGCGAGAAGTACACGCCGGAGTGGATGCTGTCGGAGTATGAGCTTCCGCAGGCAGGGAAACCGAAGCCACTTCTGTTCGAGGGGACGGAGAGTGAGATCGAGATCCGTGGGAGGATCGATGTTCTGAGCAAGATTTCGATGGTACTGGAGGATTACAAGTCAACGAGCGAGTGGAGTCAGAAGAAGAGGTTTGAGCGCGGTGCCGCGGAGATGGAGTGGAACATCGCGGCGAGTGTTTACAAGATCCTCCTGAAGAAGTGCGAAGGGATCGACGTGAGCAAGGCGGTGATCTGGAGCACGGCCCAGGTGAGCCGTAGGAGCAAGTCGCCGGGGTGGATCGAGATCCCGATCGTGTTCATGAACGAGAGGGAGATTCTGAACGCGAGACCGCTGGATGGGGACTTCAGCGTGAGGGATATCATTGCGGAATACAAGAAGTTCTTGGTGCGATTGGCACAGGATGGGGTTGCGGCGGCGGTCCGCGCGGTGCCACTGATGGGGCAGACGACGAGGAAGTTCAAGGAGTGTGATTACTGTACGGTGAAGTGGGACTGTACGAGGATCGCAGGAGGGGTTCAGTGGTGAAGACAATTACGCCAGATCAGGATTCGGACGAGCTTGCGGGATTGACAATCCCGGAGTTGATCTCTGTGCTGGAGACGAGGAGGGCACTGCTGGTGTGGTCGGTGCTTCTCTATCCGAATAAGGGATCCCTGCGGAGTTTGGTGAATTGATGATCTGGTTGGTCATCGTCGGCTTTGTCTGTGGAATAGCCGTAATTGTTGACCTCGTGAAGCAGAAGAGATGAGTCGAGGAAGCCTGTGGGACCCTTTTCGCAAGCCTTCCGCATGCCAGGGATGCCCTGCGGAGCACAATGGGCGGCGCTTTGTGCCAGGAACGGGGGAACTGGACGAGTGCGAGAACTTTCTGGTGGCGGAGGCTCCGGGGGAGAACGAAGACAAGGAAGGGGAGCCGCTCGTGGGGCGGACGGGACAGAAGGTCGAGCAGGCGTGCGGGGGATGGGGGAAGGTTTTCAGGACGAACGTTCGGAAGTGCCTTGTGGGGAAGACGAAGCCGGAGATCAAGGTGGCGACGATCGAGCATTGTGTACGGGCATATTTGATCCCTGAGATCGAACGGGTGTGTGGGCATCGGCCAACGGATTCGGTTGTGATCACGGCGATCGGGGCGGATGCGACGAAGGTGTTCCTGGGGACGCCAGCCGTGCAGAAGTTTCATGGAAGCACGTTCACGAGGGAAGAGGTCGAGGCGATTCAGGCGGTTGAACAGGTCGAACAGGAGGGAGAAGATGAAGACGTTGGAGTGGTGGAGGAATGAGTTGACGCGGGTGAACCGCGTTGCTAGAATGGGGTGTACGGCGGAGCAGGTTGAAGTGGTGGCGGTGAAGATCTATCGGGATCTCCTGGAGGATTGAGCATGACGAAGGAAGAAGAGGCAGCACTCCGGGATGAATGGAGTACACCGGACTGGTTGTTCAAGGCCCTCGATGCGGAGTTCGCGTTTGATTTCGACGCGGCGGCGAAGGCGGAGAATACGAAGTGCGCGAAGTATTCTTTCAACATTGCGACGGATCTGAAAGCGATCCGGGCAGAGAAGGTGAGGGTTTTTTGTAACCCTCCTTTTTCGAACATCGAACCGTTCGTTGAAGCGGCGTTGCATTCGCCGAACCTGTGGGTCTTCATCCTTCCGACGAGGATGAGAGCGGAGTGGATGGAGAGGCTCCGAGATTCGGGCCGTTGCGAATTCCGTTGGCTCAGGAAGCGGGTCGAGTTCGTTCCGCCCGCAGGCGTCGAGGAGAGTTCGCCGAGGAATGATGTCTTCATTGCGATCGTGAGGCCGCGAGGTTGATCAATCTCCCCTGTTCCATCAAGGCCCTCGTCGTCTCCCTCCACCCCTCCCATGCCTTCCGTGGGATGCCTCAACTCCTGCCACAGATCCAACGGACGATCAAGCGCGCAAGGCAGATCACAACGTTCGGCGTGCAGCGTCCGAATGTGGAGGTGAAGTTCGCACACACGGCGGAGCAGGTGCGCGAGTATCTCCGTGCCAATCCTGGGCCCGTTAGCATCGACATCGAGACGCCGGGGAAGCACGACTCGAAGACGATCACGATCGTTGGACTGAGCGCGTCGCCGGGGTCGGGGATCGTCTTCCGCTGGAACGAAGCCTTCGGCGATGTCGTGGCGGAGGTTTTACAGGATCCAGGGAGGTTGAAGCTCGGGCACAATTTTGCGTTCGATCAACACGCGTTCATTGCGAATGGGATTGATCCGGTTCTCCCGGTGGCAGATACGATCGTAGCCGAGGCTGCGTTGTATCCCCCGTTCAAGGAGGCGAAGAAGAGAAGGTGGCTCGCGCTCTCGACCTGCATCGCGAGGCATGTCGCGGGGTGGCCGTATCACAAGGAGCCCTACACCGAGCGGACGCAGGCGCTCTACCGCGTGTGGTTCCCGGACGTGCCGGAGGGGTTGTACCCGCTTCTCTACTGCGCCCTCGATGCGATTGGCACGCTGCTTCTGTGGAATCAACAGAAGGAGAAGCTGAAACGGGCGGGGATGTGGACGCTGTTCACGGAGGTTCTCTGCCCGGCCGCGTTTGAGATCGTGCGAATGGAAGATCGGGGGATCCCGATCGACGACGAAAAGCGACGGTCGATCATAAAGGACTGCGACGGGCGGATCACCGAGTTGACGAAGGAGGTCTATGCCTTCGCGAACGAGAAGCATCAGACGAGACTGACCATGCTCGTTGGTCATATGACCATGTTGAGCGGCCAACGCGGCGCGATCCTGAACGCGAAGGGGAAGGCGGATGTTCGGAACCCCGCGCGGAAGGAACTGTCGAAGAAGATCGCCAAGGTGTGGACGAAGATCAAGCAGGTGGGGGAGGAGTTCGATTGGCATAACGAGAATCACTGGCGATGGCTGCTATTTGCTGACGCGGGGCTCGGACTGATCCCGACCAGGGTGACTGAGAAGACGGGAACCCCAGGGGTGAAGAAGGAAGACATCGAGCAGCTTCAGAAGTTGTATCCGGATTGCGAAGTGCTTCAGTGGAGGGTGGATCTGAAGGACGCGGGAAGGAGGAAGGATCTGTTCGAGAAGCTCGTACCGGATGCGGAGGGGCGGGTGAGGTTCGCTTTTGCGATTCACAGGACGGAGAATGGACGGTTCTCCTCGGGGCTTGATGAGGATGAGGATGACAAGATCCGCGAGAGTCAGGGAGGGAACGCGCAGAACATCACGAAGAAGGATCGGGAGATCTTCGTAGCACCGCCGGGATATGTGTGGATCGATCTCGACATGAAGCAGGTCGAGCTTCGAGTCATGGCGTGGCTGGCGGGGGAATGGGAGTTGATCCGGCTGCTCATGGAGGGTGGGGACATCCATTCTGAGAACGGCGCGGCGATTTTCGGTTGCAAGCCGGAAGAGGCCCGGGCGTTCAAGGTCTGGTTCGGAGGGAAGGCAGACACGGCGAGGCAGGGAGGGAAGAAGGCGAGCCATTCGTGGGACTACGGGGCTCAGGCGAAGAAGACGGGGGACACGTTCCGGCCTTGGCAAGGGAGATCGTTCGATGAGATGCTTGCGTTTTTGTTCGAGCGGCAGGATGGATTGACACAGGAGAGCTATGCGAGGAGATTGAAAGCGGCGGAGAGATCGGCGGAGTCGGAGGTCGAGACGAAGAAGCTGCGGATGAGGATCTTCGAGATGGCGAACACGCTCACCGCGAAGGACTGGATCACGGCGTACTTTCGACGATGGACGATGCTCGCACAGTTTCAGAAGACGATCACGAGCAAGGTGGATCAGAACAGGGAGTTGAGGAATTCGTTCGGGAGAGTGCTTCAGTTCTGGAATTTCAGGTTTGACTACGATTTGAAGAAGTGGTTCTGTTCGGATCGGGAAGAGGCCCTCGCGTTCTGGCCTGCGAGTGATGTGGGGGATATCTGTAAAATTCGTCTCCCTCCGATCGCCGCTTGCGCTAAAGAGTTTGGGGGGGAATGTGTAACTTCCACGCATGATAGTTTTTCTTGTATCATCCCGAAAGATCAGGTAGATTCGTTTTGCCGCAAGGCGAAGCAGATCATGGAGCAGCCGCTTCTACAGTATCAACCACATCCGGAATTCGGTGCCTTCTGGATCCCGTGTGAAATTTCGATCGGTCCTAATTGGGCCGATCAGGTCCCTTATGTCGAGTCGTGAGTACCAACGGGCGTGGCGTATCGCCCATCCCGAATCACGACAGCGGTATGAACAGCAACGATTGGCAAAACGCCGCGTTGCACCACGATCCCCTTGTCGGACATGCGGCACCGATATTCCGTATGGATCAAATGGTCGTCTGTGGTGCGTGGGGTGTTCTGCCCAACGAGAGCGCGACATGCGATTGATCTCAAACCGAAAGCAGCTTCGACAGACCGCTGCGGAATTCAGCGCGGTCAAATTGTCACGCGGATGTGATCGTTGTTCCTATCGGAAGTGTGCAGCAGCGCTTGAATTTCATCATCGAGATGCCAGGACAAAGCGGTTTCATATTGGGGCGTCCCGCTGGAAAAACTCGCCGCGCGTCGCCGACGAGATTCAAAAGTGTCTGTTGCTGTGTGCAAATTGTCACCGCGAAACGCATGATGAACTTCGAAAGGAGGACAACGGGAATGGCAAGAGGGATCGGGGCTGGAACTATTGAACGCCTTGAAGGCGGTTCGGCAGGCGCAGGCGAGAACGGACGGAGCATCGTAGGGTACAGGATCTTCCGCCCCTACGGTCTGAAGTGGACGAGTTCCCACAAGCCGACCGGGGCGCAAATCCAATGGGGACTTGAGGTTATGAGGATTTACAGGAAAGTTCTTGACAAAGGGGCGGTTCCGACGTATCCTTTGGAACCAAAGGAGGGGAAGCGTGCCTGATAGCCACGAGACCATCATCCGCCTAGACCACGGGGAAGGTTATGTTGAAATCTGGAGCCAAGATCGGGCTGTACTCCGCAAGCTGGACAAGGCCAAATGCCCCCTTTCTGGCAACCAGCGGGGGCAGGAGTGGCGCAGAGTACCAATCGACCGCTTTCGGTGGAGAATCGTTGGGAAACTACAGAAGAAACCAGCAACGGAGGCCCAATTGGCAGCTTTAGCCAAGGCGAGGATCGCTCGCGGCAGCAAGTCACCGAACCCGACCCCAAAGGAGGGGTGACCATGCC
>Ga0184637_10002228_pt1 | contig 12551 bp, 12 predicted proteins | sample PLM3_127_b2_FD_133143 | JGI IMG/M metagenome (GOLD analysis project Ga0184637, IMG submission 133143) | Groundwater sediment microbial communities from an aquifer in East River, Colorado, USA - PLM3_127_b2 | ecosystem: Environmental > Terrestrial > Soil > Riparian zone | place: USA: East River...
ATCGCGTCGCGCGCCCAGCCGACCAGCGCCTCCACCTTCGTCTCGAGCGGACCCACCGGCATCATCGCGAAGCGCTCCAGGTCGAGGGCCTCGCAGATGTAGGTCCAGCCGCGGTTCACCTCGCCCACCACGAAGTCGTCGCGGACGAACACGTCGTCGAAGAACACCTCGTTGGTGCGCTCGTCGCCGATCGTCCAGGTCGGGTGGATGGTGAGCCCGGGGTGGTCCATCTCCACCAGGAACAGCGTGATCCCGCGGTGTTTCTGGCTCGGATCGGTGCGCGCGCCGACCCAGTACCAGTCGGCGAAGTGGGCCGAGGTGGTCCAGATCTTGCGGCCGTCGAGCTTCCAGCCTCCATCCACCTTCACCGCACGCAGCTGCATGTTCGCCGCGTCGGAGCCAGCCTGGGGCTCGCTATAGCCAATCGCGAACTCGATCTCGCCGCGGATGATGCGCGGCAGGAAGTACTGCTTCAGCGATTCGTTCCCGTGGCGGATGATCGTCTTACCGACGATACCGACACCCTTCCCCGGCTGCGGCGCACCCCGGCGCGAGAGCGCCTCGGTGAGCAGGAAGTCGTAGATGCCGCTCTTCTCTTGTCCGCCGTACGATTTCGGCCACGACATCCCGAGCCAGCCGCGCCGCGCCAGCTCGCGCATGAACGCGCGTTTTTCCGGGGTGTCGACGGTCTGGGAGAGCTGCTCGGGATTCGCGTCCATCACGTCGGGCGACGCGTTCGCCGCCAGGAACGCCTCGACCTCCCGCTCGAACGCGAGCTCCTCGGGCGAGAAGTCGAAGTCCATCCCGATTCCTCCGCGACGCCGGCCCACCCGTCTGCTCTGCGCTCGGCTCTGCCTCGCTGCGCGCCGGCTCCGCCGGCTTGCCGCTGATACGATACGGTGCGTTCCTGAAATCTCCACGCCGAGCCGGGCGGCAAGTTGCGCGCAGCGAGCCGAAGGCGCGCGAAGGCCATCAGACGGGTTGCGCGCAGCGAGCCGAAGGCGCGCGAAGGCCAGCAGGGAGGCTCTCGATGCGGAAGGATGCGACCGCGATCGTCGGGATCGGCGAGACCGAGTTCGCGAAGCGGCTCGCGCCGAGCGAGAAGGCGCTCGCGTGCCGCGCGATCCTGGCCGCGCTCGCCGACGCCGGAATCGCGCCCGGCGAGGTGGACGGCTTCGCGTCGTACACGATGGAGAACACCGACGAGGTCGAGATCGCCAAAAACATCGGCGCCGGAGACGTCACCTTCTTCAGCCAGATCGGCTACGGCGGCGGAGCCGGGCCGGCCTGTATCGGGCATCTTGCAATGGCGGTCGCCACCGGACAGTGTCGCGTCGGTGTTGCTTGGCGCTCGCGCAAGCGCGGCTCGGGCGGACGCCCGTGGGCCGGCGCACATCAGGCGAGCGCCTCCGCCACCTGGACGCGCCCCCACGGCCTGTTGCGCCCGGTCGATGAGATCGCGCTGCTCACCCGCCGCTACATGCACGAGTACGGCGCGACGCGCGAGCACCTCGCGAACGTCGCAATCGCTGTGCGCAAAGCAGCCAACCGCAACCCGCGCGCGATCATGCACGCGCGACCGCTGCGCCGCGACGAGTACATGTCGGCGCGCTGGATCTCCGAACCGCTGTGCCTGTTCGACAACTGCCTCGAGACCGATGGCGCGCTCGCCTGCGTGGTGGTGTCGGCCGAGCGCGCGCGCGACTGCCGCCGCGTGCCGGTCTTCGTGCACTCGTTCGCGCAGGGCCTGCCGCGCCAGCATCACACGATGGTGAACTACTGGTGCGAGGATCCACTGCGCGGCCCGGCCTGGACCTGCGCCCAGCAGCTCTACCGCGGCTCCGACATCCGCCCACAGGACGTCGACGTGGCCCAGCTCTATGACGCGTTCACGCCGCTCGTCCCGCTCTCGCTCGAGGGCTACGGCTTCTGCGCGCCGGGCGAGGCCGGGGCGTTCGTCGAGCACGGCGGACTCGAGGTCGGCGGCGGACGGCTGCCGTGCAACACGAGCGGCGGCAGCCTCTCCGAGGCGTACGTGCACGGCATCAACCTGATCAACGAGGGCGTGCGCCAGCTGCGCGGTGAATCGACGAGCCAGGTGCCCGGCGCGCGCACCTGCCTGGTAACCGCGGGCGAAGGCGTCCCGACCAGCGCGATGCTGCTGCGCAATTGACGGAGGCGGGTGTGGTGGAGGGGACGGGGCTCTTGCCGCCGATCGACGAGGATGCAGCGCCGTTCTTTGCGGGCTGCCGGGCGGGAGTGCTGCGGATCCAGCAGTGCGCGGTGACGAAGCGGCTGATCTTCCCGCCGCGCCCGATCAGCCCGTGGGCGCCCGATGTGCCGCCGACCTGGACCACGGTCTCCGGCCGCGGAACGATCTGGTCGTTCGCGGTGCCGCACCCGCCGCTGCTCCCGCCATTCTCGGAGCTCGCGCCCTACGTCGTGATCGCCACAGCACTCGCCGAGGATCCGGCGGTGCGCCTGATCGGCAACCTGGTGGCACGCCCCGGCGGCCCGATCGACGAGATCGGCCCGGACGCGTTCCGGATCGGCGATCCCGTGCGCGCCGTCTTCGAGCGCATCGACGACGCGATCACGCTCCTGCGCTGGGTCCTCGACGGGTAGAAGGCTGGGTCGCCTCCCCCAGGGTGGCAAAAAAAACCTTTCGCCGGCTGAAAAGTTCGTGTATTTCGAACGCTAAGGGCCGCCTCCGGTGTACCGATGGGGACAACGCCAGGTCGGCGCGGTCCCTCGGATCACATCGACGAGAGGAGAAACGATGGCGGATTCGAACTGGGAAGATGCGCTGATTCACCTCCACGAGATGGGCTGGGACACCGACGACATCGACTCCGCGTGCGAGGCGCTCGTGGAAGCGTGTAGCGAAGGGGTCTTCGAGGGCAACGAGCCGAGCGATCTCGATACCGACCAGCTCAAGCAGATCCTCGGCGACGAGATGAGCGCGAGCGAGCAGGAAGCGGTGGTGTGCCTCGCGGAGGTGCGTGCCCAGGAGGACCCGGAGGCCGAGGCGATGCGCGAGGCGCTCTGGGATATCGACGAGTTCGCCGAGAGCCGCTGATCAGCCTGCTGCGGAGTGTCGCTCGTCGCGCACCGCGAAGAGCAGCGCGAACGACACCCCGTTGAAGGCGGCCAGCGCGGTGAAGGCTGCTGCGTAGGAACCCGTCGCGTCGTGGGTCCAGCCCGCGAAGATCGAGCCGAGGTTGCTGCCGGGCAGGATCGTCAGCATCAGGATGCCGTAGATCTGCGCGAGATGGCGGCTCCCGAAGCAGTGCACGACGATCAGCGGCGTCACGACGTCGCGCGCCGCGTACGAGAACCCGAACACCAGAACGAAGCCCCACAACAGCCAACCGCTGCCCCCGGACAAGCCGAGCAGCAGCAGCGACGACAGCGCCAGCAGGCCGTAGTCGAGCAGCAACGCGCCCTTCGCGGAGACGCGATCGGCGATGAAGCCGAACGCGATCTTGCTGAACAGGCCCATGAAGACCGCGTTGGCCCAGTGCCCGGCCGCGAGCTCGCGCGGCACGCCGGCGTCCACCAGCGACAGCACGAAGTGCTGGAGCAGCGCGTAGAGGTAGGCCCAGAACCCGAGCAGGCTGGACGCGAGGATCCAGAAGCTGCGGGTGCGCAACGCGGCCGCCATGTCGAGGTCGGACTCATCGGGAGCGGAGGTCACCGCAGCGGCGTCGCGTGCCACCTCTGCTCTGGGGCGATCTCGCACCGTGAACCACGCCGCCGGAAGCAGCACGGCGAGCGCGGTGGCCGCCATCGCCGCGACCGCGAGCCGCCACGACGCGGCGTCGGCGAGCGCGGCCACGCCGCGGGTGGCCAGAGCGCCGCCCAGGTTCGAGCCCGTGTACACCACCCCGAGTGCTATGCCGCGCCCGCGCGTGATCCACTGCGCGACGACGGCGCCCACCGCGATGTCGCCGAGCCCGGTCACGGCCAAGCCGATCAACCCCCACGCCAGCGCAAACTGCCACCACGCCTGCATCCCGGCCATGCCGGCGTAGGCCCCCGCGAGCACGAGCGCCGACGCCGAGAGCACCGCGCGCGCTCCGTAACGCACCAACATCCAACCGACGAGCGGGCTCGCCAGCGCGATCACGAGCGCCTGTGGCGACTGCGCCGACGAGTACAGCGCGCGCGTCCAGCCGAACTCGGCGAGGATGTCGGGCGCGAGCGGGCTCACGCCATAGCCGAAGCCCAGGCCCATCTGGCACACCAGGCAGCCGACCACCACCCACAGCGCCCTGCCGCGCACGTCACCGCGGAGATCGCGCACGCGCGGAACGGGTGCTGCCTGCGCTACGCGCCGGGCGCGCCCTTGATGCGCGTGCCCGCGAGATTGCCGCCGTCCACCAGGAAGTCCGTTCCGGTGCACGAGGCGCTCTCGTCCGATGCGAGGAACAGGATCATGGAGGCGACGTCGCCGATCTTCTCGGCGAGCGAGCGCTTCATCTGCGTCTTGAGGACGCGCTGCTGGAACGACGCCGCGAGCTCGACGTCGATCGCCTCGGGGATGTAGGGGCGCATCATGTCGGCGTTGCCGGCCTCGGGGCACACCGCGTTCACGCGGATCCCGCGCTGGCCGAGCTCGAGCGCCGCGACCCGCGTCATCCCGCGCACTGCCCATTTGCTGGCGGCGTAGGCGACGATCCCGTTCTTCGCGCTCATCCCGTCGATCGAAGCCACGTTCACGATCGAGCCGCGGCCGGCGCGCTTCATCACCGGCGCGACCGCTCGGATGCCCAGGAACGTGCCGACCTGGTTCACGCGCACGATCCGCTCGTAGTCGGCGAGCGCGGTGTCCTCGATCGCGGCCATGTAAAGAACGGCGGCGTTGTTGACCAGCACGTCGACGCGGCCCTCGCGCGCCACCGTCGCGTCCACGACGCGGCGCCAGTCGTCCTCGGAGGTGACGTCGAGACGCTCGAACACTCCCGCCGGGCCGAGCTCCACCGCGACGATCCGCGCCGGCTCCTCGAGGATGTCCGCCACCACCACGCGCGCGCCCTCGCGCGCGAGCAGGCGCGCGGTCGCCGCGCCGGTCCCGCGCGCGGCGCCGGTCACGATCGCCACCTTGCCTTCGACTCGTCCCATCGCTTCAGCCCTCCAGCGCCTGGGGGCACAGGCGCACCCAGGCCTGCATCTCGTGCAGCTCCGCTCCGGGTGGAGCGTCGCGCAGCGTTTCTCCCGGCAGCAGCACGCTCCACGACCCGCCCTGCCCGCCCGCGAGCCGGACCCGATGATCCGCGCCGGACTCGTCGCGCGCGGCCGCGCGCAACAGATCCTCGCGGCTCGCGAAGCTCGCGAGGATCTGGAGCATGCCCACCGTCGGCGGCAGCATCGATCGCTCGCCGGCGTGGAAGTGCGCGAGCGCGTCGGCGGGCCGCACCCACTCCGAGCCCACCGCCTCGCGCCGATCGGCGGCGGCCGTCTGTCCGTCCGGCAGCGCCGTTACGAAGAAGCGGGTGTCGTAGCGGCGCGGCGGTCCCGGCGGAGTGATCCAACGCGCGGCGTAGTGCAGCGCGCCGACGGCGAGCCGCAGCCCCGCGGCGCGCACCACGTCGACCAGGCGCGCCTCACCCGCGTCGACCGCGCGGCGCGCGCCGGCCAAGCGCTCGGCCACGCCCGGCTCGCGCGGGTCGAGCGCGCGTCCATCCTCGGCGCGGCGGGCGAACAGCACACCGGCCTCCTCGAACGTCTCGCGCGCGGCAGCCACCCAGTACGCGAGGCCGCCGCTCGCGAGGCCGAGGCGCTCGCTCGCCGTCGCGTCGTCGAGGTCGGCGCAAACCGCTTGCACCTCGGGCGCCGCGTCGTGCGGATCGACGCCACCGCCGGGAAACACGTACATCCCGCCGACGAAGTTGGACGCGGCGCGGCGGCGCAGCAGCAGCACGTGCAGATCCGGCCGGTCGTCGACGATCATCACCGTCGCGGCGGGGCGCACCGGGACGGCGTCCGCCGTCGGGGAAGCAGCCATGCTAGGTGCTCTCTCCTGCACGTGCTCCCAAACGCGCGAGGATCTCCTCCGCTTCCCGCACGATCCGGTCGATCAGCTCGGCGCAGCTCGGCAGGTCCTCGATCAACCCGGTGACCTGGCCGCCCGCCATCACACCCGCTGCGACGTCCCCGTCCACCATCGAGGCCTTGAGCAGCATCGGCGCGTTGGCGGCCATCACCACCTGACTCCAGGAGAGCTCCTGACTGCGCTTCATCGCGATCGCCTCGCGGAAGAGCTCCCGCCACGGCGTGCCGAGCATCTTCTGAAAGCGCAACGCGTTCGCGATCGCGCGCGGCAGACTGGTGATCGCGTTGGTCTGCACCAGCTTGTCGACGAACTCCGTGCGCAGCACGCGGTGCGGGTAGCCGTCCACCTGCGTCGTCACCACCGTGTCGGTGACCTGCTTGGCGAGGTAGATCCGCTTGATCGCGTCGGGCACCGGGGAGTCGCTGGTGAGCAGGAAGCGCGTGCCCATCGCGATGCCGACCGCACCGTAGGCGAGCGCAGCGACCAGACCGCGGCCGTCGAAGAATCCGCCGGCTGCGATCACCGGGATGTCGACGGCGTCCACCACCTGCGGCAGCAGCACCGTGGTGGGCACGCTGCCGGTGTGACCACCCGCCTCGCCGCCTTGCACGATCACCGCGTCGGCGCCCCACTCGGCGACCTTCTCCGCGTGCCGCCGGGCCCCGATCGACGGGATGCAGACGAGGCCCTGGTCCTTCAGCCCCTTCATCAGCCGCTCGCTCGGCGCCAGCGCGAACGACGCGACCCGCACGCCCTCCTTCACCATCAGGTCGGCGCGGTCGCGCACGTCGGGTGCGTCGGAGCGCAGGTTCACGCCGAACGGGCGATCGGTGCGGCTCTTCGTCTCGGCGATCGCAAGGGCGAGCTGGCGCAGGTCCATCGTCGCCGACGCGATGATCCCGAGGCCACCGGCATTCGCGGTGGCGGACACCAGCGCAGCACTCGCCACCCAGCCCATGCCGGTCTGCACGATCGGATAGCGGACGCCGGCGAGGTCGCAGAGCGCGGTGTGCAGCGCGGGATGGGTCACGGCGCGGCGTCTCCGATCATGCCGCGCCACGGCTCGCGGCGGCGGCCGCGGCGCGCGGCGCGCCGAAGCCCGCCACCAGGAACGGCATCAGCTCGCGCAGCACCTCCTCCCACGCGGCGGGCCGGCGGCGGCGCCCGACTACGAGCTGCCAGCTCGCGTCGCTCCCCAGCGTATAGGCGAGCGCGCCGAGCGCGAAGTGGAAGCGCACGAAGAGCTGCTCCTCGGGCAGGTCGGGCAGCGCGCGGGCCAGCGCGTCGCGGAAGCGCTCGAGCGTCGCCCCGTGGTCGCGGCGCAGCATCCGCACCAGCTCGCGGTCGGGCTCGTTGTAGGTGCGGCCGAGCAGCCGCAGGAAGCCCGGCCCCCCGCGATCCGCGCCGCTGACGATCCGCAGCATCGGCCCGACCAGCGCGGCGAGCACGTCCTCGAGCGGCACCGGCTCCGGCGCGTGCGCGCGCTCGGCCGCGTCGAGCCGGCGCATCCGCTCCGCATCGAGGGGCTCGAGCCGGCGCCGGAACACCTCGCGCACCAGCTCCGCCTTCGTCTTCCAGTGGAAGTAGATCGAGCCGGGGTTCGCCCGGGCCTGCGCCCCGATCTCGCGCAGCGACGCCGCCGACACGCCCTTCTCCGCGAAGAGCCGCTCGGCGGCGTCGAGAATGCGCTCGCGCGAGTCGCTGCGGACCACGACATCTCCTGGGATCGAGCCGCGCCCACCGCGTCTTCGTGCAGCTGCGACTTAGGCACCTGACCAAGTTCGAGTATCAGCGGCACCGCACGCGCCGTCAAGCAAGCGCGCACCGGCGAGTCGACGGGGACGCACTAGAATCCGGCGGCGATGAGGCCGCACGCTCCGATCGAGCCCGAGGGAACCTTCGCCGGGCTGCGGGGCGGCGCGATCCTGTTCGGGGCGTTCGTCGACATCGCGGTGACGGTGATCGTGTCTACACTTCTCTTGTGGTGGCTCGCCCCGGACGCGATCTATCCCGACGAGGCGAAGACACGAGAGGCCCTCGCGCTGGTCTACGCGTCGACCGCGTATCTCGTCGGAAACCTGGTCGTGGGCGCGCTGTGCACGGTGCTCGGCGCGTTTGCCGGTGCGCGCCGCGCCGGGCAGCTCCACGTGCGCCACGGCGGGTGGGTCGCGGTGGCGAGCACAGGGATCGGGACGCTGTTGACGCTGCTCGAGCCGGTGCCGACCGGCGACCCGGCGGCGGCGATCCCGTTCTGGGTCGAAGCGACCGCCTGGCTGTTGATCCTGCCGGCGGGCGTCACCGGCGGAGCCCTGGCGCGCGCGCTGCAACAGCCGTCGCGCTCTTGAGCCCGACCGAGGAGTTGTCCATGGAACGCCGGATCGCGTTCATCACCGGCGCGTCCCGCGGCATCGGCGCGGCCGCCGCGCTCTCGCTCGCCGAGCGCGGCTTCGACGTCGTGCTCACCGCGCGCACGCTCGCGCCCGGCGAGACCCACGACCACGGCAACAAGGCGGGAGCACCCGATCATCGCCCGCTGCCCGGCAGCCTCGAGGAGACCGCCGCGGCCGTGCGCGCGCGCGGGCGCGACGCGCTGACGCTGCGCCTCGACCTGCTCGACCCGGCCAGCCTCGCCGCGGCGGTCGACGAGACCGAGCAGCGCTGGGGCCCGATCGAGGTACTGCTGAACAACGGCATCGTGCAGACGGCCGGCGTGATGGATCTCGTGTGCGATCTCACCGCCGAGAACGTGGAGAGGATCTACCGCGGGAACGTGCTCTCGCCGCTCTGGCTGGTACAGCGCGTGCTGCCGGGGATGGTCGCGCGCGGCCGTGGCGCGATTGTGAACATGGTGTCGGAGTCGGGCTTCACCGATCCGCCGGCGCCGGCCGGCGAAGGCGGCTGGGGCTTCGCGTACTCGTCGTCGAAAGCGGCCTTCGCGCGGCTGGTCGGCGTGCTCGCGGCCGAGTACCGCGAATCTGGACTGCGCTTCTACAACGTCGAGCCGGGCTTCATCGTCACCGAAATGGTGCGCGCGACCGGCCTGCTTGAGCAGTTCGGGCCGCAGTGGGGCGGCGCGCCGCCCGAGGTGCCCGCCGCAGTGATCGCGTGGCTGGTGGCCGAGGACGCCGGCCGCGAGTGGCACGGAAAAACCGTCTCCGCACAGAAGCTGTGCAAGAAGCTCGGGCTGGTGCCGGGCTGGCCGCCGCCGCGCGCCTGACGTCGGATGCGACGCGCGGGGCGACCCAGCTGGGTCGCCCCGCCGTCGTTAACTTCTCGACCTGACTAGCGCGCTCCCCGCGCGCGCCACGCGGCGATCGCCAGGAGACCCATCACGCCGGCCAGCAGCTGCACCGCCGCACCGGGCTCCGGGAGCCGCATGATGGTGTAGTTCGGCGTGCCGTTCGGGCCCTGGATGCTGCTCTGGGCCACGCCTCCGGCCACGAGCTGGATGTTGCGGTTGCCCATCGTGGTGGTTGTGTCGAAGCCCATCGCGGTGACGGTCGCGTTGACCGCGCCGCCCGCGCCGTTGCCGCCGGTGCCGCGCACGATGATGTCGCCGGTCGTGAACGGGAACCCCCAGTTCATGTTCGTTCCGTCCATGCCCATGGCGATGTAGGTCATCACCGTCGCGATGTTGTTGTACGGCGCCATCATCGCCGTCGTGAGCATGTACATCAAATACACCGGACCGCCCGGCAGGAAGTCGGTGTCGTAGGCCGCGTAGCCGCGGCCGGCCGCGCGCGAGCCCATGCCCCCCACGAACACGAAGGCCACGACTCCGCCCCCGGCCGCGATCGCGAGCGACGACGCTTGCGTCGGGCTGGTGGTCAGCACCAGTCCCATCGTCCCGCCGAAGCCCCCACCGGGCCCGCCGATGTTCTTGATGATCGCCGGGATGAGGCCGGAACTCGGGAACGTGCACGGAACGTTGGCCGGGACACCCGCGGTCGCCGCGCATGCGGTGAAGGACTTCCCGAGGCGCCCAGTCTGCATCGTCCACGCGGTGTGCTCGAGCACGCGCCACGGAGCGTAGGCCGCCGTCATGTTGACCGGATTCTTGATGCTGAACGGCGCCGCGAGCGGACCCTCGAACTTGAAGCTCGACGCGAGCTGCAGGATCTGGGGAACGTTCGGCACCGGAGTGACGTTGAGATCCATCGGGGTGCCGCCCATCGTGCCGCCCGGGAACGGCTGGCTGAAGAAGCCGGCGGGAACCGTGAAGCCGCCGGTGCCGTTGGTCATCACGATCGCGGGGCCGCCGGGAATGCACCCGCCTGGATTGTGCGGGACGGGCCCGATCAGCATGGTGACCGTCATCGTCTGCGGGTACATACCGCCGCCGAAGCCGATCTTGCCGGTGATCGACGGACACGCCGCATTGCCGAGCGCGGGCAGATCGACGAAAGCACCCGAACCGGTGGCGGCCTTGCCGGTCATCGAGTACGTGGGCTGAGCGTTGGCCGCCCCGCTGACTAACATAAATCCGATCACCGAAACTGCGAGACTAGAAAGCCGAAGGGATCGCTTGACGCGTTCCATATGGGAACTCCTCCAAGTCTGGTTGAACACACGGACAGAGAACGCCTAGCAGTCTACGCTCGTCACGCCTCGATGTGGGTAAAATTTCGCTTGGCTATCGAACTATTTTTCTGGGGCGAAATGCCTCATCTGATGGGAGTCGATGCTCCTGCCCCCTCGCCCGCGCTCGGAAGGACCTCCCCTCGTCGCGCCATTGGTTGCCCGACCGGCGCGCCCCCGTAGAATCCCGCGCCGATGAAGCACTACACAGTCTGGCTGGTGGCGGCGGGATGTCTCCTGGCGGGGCTCGGAATCGGCTCGGCGCTGCGGCTGCCGGCGGGGCATACGGCCGCGGATCCGCTGCCGATCGAGCGCGCGGCGGAACAGGCGCGCGAAACTTTGGCCGTGGTCGACCCGCTCGATCGCTCGGTCCGCTGGGCCGCTCTCTTGCAGCGAGCCGGCGCCGACGCGCTGCCGCCACTGCGAGACGCGATCGCCGCAGCTCCGCTCGATGTCGGCGATCGCGAGGTGGTCGCCTTCGCGATGTGGTGGGCGCGCTTCGAACCGAAGGCCGCGCTCGAATGGACGAGCACCGAATGGCGCGCCCAATCGCGTCTGGTCGTCGGGGCGATCTTCCGCGTCTGGGCCCACGTCGATCCCAAGCTCGCGTTCTCGCACATCGCGCAGGTCCCGGAGTTCCACCACGACGCCGCGCTCGACGCGGTGATCGCGGGCTGGCACGAGTCCGGCAAGCCGGGGCTCGTCGAGCACGCTCAGTCGCTGCCCGACGACGCGTTCCGCCAGCGCGTCGGTGAGAAGCTCGCGCGGCGACTCGTGCTGGCGCTAGGCGCCGAGCGTGCGACGCGGTGGCTCGAGACGCTCCAGGAGCCCGCCTTCCGCGAGGCGATGACGATGCGGGTCGCGAGCGCGGCGACCGAGCAAGGCGACGCGGCGGCGATCGCCGCCTGGGTCGCGCCGCGGGTCACCTCCGGCGAGCAACGCCCCTCCGGATTTCCGCGCCGGATCGGCACGCGTTGGATCCTCCGCGATCCGGAGGCGGCGCTCGCGTGGCTGGCGTCGCTGCCTGCCGGGATAGACCGCGACGACGGGGTGATGGAGAGCTACCGCGACTGGATGCGCTACGCGCCCGGAGCCGCGCTGGTCTGGATCCAGCACGCGGAGCTCGAGCGCTGGTCCGAGCCGGCGTTCTCGATCTACGCGCGTACGATGGCCAAGGAAAACCCGAAGGAGGGGCTAGAGCTCGTCGCTCGCTTCAGCGACGAAGCGCTGCGCAACCGGTTGACGACCGTGATCGCGCGGGCGTGGGTGGCGAAGGATCCGGAGGCGGCGACCGCGTGGTTGGCAAAGGCCGACATCCCCGCGGACGTGCGCTCGCGCGTGTCTCCGCCGCTGCGCGGATCGCGCTGATCTAGGTCTAGGTCTAGGTCTAGGAGCCCGCCTCGGGGGGTGACGCCGCGGTCGACCTTCGCTCAGCGTCGATCCGCTCGAGCAGCGCCAGGGCGTCCGCGCCGCCGCCGAACTTCACGGCGCGGCGCGCGAGCTCCTGTGTTACTTCGGCGGCGGCGCCGCGCGCGAGGCGCAGCTCGGCCAGCGCGATCGCCGCTTGCGCGTCGTAGGGGTGATCGCGCAGAAGAGCAGTCAGGCGCGTCTCTGCGCCCTCGCGTTGGCCGAGCTGCACCTGCAGCTCCGCTGCCGCGCGGACCGAGGCGCGATCGGCAGCGTCCGCGCGCGCGGCTCGCTCGTAGAGCGCGAGAGCCGACTCGGGGGCACCGGCCTTCGCCTCGAGACCGGCGAGCCCCGCGAGCGCTCGATGCTCTTCGGGGTCGAGCTCCAACGCGCGCTGATACGCGACGCGCACCGCCGCGTCGTCGGCGCCATTCGCGGTGAGCGTGGCGCCACGCAGCGCGTGAAACACCGCTGCGTCGGGATGCTTGGCCAGGCCCGCGTCGACTCGCGC
>Ga0184637_10002230_pt1 | contig 12548 bp, 13 predicted proteins | sample PLM3_127_b2_FD_133143 | JGI IMG/M metagenome (GOLD analysis project Ga0184637, IMG submission 133143) | Groundwater sediment microbial communities from an aquifer in East River, Colorado, USA - PLM3_127_b2 | ecosystem: Environmental > Terrestrial > Soil > Riparian zone | place: USA: East River...
CAGCCTGCTGGAACTCGGCCTGGTGTGGTGGGCCCCGCGCGAGCGCGTCGAGCGTCTGGTGCGGATCGAGGGTCTGGAGCACCTGCGCGCGCTCGGCGCGACGCCGGTGATCCTGCTCGTGCCGCACTTCGTCGGGCTCGATATCGGCGGCGCGCGACTGGCAGGCGAAGGGAACATGATGTCCATGTACTCTGCGCAGAAGGACCGCGACTTTGCCGAGCTGCTCGCCCGCGGCCGCAGCCGGTTCGGCGCGTCCAGGCTGGTCTCGCGGCAGGAGGGGATCCGCGCGGTCATTGCCGGCATGCGCGAGGGACGTCGGTTCTATTATCTGCCGGACCAGGACTACGGCCCGCGCGACGCGATGTTCGTGCCCTTCTTCGGCGTGCAGGCGGCGACCGTGCCCGGCCTGTCGCGCATCGCGCGGCTCATGGGCGCGAAGGTTCTGCCGTGCGTGACCCGGATGCTGCCTGGCGGCGCAGGCTACGTGCTCACGATCGAGCCGCCGTGGGACAATTTCCCGACCGCGGACCTGGCCGCCGACACCCGGCGCATGAACGCCTATATCGAGCACAAGGTGCTGGAGATGCCGGAACAGTACCTCTGGATGCACAAGCGCTTCAAGACCCGCCCCGAGGGCGAGGCGCGGTTCTACTGACACCACGGTGCGCTGATCGATGGACATGCTGCGCACGGCGGTAATCGGCGTCGGCTACATGGGGCGCTTCCATGCGCTGAAGCTCGCCTCGTGCGACGGGGTGCAGCTCGCCGCGGTGGTGGACGTCGATCCCGCGCGTGCGCGTGAAGTCGCGCTCGAGGTCGGCTGCGCAGCGCAAACGGACTATCGCATCCTGCTCGGCCAGCTCGATGCCGCGGCGGTCGCGGTGCCGACCGAGTTGCACCATGAAGTGGTGCGCGGCTGCCTCGAAGCAGGAGTGAACGTGCTGGTGGAAAAGCCGCTCGCGCGCTCGGTCGCGGAGGCGGACGAGCTGCTCGAGCTTGCGCGCGCCGGGGGACTGGTATTGCAGGTAGGGCATCTGGAGCGCTTCAACCCTGCCTTCCGCGCCCTGGCCGCGGATCGTGCACGGCCACTGTTCATCGACATCGAGCGTCTGGCTCCCTTCAAGCCGCGCGGCACGGATGTCAACGTCGTCCTCGATCTCATGATCCACGATCTCGATCTCGTGCTGGCGCTTGCGAGGGCGCCGGTCGAGCACGTGAGCGCATGCGGCTTTCACGTGCTGACCGATGTCATCGACATCGCCAACGCGCGGATCGAATTCGCGAACGGCTGCGTGGCGAGCGTTTCGGCGAGCCGCGTCAGCCAGGCGCCGGTGAGGAAACTGCGCGTCATCCGGGCGCACGAGTATGTCTCCGCCGATCTGCAGGGGCATCGCCTGCGCACGGTGCGCAAGACCGGATCCGGGATCAGCGAGAGCGAGCGCAGCTTCGAGCGCGTCGATGCCCTGCGCCAGCAGGCCGAGGCATTCGTGAGGGCGATCCGGCAGCGCGATGCGCCCGCGGTCGGCGGCGACGAGGGACGGCGTGCGCTCGAGCTCGCCCTCAAGGTGAGCGAACTGGTGCAGGCGCGGCTCGCGCGGTTTGCGCCCTAGCGCCGTAGAATCGCCTCCATGTTTCGCAATCCCGCTGCGGCGGCATGACCCGCATCGCGTTCACCAAGATGGAGGGCGCGGGAAACGATTTCGTCGTCATCGACGCCACGCGCCAGCCGCTGCAGCTCTCCGCAGCGCAGCTGAGGCGCATTGCCGACCGGCACTTCGGCGTCGGCTGCGACCAGATCCTGCTGGTGCAGCCCGCCGCGGGACCCGATGCCGACTTTCACTACCGCATCTTCAACGCCGACGGCGGCGAGGTCGAGCAGTGCGGCAACGGCGCGCGCTGCTTGGTGAAGTTCGTGCATGACAAGGGGCTCACGGGAAAGCGCGAAATCAGGGTCGAAACGCTGGGCGGCCCGATCGTGCCGCGGCTGGAGGCCGATGGCGAAGTGAGCGTGAACATGGGCCCGCCGGCATTGCAGACGCCGCTGGTGCAAACGCTCGAGGTCAACGGCGCGGCGGTCGAGCTCGCCCTGCTCTCCATGGGCAACCCGCACGCGGTCCAGGTGGTCACCGATATCGCGCGTGCGCCGGTTGCGAGCCAGGGCCCGCTGATCGAGCGGCATGCGTGCTTTCCGGACCGCGTGAATGCAGGCTACATGCAGGTCCTGAGCCGGCACGCGATCCGCCTGCGCGTGTACGAGCGGGGGGCGGGCGAGACGCTCGCGTGCGGCACCGGCGCCTGCGCGGCGGCGGTTTCCGGCATCACGCGCCGACTGCTCGACACGCCGGTCAGCGTGACATTCCGCGGCGGCACGTTGACCGTGTCTTGGGCAGGCGGCGACAATGCCGTCTGGATGAAAGGTCCCGCGCGCACCGTGTTCGATGGCAGCATCGATATTGAAGACTAGGAGCATGAACCCGGACGACGTCGCGCGGTTCCTGCGCACCCACCCCCAGTTCTTCGACCAGCATCCCGACCTGCTCGAGTCGATCTACGTGCCGCACCCGCACGGCGGGCGTGCGATCGCGCTCACCGAACGCCAGATTCTCGGGCTGCGAGAGAAGGCGAAGCTGCTCGAAGGCAGGCTGGGCGAGCTGATCCGTTACGGCACCGAAAACGATGCCATCGGCGAGAAGGTGCATCGCCTTGCGCTCGCGCTGCTGGGCGCGCGCGACTACGCCTCGACCGTGCGGGCGCTCTACTTCCACCTGCGCGAGGATTTCTCCGTGCCGCACGTCGCGCTGCGCCTGTGGGGCAGGCCGTTGCCCGAAGGCGCGCTGGAGGGCGCCGCGGTGGACGACGCGCTGCGCGGCATGGTCGAGGCGATGGGTGCGCCGCAGTGCGGGCCGGCCGCGGGCAACTCGTTCCTCGCCTGGTTCGGCGATGCGCAGGACCACGTGCGTTCGGTCGCGCTGGTGCCGTTGGGGCAGACCAGGAGCATCGGCCTGCTCGCGTTCGGCAGCGAGGACCCGCAACGCTTCTACGTCGAGATGGGCACGCTGTTCCTGCGCCGCATCGGCGAGCTGGTGACAGGCGCGCTCGCCGCGAGGCCCTGATGGCGGGCCGCGTGGCGGGTCCCGCAGCAGCCACGCACCCGGAAGAAGGCCTGGCGCAGGAGTATCTCGGTGTCCTGCGGCACCAGCGCCGGTTGTCCCCCGCAACGCTCGCGAGTTACGACCAGGCGCTCGCGCTGCTGTTTGCGCTCGCGGGCGGCGCGCGCCTCGACGCGCTGGACAGCACGCAGGTGCGGCGCTTCGTTGCCGTGCTGCACGCGCGGGGCCTGTCCGGGCGCACGCTGGCCAGGATTCTTTCCGCGTGGCGCGGGCTGTATCGTTGGCTCGTGCGCCACCGCAGATTCCGCTCCAACCCCGCGCAGGGCGTGCGTCCCCCCAGGAGCCCGCGGCCGCTGCCCAAGGCGCTGTCGGTTGAACAGGCGCAGCGGCTGCTCGATGCCGATCCGGGCGCCGTGCCCGCGCGGGTGCAGGACCAGGCGATGTTCGAGCTGATGTACTCCTCGGGACTGCGGCTGGCCGAGCTCGTGTCGCTCGACGCCTTCGACGGCCGGCTCGATCTGCGCGAGGCGCAGGTGACCGTCACCGGCAAGGGCGGCAGGACGCGCACCGTCCCGGTCGGCGCCAAGGCGCGCGAGGCGCTGCGGCGCTGGCTCGAAGCGCGGGTGCAGCTGGCGCGGCCGGAGGAGCGCGCCCTCTTCGTCGGCGCGCGGGGCCGGCGGGTTGCGCCCGGAATCGTGAACCGGCGGCTCAAGGCGCTGGCGAAGCGCCAGGACGTGCAGGCGCCGATCCACCCGCACGTGCTGCGCCATTCGTTCGCCACGCACCTTCTGCAATCCTCGCAGGACCTGCGCGCGGTGCAGGAAATGCTCGGCCATTCGAGCATCTCGACCACGCAGGTGTATACGCATCTGGATTTCCAGGCGCTCGCCAAGGTGTACGACGCGGCGCATCCGCGCGCGAGAAAAAAATGATCGTCCTCAGGCGAGGGCGCGAGAAATCGCTCAAGCGCCGCCATCCCTGGATTTTCTCGGGCGCGCTCGAGCGCGTCGAAGGAACACCGGGCAGCGGCGAGACGGTGGCGGTGCACTCGGCCGATGGCGTCACGCTGGCGCTCGCCGCATGGAGTCCGCGCTCGCAGATCCGGGCCCGCGTCTGGAGTTTCGATGCGCATGCCAGCATCGACGCGGGATTCCTGCGTGCGCGGATTGCGCAGTCGGTCGCGGTTCGTGCCGCGCTGCCGGCTTCGCAGCACACCAATGCGCTGCGCCTCGTGCACGGCGAATCGGACGGCCTGCCCGGCCTGGTGGTGGACCGATACGCCGATGTGCTGGTGGCCCAGTTCCTTGCGGCGGGCGCGGAGCGCTGGCGCGAGCAGATTCTGGACGCGCTCGCCCAGACGACCGGCTGCGAGGCGATCTACGAGCGCTCGGATGCCGAAGTGCGCGCGCTCGAAGGCCTCGCGCCGCGCGCCGGTTTCGCGCGCGGCAACCGCGACGCGCGTCGTTGCCCGATCATCGAATACGGGCTTAACTTCCGGGTCGACGTGGAGGCAGGGCAGAAGACCGGTTTCTTCCTCGACCAGCGCGAGAACCGCCAGCGCGTGCGCGCACTTGCCGCCGCGCGCGACGTGCTCGACTGCTTCGCCTACAGCGGGGGATTTTCGATCGCTGCGCTCGCCGGCGGCGCGAAGCGCGTGCTCGCGGTGGAAAGCTCGGCGCCGGCGCTCGACGTCGCACGCGAGAATCTCGCCGCGAACCCGCTCGACGCCGAGCGCCTGGAGTTCGTCCAGGCCGATGTTTTCGCGCACCTGCGGCTGCTGCGCGATCGTGGCGAGAGTTTCGACCTGGTGGTGCTCGATCCGCCCAAGTTCGCGCCCACTGCGGCGCAGGCGAAGAACGCGGCGCGCGCCTACAAGGACATCAATCTGCTGGCGTTCAAACTCCTGCGACCGGGCGGGCTCCTCGCCACTTTCTCCTGCTCGGGCGGAATTTCGGCCGAATTGTTCCAGTCCATCGTCGCGGGTGCGGCCCTCGACGCGGGCGTGGAGGGGCGGATCATCGAACGCTTCGGCGCGGCGGCCGATCATCCGGTGGCGCTCAATTTTCCCGAGGGCGAGTACCTGAAGGGTCTGCTTGTCCTGCGCTCCTGATGCTCGAATAGCCGGCAAGATCGCGGGTTCAGTCGCCACTGTCGATACCCAAGGCATGATTGTGCAATGACCGTCCGAAACCAGGGTCGTGCACGGTATAAGATGGTTGCACGCGCCGGTTTGCTTTGGGATGTCGGTCAGTTGCACGCTATTGCTGCTTCGAGAGGAGTGCGCGCTATCTGGCTGTTCGGCTCGGCCGCGCGCGGCGATGCGCGCGCAAGAAGCGATATCGATCTCTTGGTGACGCTAACGAGAGGGCGCTCCTTGATCGATCTGATCGGCGTGAAGCAAGACCTCGAAACGCTTCTCGGACGGCGTGTGGACGTATTCACGCGCGGCTCGCTGAAACCTGAGGTGCTGGCGGATGCGCGGGCCGATCTTGTCCGCGTGCTTTGAATGTCGCGCAGGGTTTGTCCATCGCCGCCGCGAAAACCAACATAAGGGTCTGTCACCGATTTCCCGGGCACCCCCCTTGCAGAGGTAGAATCGCGCCCTTCGCAAGGAGCATTCATGCAGCAGGACAAAATGGTGCCGGTGACCATCCTCACCGGGTTCCTCGGCGCGGGCAAGACGACGCTGCTCAACCGCATCCTCAAGGAGGACCACGGCCACCGCATCGCGGTGATCGAGAACGAATTCGGCGAAATCGGCATCGACAGCGAGATCATCGAGAAGTCGGACGAGCAGATCGTCGAGATGAACAACGGCTGCATCTGCTGCACCGTGCGCGGCGATCTGATCCGCATCCTCGGCAGCCTCAAGGACAAGCGCGACCAGGGCGCGCTCGCCTTCGACCGCGTCATCATCGAAACCACCGGCATGGCCGATCCGGGCCCGGTGGCGCAGACCTTCTTCACCGACGAGGAAATCGGCAAATACTACCTGCTCGACTCGATTCTCACGGTCGTGGACGCAAAGCACGCGCAGAAGCAGCTGGACGAGTTTCACGAAGCGCAGGAGCAGGTCGGCTTCGCCGACCGGATCCTGATGTCCAAGACCGACCTGGTGGCCGAGGAAGAGGCGAAGCAGCTGATTGGGCGCCTGCGCCAGATGAACCCGCGCGCACCGGTGCAGAAAGTGCATTTCGGCGCCGCGCCGATCGAGCAGATCCTCGATATCCGCGGCTTCAACCTGAACGCGATCCTCGAGCTGGACCCGGATTTCCTCGCCGACACGCCGCACCAGCACCACGACGAGGTCGAGTCGTTCGTGTTCCGCTCGCACAATCCCTTCGATGGCGACAAGCTCGAGCAGTTCCTCTCGGGCATGATCCAGGTCTACGGCCCGGACCTGCTGCGCTACAAGGGCGTGCTGTGGATGAAGGGCAATCCGCGGCGCGTCGTGTTCCAGGGCGTGCACATGATGATGGGCGGCGACATCGGCAAGCCCTGGACGAAGGGCGACCGCAAGGAATCGGTGCTCGTGTTCATCGGCAAGAAGCTTCCCAGGGATCTCTTTCTCGCCGGCCTGGAGCAGTGCTTAGCCTGAGGGCGGTGCGCCATCGCTACGGCGCGCACGAAGCGCTGAGGATCGAGCGTTTCGAGACGCAAGCCGGCGATCACTGGCTGGTTCTCGGCCCTTCGGGTTGCGGCAAGACCACTCTGCTGCACGTCATCGCCGGGCTGCTTCGTCCGAGCGAGGGCGAGGTGCAGGTGGCGGGACAGCCGCTTGCGGCGCTCGCCGGCGCGGCGCTCGACCGCTGGCGCGGCCGCACGCTCGGCATCGTGCCGCAGAAACTGCATCTGATCGCGAGCCTCTCGCTGCTGGAGAATATCCTGCTCGCCCAGTATCTGGCCGGAATGCCGGAAAATCGCGCGCGCGCGCTCGAAGTGCTGGCGCAGGTGCAGCTTGCCGACCGGAGCGGCGCGCCGCCGGCGCAGCTCTCGCACGGCGAAGCGCAGCGCGCGGCAGTGGCACGCGCTGCGGTGAACCGGCCGAAAGTGCTGATTGCGGACGAGCCGACGTCGAACCTCGATGACGCCAACTGCACCCGCGCGCTCGATCTGCTGCAATCGCAGGCAAACGAGTGCGGCGCAACGCTGATCGTCGCCACGCACGACCAGCGCGCCCGTTCGCGGTTCAAGCACCGGCTGGAATTGCCGCAGTGACGCTGGCAGGCATCAGTCTCGCCTATCTGCGCGCGCGGCCGCTTGCCACGATCCTCAACCTATTGCTGCTCGCGCTCGGCGTGGCGACGATTACGGTGCTCATGCTCGCCACGCGTCAGCTCGAAGAACGCATGGGCAGGGACGCGCGCGGCATCGATCTGGTTGCCGGCGCCAAGGGCAGCCCGATGCAGCTCGTGCTCTCGGCGGTGTTCCATCTCGATGCGCCAACCGGGAACATCCTGCTCGCAGACGCGATGGCGCTGGCGAAGCAACGCGCGGTGAAGAAGGCGATCCCGCTTGCGCTCGGCGACAGTTACAAGGGCTTTCGCATCGTCGGCTCCAACCACGACTACCCGGCGCATTACGGCGCCCGGATCGCTGCGGGCAGGTTGTGGAGCGCGCCCATGGAGGCGGTGCTGGGCGCGGAAGTCGCGGCCAAGGCGAAGCTCGCGGTCGGAGCGAGCATCACCGGTGCGCACGGCCTTGGCGAAGGCGGGGACGAGCACGAAAGCGAGCCCTACAAGATCGTGGGCGTTCTCGCGCCTGGCGGCACGGTGCTCGATCGCCTGGTGCTGACGAGCATCGAGTCGGTGTGGGAGGTGCACGAGCACGGGTCGCCCGCGGGAAGCCCGAAGGAGATCACTGCGCTGCTCATCCAGTACGCTTCGCCACTCGCCGCCGCCACGCTGCCACGCATGGTGAACGCGACCTCGGCGCTGCAGGCGGCTTCGCCCGCCTACGAGAGCGCACGGCTCTTCAGGATGATCGGCGTGGGCGTGGAGGTGCTGCGCGCGTTCGGCGTCGTTCTCATGTTCGCGGCCGGGCTCTCCGTCTTCATTGCGCTGCTCAACGCGCTCGAGGAGCGGCGCTACGACCTTGCCGTGATGCGCATGCTCGGAGCCGCGCCCTCGCGCCTGCTGGGGCTGATGCTGCTGGAAGGAGGCGCGCTCGCGCTTGCAGGCGGAATCGCCGGCATCGGGCTGGGCCACCTGCTGACCGAAGGACTGGGAACGGCTCTGCAGCAGGCGCAGCAGGCCGCCGTCACCGGGCGGACATGGAACGACGACGAATGGTGGCTGCTGGCCGCTTCGCTGGCGGTCGGAATCATCGCCGCCCTCGTGCCGGCGTGGCGCGCCTACCGGACCGATGTGGCCCCGGTGCTCGCCGAGGGGTAGAATCCGCGGCCACCATGATGCGAACCGGATCGGCACTCCTCATTGCACTGGGTCTGTCCGTGGCGACGCTCGTCGCGGCGCAAAACACCAAGCCCGGCGAGCACACGCCGCCGTCCGCCGGCGTGAATCCGCTCCAGGCCTTCAAGCCTCTCGAGGAGCGCAAGGACGTGGTGTCGTGGAAGCTGCTGGCGCAGGTCGAGCTGGTGAAAGTAAAGGACAGGTTCCTGCCGCAGTTCGCTGCAGGTGTCGCCGCGCTCGACAAGAAGGACGTGAAGGTGCAGGGCTTCATGATGCCGCTCGAGATGGGCGACAAGCAGAGCCATTTCATTCTCTCCGCCATGCCGCAAAGCTGCGCCTTCTGCTTGCCCGGCGGACCCGAGCAGCTGGTCGAGATCAAATCGAAGACCCCGGTCAAGTACACGTTCGAGGCGATCATGCTGACGGGAAAGCTGGCGGTCCTGAAGGACGATCCGACCGGCGTCTACTACCGGTTGACGGACGCGGTTCCGGCAAAGTAAAGCCATGACGCTTGCGCGCGCAGCGCGTTTGCTGATCGCGGTAGCGCTGCTCGCCGCGCAACAGGCGGCCCTCGGGCATCAGATCTGGCATCTCGGCAAGCACGATTCGCAGCCCACCCAGAAGCAGTTGTGCGAGCAGCACGAGGCGCTCGCCACGGTCGCTGGCGCACTCGATGGCACACCATCCGGTCCAGTGTTCGCAGCGGCAGACGGCGTTCCGCTTCCGTTCGTCGCGTCGCCAGCGGCGGCTGCACCAGGGCTCGTTCCCAGCTCCAGAGGTCCTCCGACACTCCCCTGAACTGAATTGCCCGCGCGCTGCCATGGGCAGCGTCCCGCAACCATTTCTGAGGGGTGATCCATGTTTCGCAGCATGTGGTGTGCCACGGCGCTCGCCGTGGCGGCAAGCGCGGCGTTCCCTGCGCATGCACAGGAAGCGGAGCTGGCGAAGATCCGCGAGGAAATCCGGCAGCTCAGACAAAACTACGAGCAGCGTATTCAGGCGCTGGAAAAGCGTCTCGCGGAAGCGGAAACCCGGGCCGGGAAAGCCGAGCAGAGCGCGGCGAAGGCCGAGTCCGCCGCAGCCCGGGCGAGCGTGCGCCCGGCAGGCGAGGGCGCGTTCAATCCCGCGTTGTCGCTGATCCTGCAGGGGACCGTTGCGCGCAACTCGCGCGACCCGGAGTCCTACCAGATCACCGGGTTTGCGCCCTCGGGCGGAGAGGTGGCGCCGGCGGGCCGCGGATTCAGCCTCGGCGAATCGGAGCTGGTCATGAGCGCGAGCATCGATCCTTACTTCCGCGGCCACTTGGTGGCGGCGCTTACCCCGGAGAACGAGGTCGAGGTCGAGGAAGCGTACTTCCAGACCCTTGGTCTCGGCCACGGCCTGACGCTCAAGGGCGGGCGCTTTCTCTCGGGCATCGGCTATCAGAACGAGATTCACCAGCACGCCTGGGACTTCCAGGACGCACCGCTCGTCTACAAGACTTTCCTCGGTGGCCGGCTGAATGACGATGGCGTACAGCTGAGGTGGGTCGCGCCCACCGAGTTGTTCGTCGAGCTGGGTGCAGAACTCGGCCGCGGCCGCGGTTTTCCGTCGACCGAGCAAAGCAGGAACCGCGCGGGCGCATGGAGCGTCTTCGCGCACGTCGGCGGCGATATCGGCGCGAGTACCGCGTGGCGGGCCGGACTTTCCTACCTGCGGGCTTCGCCGCGCGAGCGCGCGTTCGAGGACGCCGATTCGCTCGGCAATGCGGTCAGCCAGTCGTTCAGCGGCACGAGCAAGCTGTGGATCGCCGACTTCGTGCTCAAGTGGGCGCCGCGCGGCAACTCCTCCGTCACGAACTTCAAGCTCCAGGGCGAATACTTCCGGCGCACGGAGTCGGGGACGCTCAGCTATGACGATAGCGCGCAGGTTGCTCCGCAATTTGGCGCCAGTTTCGCGGACGACTACAGGAGCCGCCAGTCCGGCTGGTACCTTCAAGGCGTCTACCAGTTCATGCCGCGCTGGCGCTTCGGCTACCGCCACGATCGGCTGGATTTCGGCAGCGTGCATAACGGCATCGTCGCCAACGGACTCGGGGCTGCCGCCGCCGACTTTCCGCTGCTGATGACGGCGCATAACCCGACCCGGCGCACGCTGATGCTGGATTGGAGTCCGACCGAGTTCAGCAGGTTGCGCCTGCAGCTCGCCTCCGACAAGTCGCGCTTCGGGGTCACGGACAACCAGGCGCTCATCCAGTACATCTTCAGCCTCGGCGCGCACGGCGCGCACAAGTTCTAGGAGCGCGCGATGAGAATCTTCCTGTTCGCGATGCTGCTTGGCGTTGCGCTGCCCGTGTCTGCCGCGCTCAACATCTTCGCTTGCACCCCCGAGTGGGGCGCGCTCGCGAAGGAGCTCGGCGGTGACAAGGTGAGTGTCTACATTGCGACCACCGCGCTGCAAGACCCTCACCGAATCGAGGCGCGCCCGAGCCTGATCGCACGCGCGCGCAGCGCCGATCTCATGCTGTGCACCGGCGCCGAGCTCGAGATCGGCTGGTTGCCACTAGTGCAGTCGCAGTCCGGCAATTCGAAGATCCAGACTGGCCAGCCGGGCTACTTCGAAGCGGCAATTCATGTCCCGCTGCTCGAAAAGCCGGCGCGCCTCGATCGCTCGATGGGCGACGTGCACCCGGGGGGCAATCCGCACATCCATCTCGATCCGCGCAACATCGCGCAGATCGCAGCGGCGATGAGCGAGCGAATGATGAAGCTCGATCCGGTGGGGGCCGCGGTCTACAGCGCACGCACCAAGTCGTTTCTCGAGCGCTGGAATGCCGCGACCGCACGCTGGGAAAAAACCGCGGCGCCGCTGAAGGGCTTGCCGCTCGTGGTCTATCACAAGAACCTGACGTACCTGATGCATTGGCTTGGCATGCGTGAGGCCGGAAACCTGGAGCCGAAGCCGGGATTGCCACCGACCACCGCGCATCTGAGCGAGCTGCTGGCGGGTCTCAAGCAGAACCCCGCAAAGGCGGTCGTGCGCTCGGCCTACAACGACCCGCGCGCGGCAGAATGGCTCGCCGAGCGCGCCGCGATTCCCTCTGTGCTGGTGCCGTTCACGGTCGGCGGCACGGAGGCGGCCAAGGACCTGTTCGGGCTGTACGAGGACACCCTCGCGCGGCTGCTCTCGGCGGTGAAATGAGCGCAGCGCTCGACTTCAGCATCGTCTGGCCGGCTCTCGTCGCCGGATTGCTCGTCACCGCGACGCACGTGCCGCTCGGCGTGCAGGTGCTCAAGCGCGGCATCGTGTTCATCGATCTCGCGGTGGCGCAGATCGCCGGGCTCGGCGTGGTTCTCGGCGACTGGCTCGGCTTCGAGCCACAGGGCGGGGCGGTGCAGATCGCGGCGCTCGCGGCGGCGCTCGCGGGCGCACTGCTCCTCAACTGGACCGAGCAGCGCTGGCCGGAGGTTCAGGAAGCGGTGATCGGGGTGACTTTCATCCTTGCCGCCAACGCCGCGATCCTGCTGCTCGCCGCCAACCCGCATGGTTCGGAGCACCTGAAGGATCTCCTGGTCGGCCAGATCCTGTGGGTGAGTCCCGGACGCCTTGTGCTCGCAGCACTCGTCTACGCGGTCCTGCTCTGGGTCTGGTTCGGCCTCGCCGAGCGCATCGGCCGGGCAGGCTTTTACGTCGTGTTCGCCTGCGCGGTCACGGTCTCGGTGCAGCTCGTCGGCCTGTACCTCGTTTTCACCACCTTGATCGTGCCGGCACTGGCCACGCGGGCCCTGCGGCGTTACCGCCTGGCGATGTCTTACGCACTCGGCGTGCTCGGGTTTGCGGCAGGCCTCGCCCTGTCGCTCGCCACCGACCCACCCCCGGGGCCGCTCATCGTCTGCACGATGACCGGCTTGTCGCTGATTTTCTTTCTCCAGACAGGCACGGCAAAGACATCCCCGCCCGGGAACGGGCGTTAGCGGCGGTAGGCTCGCGCACCAGCACTCGCGCTCATCCTTGCCGCAGTGGAACGGCACGCCGCAGGCGGCGCAGC
>Ga0184637_10002231_pt1 | contig 12544 bp, 9 predicted proteins | sample PLM3_127_b2_FD_133143 | JGI IMG/M metagenome (GOLD analysis project Ga0184637, IMG submission 133143) | Groundwater sediment microbial communities from an aquifer in East River, Colorado, USA - PLM3_127_b2 | ecosystem: Environmental > Terrestrial > Soil > Riparian zone | place: USA: East River...
GAGACGACCGCCGTGCGCAGCCCCCGCGCGCGCAAGCCCTGGAGGGTCTCCGCCGCCTGCTCGAGCGGCACCCGCCACAGGTTCGTCGCGAGGTTCTCGGCCTCGAGAGCGGCGAGGATCGCCGGCAGGCGCTCGGGCCCGACCTCGGCGGCGCGCAGCAGGTTGCCGAAGTAGCCCTCGCGCCGGGTCGCGTCGTTGTCGTCCACGCCGCCCCGGGCGCGGGCCTGTGCGTCGATCGCATGGCGCGAGGCGGTCTCGGCGCGGCGCAGCGCCGTCTCCGAGAGCTCGACTCCGTGCGCGCGCACGATCCTCGCCATGCAGGCGTAGTCGAGGTGAAGCAGCGTACCGCCGGCGTCGAAGAGCACTGCATCGAGCTGCGCAGGGAGCACCGCGCGTGCGCCTATAGCACAGAGGGGCGCGGTCTGGCAGCCTGCGGGCCGTGCGCGTGTTCGTCACCGGGGCGTCGGGATTCGTGGGGCGACACCTGGTGCCGCACCTGCGCGCGCGGGGACACGAGATCGTCGCGACGGATCTCGAGCTGGATGCCTCGGATGCGGCGGCGGTCGCGGAGTTCGTCGCGCGCACGGGCCCCGATGCGATCGTGCACCTCGCGGGCGTGAGCTCCGTCGCCGCCGCGCGGCAGGATCCCGCCCTCGCCTTCCGCGTGAACTACCTCGGCGCCCACGCGCTGCTCGAGGCGACCGCCCGGCACGCGCCGCGCGCGCGCGTGCTGCTGGTGGGCACCGGGGACGCCTACGGCTCGGCGGCGCCGGGCGCCCTGCCCTTTAGCGAGGCCGCGCCCCTGCGCCCCGGCTCGCACTACTCGCGCACCAAGGCCGCGGCCGATCTGCTCGGGGCCAGTTATTGCGAGCGGGGCCTCGACGTGCTGCGGGTGCGTCCGTTCAATCACACCGGTGCGGGTCAGAGTGACGCCTTCGTCGCCTCGAGCTTCGCGCGGCAGCTGGTCGAGATCGAACGCGGCACGCGCGGCGATACGATCGAGGTCGGCAACCTCGACTCGGTGCGCGATTTCCTCGACGTCTCCGACGTGGTCGAAGCCTACGCGCTGCTCTGCGAGCCGCGCGCTCCGGCGGGAGCCTACAACGTGGCGAGCGGCCGGGGCGTGAGCGCGGGCGCCCTGCTCCAGTGTTTGTGTGCTCTCGCCAGGCTCTCCCCTCGCATCCGGGTGGATGCCGCGCGCTTCCGGCCGACCGACCAGAGCATCGGCGACGCCTCGCGCCTGCGGGCCGCCACCGGCTGGGCGCCGAAGCTGCCGCTCGAGACGACGCTCGAGCGCCTGCTCGCGCACTGGCGCGCGGAGCTCAGCGCACGGTGAGAAGACTTGCCCAGCGCTCGCCCGCCTCGTCCTCGCCGCGGCGCACGTCCTTCGGAGTGAAGCCCGCCGCGATCACCGCCTGGGAGAACGCCTCGACCTCCGAGGCGAGCAGGCCCGAGAAGACCGCCTGCCCTCCCGCGCGCGTGCGCGCTGCGAGGCCCGCGAGCAGCGGCAGCGCCTCGCTTCGCAGCAGATTCGCGACCACGAGGTCGAAGCCGATCCCGGCGAGGGCCCCCAACCCTCCTGCGAAGACGGCGACGCGCGGCGCGCAGCCGTTGCGTGCGGCATTGGCCCGGGCTTCGCGCGCGGCGATGGGGTCGAGATCGAAGGCCACGACCCGGGCCGGGGGGGCCAGCGCAGCCGCGGCGAGCGCCAGCACGCCGCTTCCGGTGCCGGCGTCGAGCACGCGCGCGCCCGCTCCCAGCTCGGCCGCCAGGCGATCGATCCACTCGAGGGCGAGCCGGGTCGAAGCGTGCGTGCCGGTTCCGAAGGCCTGGCCCGGGTCGATCACCACCTCCACCTGGCCGGGAGCCAGCGCGTGCGCGACCCAGGAAGGCCGGACCACCAGGCGCTCCGAGATCACGCTGGCGCCGAGGCCCGCCTTCCAGCCCTCGCTCCAGTCCGTGTCGGGAACCGGCTCGATCTCGCCCAGCTCGAGCGGCGCCGGGTCGGCGCCGGCCAGCGCGGCGCGCAGCGCCCGGGCGCGCTCGGCCGGCGCGTAGAGGAGCAGCGTGACACCCCGCTCGTCTTCGCGCTCCTCCAGCCCCAGCGCTCCCGCGTCGTATGCGCGCACGGCCGCGCGCTCGGCCTCGGCCGCGCCGGCGAAGCGCGCGGTGAGCCGCGCGAAGGCGGGTCTTCTGCTGCTATTCCTGCTCGCCACGCCCGGCTGCTACCTCGGCCATCTGGCGCTCGGCCAGGCGCGCCTGCTTCACGCCGGCCGCCCGATCGACGATCTGATCGCGGATCCCGCCACGCCCGCCCTGCTGCGCGAGCGTCTGGCATGGATACACGAGGTGCGGGCCTTCGCCAGCCGCCTTGGGCTCGAGGTGGACGAGCAGTACACGAGCTACGTCGAGTGGCCGGGCGACCGCGTGGTGACGACGGTGGTGGCGACGCCGCCGGGCTCGCTCGAGCCACGTCAGTTTTGGTTCCCGATCGTCGGGCGGGTGCCGTACAAGGGTTTCTTCGATCCCCAGCGGGCGCACGGCGAGGCCGAGCGCCTGCGCGCGGACGGCTTCGACGTCTGCGAAGTGCCCGTGCGCGCGTACTCGACGCTGGGTTGGTTCGCGGATCCGGTCACCGGGCCGATGCTGCAGGGAAGCGACGGCGTGCTGGTCGAGACCCTGGTGCACGAGCTCGTCCACGCGACGGTGTATCTCCCGAGCGAGGCGGATTTCAACGAGGGCGTCGCGAGCTTCATCGGGGAGGAAGGCTCCGTGCGCTTCTTCGCCGAGACGCGAGGCGCTGAAGCCGCCGCGCGCGAGCGCGAGCGCGTCGCCGACAAGCGGCGCATCGCCGCCGCGGTGCTCGCGTTCCGCCGGGAGGTCGAGCAGCTCTACGCGAACCCAGCGGCGGACCGCGCACGAGCCGCCAGCCGGGCGGCCGCCGAGACGCGGGCTCGCGCGAGCATCGCCGGGCTTGCGCTCGTGACGCGCGATCCGGCGCGTCTCGCCTCCGAGGTGCGCCTCTCGGACGCCTGCCTGGCCCTCACCCTCACCTACGCCGCCGACGTGGACGGCTACGCGGCGACGCTCGCGTCGCTCGGGGGCGATCTACCCGCGTTCGTAGCGCGCCTGCGGGAAGCGGCCGGGTCGAAGGATCCGCGCGCGGCGCTGCTCTCGCAGTGAGGGCGAATACGTCTGCCTCGAACATCCGAAAAAGAAAGGCAAGCCGTTGTACGGAGTGAAACCGCCCCTTGGGGACTTCAGGTGCACGCGGCGTTACACGATCTACTCACCTGCCTCCGTTGCTCCTGTCAAGTCTACACTCCACGCGCTCACAGCTCTCGTGAATCGAGGCTACAAGGTCTTCAACCTCACATCTGACTTCGATGATGCGGGCCATTTCGCGCATGGCTTCGAGTGACCGATCGATCGTCGTCTGGGGAGGCTTCTCGTCGGTCCGAATGTACGACTGAACAAATCGAATTTCGCCGCCCGGGTCTACGAAGATGCCAAGATGTCCTCTTACGTCAGGCCCTTGATAGGAGTAGCGGTGGGATTGGCGGCGCAGACCATCATTCCCTTGTTCCTCGCTCACCCAATGATTCTCGTCGACCGATGAGATCAACGCTGTCTCGTTCACCACAGACCGTATGCACTCTAAATCCGGCAGTGTTGACAGCGTTGCGGAACGGTGAATCCCGTATTCGCGTTCACAACCTATCACAGCTAGACCCAGAAGCGGGATCAGCGCACGCCAAACACCTTGCATCGGCCGAGATCCGTTTTCCCATCGAACCCTAGTACCCGAAAACACGCTTCAAGACTCCATACGGTGCGTTGTTAGTTAGGAGCCCGGCTCCAAACCGGCGGACCTCCAAAAACATCGATGATTCCGTGGCCAAGAGCTCCCACGGGAAAATCCTCATTGGGGTCAACCCGGTCGTAGTGGAGGTACAGCTTCCGAACTGCGCCTGGTCACACTGATTCCTCCATGCTGCAACCGCTGACCTCGGGGCGGTCTCCTGCCGGCAGGCCTGGAGACCCTTGATGGCCCCCGGGGGGCTTTGCGGGGGGGAGTTGCAACAACCAATTCCCATATGTCGCCGAGCGTCAACTTTCACAAATGTAAGCGATCGTAGATATTTGATATTGTCAGCGATCGACGACATCACTATGATACCGATCAATAGCAAGCCTTTATCTGGGGAAACTCACATGCTGATCCGCACACCTAAGGACCTGGGGGCTGTCATTCGCGACCACCGCCGCCGGCGTGGACTGGATCAGCTCGCGCTTGCCACCAAGATCGGCGTCAGCCGCCAATGGGTGGTCGAGGTCGAGAAGGGAAAACCAAGGGCCGAGGTCGGCTTGGTTCTGCGCGCCCTCGATGCCCTGGGCGTCGCCCTCTCGATCCCCGCTACTGATCCGATTGCGAAGAAGAAGGCTCCCGGCATCGACATCGACCAGATCGTTGACAAAGCGCGGAAGCCTGACAAATGACCTACGAACTGCTCGCACTTCTCAATGGCCGTCAGATCGGCCGCGTACATCGCGACAAGCGAGGCCGCCTCTCCTTCGTCTATGCAGCCGATTGGCGCGAGGCGCCAGAGGCGTATCCGCTATCGCTCTCGATGCCCATCGCCGCGGCAGAGCATGGACACCCACCGATCGAAGCCTTCCTCTGGGGCCTCTTGCCGGACAATGAAGCCATTCTCGATCGATGGGCGCGTAGGTTTCAAGTCTCCGCGAGAAACCCCTTCGCCCTTGTATCCCATGTCGGCGAGGATTGCGCCGGCGCTGTTCAGTTCGTCCGGCCCGAGCGCGTTGAAGCTTGCCTCACCGCTGACGCGGAGCCGGTGGAATGGCTGAATGAGCACGCGGTAGCCGAACGACTTCGGCTTCTCCGCGCCGATCCCTCCGCGTGGCGTGCACCGCGCGACACCGCACAGTTCAGCCTCGCCGGCGCCCAGCCCAAGACTGCGCTTCTCCTCGAGAACGAACGATGGGGCGTGCCCTCAGGACGCACCCCCACGACCCACATTCTGAAGCCGCCCACAGGCGCGTTTGACGGGCACGCCGAGAACGAACACTTCTGCTTGGTCCTCGCACGGCGGCTTGGCCTGCCAACCGCGACGTCGACGATCATGCACTTCGAGGATCAGGTCGCCATCGTGATCCAGCGATACGACCGCCAGCGCACCGAACGCGGGCTGGTTCGGATCCACCAAGAAGACATTTGTCAGGCGCTCGGCGTACTACCCACCAGGAAATACGAGAACGAGGGTGGCCCCGGCGCACGGGCGATCGTCGAGCTCCTGCGCACCCATTCCAATGAGCGGGAGACGGACGTTTCCACTTTTCTGGATGCGCTCGCATTCAGCTGGCTGGCAGCGGGAACCGATGCACACGCCAAAAACTACGCCCTACTTATCGGCGACGCTGGCCGTGTTCGTCTCGCACCACTCTACGATCTTGCCAGTGCCTTGCCCTTCGACGACATGCAATTCCAGAAGCTCACGCTTGCCATGAAGATCGGCCCGGACTACCGCCTTCGGGATATCGGAGAACAGGAATGGCGCCGCCTGGCAGAGAACCTCCGGGTTGACCCGGATGGCCTACTCCAGAGGCTCACAGATCTTGCGACCCGCCTTCCTGATGAAGCGGCTGCCGTTCGCGACCGTCTGCGCTCCGAAGGCCTCCAACACGATCTCATCGAACGCCTTTGCGACCGGCTCTCTGCCCGAGCCGACCAATGCAGAAAGACAGTGGACCCCTCGAAATGACCGATTCCGCCCACACCGGGTGCCGGTCCGAAGTAGGCAACGCGGGCATGTCGTAGCTTTGAGTCCGCTGGCTGGAATTGATTAGGGTCGGCCAGTAGAAGCTGGGAAGGACAGTTGGAGGCCGCCTGGATCACCGCCCTTCCAGACGGTCAGCCCCTGACTCCGAGCGCGAGCGGTCAGTCTCTGTCGCTCACGCGTACCCAGGTCGAATCAGCGCGTTGCGGCCTCCCCTGCCGATCGCTTGCCGGTTTTTCTTCGCTTCTGAAGGGGCGCTCCGCGCCTCATGCGGGGTGCGCAAATCTCCGAAGAGGGCTGCGTGCAACCCGCGAGCCCCGAGCAGCGCGTCGGCGCGACGGATGACCTTCCCCGGCTCACGGTGAGCGAGGCCGCCGCTTGTGCCGCGCGATTGCGCGCGAACATCGAGCGCGCCCTGCGCGGCAAGCCCGAGGTGGTGCGCCGGGCCGTCGAGACGCTGGTGGCGGGCGGCCACCTGCTGCTCGAGGACGTCCCGGGTGTCGGCAAGACCACCCTCGCGCACGCCCTCGCGCGCTCGATCGACGCGCGTTTCCGGCGGATCCAGTTCACCAGCGATCTGCTGCCCGGCGATTTGATCGGCGCGGCACTCCCGGATTTGCGCGGCGGCAGCGAGCACGGCCGGTTCAGCTTCCATCCGGGGCCGATCTTCGCCAACGTGGTGCTCGCCGACGAGATCAATCGCGCCAGCCCGAAGGTGCAATCGGCCTTGCTCGAGGCCATGAGCGAGGGCTCGGCGACCGTCGACGGTGTCACCTATCCGCTGCCCCGGCCGTTCTTCGTGGTGGCCACCCAGAACCCGCTCGAGCACCACGGCACGCATGCGCTCCCCGAGTCGCAGCTCGACCGCTTCCTGATGCGGCGCGGCATCGGCTATCCCGACGCCGCCGACGAGGCGGCCGTACTACGCGAGGATCCCGCCGCGACGGAGCTCCCCGGGCTCGGGCCCGTCCTCGGCACGCGCGAGGTGCTCGCCATGCAGCAGCTGGCCGCGGGGCTCAAGTTCGACGATTCGCTGGTCGCCTACCTGCTCGCGATCGTCCACGAGACGCGCAACCACGAATCGCTGGCCTTCGGCGTCTCACCGCGTGGCGCGATCGCGCTGCGGCGCTGCGCGCAGGCGCGGGCGCTGGTCGACGGGCGCGACTTCTGCATCCCCGACGACGTGCGCGACCTCGCCGTCGACGTGTTCTGCCACCGCGTGCTGCTCGACCCCCGGGCCGGCCGGTCGCGGGCCGGCGAGGAGACCGCGTGGATCGTGCGCGAGATTCTCGAACGCGTACCCGTCCCGCTCTGAGCGAGCGCCTCCGGCGCCTCCTGCGTCCGCCGCGCACGCTGCGGCCGACGCGCGCCGGCTGGTCGTTCTTCGCGCTCACCTTCGGCGTGGGATTCGCGGCGCTCAACACCGGGAACAACCTGCTCTACCTGGTGCTCTCGTTGATGCTCGCCTTCCTGGTGCTCTCGGGAGTGCTCTCGGAATCGGCGCTGCGCGGCATCGCGCTGCGCCGCCGCGTCCCGCGCGAGCTTTACCACGGCGGCACGCACCTGATCGCGCTCGAGATCAGCAACCTGCAGCAGCGGGTGCCCGCCTTCGCCCTGGTGGTGGAGGATCGCGTGCGCGAGCGCAGCGGCGCCCTGCGGCCCGCGGGCCGCGCCTTCGCGCTGCGAATCGGCCCGGGCGCGACCGAGCGCCGGACCTACCGCTTCCGCCCTGCCCAGCGCGGACCGTTCGAGTTCACCGGCTTCCGCGTCTCGACGCGCTTTCCCTTCGGCCTGTTCGCGAAGGCGATGGAGATCGACGCGCCCGAGGGGGCGCTCGCGTATCCGTCGCTCGAGATCGTTTCCGCGCCGGACGCGTTCGGGGGCGCGCGGGAGAGCGGCGAGCAGGTGAGCGGCCCGCGCGGCGCCGGCTCCGACGTCGGTGGTCTGCGCAGCTTCGCCTCCGGCGATCCGCTGCGCCGGATCCACTGGCGCGCGACGCTGCGGGGGCGCGTGTTGCTGGTGCGCGAGGTGGAGAGCGAACACGACGCCGAGGTGGAGCTCCGGCTCCGCACGGCCACCGTCGAGCCGGGCGAGGAGTTCGAGCGGCGCGTGCGCTGGGTGGCCTCCGAGGCCGTCTCGCTCCTCGACGCGGGCTTCGCCGTGGCGCTCCGGACCGATCATGCGCAGGTGCTCGCCGGGCGGGGGGAGCGCCAGCGCGCGCTGCTGCTGGCCTTCCTGGCGCGCGTCGCGCCCGGGGCCGCGGCGCCGGCGGAGGCCGCGTGACGCGCGGGACCTTCCGCTCGCGCGTGGAGGCCCCGCGGCCGTCCTCCGCCTGGGTGCTCGTCACGGTGGCCAGCGCCACGCTCTGGATCACGCAACAGGTGGCGCTCTGGGCGGTGCTGCTCCAGGTCGCGGCGCTGATCGGATCGCTGCTGCGCCGCCGCGATCCGCATCCGTGGCAGAAGAGCGGACTCGCGCTCAACCTCGGGATGACCGGGATCACCCTGGCGACGATCGCGGTCGCGCTGCGCGGCGAGCCCTCGACGATCGCGCTCGCGCACTTCGCAGCCCTCACGCAGGGCCTCCAGCTGCTGGATGCGCGCCCGCGCCACACGGAGTTCCTGCTGGTCGCCCTCGCGCTCTTCCAGGTGGTGCTCGCGGCGAACCTCACCGACAGCGTGTTCTTCACACCGCTGCTGGTCGCCTTCGTGGGCTCGGCCGTCTGGACCCTGCTGGTACACACGCTGCGCAGCGAGGCGATCGAGGCCGGCGACCCCCGCGAGGTGACGCGCGCCATCACGCCCGGCCTGCTGCGGATGACGCTGGTCGCGTCGGCGCTCTCGGTCGTGCTCGCGCTGGCGCTCTTCGTGACGCTCCCGCGCCTGCGCTCGAGCGTGATCACCGGCTCCGGCATCTCGCCGCTGCTCGTTAGCGCCGGCTTCTCCCAGCGCGTCGAGCTCGGCGATCTGGGCCGCATCCGCCAGGATCCGACCCTCGCGCTCCGGGTCGAGACGCTCGAGGGCCAGGCGCCGGCGCCGGGTGCGGCCTACTTCCGCGGGCTCGCCTTCGACAGCTTCGACGGCCGCTCCTGGTCGATCCTCCCGCCGCAGCGCTCGCCGGTCGCCGGGAGCGCCGAGGGAGGCGTGAGCTTCGGGCGCGAGCGCGACCCCGTGAACCTGGTGCAGCGGATCGTGCGCGAGCCGGTCGACAGCGGCGTGCTCTTCAGCGTGGGCGAGCCGCGCCAGCTCCAGGGCACCGTGCGGCGCCTCGAGCGCGACACCAGCGGGGGTCTCTACGCCGCGGGCCAGGCGCACGAGCGGATCCGCTACACGATCTCGAGCGAGCAGCGCTCCTGGCGCGACGAGGATCTGGCGAAGGACGCGTCCGCGCCCGAGGCGCGCGATCGCGAGCGCCATCTCCAGCTCCCGGAGCTGTCGCCCGAGGTGGCCTCGCTGGCGCGCCGCATCACGGCCACCGCCACCAGCGATGCCGAGCGCGCGCGCGCGATCGAGGGCCACCTGGCCCGGACCGGGCGCTACACGGACACGCCGCCGCAGCTGGACCCGGGCGCGCAGCGCTCACCGATCGAGGATTTCCTGCTCGGCGAGCTCGCCGGGCACTGCGAATACTTCGCCTCGGCGATGGTGGTGCTGGCCCGCGAGGTGGGCCTGCACGCACGGCTGGTGAACGGATTCGCGGGCGGGCAGGAGAACCGGATCGGCGGCTTCGTCGAGCTCACGCGCTCGGACGCGCACACCTGGGTCGAGCTGCACTACGCGCGCGCCGGCTGGGTGCGCTACGACCCGACCCCGCCCGATCTGCGCGCGCGGCCGGAGCTCGCGCTCTCGCTCTCGGTGCAGCTGCGCCAGCTCGGGAGCGCGCTCGAGCTGTGGTGGTACCAGAGCGTCCTCGGCTTCGACCGCTCCGACCAGATCCACGCCGCCAAGCGCGCCTGGCTCGCCTGGCAGAGCGCCAAGGGCGTGCGCCGGGAAGCCGCGGGTGGCGGCGCGTCGCTGCTCGCACGCCTGCGAGGCGGCGTGCCCGGGCCCGAGGCGGCTGCGCTGCTCGCCTTCGCGATCACCGCCGGCGCGCTCCTGCACCGGATCCTGCGCCGCCGGCGCGGCGCCGTGCTGCCGGCCGACTATGCCGCAGCGCTGCGCCTGCTCTCGCGGCGCGGCCTGGTGCGAACCGCGCAGCAGACCGCATTCGACTTCCTGGCCGCCGTCGCCGCCGCCCACCCGGGCGCGGCGGAAGCTGCGTTCGAACGACTGACGCAGGGCTACCTCGCCCATCGTTTCGGCGGCCGTCCGGCAGCGCCGTCGGAGAGCGAGCTGAGCACGCTGCGCGAGGCGCTGCGCGCACGCCCCCGCGTGTAGGCGTCGTCCCCGCACAGGCCCGGATGGCGGAAGTGCGTCGGGCGCGACGTGAGGGCAAACGGATCCCCAAGCTGCCCCTACCGCGAGCGGCGGCAAGGTCTACCGGATTCCAGTCAGCGGTCCGATCACGCCGATCACCCCTGGGGTGAGCTACATCGACGGCATCGAGGTCGACAGCGGCGGAAACCTCTGCGTGGCGGAGGGCGGAGACCGGCGGAGGCCGCGAAGTGCCTTCTGGCCGAAGTTGGTTGCGTTACTCGGGTTCGACCCCGGGCTCCGCTGAATACGCTCCTGTAACGGGGCCTACGCAACTACGGCAGCTGGTCGAAGCGCCCGCTGAGCACCGTGTAGACCGCCGCCCCCGGCTTCGGGAATGCGTTCGTGCGGTTCGTGGTAGCGCCCACGAGCTGCACGTACCAGGCGCCATCGACCATCCGCATCCCCGTGGCCTCGACCGAGGCCGTGCCGATGGCGTTCCTCGCCTCCACGCTTTCCGTGGTAAAGGGGACAGCGTACGTGAACGTACCGCCGCCCTCGGGCAGCTCCACGCTCGCAGCAACGGAGGCCGTGAAGTCGATCCGCCGACCGTTCGCAGTCGGCCGGATCCATCCGGAGGCAGGGCTCGCGAGCGAGTACCGGAGCGTCCCGGCGCCCGCCATCGGGATCGGCGCGATCTCGACATCCTCGGGCGCGAGGGTGAACGGGATCGACCCGTCTGAGGCCGGCTGCCCGAAGTGGAAGCGAAGCGTCGACCCCGATGGGAGCTGGAGCACCTCCACGTCCTGGAACGAGACGAAGGAGAGCCCGTCGAGCGTGAAGGTCCCGACGGTGGTCTCGGCCCGCGCGGCAGCCGCGATGGCAACCAAGGCCCCGAAACCGAGCCACAGGGAGAGGGGGCGTCGCATCATGAGAGGATCCTCCGAGTGATCGCCGTAGCGGTACCTGCGCCGAGCAGACCCCCCGCGCCGAGCAGGCCCAGCAAGGCGAAACGTTCGGCCACGCTCACCGCAGGCTGTGCTGTGACCGTGGTCCGCAGGGTCCCGGTGGTCGCGAAGGGAAGCGTCGCCTCGACGCGACCATAGGGGTCGATTACAGCCGAGATACCGCCGTGGGCGACGCGCAGGAGTGGGAGGCGCTGCTCGATGGCGCGGAACGACGAGAAGGCGAGCTGGTGCAAGCTAGGCGCCTCGGCCAGGAACCAGCTGTCGTTCGCGAGATTCAGGATCGCGAGGGTCGCCGGTCCCCGGCGCGCCGAGACGAGACGGGGGAAGAGCGACTCGTTGCAGAGCACGACCGCGAGCTCGGCATCGCCCCGGACCGGACGCTGCTCATTGCCTTCTTCGACATAGCGGCCCTGCGTCTCTAGACCCAGAAGCGAGGTGGCGCGCCGCGTCCGCGCGGATTCGACGAGCGGCACGGCACGAGTCTTATCGAAGGCGTCGACGATCCCCCGACCCGGCGCGATCCAGAGCACCGAGTTCCGGTAGATCCGCGGATCGTGCGAGTGTACGGCGGCACGCACGGCGCCGAGTACGACAGGAACGCCTAGCTTATCGACGTTCTCAAGGAGCTCCCTGCCGAGCGCCTCGTCACGATCGATCGGGCTGGTGAGGCTCGTCTCGGGCCAGGCGATGAGATGCGGCCGGCGAGCCTCCGCGGCGAGAGCGCTCGCGGTCTGCTGCACCAGGATCGCGAGGTTCGTGCGTTGTGCGGGGGGCGCCCAGCGCTCGCCCGGCGCGAGGTTCGGCTGCACGAGCAGGATCTCGAGCGGCTCTTCACCCGAGGGCTCGAGATTGCTCCGCACCCCCATCGCGACGGGAACTCCGCCCACAAGGAGCGCCGCGTACCCGATCGCGAGGGCCGAGCTCCAGCGCGCGGCTGCGGCTGCCTCGCGGGGACCTCGCGCCGTCGCGAGCGAGGCGACCGCGACATTCAGCCCCGCGAGCAGCGCCGAGAGCGACGGAACGCCCCCCGCGACCGCAAGCTGAGCAACTCCCGGCACGTTCCACTGAGTGTGGCCCAGTAGAACCCACGGTAGGGCCAGAGCAAAATACGAGCGCGCCACATCGATCGCGAAGATCGCCGCCGACGCGGCGAAAATCGTCGCACCGACAGGTAGACGACGTGTCTGCCCAAGCACGACGCCGAGCAGCGCCCACGGAAGCCCGCATACCCACAGGGCGCCGAAGATGACGACGCTCCATGCCTCGAGCGCGCTCGCTCCGAGCGAGGTCAGGCCACCCACGATCGAGGTGTCGCACAGCACTGCGCTCAGCGTCCCAAACGCAAGCCCGCTTGCACCGTCGAAGATCGTCGAAGATCGTCGGAAGACGACGAAAAGCGGAACCAACGCGAAAGTCGCGAGCCACC
>Ga0184637_10002232_pt1 | contig 12540 bp, 10 predicted proteins | sample PLM3_127_b2_FD_133143 | JGI IMG/M metagenome (GOLD analysis project Ga0184637, IMG submission 133143) | Groundwater sediment microbial communities from an aquifer in East River, Colorado, USA - PLM3_127_b2 | ecosystem: Environmental > Terrestrial > Soil > Riparian zone | place: USA: East River...
GAAGCGTATTTTCAAATTGATGAAGTAAACGAAATTATTTTGCAGGGGCACAATATATTGTGCCCTATTCTGTTTCTGGATTTTCCTGCCTCTCCGGCTTTTTGGGATAAACCATCACCGACTTAGACCGCATTAAAACCACCAGCCCCGGCTTGGCCTTGCGGGGTTTTTGCACATAGCGGGCTTCGGTATAATCCACGTTGACTTTGGTGGAGTGGCGAGCCTTGGAAAAGTAAGCCGCGGCGGCGGCGGCTTCTAATATCGCTTCCTTTGAGAACGGCCGTTTTTCGCCCACCAGGATCACGTGCGAGCCGGGGGACTGCGAGGCGTGCAAAAACAGGTCGTTTTTCTTGGCCTCGTGAAGGGTCAGCCGGTCGTTTTCCTCCGAGTTTCTGCCTACCCGGAACTGGAACCCGTCCTTGCTCCAAAACCTCCAACCGATTTGCGCTTTTTCTTTGGCTTTGGCCTTTTTGGCGGCAGCCGGGGGAGGGTAAAGGGCTTCTAATTCCTGCACCAACCGCCATTTTTCTTCGGCGGCTCGTTCGGCATAGATGCGATTCAGGAGTTCATCCGTTTTCTGAATCTCTTTCTCCGTACCCTTGATTCGCTTGGGCAAAAGCTCCTGCGCCCGTTCGGCTTTTTGAAATTTTGAAAAGTAGGCCTCGGCGTTTTGTTTGGCTGTCTTGGTCGGGTCTAAAGGAATTTGGATTTCGATCGGCGGGTATTCGTACCAATTTTCGGTAACCAATTCGGCCGCCCTTGGCGCAATTTTATCCTTGGCCGCCAGAATCAAATCCCCCGTTTGCCGCAGTTTTTCGGGATTTTCAAAACTTTTCAGCTCGGCTTCGATTTTTCCCTTGCGCACCTGCAAATCCTTCTTTTCAGCCAGCAGCTTCTTTTCAAATTTCTTAAGCTCATTCCAAGCGGCGGCATAGGAGAAGGCATCGAGGAATGAGACAAATTGTTTTTGTCCCTCTTTCTCGACCGATTGGAGGAGGAAAGGGGAAATTCCTTTCATTTGCTCCTTTTCGAAAATCAGAGTCGGACTAAAATCTTTTTGTTCAAACAGGGGCCGAATGGTCTCCTGTAATGGTTTGTTCTGCTCGGCGGAAAGCGCATTAAAACCTTCTTCCTGGCCAATTTTGGCCCGATGGAGAAGTTCCAAGGCCAAAAAAGCCGGAATCCGCAAGGCCTTGCGCAAAGAACCCTCCAGCGGGGCTTCGGAGTTTTGATTTAAATATTTTTCGGCGGCGGCAAGAGTTAATTCAAATGTATCCTGAGTTTTTAGAGTGCTTGCTGCAATATCCCCTGGCCAAAGTTTTTCCGGTTGTTCAGCGTCGGCCGGCCGAAAAAGCCCCATTCCGGTCTCTTTGCCAAACAGGGTGAAACGGAGGGCAAAATCTTCGTTTTTTGAAGTTTCCCGTTGAGTAAAAGTTATCTCAACGACCGAGTCGCTTCCTTTCCGCCGGATTGATTTGACGAAAGCGCCGCCGAGGTCCGGCTCCAAGTTCCCCCACCCCGGATGGCTTTTCGCTTCCGCAACCGGTGCAAAGAAGAAAAGCTGCTGGCTGGATTGAAATGAAAAAAACAAGTGTAGCTTCTTCTTTCCCGGCGTTTGCCGGGCGTCGAACAGGGTTAACCAGACGGCCTTGCGGGATTCCGAGGTGCGGACGGCTTCCAGCCGCGCCCCTTTGATTTTTTGTTCCAATTCGTGCGCGGCCCAGCCGGTCAAAAGCGGATACAAAAGCATACGGCAATTTACCCCCCTTGCCTCGAAGGGTCAAATTTCATTTTTCTCCGCTTTTTCCGGTCTCAAACCTCCCAATTCCTCTTTTGTAGGGGCAACTCCCTGTGGTTGCCCCGTTAAAATCGGAGGCGGTAAAGTTTTTGTTTTGACAAAGCCGTTTGGATTTGTACCTTCTTTTTCCTTATGAACAGTATGACCGGCTTCGGCCGGGCCGAACTGGAAAAGAACGGGCACCGCGTTTCGGCGGAAATCGTCTCGCTCAACAGCCGTTTTCTGGAGCTTTCCTTTCGCTTGCCCCGATTCTTGTACGGGCTGGAGTCAACCCTCCGGGAGTTTTTAACCCCGCGGCTGGAACGGGGAAAAGTGAACGTCAGCGTCCGCTGGGAGGAAAAAGATCGCCCGGCCTGGGCCTTTGACCCTTCCCAGGTGAAGGCCTTTCTGGACTGGCTGAAAACCGCAAAAAAGAAGTTTAAACTCAAAGGGGAACCGAAACTGGAGGATTTGCTCTATTTGCCCTGGTGGGTGAAAGAAGACCTGGGAGAGGCGCCGGCCGGGGCATTGGAACTGGTTCAAGAGGTGCTGACCAAGGCCATAAACGAGTTGAACCGGGCGAGAATTGAAGAAGGGCGGCGGCTGGCGGAGGATTTCAAAAACCGCTTGAACTTAATCATCCGGGAAGTGGCGGAAATTGAAAAAGAGATTCCGGCTCACAAGGAAGCGTACCGCCAGCGTTTGGAAACGCGCATCAAAGAGCTCTTGGGGGAAGGAAAATACGATCCGGTTCGGGTGGAACAGGAAGTGGCCTTGATGGCGGAGCGTTCGGACGTTACCGAAGAGATTGTGCGTTTGAAGAGTCATATTGAGGGTTTTGGCACCGCCCTTTTGGCCAGCGAGCCGGTCGGCAAACGGCTGGGCTTTTTCCTGCAGGAAATGGGGCGGGAGGTGAACACCCTCGGCTCCAAAGCGTTGGCCGCCACGGTCGCGCGCCGGGTGATTGCCATAAAAGAAGAGTTGGAAAAGCTGCGCGAGCAAGTTCAGAACGTGGAGTAGGTTTGTCCAAACCATTATGGGTAGTCGTCTCCGCCCCGTCCGGCGCCGGAAAAACGACTTTGGTAAAAAAACTTTTAAGAAAACACCCGGCGTTCGGTTTTTCCACTTCGGTGACGACCCGGCCGCCGCGCGCGGGCGAAAAAAACGGCCGGGATTATCATTTCGTTTCGGAAAAAGAATTTCTGCGGCTGCGCGACACAGGCAAACTTTTGGAGTGGGCTAAAATTCATGGCAGTTACTACGGAACTCCGCGGATATCTCTGAAGTCTCGAAGGAAACGGGCCGTGGTGCTGTTCGACGTGAACCGCCAAGGGGCGCGGGCCATAAAAAAAGCTTCCCCGGAGGCTGTCTCCGTGTTTATATTTTCTCCCGGTTGGAAAACGCTTAAGTCCCGGCTGTCCGGCCGGGGAACCGAATCGAAATCGGAATTGCGACGGCGCTTGTCCGACGCCAAACGGGAAATGGCGGCCGCCCGGCGCTACGACTATTGGATGGTGAACCAAACAGTTTCGGGGAGCGTAAAACGGCTGGAGGCGATAGTTCTGGCGGAACTTTCCCGTCCGGCGCGTATGGAACAGGGGAACAAAAAATGAAAGATCGGGGTTGGGGGAAAGCAGAACTGGAGTTTGGGAAACTTTTGTCGATTAAACCAAAGGAGCGCAAATGAACTTCAACAATTTGGAGAAAGTGGTGCAAGCGGCCGGCACCCGTTACGAAGCGGTCCTCCGGGCGGCCAAAACGTCCCGCTGGCTCAACCGCACGCGCAAAAAATATGAAGCAGGGGGCGCGCCGATGGAAGAGGAACTGCCTTCCCATCGGGTGACCGAAACGGCCCTGCAGGAGCTGGTTTCAGGCAACGTAGAAATTGAACGGCTGTAATTTTCTTTTGGGGGCTTGAGTTTCCAATATGGCCAAAAACTTAGTCATCGTCGAGTCGCCCACCAAGACCAAAACCTTAAAAAAGATTTTGGGCCGGGACTACAACGTCCTGGCGACCAAGGGGCACATTATGGATTTGCCCAAAAGCCGGCTCGGGGTGGATCTGGAAAACAAATTCGAGCCGGAGTACGAAATCGTCCCCAAGCGCAAGGAAGTGATCGACGAGTTAAAAAAAGCGGCCAAAGAGGCGGATAAAATCTATCTGGCCCCCGACCCGGACCGGGAAGGGGAGGCGATCGCCTACCACGTTGCCCAGCTGTTGAAACTCAAAAAGCCGTTGCGGGCCTCTTTCAACGAAATCACCAAAGAAGCGGTAAAACGAGGCATCGCCGAGGCGGGGAAAATCGACATCCATAAAGTGGAGGCCCAGCAGGCCCGCCGGATTTTGGACCGGCTGGTGGGCTACCAGATAAGCCCGCTTTTGTGGAAGACCGTCCACCGCGGCCTTTCCGCCGGGCGGGTGCAGTCGGTTGCCCTGCGTTTGGTCTGCGAACGGGATGAAGAGATTGAAAAATTCGTTACCAAAGAGTACTGGTCGGTTAAGGCCTTCTTTGAACCCCCCAAGAAAGAGATTTTCGCCGCCAAGCTGGCCAAAATCAAAGGGGAGAATTTTGAGCTGGGCAGCAAGGCGGCTACGGATGTGGTTCTGGCCGACATCGAAAAACAGAAGTACGCCGTTTCCGACCAGCGAATCGAAGAGCGGCAGAAAAATCCGTACCCCCCTTACATCACCAGCACCCTGCAGCAGGATGCCAGCCGCCGGCTCGGTTTTTCCACCAGCAAGACGATGACTTTGGCCCAGCGGTTGTATGAGGGGGCGGAAATCGGCGGCGAGACGGTCGGCTTAATCACCTATATGCGCACGGACAGCGTGCGGGTGGCCAAAGAGGCGCAGGAGACGGTCTCCCAACTCATCCAAAAACAGTACGGTAAACAGTACTTGCCGGAAGAGCCGCGCTTTTACAAGTCCAAAAAGGGAGCGCAGGATGCCCACGAGGCGATTCGCCCCACCTATTTTGATTACCCTCCGGCGGAAGTAAAAAAATATCTCGAAAAGGACCAGTACCGCTTGTACGAACTTATCTGGAACCGGTTCGTCGCTTCGCAGATGGCCTCGGCCGTTTTCGACGCCCTGACCGTGGAAGTGACCGGCGGCGACTATCTTTTCCGCGCCAGTTCGCAGAACCTGAAATTTCCCGGCTTTCTGGCCGTATATGAAGAGCTGAAGGATGAAAATGGTGATGAGGAGGAAAGATTTGAAATTCCGGTTTTGAAGGTCGGCACCCCTCTCGGGCTGAACAAACTCGAGCCGGCCCAGCATTTTACCAAACCGCCGGCCCGTTTTACGGAAGCGGCCCTGGTGCGGGAGCTGGAAGACCGCGGCATCGGGCGCCCCTCCACCTATGCTTCGATTATCACCACCATTAAAACCCGTCATTATGTCGAGGTCAAAGAACGGCGGCTCCATCCCACCGATTTGGGTAAAACGGTAAACCGGATTTTGGTGGCGGAGTTCCCGGACATTTTCGATTACGAGTTCACCCGCGCAATGGAGGAGGAGCTGGACTCGGTCGAAGACGGCAAGGATGACTGGGTAAAAGTGCTGAAGGATTTTTACGAGCCGTTCAAAGAGGACCTGGCCGCCGCCAAAAAGAAGGAGAAAGAAATTCGCAAATCAACCCAGGAAAAATCGGACGAGACCTGCGAAAAATGCGGCCGGCCGATGGTGGTCCGCTGGGGGCGGCACGGCAAGTTTCTGGCCTGTTCCGGCTACCCGGAATGCAAATCAACCAAACCCCTGGAAGGGTCGGAAGAGGCGCAGGAGGTTTCCGAGGTTTGCGACAAATGCGGCTCGCCAATGGTCATCAAGCGCGGGCGCTACGGGACTTTCCTGGCCTGCTCGGCTTATCCGGAATGCAAAAACACCAAAGCGCTGGTCAAATCGACCGGCGTGAAGTGCCCCGAAGGGTGCGGCGGCGAACTGGTGGAGCGGCGCAGCAAAAGCCGGCGGATTTTTTACTCCTGCTCGAAATACCCGAAATGCAAGTTCGCCACCTGGGACCGCCCGGTGCCCACCGCATGCCCGAAGGGAGATTCGACCTTTATGCTCTCGAAGGTAACCAAAGCCAAGGGGGAATACCTCCTTTGCCCGGTCTGCAAGACCGAAATCACCCCCACTCCGGCGGCCTCGCCGGTGGCGTAAGATGTCCGCCGAATCGATTCAATCGGTTCTGGGGGAATTTTTCACTCACTTAAAAAAGAAAAGCGTTTCACCCAATACGCTTAATGCCTACCGAAAAGACCTTGTTTTGTTTTTTGATTCGCTCGGCCAAAAAAATCCGGGGGAAAATCTCGAACCGGCGAAAATCGGCCCCGACAGCTTTCGCGCCTACTTCACCCGCCTCGGTGCCGTAGCCGGGCAGTCGAGCCGCTCCTTGGCCCGCCGGGCCTCCACCTTGCGGCAATTTCTGAAGTTCCTCTACCGGACGGAACGATCTGCTGAAGACCTTTCGATATACATATCCTCCCCCAAATTTGTGCGCAAGCCCCCCAAAAGTTTAAACGAGCGGCAGGTGAAAAAACTTTTTGACGAGCCCGTCATTCAGGGGAATTCAGAGTACGAAAAAGCCCGCAACCGGGCCATTCTGGAGCTTTTTTACTCCTCCGGTCTGCGGCTGGGCGAACTTTCGGCTTTGAAAAGAGACGATATTGACTTGGAACGCCGCTGGGTACAGGTTCTGGGTAAAGGGGGGAAGGTTCGCGGCGTGCCTTTGACCGGAAAGGCGATTGAAGCTTTAAACGAATATCTTTCGATAGGTGAGAAATTAAAGGCGAAAGGCGAGGGAAAGTTTGATTCACTTTTTTGCAAAGAAGATGGAAGCGCTTACTCGCGGCGCGGCATCGCCCGGATGGTCAAAAATGTGCTTTTAGCCGTGGACGGCCGCCCCGATATTTCCCCCCACGCCCTGCGCCACACCTTCGCCACTCATCTCTACCGCCGGGGTATCGATTTGCGCTCCCTGCAGGAGCTTTTGGGCCACTCCAAAATCTCCACCACCCAGATTTACACCGCCGTCGACCCGGAGTGGCTGAAAGAACAGCATAAAAAGTTCTCCCGCCGCTGATTTATTTCAATTGTGTTCGTGGCGCAGGATAAAGTTTGCTGAGGGCAAACGTATCCTGCGGTTTTTGCCCCCGCAGGTTAGATAAAGCTTAACCTGCGCCACAAACCCGCCGTCGAACCGGAATGGCTTAATGAACAGCATAAGAAATTTTCGCGGCGTTAGGGGTTTAATGTAGGGGTGAACCTTCAGGTTCACCCTTTTTGGGCGCACCTAAAGCTTCGCCCCTATGCCTAAATCAAACACTACCGCTTACTCTGAAAGAAATTATATTGCATGGCAGGAGGTTGAATGATATTTCGAAGCACAACCATCGTGGGGGTTATAAAAGACGGTAAGGTGGCCCTGGGCGGAGACGGGCAGGTCACCTTCGAGGACACCATCGTCAAGCATAACGCCAAAAAGCTGCGTCGGCTGGCCGGGGACTCGATTTTAGCCGGGTTTGCCGGTTCTTCGGCGGACGCCTTTACCCTTTTTGAGCGGTTCGAGGCAAAAATTGAGGAATTCAAGGGTAATCTTTCCCGCGCCGCGGTGGAGTTGGCCAAGGACTGGCGCACGGACAGATATTTGCGCCGTCTCGAGGCGCTTTTGGCCGTTATGGACTCCAAGCAGGCCTTAATCATCTCCGGCAACGGGGATGTCATCGAGCCGGACGACAAAATCGTTTCCATCGGCTCCGGCGGGCCGTATGCCCTGTCGGCGGCGCGGGCGCTGGCAGCTCACTCCAAGCTTTCCGCCAAAGAAATCGTCAAGCGTTCTTTGGAAATCGCCGCCGAGATTTGCATTTATACCAATGACAAGATTACGGTTGAGGAGTTATGAAGGAGTTGACACCGCGAGAAATCGTCAAGGAACTGGATAAATACATCGTCGGGCAGGAGCGTGCCAAGCGGGCGGTGGCCATTGCCATGCGCAACCGCTGGCGGCGCCAGCAGCTTTCGGAAGAGTTGCGGGAAGAGGTGATGCCCAACAACATCATAATGATAGGCCCCACCGGCGTAGGGAAGACCGAAATCGCCCGCCGGCTGGCCTTTCTGGCCCACGCGCCTTTTATCAAAGTGGAGGCATCCAGGTTCACCGAAGTCGGCTACGTCGGCCGGGACGTGGAATCGATGGTGCGCGACCTGGCCGATTTGGCGGTAACGCAGGTGCGAAAAGAGATGTCGCAAAGCGTGCAGGAAAAGGCGACCCGGCAGGCGGAGGAGCGGATTCTGGATATCCTTTTGCCGGCTCGTCCGGCAACCGTGATGGAGCCCGAGGCGGCCGCCGGTGACGGCGACTCTACCCGCGAAAAGTTGCGGGTACAGTTGCGGGAAGGGAAACTGGCCAAGCGGCAGGTGGAAGTCGAAGTTCCAATGCCGGCCTTTCCGATGATAGAAGTTCTCTCCCCGGCCGGAATGGAGGAGCTGGGGGTCAATTTTCAAGAAATGATTTCCGGAATGATGCCGAAAAAGACCAAGCGGCGAAAAATGAGCGTGGAGGAGGCCCAGCGGGTTTTGACGCAGGAGGAGGCCGGAAAATTGGTCGATATGGATGAGGTCATCGGCGAGGCAATTGACCGGGTGGAAAACTCCGGCATCGTTTTTCTGGATGAAATCGACAAAATCGCCGGCGAGAAGGTGAAAACCGGGCCGGACGTTTCCCGCGAAGGGGTTCAGCGGGATCTTTTGCCAATTGTCGAAGGCTCCAACGTGATGACCAAGTATGGAATGGTAAAAACCGACCATATCCTGTTCATCGCCGCGGGTGCTTTTCACACATCCAAACCCTCCGATTTGATTCCGGAAATGCAGGGACGCTTTCCCATCCGGGTCGAGCTGGACAGCTTGACTACCGAGGATTTCGTCCGGATTTTGACCGAGCCGAAAAACGCTTTGGTCAAGCAGTACACGGAACTATTGGCCACTGAAGGGATAGAAACCAGCTTTAGCGAGGATGCCGTCTTTGCCATCGCCCAAACCGCTTCTTTGGTCAACGAAAGGACCGAAAACATCGGCGCCCGCCGGCTGCATACGGTAATGACGGCGCTTCTGGATGAATACTTGTTCCGGGCCCCCGACCCAAAACTGAAAAAGCTTAAAATCACCGCCGAACTGGTGGACAAAACCTTAAAACAAGTGGTGGAAGACGAGGACTTGAGCCGCTATATACTCTGAAACCAAACGCCTAACAAAGGACTTAAAACGACTATAAAAAAGGATTTTTTAGCCGTCAACGATTTTTCCGCAAAGGAAATTCAGGAAGTTCTGCAAATGGCTTTGGCCTTCAAGAAAGGAAAGCTCAAGGCCAAACCGCTGGTGGGAAAGACGGCCGCCTTGATTTTTCATAAACCGTCGCTGCGAACCCGCGTATCCTTTGAAGTCGGCATTTCAAGGTTGGGCGGCACGTCCATCTATTTACGGCAGGAGGAAATCGATTTGGGGAAGCGGGAATCGGTTGCCGACGTTGCCCGGGTTTTATCCCGCTATGTCGGCCTGATCGTAATCCGCACCTATTCCCAGTCGGATGTGGCCGAGCTGGCGGGCTGGGCCTTCTGCCCGGTCATCAACGCCCTCACCGATTTGTCCCATCCCTGCCAGATTTTGGGGGATTTGCTGACCGTTTATGAAAAGTTAAAGAAAAAAGAAAAGTTTTCCATCGCCTACCTGGGGGATGGCAACAACATCACCAACTCCTGGCTGGAACTGGCCACGCAAGTCCCCATTGATTTGCGCATCGGAACCTCCGAATCCACCTGGCCGGACAGAAATCTTCTCGATGCGGCTCGAAAGGCAGGAAAGAGTCAGATTAAAATCACCTCCGACGCCACTGAAGCAGTCTCTGGCGTTGAAGTCATTTACACGGATGTCTGGGCCTCGATGGGGCAGAAGCATCTCGCGGACGAAAAAAGACGGCAGCTTGCCGGCTTTCAGGTCAATTCCGCCCTTTTGAAAAAAGCCGCGCCCCGGGCCGTCGTTTTGCACTGCCTGCCTGCCAACCGGGGGGAGGAAATCACCGACGAGGTTATGGATGGGCCCCAATCGGCGGTTTTCGACCAGGCCGAAAACCGGCTCTGGATCCAGATGGGGATTATCTCCCACCTGGTCAAATCGGCCAAAAAAAGAAAATAGGTTTTTCTCCGGCCCTTTTGAAGTAGCGGAGGTCTTCCGACCTCCAAGTGGAAACCTGAAGGTTTCCGCTACCTAATACAAAAACAAAAAGAGAGTTTCCTCCAAGCGAAACTCCCTTTTTTTGGTATTAAAAGCTGGTGGAAATTTGAGTCGCTAAGATGTCGTCGTTGAATTGCGGCTGGCCGGGAAAGCGGGTCAACTGACCCACCAGTTTGAATGTGACATTGCGGTCAAAGCGGTAGCCCAACCCCGTTTCTACCCGATACAAAGGAAAGTCCCATACCGATTCTCCTCCAGCCGCGTCGGTAATCTTGGAAAACTCCATCCGGTCGTAACGGGCGGCAAGGAAAAATTGTGTGGCAAATTTATACACCCCTTCCACGTACCCGGAGTACGCGTCGAGCGGTTCGGAAACGTAGGGGTGAATCCAGCGGTTCACCATCGTTTCGGCGTGGCCGATAAATTTCCCCCGCTCAAAATTCAAGTCCCAGCCGAAAACGGTCTGGTTGTAATCGGTGGCCTTTGCGCCGGCCGGCAGATCTTTTTCGTTGGCCTTGGTCAGGTAGGGGCCGTAGGCAAAAGAGCTTCCCACCGTCAGCCCCAACATCGGCGTGAACCCCACCCGGCCGGAAACTTGCGGCCGGGAGCGGTTCAGTTCAATGACCGGGTTGGAAAGCGAACCGGCCAGGGCCCCGGCCATATATTCCCATTTTCCGTTGCCGCCAAAAATCAAAAAGCCGGAGTTCCAGCAATTGTCATAAACCAGCGGCAACCCGGAGCTGATGCCGAAGGTGGGGGAAGGGTCGCCTCCCCGGCCGCGATAGGACAACAATTCGGCGGGACTTTTCTGCAGCGTGTTCCTGTAAACGATTAAGGCCGTGTGGTAGCTGTATCCGAGCGGAATTCCAACCAGCGGGTTTTTGTCCGAATAGGTGCGCGGCCCCCAGGTGCCAAAGGGAAGGCGAATCAAGCCGGCCTCCAGATTGCCCCAGCGGTTGCCGGATTTGATTCTCACATAAGCCCCGTAGACGCGGTGCGAGGTAGCGTTATTGGAAAGAAATTGGGTGAAAACCTCCACCCGGTCGGAAACCTTTTTTTCCAGAAAAAGCCGCACCCGCAAAGCATCGAAGTTGGATTGCCCGAAAAAAGTGAAGTTCGAGATATTCTGTGCGCTGGTGTTATGAGCCACCAGATCAACCAGGAGATGGGTTTCCAACGGGTTTTCAGCTCTTGTTGGAGTGCCCCAGAAAATCGAAGCGACGACCGGAAGACCCCACTTTAATAGTCTATTCATATCAACTCCTTCAAATAAAAATCTTACTCGTTTCGGAAGGGGGGGGCGATTCCAAGGCCACCCGCTCGCCGGCCGGCAGCCGGATGGTAAAAGTGGAGCCCTTCCCCGGTTCAGAATCGCACTGGATAGTGCCGCCGTGCTCCTCCACGATTTTTTTGCTTAACGCCAGCCCCAGGCCGGTGCCGCCGGCCTTGCCGAACGTGGCAAAGGGCTGAAACAGCTGGCTGGCCAGCTCGGGAGCAATGCCCGGGCCGTTATCGCAAACCTGTACGACCCCCTCCACCCGGTCCAGAAAAGCGATGATTTTGATTTCTCCGCCGCCGGCCATTGCCTCCTTGGCGTTGCGTATCAGGTTCATCAGAACCCGCAAAATTTTTTCCTTGTCCGCCCAGAGCTGGAACGGCTTTTTCAACTCGGCGCCGGCCCGCACCGGTGTGTTTTTGCAAAGCTCTTCGGCCTGAAAGTTGATTTCGGTAAGCAAATCTTCGATATCCAGAACCACCCGCCGGGTGCGGGTTTCCCCTTTGGCAAAATCCAGGAGCTCCTGGGTCATATCGGCCATCCGCGCCACCTGTTGAATGATAATTTCGCTGTGACGCTCCCTCTTTTCATGGTTTTCGTCGGGCAGGGCCAAAAGTTCGGCCGAACCCTGTATCACCTGCATTGGGCCGCGGAAGTCGTGGATGATGGTGGCGGCCATCCGCCCGACGATACCCAGCCGCTCCTCCCGCATCGCCTGGGCGTGGGCCTCTTTCAATTCCTCCAACCGGTTTTGAAGCGAGATGCGCATCTGATTGAAGGCCTCCGAAAGCTGGCCGATTTCGTCGTCGGCGGAAGGGGGAAGAGTGAAATCCAAATTGCCGGAACTTATCTGGTGCGCCCCGGCCGCCAGTTTTTCCAGCCGGCGGCCGATTTTCATCGACAAGAAGTAAGAGCCGAGGATGGTTATGAGCGTGCCGATGACCACGGGGAAGAAAAAGGAGCGGAAAATCTGGTTCATCAATGGAACGAGGACTTTATCTTCGGATTTAAGCAGGTAATACCAAATCGGAGTTTGGGCGGACAAACCCCCATCGAGGTTCCGGCACAAAACGAGAAAATTTTCGTCCCGGATTGAAATTTCGTAGATGGTTTCCAATTCGTTCTTGGGCACCGGCAGTCCGCCCAGCTCGGCCGTGCGGGCGGCACCCAAAGTGGTCGCCACCGGCGTTTTATTTAAGAAGAAGCAAACCTCCGAATGGGTGATATCCTTTAAGGTCTGGGCCAGGGCGGAGTCGA
>Ga0184637_10002233_pt1 | contig 12537 bp, 9 predicted proteins | sample PLM3_127_b2_FD_133143 | JGI IMG/M metagenome (GOLD analysis project Ga0184637, IMG submission 133143) | Groundwater sediment microbial communities from an aquifer in East River, Colorado, USA - PLM3_127_b2 | ecosystem: Environmental > Terrestrial > Soil > Riparian zone | place: USA: East River...
GGAGGTTCTCGATCACCGCCACTTGGTGGCGGCGGCTAACGGGCTCCTCGGCCGCGACGATCTAGGCCGTTTCGCCCGCGGCCGCGAGATCGACGCGGAGATTGTCCAACTGCTCTCCGGCGATCGCAGGCTTGCCACCGCGGCGCGGGACGCGGGGCGCGGCCTCGGGGCCGGGACGCAAGACCGCTTCGAGCGCATTCGCGCGCGCATTCGCGCGCTCCCGGAAAAATGCAGTCAGCGCTACGAGTTCGCGGGTAGCGGGAGCGGTTTGGGAAACGGGCTCGAGACCTTCGCGTACCCGGCGTTCGGGCTCTATGTCGTGCGATCGGAGCGAATTTATCTGGCGATACGCTGCGGGCGCATCCACCCGCTGGGTTCGGGCGCTCACGCGCACAACGACCAGCTCGCGATCGAGCTCTGGATCGACGGGCGCACACTCGTCACCGATCCCGGCACCTGGGTGTACACGCCGCTCCCCGACGAGCGCAATCGCTACCGCTCGGCGGCGGCGCATTTCGCCCCCCGCGTCGCCGGCCGGGAACCGTCCGGTCTCGACGAAGGCCCGTTCGTACTGAAGGATTCGGCGCGCGCGCGCTGCGTCTATTTCGGCCGCGACGGGTTTGCCGGCGAGCACAGCGGCTTCGGCGCGCTGGTGCTGCGCGCGATTACGCTCGAGGCGGATCGTGTGATTGTCGAGGACGGTTCGCTCGGCGAGCCCCTGGTGCGTCTTGAGGCGACACCAGGCCTTCCGGTCTCGAACAAGTACGGATGTCAGCTCGCATGAACGACACGGGTCGCGCGCCGAGCAAGGTGCTCATCGTCAGTTTCCAGTACTGGCCGGCGCTCAATGCGCGCGCGTTCCGCTGGACTGCGCTCGCCGAGGGCTGGGCGCGCGAAGGGCGCGAGGTGCATGTCGTTTGCGCGCGAGTGCCCGATCGTCCCGTCTTGGAAACGCAAAACGGTGTGCGGGTCCATCGTGTCGGCAGCGCGTGGATCGAGCGCCTACGCGGCGCCGCGATGCCTGTCACCGGCGGTGGGACGGCGGCGAGGCGGAGTGCGATCCGGCGTGCGGCTACCGCCGCCGCCCGTGCGGTCTGGCACAGGATCTACTGGCCCGACACGAGCTGTACCTGGTACTTCGCCGCGCGGAGCAAGGCGCGCGAACTGCTCGCCGCAATACGCCCGGAAGCGGTTGTATCGGTCTCCCCGGCCTTTACCGCCGTCGCCGTGGGGCGCTCGCTCGCGCGCCGTTCGCGGCGGGGATTCCGCTGGCTTATCGACCTCGGGGATCCGTTCTCTTTCGCCGACGAGGCCCCGCCGAACAATTTCCGTATCTATCGAGGCCTGAACATCCGGTTCGAGCGCAGCTGTTTTGCCGCGGCCGACTCCGTTTCGGTGACCACATCCGAAACACGCGACCGCTACGCCGCCCTCTTTCCGGAGAGTGCGCAAAAGATCGCCGTCATCCCGCCGCTTGTCGCATTGCCCGAGACCGGCAGCGGTAGCGTGCATGTTGGCCAATCGGATCGTCGCCGGCTCGCTTTTCTGGGCAGGCTGTATCCGACGATCCGGCCTCCGGATTTCCTGCTCGCGCTCTTCGCCGCGCTCGCTGAGGCGCCGGGGGGCGAGCGCTACGAGCTGCACTTCTACGGCGAAACCTGGGAATGCGAGGCGAGCTTCGCGCCCTATCGGCATATGGTAGGCCGGAATCTGTTCGTGCATGGTGCGGTGCCGCGCGAGCGCGCGGCCTCGGCCATGCGCTCGGCCTATGCGCTTGTCAACATTGGAAACGACACCCGCTATCAGCTTCCGAGCAAGATCGTCGAGTACGCGATGACGGGCAGACCCATTCTCAATCTCGCACCGCGTCCGGACGACAGCTCGGCGAGGTTTCTCGCGCGGCATCCCGCCCACCTCACTCTCACCGCGCGCGGGGGCGGTCCAACGCCCGAGGACCTGAGGCGGCTGCGGGAGTTCCTGGAGCGTGCTCCCGAAGAGATATCGCAGGCGATGCTGCGCGCGTGGCTTGCCTCGTACACGCTCCCGGAGATCTCGATGCGTTATGGCGCGCTCCTTTCAGGCACTTCCTCGCCCCAGGGATCCGCATAACCGATGAGCGAACGGCGGACAGGCACGGACCCGATCGTCGCGCCGCGCGCGCCGGTAAGCGTGGTCATCCCCTGCTTTCGCTGCAAGGAGACAATCCGGCGCGCGGCGGCATCGGTGGCCGGGCAGTCGCTCGTCCCCGCCGAACTGATCCTGATCGACGACGCGAGCGGGGACGGTACGCTCGCGATTCTTGAGGACCTCCAGCGCGAATATGGAGAGCATTGGGTGAAAGTCATCGCATTGGACAGGAACTCCGGGCCATCCGGCGCACGCAATGCCGGGTGGGATGCCGCATCCGGAAAGTACATCGCCTTTCTGGATGCCGATGACGCATGGCATCCGCGCAAGACTGAAATTCAGCACGCTTTCATGGAAGCGCATCCCGCGGTGGCGCTTTGCGGACACGGCCACCAGCGCTTGAGCGACGGCGACAGCCTGAACACGCCGCTGCGCCGCGCAGGTTACCGCAGCATTTCACTCGGCGCGCTTCTGCTGTCCAATCGCTTCGTCACGCCCTCGGTAATCGTACGACGGGACATTGCGCTTCGGTTTCAGGCCGGCAAGAGGCGCATGGAGGATCATCTCCTCTGGATCGAGATCGCAGCCGAAGGTCGGCTGGTCGCACGCCTCAACGAGGTGCTGGCGTTTACGTTCAAGGCACCCCTGGGAGCCTCAGGTCTTTCGGCTCGCGCCTGGGAGATGAGGAAGGCGGAACTTGCCAACTACTGGACACTGCTCAGGTCCGGGCGTCTGGGTTTCGCGGCGACACTCGCCCTCTGTGCGTACTCGCTGGCGAAGCATATGATCAGGTCGTTTCTGGTCGCGGTGCGCCTTGAACGGAGCGCGAGGTGAAGGACGGGCTTGCACCCTTGAGCGGCACCGCGCTGGATCCCGCGCGCGTCTCGATCTCGGTGGTGAGCCACGGCCAAGCCGGCCTGGTGGCGAGTTTGGTCGCAGATATTGCCGCCCACGTCCGGGCGCCGATCGAAGTGATCCTCACCATGAACCTCCCCGAGGCACGTCCCTTCGACCCTGCGCGCTTTGCCTTTCCGCTTCGCATCCTGGAAAACCCTGCCCCCAAGGGATTCGCGGCCAATCAGAATGCGGCGTTTCGTATGAGTCGGGGCGGTTTCTTCTGCGTGCTCAACCCCGACATCCGAATCGACCGAGACCCCTTTCCAGACCTTTTGAAATGTCTGCAGGAACCTGCGGTCGGCCTCGCGGCACCGCTGATCAGAGACCCTGCCGGCGCCGTCGAGGACAGCGCGCGGCGCTTTCCGACGCCGCTCTCGATCCTGCGAAAGGCCTGGCTCCGACGAACCGAGGTCGATTACCCGATCGGGGACGAGTCGATTTATCCTGATTGGGTGGCGGGGATGTTCATGGTCTTTCCGCGCGAAGTCTTCGCGGCGCTCGGCGGATTCGACGAGCGCTACTTCCTGTATTACGAGGACGTAAATCTGTGCGCTCGGCTCATGCTCGCAGGCAAACGGGTCGCGCTATGCACAGCGGCGTTCGCGGTCCATGATGCGCGAAGGCAAAGCCTGCGCAGCTTGCGCTACATGCTCTGGCATCTCGCGAGCATGATGCGTTATTTTCTCTTCTGGTCAGTGCGTCTCGCCTTCAGGCCGATGGCCCACAAGCGACGCGATGTCTAGCGACGGGACGAGGCCAGAGGCGAGGCACCTATTCGCGCCGATAACGGTCCTCGAAACGCACGATGTCATCCTCGCCCAAGTAGCTCCCCGACTGGACCTCTATGAGGAAAAGCGGCACCTTTCCCACGTTTTCGAGTCGATGCTTGGTCCCGATCGGGATATAAGTGGATTCATTCTCCGACACAAGCTTTACCTCATCGCCTCGTGTCACCCTGGCGGTGCCCGATACCACCACCCAGTGCTCCGCCCGGTGGTGATGCATCTGCAACGACAGCGCTTCGCCCGGCTTGACCATGATGCGTTTCACCTGAAAGCGCTCGCCGGCGTCGATGCTTTCGTAGTAGCCCCAGGGCCGGTAGACCCGGCTGTGTGAAACATGCTCGGTCCGGGCCTGCCGGGCGAGCGTCTCGACCACTTCCTTTACGTCCTGAGCGTGCGCCTTGTCGGCCACGAGGACCGCGTCATCGGTCTCGACGATGACCAGGTCGCGCACACCCAGCGCCGCCACCATGCGCTGCTCGGCGCGAACGTAGCAGCCGGTCGCTCCGCGCAGGTCCACGTCGCCGTGCACGACGTTCTCGTTCGCGTCCTTTTCTCCCATCTCCCAAAGCGCCGTCCACGAGCCGACGTCGTTCCAGCCGATATCGGCCTGCACCATCGCGCTCGCGGAGGTGCGCTCCATCACGGCATAGTCGATGGAGTCCGATGGACAAGCGGCGAACGCAGTTGGATCCAGCCGCAAGAAATCGAGGTCGCGCTTGCTCGCCTCCAACGCCGAGCACGCAGCGGCGGCTATCTCGGGGCGAAAGCGCTGCAGCTCTTCGAGAAAGCGCTTGGGTTGGAATGCGAACATGCCGCTGTTCCAGAAAAATCGGCCGCTGGAAACGTAGCGCTGCGCGGTCTCCAGATCAGGCTTTTCCACGAAGCGTGCTACGCGGAAGCTGCGCTCGCTTCCCGAAATCGGCTCGCCGCGCTCGATATAACCGTAACCCGTCACCGGCGCCCGCGGGGTGATTCCGAAAGTGACGAGAGAACCGCTTGCGGCGAGGGGGAGCGCGGCGGCGAGCGCGGCATGAAATGCGGGTACGTCCCGAATCACGTGATCGGATGGCAGCACCAGAAGACAAGCGTCGGGGTGGCGACTCTGGACGTGGAGCGCGACAACGGCGATCGCCGGCGCGGTGTTGCGACCAACGGGCTCGAGTATCTGGACTTCAGGTCGCACGCCTATTTCTCTCATCTGCTCGGCGACGAAAAAACGGTGTTCGTCGTTCGAAACGACGATCGGCGCGCGCGCGCCTTCGAAACCTTGAAGCCGCAACACCGTGTCCTGAATCAAAGTGCGCGCGGACACGAGCGGCAGGAATTGCTTAGGAAGGAGCCGCCGCGACATGGGCCAGAGCCGGCTGCCCGAGCCGCCCGAGAGAATTACCGGGTAGAAGGAGGGGGTCACTCTCACCGTCTTGAGTTCGGATGGAGCGTGTATTGTAGGGTCACAACGTTCCCACAGATAGAGGCTTGCTAGAATCCTCTGTCGCTTGATCAAAAGAAGCCGCGATTTCCCTGCAGCCTTTCATGCGCATTCTCGTCACCGGTGCATCCGGTTTCATCGGCAAGGCCCTGTGCCGCGAGCTGCTCGCGCGCGCGCATACGGTGCGAGCCGCCGTACGGGAGACGGACCCCTCCGTGGCCGCAGAAGTCCAACAGATCCCGGTCCCCGATATCGCCGCGGAGTTCGACCGAAGGGCGCTTGTCGGCGGCATCGACGCCGTCGTGCACCTCGCTGCAATCGCCCATCGCGCGGAGAGCGACGCGGAGCTTCGCCGCGTCAATATCGATGCCACGGTCCGGCTCGCCGAAGCTGCGGCCGGGACCGTTCGTCGCTTTGTTTTCCTTAGCTCGGTCAAGGTGCACGGCGAGGACTCCGGTGCAGGTGCATACAGCGAGACTGACGCCCTCCGGCCGGAGGACTCCTACGGACGCTCGAAGCTCGAAGCCGAGCGCGCATTGACGGAGCTGGCCGCTCGAAGCGGGATGGAACTTGTCTTGATTCGACCGCCGCTCGTCTACGGGCCGCGCGTTAAGGCCAACTTTATGCGCCTGTTACGTTGGGTCGACTCGGGTGTGCCGCTGCCCTTCGCGATGGTGCGCAACCGGCGAAGCCTCATCTACCTGGGCAATCTCGTCGATGCGATCGCGCGCTGCGCCGAGCACCCTGCGGCACAAGGGCCCTATCTTGTGAGCGACGAGGAGGCGGTTTCAACCCCCGAGCTGGTGTCGCGCATCGCCCAGGCGCTCGAGCGCCCGGCAAGGCTTGTCCCCGCCCCGCAGGCGCTTTTGCGTGTCGCCGGAATGATCGCGGGCCGTCGCAACGAAATCCGACGCTTGACCGGCAACCTCGCCATCGACTCCTCCAGGGCACGCCGGCTGCTCGCCTGGCGACCTCCGTACGCGCTCGATGAGGGTCTCGCCGAAACCGCGCGCTGGTTCAGATCCACGTGCAACTGAGTATTCACCAACGAACAGGCTAAAATGCGCCCCGTGTTCCTCGAGCGGATTGGTTGAGCAGCGGTGCTGGACGTCGCCCCCTTTTCGCCGCTTGCCTCGGCTCTTATCACCCTCGCGCTGATCGCCTGGTTGCTGAAAGCACGAGATCGCTTGCCACTCGACATGCCGAACGAGCGCTCGCTGCATGTCCGTCCGATGCCACGCTCGGGCGGCATCGCGATGATGGCGGGAATTCTTGCCGGCTTCGGGATCCTGCAAACCCCGCTCGTGGTCGTACTCCCGGCTGCGGTCCTCGTGGCCGTTTCGCATATCGACGACATGCGCGGCTTGCCGATCCCGGTCCGTTTCGGCACGCATCTCGCCGCCGCCACCGGGTTCGCGCTCGGCTCGTTTCCGGCCGTGACGCTTCCATTACTCATCCTGATCGTCCTTGGCGTCCTGTGGGTGACGAATCTGTACAACTTCATGGACGGCACCGACGGGCTTGCAGGCGGCATGACATTGGTCGGATTCTCGTTCCTGGCAGCCGGCGCCCGGATGAGCGGCGATGATGCCCTGTTGATCGATTGCGCCACTGTGGCGGCAGCAGGTGCCGCTTTCCTGTTGTTCAATTTCCCTCCGGCGCGGCTCTTCATGGGCGACGCGGGTTCCGTCCCGATCGGATTCCTCGCAGCAGCGCTGTCTCTTGCGGGTTGGCGCGACGGCGACTGGCCGTTATGGTTTCCGGTATTGGTCTTTGCGCCGTTTATCGCAGATGCGAGTCTGACCTTGGTCAAGCGAATGGTCGCCGGCGAGCGCTTCTGGGAAGCCCATAATAAGCACTACTACCAGCGCCTGGTGCGACTGGGCTGGAGCCATCGCTGCACGGCTTTGGCAGAATACGCATTAATGCTTGCATGCGGCTCAGCCGCGCTGTGGACGCTGCGCCAGCCGCTATACTTACAGCTGATCGCCGTCCTCGGATTTATCGCGCTTCACGCCGCGCTTGCGCTATGGGTGGATTCCGCGTGGCGACGCCGCGAAGACCATCACATTGAATCCGCTTAGGCCCCATCACCGCGCGGCGCTGGCTTTTGCCCATGACGTGCTCGCATCCGCAGCGTCCTGGGTGCTCGCTTTTTGGTTGCGCCTCAACCTGGAAATCCCCGAGGGGTTTCTCCCAGCGCTCGCCACGGCGGTGACGGCGGCCGTTCCGCTGCACGCGTTGATTTTCTGGTCGCTCGGCCTGTACCGGGGCAGCTGGCGCTACGCGAGCCTGCCGGACCTTAAGCGCATCGCGTTCGCTTGCCTGATCGGCGCGCTAGCGGTACCCGCGCTGCTTGCGTTCTTCCGCGCCGACATCAGCGTGCCACGGTCTACTTTCATCCTCGCGCCCTTGCTGCTCGCCGCGATCATGTCCGGCAGCCGGATAGCCTATCGTGCTTGGAAGGAACGCGCGTTGTACGGCCACATCCAGCTCGCCGGCGAGCCGGTACTGGTGATCGGCGCCAGCGATATCACCGTGAATCTGCTGCGGGAGATCGAACGCTCGAGCCAGTGGCGCGCAGTCGGGATCCTCGACGATGACCCAGCCTGGCATGGACAAGTCTTGCTCGGCGTGCGGGTTCTGGGGGGACTCAATGAGGTAGGTCGTTGGGCACAACAATTGGACTGCCGACATGCGATCATCTCTCTACCGGCCGCGTCGGCGGGCGTGCGCAGGCGCGCCGCCGAGCTTGCCGGTGCCGCGGGTTTGACGGTACTTACCGTCCCTTCCTATGACGACCTGCTCTCGGGCAAGGTCACCGTCTCCCAGATCCGCCGCATAGAGCTCGAAGACCTGCTCGGGCGCGACCAGGTGGTGCTCGACGACGCCGGTCTGCATAAGCTGCTCACGGACAAGGTCGTGTTGGTTACAGGGGCCGGCGGCTCGATCGGCTCGGAACTCGCCCGCCAGATCGCGCGATTCGAGCCGGCCTGCCTGGTCTTGTTCGAGCTGAACGAGTACGCCCTATACTGCATCGAGCAGGAATTCGCGACCGCAAAGGAAAAGACCGCGATAGCGCCGGTCATCGGCGACGTGCGCAACCCCGCCCGGGTGCAAGAGATTTTTTCGCGGTTCAGGCCTGCGGTGGTGTTTCACGCCGCGGCCTACAAGCACGTGCCGCTCATGGAAATCGACAATACCTGGGAAGCGGCGCAGAACAACGTTCTTGGGACGCTGCGCCTGGCGCGCTCCGCGCGCGATCACGGCGTAGAGAAATTCGTTCTGGTTTCGACCGACAAGGCGGTGAATCCGACCAATGTCATGGGCGCTACCAAGCACCTGTCCGAGCAAGTCTGCCAGGCGCTGCAGCAGGCCGGTAGCACGCGCTTTGTCGTAGTCCGCTTCGGAAATGTGGTCGGCAGTACAGGGAGCGTGATCCCCAAGTTCCGTGAGCAGATTGCGCGAGGGGGACCGCTCACCGTGACCCATCCGGAGATCACGCGATACTTCATGTCGATACCCGAGGCCGCACAGCTGGTGCTCCAAGCGGGCCTCATGGGCGACGGAGGCGAGATTTTCGTGCTGGAGATGGGCGAGCCGGTCAGGATCGTCGATCTCGCGCGCGACATGATCAGGTTGTCCGGCTTCAGCGAGGAGGACATCGGGATCGAATTTACCGGCCTCCGCCCAGGCGAAAAGCTCTACGAGGAGTTGCTCTCGGACCGCGAGAGCACGCTGCCCACCCCGCATCCCAAGCTGCGCATTGTCAAAGCGGGCGCCGCTCCCGGTGAGCCATGGCTCGTTGAGATCGAAACCTGGCTCTCGCAACCGCGCTCTGCGTCCGACGACGAAGTGAAAAGGGAACTCAGCAGCAGAGTGCCCGAGTACCGGCCCGCCGCCGCAGGAAGCGGCTTGCACGGAGTTCAGGAAAAGGGGTGAGGAAGCGGCCGAGCGCGCCAGAGCCTCTCAAAGCCCGCTACCGCTTGCGCCACGCTCAAGTCCTTGAGATCGCGGCTCGCCGGCTGCACCAGCTCGTGCGGCGCTTTCCATGGCCGGCAGCGCTCGGGCGTCGAGTCTCCGAAAAAGCACAAGATCGGTTTGTCGAGCGCCGCGGCGAGGTGCATCGCGCCTCCGTCGGTGCATACAACATAGTCGCAAAGCGACAGGGCCGCGATCAGCCGGGAAACCGCTTCGGTGGGGCACGGCAAAACAGGAATCCCTTTGCAATATTCCATAACGGCGCGAGCCTTGTCATCATCGCCCGCATGCTTGGGCTTATCGGGCTCGCCGGGAGCCCAAAGCAGGAGAAATCTTGCCGCGTGCCGCTCGCCGATTGTGCGGATCAGCGCCGCGAAATTTTCACCCGACCACTGTTGCTTCTTCCTGCGGGCACTGATGTGCACGCCGACAACGGGTTTGCCTTGCCCTAAGCGAGCAAGGGCCGGCTCGATTTCGCGACGCTCGCCGGCGTCGGGAAATACCCGCGCGGAGGGCGGCGAGCCGTTCACGCCGAGCGCCCTGAGCAGTGTGAACACCTGCTCCACCTCGTGGGCGTTCGTCGCGCGGTCGTACAGCAGCGCAATGTCGACCTGGGGATGGCCTTTGTCGGGTTCGGCATAGCCGAGCACGTGACGCGCGCCGATCATCCTCGCGAGCCGCAGCGAGCGCGGCTCAAACCCCGGGGTAGCCAGTATGGCGTAGTCGAATTTCTCCTTGCGCAGCCTCACGATCAGTCGCAGCCGATCGGCATAGACCGACACGATCGAGCGCTTTTCGCCGCGGTGCTTCCCCTTCTCGTATGCGTAGACGGCGTCGATGTTGGGATTCCCCGCCAGAACCGCCTGGTTATACGTATTCACGAATGCCGCGATATGTCCGTCAGGATAGCGCTCGCGCAGCGCGGCGATGAGCGGTGTCGTGCATACGAGATCGCCGATGTTGTCGCGGCGGATCACCAGCACGCGCGGGCGCTTTTCCCGGGCGGCGGTAGGGGATGCGGAGGAGAACATGGTCACCGAGCAGTTCTTTTCGGCGCGCTACGCCGTTTCACGGCGTATGTTTCTCGCGCTGAAATTGAACAATCGCTTGCCAAGAGTTTGGGTCGTCTCGACTCGACGATGATCCGCAGTTCCTGTCCTCCCCAGCCGCACGACGATTCGGTATGGATAATCCTTAAAGTCGTCATGCCTCAACCGGCGCGTCCTCTTGCTCCAGGGCAAATTGGATGCGATACAGCCTCGCATAGGTGCCGTTTCTCGCAAGCAGCTCGGCGTGGCTGCCCGTCTCAGACACGCGCCCGCCCTGCAGCACTGCGATGCGGTCGGCATGCTCGATGGTCGACAGCCGGTGCGCGATGACGATGGTCGTGCGCCCGCGCATCAGCTCGGCGAGCGCCGCCTGGACGTGGCGCTCCGACTCGCTGTCGAGCGCGGAGGTCGCCTCGTCGAGGAGCAGGATGGGGGCGTCTTTCAGGAGCGCGCGCGCTATGGCGAGCCGCTGCCGCTGGCCTCCCGAGAGGCGCACGCCGTTCTCCCCGATCGGCGTGTCGAAGCCCTGCGGCATCTCGCGAATGAAATCGAGCGCGTGCGCCGCGCGGGCGGCGGTCTCGAGCTCGGTGCGCGATGCGCCGCCGGCACGGCCGTACGCGACGTTCGCTGCCACCGTGTCGTTGAATAGCGCGACGTCCTGGGACACGAGGGCGATGTTCACGCGCAAGCTCGCCAAGGTGATCTCGCGCGTGTCGATTCCGTCGATCAGGATGCGTCCACCAGTCACCTCGTAGAAGCGCGGCAGCAGATTGACGAAGGTGGTCTTCCCGCCGCCGGACGGCCCGACTAGCGCGATCGTCTCCCCTGGCTCGATGCGGACGCTGACATCGTCCAAGGCTTCCCGGCCGCTGCCCGGATAGGCAAACGATACTCGCTCGTATTCGATCCGCCCCTGTGTGCGCGGCAGGGCCCGCCTGCCCGTGTTCTCCTCCGCGCGCTCGTCGAGCACTTCGAACACGCTCTCCGCCGCGGCGAGCCCCCGCTGCAGCGGCGAATTCACCTCGGTCAGACGCTTGATCGGAGCAAGCAACATGAGCAAAGCGGTAAGGAAGGACACGAAGCTGCCCACGCTCAATTCGTTCGCGGCCGACTGCTGCATGGCGATGCTGATTATCACGGCGACCGCGATGGACGCGAAGATCTGCACGATCGGCACCGTCGCCGCGGCCGCCATCGTCTGCCGCATGTTGTAGCCGCGCTGCTTCTGGTTGGACCGGTCGAAGCGGCGCGCCTCGTAGTCCTGCCCGCCGAAGATCTTCACCTCCCTGTGACAGTCGACCGATTCCTGAAGGACGTGAGTGACGTCGCCCATCGTACGCAGCACCTCTTGGCTCATTCGGCGCATACGCTTGGAAGACACCTTCACCACTATTGCAACACCCGGCGCGATGACGAGCGTAACGAGCGTTAGCTGCCAGTTGAGGTACAGCATCCATCCGAGCAATCCCGCCACGGCCAAGGTATCGCGCACCAACACCGTGAGCACGGTGGTCGCTGCGCTCGTCACTCCGCCTACGTCGTAGGCGACCTTGGATATGAGCGCGCCGGAGCTGCGGTCGTCGTAGTAGCGCGTCGGCAGCGTGAGTAGACGCTCGAACATGGCGTTCCGCAGGTCGACCACGACCTTATTCGATACCCACGCCAGGGTGTACGAGCTCAGGTAGCCGAGCGTACCTCGGACCAGGAAAATGCCGATGATGGCGAGCGGAACGAGATACGGATGGGTCTGGTTGCGATCGACGAAACTGCCGTCGAGAAGCGGTTTCATGAGCGCCGGTAGTACCGGATCGGTCGCCGCGGCAAGCGCCATCGTGAGGATAGACACGACGAAAACGCGCCAGTACGGGCGGACGTAGCCCAAGAGGCGCAGGTACAACCTCCGGGAAGAACCTTGCGGGGAAGAACTCATGGTAAATGGGGCGTTGTTTCCTCGCGCTCCCTACAGGGCCGTCACCGTTGCGCTGCAAGCATCCGGGTCGGACTCCGTAGGAAAAACGTTGAATTATAACCGCTTAGTCCTGCGACTCCCGCAGAAAATTGCCCGGCGGACCCACTGCGAGCCGGTCAGCTTAGGGCTGCGCGGATTTCCGTGCGAGATCGAGCCGCTCGCACAATGCGCGAACGCCCTCGATCACGCGCGGGCCCTGTCCGTGAAGCAGGTCCGGGTCGATCGCGTAGATCCTGCCGCCGCGAACCGCGGGAACGGGCTCTAGGCCCGCCCACGCTTGCAGCGCCTCGCTGCCAAAAC
>Ga0184637_10002234_pt1 | contig 12533 bp, 12 predicted proteins | sample PLM3_127_b2_FD_133143 | JGI IMG/M metagenome (GOLD analysis project Ga0184637, IMG submission 133143) | Groundwater sediment microbial communities from an aquifer in East River, Colorado, USA - PLM3_127_b2 | ecosystem: Environmental > Terrestrial > Soil > Riparian zone | place: USA: East River...
GCCTTGGTCTGCAGGCGGCCTATATCTTCGGCGATGTTCATGTCGCCGGCATTGGCGAGATGCCGCGGCTCGGCGCTCTTGCCTTCCAGTTCGGCGATCGGTTTCTCGAAATCCAGGAAAGTGGGCATTTGCTGCGCCTGGACGGAGCTGATCAGTGCGCGCCGGCGATCTGCTGGGCTTTAGCGACCAGCACCTCGGCCTGACGGATCGACGCCAGATCGATCAACCGTCCGTCCAGCGCCACCGCGCCGCGGCCATCCTTCTGCGCCTGGACCATCGCTTCCAGGATGCGCCGCGCCTTGGTCACCTCGGCGTCGCTGGGGCTGAAAATCTCGTTGGCGAGCGCCACCTGGCTCGGATGGATCGCCCATTTGCCTTCGCAGCCCAGGACACCGGCGCGATTGCCACCGGCGCGGTAGCCATCGGGATCGGAGAAATCGCCGAACGGACCATCGACCGGGCGCAAGCCGTTGGCGCGCGCCGCAACGACCATGCGGGCGATGGCGTAGTGCCACATGTCGCCCCAGTGCAGATTGCGGTCGCCGTGCTCGTCCTTGTCGGTCAAGATCGCATAGTCGGGATTGGCGCCGCCGATATTGGTGGTGCGCGCCTTGGTCGAGGCCGCGTAATCGGCGACGCCGAAATGCAGGCTCTCGTTGCGCTGCGACGCCGCGGCGATCTCGTGCACGTTCTGCATGCCGAGCGCGGTCTCGATGATCATCTCGAAGCCGATGCGCTTCTTGCGACCGACCGCCGCTTCGCATTGGGTCACCAGCATGTCGACGGCATAGACGTCCGACGCCGTGCCGACCTTGGGAATCATGATCAGATCCAGACGCTCGCCCGCCTGCTCGATCACGTCGACCACGTCGCGATACATGAAATGGGTGTCGAGGCCGTTGATGCGCACCGACATGTGCTTGTTGCCCCAGTCGATGTCGCGCAGCGCCTGGATGACGTTCTTGCGCGCCTGCGGCTTGTCGTCGGGAGCGACCGCGTCCTCGAGATCCAGGAAGATCACGTCGGCCGCCGACTTGGCGGCCTTCTCGAACAGGTTCGGCTGGGAGCCGGGCACCGCCAGCTCGCTGCGGTTCAGCCGCGCCGGCGCCTGTTCGACGATCTTGAAGCTCATGGAGGTCCCCGAATTAGTTAACGCGGGCGGCAAATTAACGAAATTCAGCCCGTTTAATGGCGGCCCGGGCGAAAGCTGTCAATCTTTGCGTGATCGCCCACCCTTGTCTGACAGCCCAGTCTTATCGGAGCGGGTGGGCTTGTCTGGCCTAGCCGCGACCTGCGCCAGCGGATGCGCCCGGTTGACCAGTTCCGACAGCCGGCCGGTCGCCACATGGGTGTAGATCTGGGTGGTGGCGATGTCGGCATGGCCCAGCATCTTTTGCAGCGCGCGCAGATCGGCGCCGTTATCGAGCAGATGGGTGGCGAAAGCGTGCCGCAGCACATGCGGCGAGACCCGCTCCGGCGGGATGCCGGCCGCCATCGCCGCCGCCTTCAGCAACTGGCCGAAGCGCTGCCGCGTCAGATGCCCGGCGCCGCTCGAGGATGGGAACAGCCATTGCGACGCCTTGACGGAGCGCGGCAGGAATTTGGCGCGCACCTGCAAATAGGCGGCGATTGCCGACTTGGCCGAGGGGTTGAGCGGCACCAGCCGCTCCTTCGAACCTTTGCCGCGCACCACCAGATAGGGCTGGTCGCGCATCGCCGAAGCTAGCGGCAGCCCGACCAGTTCCGACACGCGCAATCCGGCCGCGTAGAGCAGTTCGAGGAGCGCGCTGAGCCGTAAGGCGGCGGCCTTGTCCTGGCGCGCGACGCCATCGATCATCGCCGCGACTTCCGCCTCGGTCAGGATCTTCGGCAAAGGCCGGCCGCGCTTTGGCGCATCCAGCGCGGCGGTCGGATCGTCGGCGCGCAACCCTTCCACCACCAGGAAGCGGAAGAACTGACGCAGCGCGCTCAACCGGCGCGCCTGGGTCGCGGGTTTCAGTTTGCCGTGCTTGGCGAGATAGGCGCGCAACTGATCGCCGGTCGCATCGGCCAGATCGCAGATACCGGAGAAGGAATCCGCCGCGTCCTTCAGATCGCGGCGATAGGCTTCGATGGTGTTCGCGGCGGCGTTGCGCTCCGCCGTCAGCATTTCGGCGAAGGCGTCCCAGTGGCGCGTCGCGGGCAGAGTCTCGTCGAGCGCCAGGGCGCGCTGCCGGCCCAAGCTATAGTCCGGCGAGGATCGCCGCCTCGACCGCGATACGTTTCGCCTCCGGCCCGAGCCCGACCGCGCCAAGCCCGCCCAAAGATTGCGCCAAGGTGGCGCCGTCGGCGGCGGCGAGGCCCTTACCGCCCAAAGCGATCAAAGCCAGCAGCACGGTTTCGCCACGGCGGCCTTTCTGCGCCGCTTCGCCGATCGCTGCCGCCTCACCGCTCGGGGCCGGAAACGTCGCCGCCGCGACGCCCGGCAGGCCGAGGCCGGCCTGAATGCCGCGCAGCCGATCGATTCCGGCGCCATTGGCAGGATTGGCCTGCTGCCAGATGGCGACCGGGTCGGCGTCATAGGAGCCGGTCAGGCCGGCGATCTGGGCCAGGATCTGCAGACCGGGAATGGTCTGCGCCACTTGCGGATTGGCCTGCGAGCTTTGCGCCAGATTGAGCCAGAAGCCGCCGCGATCGACATTGCCCGACCAGAACATGAGCCGCGCCGCCTCGGGCGCGAACCAGGCGAGGTTCGGCGCCGGCGTGACCTTGTCCGCCAGCGGCCGATAGAGCGCGCCGGCGGTAAAATAAGCGCCGCGCGCGCGGGCGTTCAGCAGGGCGCGCTGGATGAATTGGGCGCGGCGCGCCGGATCGAAGGCTTGGTCGGCCGCCTGATAGAGCTGGCCGCGACTGGTGGGCGTGTCGGGCAAAGTCATTGGATCGCCGGTGAACTTGATCTGGCGATAGAGATTGATCAGTTCGTCGGCGGTGATAAGGCCGATGGCGAAAGCGTATTCGCCGCGCTCGATCCTGAGATCGATCGGCTGCGACGCATCGCGCGCAATCGCCGCCGCTTCCGCGGGGCCAGCCAGTTTCGGCGCTGCGGACGCCTGCACGTTCTTCGGCTTCAGCCCGGCCTTGCGCATCATCGCCGCCTGCAGCACATCCGGGTCGGATTTGAGTTTCAGTTTCTTCTTGCTGCCTTCGCCCAGCAGCACGGCGGCGACGGCAACGAAATCCTTGGTAGCCTGATCCTTGTCCGGCATCTCGCGCAGCAGATCCAGGCCGATGCGCGCCTGCTCGTCCTGCCCGCGCTCGATCTGGCAATAGAGCAGCGCCTTGCGCCAATAGAGGTCCAGCATCTGTTGCGCGTTGATCGCTTCGTCGGCCTTGGCGCAGGCACTGGCGTCGCCGTCGGTCAGCGCCTTCTCGAAGCCCTGGCGCGCGTCGACCGGCGCGCTGACGGCCAACGCCTGGGTCAGCAGCAGCGCCTCGGCGCTGAAGCCCATGGCGTGCAGCCGCTCGGCCCGCAACGGGACCAAGGTGTCGATGCCGCCGCCGGCATTCGGACCCGGCGCCTTGGTCAGCAGCAGCCGCACCTGCAGGTCGCGCAGCGACGGCTGCAATTGCGGCGCCGGCAGCTTGGGCAACAGCGTGATGAGCCGCGCGCTGCTGGAGCCCTGCCAGAGATTGGCGCCGAGACCCGCGTTGGAATCCTCGAGCAATCCGGGCGCGCCGGATGGCGCCGGCACAGCTTGCGTTGCCGCCGCGGGCGCGGGCTGCGAGATCGTTCCCGGCATCGTCGCGCCTGGAATCGTCGTACCTGGCGCAGGCGCAGGTGTTGCTCCGCTCGTCGTTTCCGGCGCCGGCGCAGGCAAAGGCGGCAAGGGCGTGCTTTGCACGCCGCCAGGGCTCACCGATCCGCCGTCGCTCGGCGTTGGCGAGGCGCCCTGATCCGGCGACTGGCCTTCCGGCAAACCGATGGGCGTCGGCTCGCCGGTCGACAAGGCCAGCGCCGGCAATGCCGCCCAGCCGCCGATCAGCAGGCCGCCGATCAGCACCAGCGCCGTGGCGCCAAGGAACCGACGTGCGCGCTTATTGCAGAGACAGGCGCTCATTGGGGATCGGAATCTCCATGGTGCCGGGCTGCAGGACAGGCTCCCAGAATGCCAGGAACGCCGTTCCGCCCCCGATGAGGACGATGAGTGTCACAAAAAGAACCATGATCAGCTTGTTCATGCAGCCCTAGTTCGCCCTTCTGGAGTTCCGGCGATTTGCCTTTCAAACCAGCCCTCTAGGCCGGATTCCGCCGACATGGCGGCAGGTGGGTAACTTGCCACAGCCATTTCGATTCATGCTAGTGTTCAAATATGTCCAAAACACGTCACATCTACGAGAGGCTGCGGTGAATTCCGGCGGTTCCGCGCAACCGACCGACGAGGAATCTGCCGCGCGGCGCCCAGACCAAGCGCGTGATGGCCAAGCGCGTGATGGCCAGGCGCGTGATGGCCAGGCGCGCGGCCGGGTGCCAGTCTCGGCGCAGACTTTGGGTCGACGCCTGGACAGGACCATCGTTCTGGTCGGCCTGATGGGCGCCGGCAAGAGCTGTATCGGCAAACGGCTGGCCGCCGGCCTTGGCCTGCCATTCGTCGATGCCGACCGCGAGATTGAGACGGCGGCGGGCGGCTGCTCGATCTCCGACATTTTCGCGCTGCATGGCGAGAAGGTCTTCCGCGACGGCGAGCGGCGGGTGATTCAGCGCCTGCTCGGCAATCCGGTCCACGTGCTGGCGACGGGCGGCGGGGCCTTCATGGATCCCTCCACCCGCGCCCTGGTCAAGGAGCGCGGGCTGTCGGTCTGGCTCAAGGCCGAGCTCGAGCAATTGCTGAAGCGGATCGGCCGGCGCAATGACCGGCCGCTGCTGCGCGATGTCGATCCGCGCCAGAAGCTGGCCGATCTGATGGCGGCGCGCTATCCCGTCTATGCCGAAGCCGATCTGACGGTTGAGAGCGCCGACGGTCCACCCGACGTCACGGTGCAGCGCGTGCTGCGCGCCATCGAAGCCGAGCTGGATCGTGGCGCCCCGGATCGTAGCGCCCCGGATCGCAATTCTGGGACCAGCCGGCCATGACCCTGGTCGATCGGACGGCCATCGACGTGGTTCGCGTCGAGCTTGGCGCACGCAGCTATGACATCAAGATCGGCGGCGGCCTGATCACGCGCGCGGGCGAATTGATCCAGCCCGTGCTGCGCCAGAAGCGCGCCATCGTCATCACCGACACGCAGGTGGCGCGGCTGCATCTGGATACGCTGTTGCAATCGCTGCGCGGCGCCGGCATCGCCGTCGAATCCGTGGTGCTGCCCAGCGGCGAAGGCACCAAGAGCTTCACAGAACTGGAATCCCTGTGCGACCGGCTGCTGTCGCTGAAGGCCGAGCGCTCGACCACTTTGATAGCGCTGGGCGGCGGCGTCATTGGCGACATCACTGGCTTCGCCGCCGCGATCCTGCTGCGCGGCATCGACTTCGTCCAGGTGCCGACCACCCTGCTGGCCCAGGTGGATTCCTCGGTCGGCGGCAAGACCGGCATCAACACCGGCCACGGCAAGAATCTGATCGGCAGCTTCTATCAGCCGCGCCTGGTGCTGGCCGATTTCGAAGCGCTCGACACCCTGCCGCGGCGCGAGATGCTGGCGGGCTATGCCGAAGTGGTGAAATACGGGCTGATCAACGACCCTGCCTTCTTCTCATGGTGCGAGGGTCATGGCGCCGGGATCATTTCCGGCGAGGCCAGCGCGCGGCGCCACGCGATCGCCGCAAGTTGCCGCGCCAAGGCCGCGATCGTCGGCGCCGACGAACGCGAATCCGCCGACCGCGCGCTGCTCAATCTCGGCCACACCTTCGGCCACGCCCTCGAGGCCGAGTGCGGCTATGGCGACGATCTGCTGCACGGCGAAGCGGTCGCCATCGGCATGGTGATGGCCTTCGATCTTTCGGCGCGGCTCGGCCTCTGCCCGCTCGAAGATGCGGCGCGCGTGCAGCGGCACTTGGCCAGTCTCGGCCTGCCGACCTCGCCCACCTGGATCGACGGCCGCAGCTTTTCCTCGGATCGCCTGATCGAACATATGACGCGCGACAAGAAGGTGAAGGACGGCCGCATCGGCTTCGTCCTCGCGCGCGGCATCGGCCAGGCGTTCACGCCGGCTTTCGCCGAGCTCGCCGATGTCGCCGCGATGCTGGATGAAGCCATCGCGGCCTAAGTCACTTCCAACGAACCATACCGACCGGATGATCGGATTTCCGCCATGATTGTCGAACTGTTCGCCCTTCTCGTCTTGCTGGGCATCTCCGCGTATTTCTCGGCCTGCGAGACCTCGATGACCGGCGCGTCTCGCGCCCGCATCTATGCCTTGGCCTCGCAGGGAGACCAGCGCGCGACCCGGGTGGAGAAGATGCACGCCCATATGGAGCGCGTGATCTCCACCATCCTGCTCAGCAACACCTTCGTCAACAGCGTCGCCGCGTCGATCACCACGCTGGTCTTCACCGCCTATTTCGGCAGCAGCGGCACGATGGCCGTGGTTGCGTCGGTCTGCATCACCGCCGCCATCTTCATCTTCAGCGAAGTGCTGCCCAAGACCTACGCGATCAACAACGCCGAGCGCGTGGCGCTCTGGGTGGCGCCGATCCTGCAGCCGGTGGTGACGATCACCTATCCGCTCACCCACCTGACGCAGATCCTGATCAATAGCGGGCTTGGGCTGTTCGGGGTCAAGGTAGTGCGCGAGCCCGGCGCGGATGAGAGCATCGAGGAATTGCGCGGCGCCATCGACCTGCATTCGGAATCGGCCGAGGAGATCCGCGAAGCCGGCGCCATGCTGCATTCGATCCTCGACCTCGACGAGGTGCCGGTCTCCGACATCATGATCCACCGCGGCAGCATCACCATGATCGACGCCGATCTGCCGCCGGACGAGCTGGTGCGGCAGGTGCTGGAAAGCCAGCACACGCGAATCCCGCTGTGGCGCGGCGAGCCGGACAACATCGTCGGCGTGCTGCACGCCAAGGGCCTGCTGCGCGCGGTGAAGAACAACGACTGGAAGCTGGACGGGCTCGACATCATCAGCCTGTGCGCCAAGCCGTGGTTCATTCCCGACAGCACCACCTTGTTGAAGCAGCTCGAAGCCTTCAAGAGCCGGCGTGAACATTTCGCCATCGTGGTGGACGAATATGGCGCGCTGATGGGCGTGGTGACCTTGGAGGACATCATCGAGGAAATCGTCGGCGACATCGCCGACGAGCACGACATGAAGGTCGAAGGCGTCGTGCAGGAGGTGGATGGCAGCTTCATCGTCGACGGCAGCGTGACCTTGCGCGATCTCAACCGCGAATACGATTGGGGCTTGCCGGACGAGGAGGCCTCGACCCTGGCCGGCCTGGTGCTGCACGAAGCCCGGCAAATTCCGATTGCCGGCCAGGTCTTCAGCTTCTACGGCCTGCGTTTCGAGATCCTCGACCGGCAGCGCAACCAGATCCGCCGCATCCGCGTGACGCCGCTGGACAGGAACGCCGCGGCGGCCGGCGGCGGCAAATAGGCGCCAACCGGCGAATGTTGGGAGAGTTTCGATGACCGCACCCCGAAAGGAAGCGGCGGATTTGAGCGTGTCGGAAAAGAACCGGCCGGCCCTGAGCCAGCCGGCGGCGCGGGAGGTCCAGCATTTCCGCGACTTCCAGTTTGCCGGTTACCGCCGCGCCGACGGCCTGTTCGACATCGAAGGCCGGATGACCGACCGCAAGCCTTACGCCTTTCCGAACGAATGGCGGGGCGAGGTCGAGATCGGCGATCCGCTGCACGACATGCGCATCCGGCTGACCCTGGACGAGCATTTCGTCATCCGCGACATCGAAGCGGTGACCTCCGCCGGTCCCTACGAGGTCTGCGGCGCCATCACGCCGGCCTTCGCGGCCTTGAAGGGCGAGCGGGTCGGTCGCGGCTGGTCGCGAACCTTACGCGAGAAATTCGGCGGCCATCATGGCTGCGTGCATCATGTCGAGATGCTGCGCGCGATGGCGACGGTCGCGTTCCAGACGCTCTATGGCTGGCAGGAGCGCAAGAAGCGCGAGGCCGGTCTGAGCGAACAAGACGGCCCGCCCGGCGGCGAAGCGAAGGACGGCAGCAAGCCCGGCTTCATCGATTCCTGCCACGCGCTCGCCAGCGACGGCGAGATCGTGCGGACGCACTTTCCGCAGTTTTACAACGAGCGGAAGTAGGACGGCGACGCACCGTGGCACCAACATACTCCATCGTCACCCCGGCCTTGCGCCGGGGCCCATTCCTCCGTCGCAAGGACCGTCGCTGTGGCGGTCCGCACATGGCGCGCAGTTGGCGCCGCTCTTGCGGCACGCCAATGGATCCCGGCGCAAGGCCGGGATGACGAGCGGAGTATGCGATGACGTCGGCGGATCAGGCCGCAACCTACTACCCCTGCGGTGCATTCGCGGTCAGGGCCAGCGCATGCACCGGGCCGGCGAGTTCCTCGGCCAGCACCTGATACACCGCGCGCTGGCGTTCCACGCGGGACTTGCCGGCGAAGGCCAGCGCCGTGATCTCGACGCGGAAATGCGTCTCGCCGCTTTCGCGCCAGCCGGCATGGCCGTGATGCTGGTTGGTTTCGTCGATGACGCTCAGCGTTTCCGGCTGGAATGCCATGCGCAATTTGCGTTCGATCCGCTCCGCGACCTGTCCCATATTCCTGCCCGAAACCCTTCGATCCACCTGCCGGCGGCCCTTGCCTAGCAGTCCGCCGGCCTACCCTGCAAGAGCCTCAGCCCGCAAGAGCGACCGTGAGCGAAACGACCTTGAATCCGGCCACTCCGACTCATGCCCCCCAATCGCATGGGCCCTTATCGCGCGGCGCCGCCTATGCGGTGTTCGCCGGGCTGGTGCTGATCTGGGGCCTCAACTGGCCGATCATGAAGATTGTCGTGCATCTGATGCCGCCGGTCTGGTTCGTGGTCGCGCGCCTGGCGCTCGGCGCAATCTGCCTGTTCGCGCTGCTGCTGGCGACCGGCCGGCTGGCCAGGCCGACCCGCGCCGACTGGCCGATCATCTGGTCGATCTCGATATTCCAGATGTGGATCTTCATGATCCTGACCACCATCGGGCTGCAATTCATCCCGGCCGGGCGCTCGGCCATCCTCGCTTACACCTCGCCGCTCTGGGTGTTGCCGGCGGCGATCCTGTTCTTCGGCGAAAAACTGACGCGCTGGAAGGCGGTCGGCATGGTCTCCGGCCTCGCCGGTTTGGTCGTGCTGCTCAATCCCGCCAGCATCGATTGGTCGGACGGGCATCAATTGCTCGGCAACGCGCTGCTGCTGATCGGCGCGGTCATGTGGGCCATCGCGATCCTGCACACGCGCCGCCACAAATGGCATCTGTCGCCGCTGCAACTGGCGCCGATACAGATGGCGCTGCTGATCGTGCCGATGGCGTTCGTCGCCTGGATCATCGACGGGCCGTTTCGCGCCGAGTGGACATGGCAATTGATCTGGATGTTGGTGTATAATGGTCCGCTCGCCACGGCCTTCGCCTTCTGGGCGTCGGTCAGCTTGCAGCGCGCGCTGCCCTCAAGCACGATTTCGCTGTCCTATCTTGCCGTGCCAGCCTGGGGCCTGATCGCATCGACTTTGTGGCTCGGCGAAGCCTTGCCGCCGAGCCTGATCCTAGGCGGCGCGCTCATCTTCCTAGGCGTCGCGGCGATCGCCGCGACCGATGCGCGGCGGCGTTGACACACGCCTTTCGCTTGCCAGTGGCGGAGCGGCTTCGCATACTGGCACCATGAACAAGGTCGGCACGCAGAAACCGCAGGCGTCGCGGCAATCGTCACAGCAATCGGTGGGCGATGCGCCGCGCAAGCGCCGCCCGCGATTCTATGAACCGGAAGTGCCGCCGCAGCCGACTCATTGCCAGCATCCGGAGTGCGATCGGCCAGGCGTGTATCGCGCGCCGAAATCGCGCAATCAGTTGAACGAATATTTTTGGTTCTGCCTCGATCACGTGCGCGACTACAACAAGGCGTGGGACTATTACGCCGGCATGAGCGAGACCGAGATAGAGCGCCAGGTGCGCAACGACATCGTCGGCGGCCGTCCGACCTGGCCGCTCGGCAAATGGGGCGCGCACGGGCCGCGCGGCCAGACCTTCACGGCGAAATCGGCGTTCATTCCCGGCGACGTCGCCGAGGCGCTGAACGGCGCCGCCCAGGCCAGGGAACAGCGCCAGCGAGAGGCGACCCGGCGCAATTCAAGGCTGAGCAAGGAAGATCAGGCTCTGGCGGTTCTGGAACTGACCGCGCCGGTGTCTATCGAGGAAATCCGCACCCGCTACCGCGCTTTGGTCAAAAAGCTGCACCCGGATGCCAATGGCGGCGACAAATCCGCCGAAGAGCACCTGAAAGTGGTCAATCAGGCCTATGGCGTGCTGAAAAAGGCGGCGGTAGGCTGAGACGAAATAATTAAAATCCGCCGACCAACGGCGGGCCGATTGTCACGGGACATATCCCGGCGGACCCAGTGCATCCTGGCCCGGTGCATTCCTGGGTTGCCGCAAACGCAATTCCCCAATTCGGCTGTGGCCTAGCCTTGACCGCCCGGAATCGGCTAGAACACCCGCACACTTCTAAGGATAGGGTTTTTGAGATGGCGACCACGACCGCAGCCCCGGCGGAAAAGACCAGCCTGCCCGACATCACCATTTCGGTGCGGCAGGTGTTCGGGCTCGATTCCGAAATGCAGGTGCCAGGCTTCGGCCAGAAATCCGAGCATGTGCCGGACGTCGACGAAAGCTACCGCTTCGACCATGACACCACGATGGCGATCCTGGCGGGCTTTGCCTACAACCGCCGCGTCATGATCCAGGGCTATCACGGCACCGGCAAATCGACCCATATCGAGCAGTGCGCGGCGCGCCTCAACTGGCCCTGCATCCGCGTCAATCTCGACAGCCACATCAGCCGGATCGATTTGATCGGCAAGGACGCCATCGTGCTGCGCGACGGCAAGCAGGTGACCGAATATCGCGAAGGCCTGCTGCCCTGGGCGCTGCAGCACCCGACCGCCTTGGTGTTCGACGAATATGACGCCGGCCGCCCGGACGTGATGTTCGTGATCCAGCGCGTGCTCGAGGTCGAAGGCAAGCTGACCCTGCTGGACCAGAACCGCGTCATCCGTCCGCATCCGGCGTTCCGTCTGTTCTCGACCTCCAACACGGTCGGCCTTGGCGACACCACCGGCCTCTATCACGGCACGCAGCAGATCAACCAGGGTCAGATGGACCGCTGGAACATCGTGGCGACGCTCAACTATCTGCCGCACGAGGACGAAGTCGGCATCGTGCTGTCGAAGTCGCCGACCTATGACAACGAGGCCGGCCGCAAGACCATCAAGGCCATGGTCTCCTGCGCCGAGCTGACCCGCGCCGGCTTCATCAACGGCGACATCTCCACCGTCATGAGCCCGCGCACGGTCATCACCTGGGCGGAGAATGCGCGCATCTTCAAGGATCTCGGCTTCGCCTTCCGCGTCTCGTTCCTCAACAAGTGCGACGAGCTGGAGCGGCCGGTGGTGGCGGAATATTTCCAGCGCTGCTTCGGCGTCGATTTGAAGGACGGCGCCGGCAAGGTCCAGCTCGCCTAAGACCTGGGAGCGCGATGACCAACAAGCCCGGCAATCCGGTCGAGGAATTCCGCCGCGCCACGGGGGCCGCGATGCGCGCGATCTCCAAGCGCGCCGATTTGCAGGCCAGCTTCGCGCCGGGGCCGGCCGCGCTGCTGGGCAACGAGGCGCGCCTGCCCCTGCCGTCCAAGAGCCTGCCGATTGCCGAGGTGGCGCAAACCCGCGGCGAGGCCGACGCCATCGCGCTGAAGCTCCGGCATCACAACGTCAAGGTACATGCGCGCGAATGCCCGAAATCGCCCATGGCGCGCGACGTGTTCAACGCCGTCGAGCAGGCGCGCTGCGAGGCGTTGGGCGCCAGGCGCATGAACGGCGTCAGACAGAATCTGCGCGCGGCGCTGGAGGAGCAGTGCCGGGTGAAGGGTTATTCGCGCATCGTCTCGCGCGAGGATGCCAATTTGCCGGAAGTGCTGCGCCTTCTGGTCCGCGAGGCGGTCACCGGCGAAGCGGTGCCGGACTCGGCGCAGACGATGGTCAATGCCTGGCGCAGCGATCTCGCGAAAAAAGTGCTGGAGGACATCTCCGACCTCAGGGACAAGCTCGACAGCCAGCGCGCCTTTGCCAAGGCGGTGCGGCGCCTGCTCTCCGACATGGAGCTGGAGCAGACCGACGAGGAGCTGGAGAGCGAGCGCGACGAGAACGACGACCAGGATCAGCAGGATCCGAACAAGCAGCAACAGCCGCAGCAGAAGTCCGGCAAGCAACAGCAATCGGAAACCGACGCGCAGATGGACGCGCAGCAGGAGGCCGAGGCCGACGCCCAGGAGATGGATTCGGGCGAGCAGGAAATGGAGATGCCGGCCGACGGCGGCGAGGAACAGCC
>Ga0184637_10002235_pt1 | contig 12532 bp, 10 predicted proteins | sample PLM3_127_b2_FD_133143 | JGI IMG/M metagenome (GOLD analysis project Ga0184637, IMG submission 133143) | Groundwater sediment microbial communities from an aquifer in East River, Colorado, USA - PLM3_127_b2 | ecosystem: Environmental > Terrestrial > Soil > Riparian zone | place: USA: East River...
GCCGATCCAGATCGACCGCTATCGGCAGCCGGGTCCGGGTCGCCCGCGGGAGTTCCACCCGCCGGTTCCACGTCGGCTGCACCTCGCCGGTGGCGTCGATCTGCTCGTCGTCGAGAAGCGGGAACTCCCGACGATCGCCGCCGCGGTCTACTACCCGGGCGGCGCAGTGACCGACCCGTCTGGGGCGCCCGGCCTCTCCTCTCTCACCGCACGCCTGCTGACCGAGGGCACTAAGACCCGATCGAGCGTTCAGATCGCTGACGAAAGCGACTTCATCGCCGCGCGCGTCGGCGTCGAGGTGCATCGCGAGTCCTTCGTTGCCAGTACCGAGGTGCTGACCCAGCACTGGCCGCGCGCGCTCGATCTGCTCGCCGACGTGCTCGCGAATCCTGCCTTCCCCGAGCGCGAGGTCGAGCGGGTCCGCAAAGAGCGGCTGACGGACTTGCGCCGCCTGCGCGACGACCCGAATGCGATCGCCGATCGGGTCAGCACGGGCGTGCTGTACGGCCCGGACTCGCCCTACGGCCATCCAATTGGCGGTCGCGAGGAGTCGATCGCCGCTCTGTTGCGCAACGAGCTCGTCGCGCAGCACGAGCGGGTCTTCGTGCGTGGTCGCCCCACCTTCATCCTGGTTGGGGACGTCGACGCGGAGTCCGCCGCGCGCCAGATAGAGGCCGCGTTACAAACCCCCTCCCCCTCGACGGGGGAGGGTTGGGGAGGGGGTGACTCGGCGGGAGAACCCCAGCCCCATCCAACCACGATTTATCTGGTGGACAAGCCCGGGGCCGCGCAGTCCGTCATCTCCGCGGGTCACGTCAGCGTCTCACGGCTCCATCCCGACTACGTGCCGCTCGTAATCATGAACCGCGCGTTCGGCGGTGAGTTCACGGCGCGGCTCAACATGAACCTTCGCGAGGACAAGGGCTACACGTACGGCTATCGGTCCTCGTTCGACTGGCGTACGGCGCGATCGACCTTCCGAGCCGGCGGCTCGGTTCAGACAGCCGTCACCAAGGAGGCGCTGGTCGAGACGTTGAAGGAGTTTACGGACCTGCACGGGCGGCGGCCGCTCGCCGAGGACGAATTCCAGAAGGCGCAGCTGGGCCTCATCCGCGGGTACCCACCGACCTTCGAGACGCCCGGGCAGATCCTCGGCCGCCTGATCGACATCGTCCACTACGAGCTCGAGGACGACTACTACAGCGGCCAGATCGAGCGGCTCCAGCAGGTTGAGCTGGCCGACGTCCACCGCGTCGCAGACGAGCACGTCGATCCGGGTGCGCTTTCGATCATCGTCGTCGGCGACCGCGCAGCCATCGAGCCGGGGCTGAACGAGCTCGACGTTCCCATCGTGCATCTGAACCACGAAGGCGAACCGGTGAACTAGAACTAAACGTAGCCCAGCGAACTTTGAAAGGAGCGAAGGTTGGCAGATCTCCCACGACTCAACGGGGTGATCAAGGCGCTCGGAAAGGGAGAGACCGCGTTCACGGCTTTTGCGAGCGCAGACGTCCCAACGGCGATCAGCTACTCCACGTCGAAGTACGACGGCGTGGTCTTCGAGATGGAGCACGGCCCGTACGACATCCGATCCCTGCGTGACGCGCTCCAGTACATGCTGAGCAGAAATCAGATTCTCCAGCACGGGACGCTCGCTCCAGCCGTTACCCCGTTAGTGCGGATCCCGCCCAACGGCGGCGAGCAAAACCAGTGGATCGCGAAACAGGTGCTGGACTCCGGGGTCTATGGCGTCGTCTGGCCGCACGTTAGCACCGTCGAGGACGCGTACAATGCGGTCTCGGCGTGCCGCTACCCGCGCCCGAAGGATGCGCCGATCTACGAGCCCGAGGGCCAGCGCGGCGACGCGCCCGCCAACGCGGCGCGCTACTGGGGCGTGAACCAGCAGGAGTACTACCAGCGTGCCGACGTGTGGCCGTTGGACCCGAATGGCGAGATCCTCGTCACCCTGATGTGCGAGGAGGTGCGCGCCATCGACAACCTGCCCCACATGCTCAAAGAGGTGCCGGGGATCGGCGTCATCCTGATCGGCGAGGGCGATCTCTCGCAGAACCTCGGCTTCCCGCGTCAGTACGAGCACCCGGCGGTCGTCGAGGCCATGGACGCCATTCTGCGCATCTGCCAGGAGCACAACGTGCCCTGCGGCCATCCACACGTCGGCACGGATAACGTGCAGCACCTGGTGGAGAAGGGCTACCGCTTCCTGATGGCGGCCCCAACGACGGGATACGCGGCGCTCGACCAGGGCATGAAGCTCGTGGGGCGAGCGTAGCTATCGCGACACCGAGGAGGGTGAGATGCGGGTAAAGGCGGCTGTCCTCCATCGGACTCAGGAGCCCTACGCGGTGGAGACTGTGGAGCTGGACCCACCCAAGCGAGGCGAGGTCCTGGTCAAGGTTGGAGCCGCGGGCATCTGTCGGAGCGACCTGCACTTCCAGCGAGGAGAGTCCACCATCACCTTGCCGGCGGTGCTCGGGCACGAGGGCTCCGGCACTGTTGAAGCCGTTGGCGACGGGGTGACGATGGTACAGCCCGGGGACCGCGTCATCCTGAGCTTCGTGCCGAACTGCGGCCACTGCTACTCATGCGAGAGCGGCCGACCCCAGCTGTGCGACGAGCACAGCCGCACGAGCGGCAAGCTCTTCGACAACACCTCCCGCCTGCACACGCTCGCCGGCCAGGATGTGGCCCACATGGGGAAGGTGGCGTGCTTCGCCGAGTACTGCGTCGTGCCGGAGAGCGGCTGCATCGCCCTGCGTGATGGCATGGATTTCCCGCAGATGGCGCTCATTGGCTGCAGCGTCACGACCGGCGTTGGCGCCGCGGTCTTCAATGCTCGGGTGGGCCCCGGAGACAGCGTGGCGGTCGTCGGCTGCGGCGGCGTCGGCCTGAACATCGTCCAGGGCGCCAGGCTCGCCGGGGCTACCATCATCATCGCGGTTGATGTGAAGGAAGCTGCACTGGAGTTCGCGACGAGCTTCGGCGCAACCCATACGGTGAACCCGCTCGACGGCGACGCCGTCAAGCAGGTATTCGACATAACCGGTGGGGGTGCAAACTTCGCGTTCGAATCCTACGGGAGCGGCGCGACGACGAAGCTGGCTGTGGACCTGGTGCGCAAGAGCGGTACCGCGGTCATCGTCGGCATCGCGCCACTCGGCGACACGGCGCCTATCGAGCCGGTGCTCATCACGCGGCTGGAGAAGACGATTCGCGGGAGTTTCTACGGCTCGAGCCACCCGCGGCAGGACATGCCGCGCATCGCCGAGTGGTACCGCAGAGGCCTGCTCAATATCGACGGCCTAATAACGCGGCGCTACACGCTGGACGACATCAATCGGGCGTATGAGGACCTGGAGAGCGACGCCGTCGGCCGGGGTGTGATCGTCTTTTAGCGCCAATGTCATTCTGAAAGCCCGGGAGCGTGAAGAATCGTGTCTACAACCACCAGTGATTAGGGCTCGCCCTGTGACATCCCTTGGCTGGGGCTCAGGGTGAGGGTGCACCGGAGGATGAGATAATGTGCGTGCGAGGTCGGGGTGGATGACATGGGCGCGCGTGAGATAGGAACCCAAACGATGGAAGCATCTCGGGTCAAACGAGACTTCGAGGAAATACTGGACGAGGTTTCTCGCGAGCAAACTCGAGTTCTTGTCGAAGAGCAGGGCAGGCCAGTCGCCGGTATCGTTTCGCCCCACGACATGGCGCGACTCAACCAGCTCGATGCCGCCTGGGACGACGACTGGCGGGTCTTTGACGAGATTCACGCGAGGAACCGCGACAGGAGATCAGAGGAAGTCGAGCGTGATGTTGGTGCTGCGCTGAAGGCAGTTCGTAAGGCGGCAAACAGGAAGGCGAGACGACCGACGGATCCGTGACTACGGCCGTTCTCGACGCGAACGCCCTCGTATCAGCCTCGCTCGTTCACATCGGTGTCCCTGCACAGATCCTAGCCTATGCCCGGGCGGGGTGGCTTCATCATCGTGACCAGCATCCCGATCATGACTGAAGTGTTTTCGGGCTCTGACCTACGCCCGAATTCAGCGGAAGTACCAAGTCGGTCCGCTCGACATCGCACAGTTGCGGCGCTTCCTGCAGCGCCGCGCGGTGGTCACAGCGATAACCGTCAACGTTAGGGGCGTGGCTACTCACCCCGAGGACGACCTCGTACTTGCGACTGCCGCCTCAGCGCACGCCGACTATCTCGTCACGGGGGACGGCAAGCTTCAAAGCCTCGTCTCGCATGAAGGCACGAAGATCGTTAGCCCCCGAGAGTTCCTGGGGATTCTGGAAGCTAACCCGTCTAGGCCAAGTCAGTCGTGATCCAAGTCGTTCGAAGTCCGCGAAAACCGCGGGTCAGACGGAAATCACAACCTTGATGGCGCCGTCCTTGCGCGCGCTGAACATGTCGTAGGCCCGGCCGAGGTCCTCGAACGGGACTCGGTGCATGACGAGGCGCGAGAAGTCGAGCCGGCCTTGCGAGACCAGGTCCACGCACGTGCGCACGGCCTCGACCACCTCGCCCGCTCGTCGACTGTTGACCACGATCATTCGCGGCAGCTTCTCGTACATCGCCCACCAGTTGAACGGGAAGACGTCGCCGCCATGGGGCATGCCGAAGATGACGGCCAGGCCTTTCGGGTGGAGGACGTCGAACACCTGCTGTCTGGTCTCGGGCACGCCCACCGCCTCAACGGCGATGTCCGCCATCGCGCCTTTGGTGATCTCGGCGACGGCCTCTACCACGTTTTCGCGCCGCGCGTTGATGGTGTGCGTCGCTCCGAACGTCTTGCTCATCTCCAGCCGGTAATCGTGAACGTCCGTCACGATGACCTGCGTAGCGCCCATGCGCTCGAGCAGGTGGGCGAAGGTCAAGCCGATGGGGCCTTGGCCCAGGACGACGACGCGCTGTCCGAGCACGCTGCCCATCTGCTGGCACGCGTAGAGCACGGTGCCGGCTGGCTGACAGACCACCCAGAGCGCCGGATCGGCAGAATCCGGGACCGGGACGACGTCGTGGGCCGGCACGGCCGCGTACTCCACCAGGCCCCCGGCGTAGGTCAGCGCGACCACCCGCTGGCCGGGTTTGACGGCGTCGTCCGAGCTTGCCTCGATCACCCCTGCGCATTCGTGGCATGGGGTGCCGATCGCAAGCGGATACGACGCCTCCGGCAGCACCTGGTCGAAGGTGCGAAGGTCGCTCCCGCACACCGATAGGTGCTCCATGTGGACCAGCACCTCGCCGGGGCGCATGGATGGGGTTTCGACCTCGAGGATCTCGAACTCGCGCGGGCTGACCAGGCGCGCTGCTTTCATCTCTGTTCTGTCCTCGGCGAGCGGGTTGTGGGGTGGACTATAGTCCACCCCACAACCCGCCTCGGTCACATCGCCTGGAAAGTCTCGGCGACCTCGATGCTCCCGCCCGACTCTCCCAGGAGTGGAGAGCCCTTCGCCATATTGACGGCCGCGTCCAGGTTGTCGGCCTTGATGATGCTGTAGCCACTCACCGGATTGGCGCCACCGCCATCGCTGACCGAGCCATTGCTGCTTATGGTCTTTCGCTGCGCGACCGGGTTGCCGGCGTCGACGAGCGCTGCACCGAGGCCTCCAAACCACTGGCCCCAGGCCGCCATGATCTTGTTGCGCTGCTCCTCGGTCTCGGGCATGCCACCGCCGTGATACGCGAGCAGATAGTTCGGCATCATTCCTCTCCTGTCAGCTAAATCATCAGCCATGACCCGAGCGCTCGACGGGCGCTCACACATAAGCAATCGCATCGTATGCCAGATTCCGCGCTATCTCCTCGTTGTCACCTCCTCCTGATAGCCTGTCAGAATTGTAAGGCAAGACTTACATTACGTCCCACCCAGCGAGGCGGAGAGAAAGAGCTGAAAGACCCGGTTGGGTGACCTTTTGGAGGCTACGCGCTACACTGCGTTCAACGTGAGTGGTCCGCCCAGTTCGGGGCCCCGCAGCCGCGACGGCTGAGCGTCAATGGCGGCGGTGGCAGCGGCTCGCGTGAGATTGGGCACCTGGTGAACCAGTATCTGGCCAACCTCCTCCCCGACGGCCAGGCGGTGCCCCGTCTGCTGGCCGAGCTGCCGTCGGTGGACAAGGGGACGTGGCAGGTCGCGCCGGACGGCAAGATGCAGGTTACCTACAAGGTGCGTCCCGGCGTGACGTGGCACGACGGCCGGCCCTTCACCGCGGACGACATCGTTTTCTCCGCGGAGGTGGGCAAGGACCCGTTGGTCCCCAACGGCAACCAGTCGGCGCTCCGACTCGTCGAGAACGTCGTCGCCATCGATCCCACGACCGCCGTAGCGTCCTTCTCGCAGACCTACGCGTTTGCCGATCGCCTGGAGCACCGGGAGTTCTTCCCTCTGCCCAAGCACGCGCTCGACTCCGCGTATCGCGAGAGCAAGGAGACGCTTATTTCGCAGTCCTATTTCACCGCCGACTACGTCGGCGTTGGGCCGTTCAAGCTGGTGACCTGGGATCACGGGAGCCACATGGACCTCGTCGCCAACGACAACTACTTCCTGGGGCGTCCGAAGATCGACCGGATCCGCATCGTGTTCATCTCGGACACGAATACTGGGGTCGCGAATCTGGCGGCGGGAGCGATCAACAGCTTCCTGTCCCCGGGCGGGCCCGATTGGGACCAGGTCCAGCCGCTCCGGGCCGAATGGCAGACGAATGGCAAGGGTGAGATCATTATCGAGCGGGTGCGCTGGCAATTCACCGAGCCGCAGAAGGGACCGTTGGCGCAGCCGGCCGACCTCAGAGACGTGCGTGTGCGGCAAGCGCTGATCCTCGCGATGAACCGGGAGGAGCTATCTCGCAGCCTGCAGGGCGAGTTCGGGGGCGTGGCTCACAGCTGGGTCTACCCCAATTTCTCGTACTACCCGCAGGTGAAGGACGCTATCACCGAGTATCCCTACGATCCGCGACGCGCGACTGCCCTGCTCGCTGACGTGGGCTGGACCCCCGGGCCAGACGGGATACTCCAGAAGGGCGGTCAGAAATTCACGCTCACGGCCCGGCCGCAGGAGGCCCAGGAGAAGCAGGCTACCATCATCCAGCAGGACTGGAAGGCGATAGGCATCGACGCCCAGCTCGAGGTTCTCTCGAATGTGCTGCTGCGTGATCCTGAGGCCCGCGCGAACTTCACTGGCGCAGCGGTCAACGGGAATCCGATGGGTGGCGCGAGCGCCGTGCGGCGGTTTGCATCCGACCAGATCCCCACGGCCGGCAACCGCTTCGCCGGCACCAACCGCGGACAGTTCTCGAACCAGGCGTGGGACGAGGCGGGCAATGGGCTGCGCACCGCCCTGGACGACGACCGCCGGCTGCAGCTCGAGCGCGACATGCTGCGCGTATTCACCACGGAGCTCCCCGCGCTGCCCTTCCAGTACGAGCTCCAGGGGATTCCGGTGGCGGGCTTCAAGGGGTTCGTGGGCGTGACAGGGACCGCGCACACCGGCAACATCCTGCACACGACGAACGTGCACGAGTGGGAGGTACGGTAGCGCCTACAGCCTGAAGCCCTCGCCGGCGGCCCTCAGCGATCGTGCAGCTCGACGTCCACGACGATCTGGATCAACTCGCCGACGTTCGGCTCCAGCGGGCTGCCCTTGATGCCAAAGTCGCTCCGGTTGATCGAAGCGCGGGCGGCGAGCCCGCGCAGAGTGGTGCCGCGAGCGTCGGTGGCCTCGCCGGCATACGTCATGTCCAGGCTCAGCTCGCGTGTGACGCCATGCAGCGTGAAGTCGCCGATCAGCGCGTAGCGGTTGTCGCCGCGCGGCTCGATGCGCTTGCTCTTGAACGAAATTGTGGGATAGAGGTCCGTCTCGAGGTAGTGCTCGCCCTTGACGTTGTTGTCACGACGCTCGAAATCCGTCGTCATACTCGCGGCATCGACGACCACTTCGACCTTCGTTTGTGTCGGATCGGCTTCGTTCAGGTCGAGCTTGACCTCCGCGTTCTGGAAGTGCCCGTGAACGAAGGTGAGCCCGAAATGGCTCACGATGAATCCTATGCGCGAGTGCGGGTTGTCGTAGTTCCACGGCATGCATCAACCTCCGAATCGGCTGGACCACTTCTGCAGCGTCTGGATGCGCGGCACCCGGGCCTTGGGACTGTCGAGGCTGAATGACCGGGCGTCGCTCAGCTGGTCGCGGACGAACTGTTCGGTCTCGCCGACGGCCGCTCGCAGCGCGTCGCTCTCGGGGCGGAACGTCATCCAGACGATCGACTGCGTGTCGTAGTCGTACTCCCAGAAGCCAACGAGCCGCCCCCGGTCGAGGATCGCATGGTACAGCAGATCGGATAGCGCCCTCGAAGCGCAATGTGTGGGCGGCCTCGCCGATTCGTTGGCAGTCGTCCATCGAATACGCGCCCAAGTGCTCTAGCGCAAGGCCGACTGTCGCCAGGCTCTCCATACTCCGTAAATCCAGGACAGCGCCCAAATCTACGTCGAGAATGCATACCACCCTTGGGAGAAAACTCTCGGGAGGCAGACTACTTCGCTCCGCGAGTCTGTAGAACTCCTCTATAACGTCTCTTCGTTCAGTGCGGTGTACAGGACGGGAAAGCTGTCTGGCGGGTTCCAGCGTCCTCCCGCTTGCCGGGCGCCCTCACCACTCGTGCAGGTTCGACTGGGGACTATGTGTCTGAAGACGGTGCCCTTGAAGTGAACCCGGTTCAGGCTATCGACAAGCTCGTAGATCGTAGGCTGCGTCAAACTAGACGAAGACCCCATCGGCAAGGGCCTGAACGGCGGCCAGAACGCGTCTGTACTGCCCTTCCGTCACGAGATCTATGGGTCGATCGAATTCAAGAAATGGGTTTGGGGTGAAAAGCCACACATGTGCCGCATCTGAAGCCAGCACTCCGGATAGCTCCGTCACGACCGCCGCAGTCTCGAGCAGTCTGTCGCGCGCTCTCGATCGAGGATCCGACTCACCATGCGCCCATCTGGAGATGCTCCGGGGACTGGAGCCCACAACACGCGCGACATCCTCGTAGGTCAGTCCGGCCTTTTGCTCTAGCTTCTCAAGCGTTCGCGCGTAGATTCCTGATGATCTCGCTTTCATCCCGCCAGTATGACGTTTTAGCCGACATTAATCCAGCCATATCGCAGACACTTCTATGGAGACCACTGCTTGTCGCCGGGGGCGGCCTACTGCCGATGGACGCAGCTATGTTTTCAACTCCGACCTGCTGTTTGCACGAAGAAAGCCTTGGATGCGTTGGACCGCGGCCTCCCACGCTGCTCCCTCTTTCCAGTCAGCGATGAGCTCCGCGTTCGGCGCCAGCCGCGCGATCTCCTCCGCGATCTCGTATGGGTGCGGCCCATCGTTGCCTGGCAGCACGAGCAGCGGCGTCTCACAGGAGCGCACGAAATCGCGGGAGACGTTGTAGACGAAATCCTGGGCGTACAGGTTCGCCTGATATGCGTCGAGCACCTCGGCCGTCGCCTCTGGATGGTCTTTCAGTCCCTGCCGCCAGCTCGTGAAGCCGCCCGAAGCCGTCGGCTTCGCCTTCAGCGTGCCGATCGGCTGCTGGAGGACGGCCGCGGACACCCGCCACGGCTGCACCTGGATCAACCGCAACGCGAACGACACGCCGATGCACGCCCCCAGCACGTGCACTCGCTCGATGCCCAGGTAGTCCAGGAGCGCAATGTGGTCCTCGGTGAAGTTGTGCCACCCGTCCGACGCTGTGATGAGCGCTCGCGACCGACCGGCGTTCCGCTGGTCCATAGCGATCAGGCGGAAGTCGTTGGCGAGGTAGCTCGTCGGGTCGGTCTCTCGGTACTCCTCGTGCCACCACTCGATCGACGACTGGAACGATCCCGGCGCGAGCAGGAGCACCGGATAGCCCGAGCCGGAATCCTCGTAATAGAGCGAGACGCCGTAGCGCTCGAGGAATGGCATCAGTTCGGGGTCTCGAACGCCAGGGTTGCGAAGCGCATGAAGACGCCGCCCCTGGGCACGGCGAGCGGGCCGTTGGCCCCGAGGCAGGCGATGACGTGCCGCTCGGCGGCGACCGCGTCTCGTGTGATCGCGACGCGCTGCTGGACGTTGTTGCCGATGATACCGGCCCCCGTACCAAGCTCCCCGTCCACCCAGATCTCGCCGTGATTGTCGATGTTCGTCTCGAAGTACACTGACGTCCCCGCGACTGCCATGCCGTCCACCTGCTCCGGCAAGTCGACCGTGATGCGCCACCAGCAGAAAGTGAAGCCCTTCGAGAGGCTTTTCCGAATGTTGTCGGTGACCGCCCAGGAGGAATCGTCGTAGTCGGCGAGGCGAGCGGGACTGCCCTCGATGCCCGCCACCAAGCCCTCGTTCGGCTGGCCCGGCACGTAGCCGGGCCCAACTCGCCACTGGCCGCCGACGATCTGGCGGCCTTGCTCGCTGTTCAGGTCCAGAGCAACTCTCGTCATAGCGCTACCCCCAGACCGTGCGCGCGGTATCCGCCACCAGCTCGAGCTTGCGGCGCTGGTCGTCCCACGAGAGCAGGTTGCCCTGCGCCATCGAGGCGAAGCCGCATTGGGGGCTCACCGCGAGGTTCTCGATCGGGACGTACGAGGACGCCTCCTCGATCCGGCGTAGCAGGTCGTCCTTCGTTTCGAGCGCCCCTACTTTAGTTGTGACGAGCCCCAGCACGACGGTCTTTCCCTTCGGCACGAACCGCAGCGGCTCGAAGCCACCCGCGCGATCCGTGTCGTACTCCAGCAGGAACGCGTCGACGTTGGGGATGCTGAAGACTTTCTCGGCGATCGCCTCGTATCCCCCCTCGGTGTGCCACGCGCTTCGCCCGTTGCCGCGGCAGATGTGGGTGGCCCGCACGATGCGCTGTGGATCGACCCCCTCGAAGCACGCGGAGTCGGCCGCTACGTCTTCCTCGATGGCCCGCGCGGGGTCGATGCCAATCGCGCGCCACTGATCGCGCCGAAACTCCGGGATGTAGTCCGGGTAATGCGGATTATCGAGCTGGATGTACGTGACGCCCTCATCGATGAGCGCCTTGATCTCGGCCTGCACGATCTTCACGACGTCCTGCAACAGGTCCGATCGACTGCCGTAGGCCTGGTCGCTGATGCTGGGTTTGTAGCCACGAGCCACGACGTACGACGCCGCGGGCATCGTGACCTTGTAGGGACCGGGTGCGTGCTGCTTCAGGAACGCGGACTCGTGCGCCGTGAGCCGCTGCCGCTGGCGCAGCCGCTCGCCGATGACGCGAGCGCCCTGTCCGGGCAGCGCGCGAATGTCACGGAGCGTTTCGGCCGGCGCCCGCTCGGCCCCATCGGGCATCCGCCACTCGAAGGGGATCGGCGGCTCACCCTCGACGTAGCCATCCACTGCGTCGGAGAAATCGCCCGCCCAGCTCGATCGCCGGTACTCGCCGTCGGTGAAGATCTCGATGCCCGCCTGCCGCTGCAGGTCCAGGGCCTTCAGGATCGCCGCGTCCTCGATCCGGCGCAGCTCTTCCAACGGTATCCGCCCCTGGGCATGCGCCGCATGGGCCTCGAGCACCTCCGGTGGACGCAGTAGACTGCCAACCTGCTCGGCTCGGTAGCGCGCAGCCATGGTGTGCCCCCTGCTAGTTCACCTCGGGCATGATGCTCACGTGTATGGCGCCCGGTGCGCCGGTGCCCGCGACGGCCTCGAGCGCCTCGCGGGCGCGGCTCAGCGGGAAGGTATGCGTCGAAATCTGGTCCATCGGCAGCTTACCCGAGGCGATGAACTGGATCGCCAGCTCGACCGACTTGTAAGAATGGCCGTTCGCCACGATCAGCGAGATCTTCTTCCGCGGTAGGCTGCCCAGGTCGAGGGTTTCATGGCCGACTGCCGCCATGACGATGTTGCACTTCTTCTTGTGCGCCACCCGTACCGCCTGGTCGACGCAGCCTTTACCGCCGCCGGTGACGTTGACGACGACGTTCACGCCTTCGCCGCCCGTGTAATCCATGATCCGCTCGACCGGGTCCTCCTCGTCGACGTCGATCGTGTGGTCGGCGCCGAGCAGCCGCGCGACCTCGAGCCGACGCGTGTCGCGGCTCAGTCCCGAAGCGATGATGCAGCTGGCGCCGGCCGCCTTCGCGGCGATCACCGCGGCCAGGCCCTGCTGGCCGGGGCCCTGGATCCAGATCGAGTCGCCGATGCCCACGTCGCCGTACTCGTACGCCCACTCGATCCCGTTGCTGAACGGCAAGAAGGCCGCGGCGTGTGGCGCCGGAATGTTGGCGGGCATCTTGTGGACGACCGCGTTCGGGTGCACATAGAGGTACTGGCTGTAGCCACCCCACAGCGACGGCCATAGGCTGAGCGGCGCGTTGCCGTAGCGGATCTCCCCACCACGCGTGCCGCAGAAGCGGTAATCGTCCGACCGACAGTACTCGCAGGCGCCGCAGGGGACGTACTCCTCGAGGCAGATGCGGTCGCCCTCCTGGACCTTCCACTTGTCGGCGGCTTTCTTCCCGATCCTGTCGATGATGCCGAGA
>Ga0184637_10002236_pt1 | contig 12531 bp, 9 predicted proteins | sample PLM3_127_b2_FD_133143 | JGI IMG/M metagenome (GOLD analysis project Ga0184637, IMG submission 133143) | Groundwater sediment microbial communities from an aquifer in East River, Colorado, USA - PLM3_127_b2 | ecosystem: Environmental > Terrestrial > Soil > Riparian zone | place: USA: East River...
ATCGAGAGTCGTTACTGGAACGTCGATCGCCGGACCCTGCTCCTTCCGGAAGCGGGACGTGATGCCCGACGCTCCGGGCCAACGGTAGAGAGTGACGTGTCCCGGCTCTGCGCCGACGCCGGCCGGGACGATCCGCACGCGATCGAAGCCGTTGAGGGCCACGTTCCGCTCGAGACGCTCGCACACGTCGGGTACGGGCTCGAACGCGTGCACCTGGCCGATCGGGCCGGCGAGACGCGCGGCCCACAGGGTGTAGAGACCGAGGTTGGCGCCCACGTCAGCGAATACGGAGCCCGGCGCCAATGCGGCCTCCAGCACCGCTGCCAGCGCCGGGCGGGCGAAGCGCAGCAGGATCAGCTCGAGCACGTTGGCATCTGCCGCGGGGTTGCCCTCGAAGCGCAGCCCACCGCCGAAGGTCCCCGCGAGCGTCACGTCGACCCGGCCCGCGGCCCGGATCAGCGCGGCGAGCAGGCGATCCCGACCGCGGAGGTCGGGCAGCGTGCGGGCGAGCTGCGCCAGTCGCAGCGCGAGCGGAAGCTGTGCAGGGGAGGGCGTGATCGCTGCTTGGGTTGTCACGGCTCCGCGACGCCGGAAGAATGCGGCCGCGTCACGTTAGCGTTCGACACTCTCGCGGGCAGTGGGGCGGATCCTCGGCGGCCGGGTAATCGCGATCGCGGGCCAGTTCGCGGCGCGGGGATCCTGACGACGCCGCCCGCGCCCGCCGCGTGGCCGCAGTGCCTTCAGCACGCCGGTCGGCTCGCCGACAACGTCGGAGGAACCCGAGCTCGAGAGGCCGGATGCCCCTAGGGGGCGTCGCCACATTTCCCGCTTGGGCACCACATGTCTCTGGGGCGGACCCGCAGGTCCCGGCAACACACGTGGAGAGCTCGATGGCAAAAGAGCGCGGACGTCGGATCCTGATCGATGGCTCGATGGCCAAGGGGGGAGGGGGCTTCACCTACCTCGTCAACATCCTGCCGCAGCTGACTGCGATGGCGCCGAACGACCGCTTCCGCGTGCTGGTTCGCAGCGAGCGGTTGGCGCGATCGATCGCGCCGGCGCCGAACCTCGAGATCGACCTGTTGCCGGATGCCTCCTGGCCCCAGCGGCTTCGCTTCACCTATCTCGACCTGCCGCGCCTCGCCAAGGCCTGGGGCGCAGACCTCTACTTCTCGGCCGGCGAAACTGCACCGCTGCGAGCGCCCTGTCCGATGATCGCGAGCTTCCGGAATCCGATCATCTACACGGACCTGGACCTGGGCGACTCCTGGAAGCAGCGGCTGCGGGTGCGCGCGCTGCGCGAGGTGTCGCGCCTCTCGTCGCGCTCTTGCGACCGCATCATGTTCGTCAGCGAGGACTCCGCCGGTTGGATCGGCGACTCGCTCGGCATCCCGGCGCAGCGCCGGGCGGTCGTGCATCACGGCATCGACGCGGCCGCGTGGGCTCGCCCGGAAGACGAGATCCCGTCGCCCTACCGGGACTCCTACATCCTCTCGGTGAGCTCCATCTATCGCCACAAGAACTTCGTGCGGCTGATCGATGCCTACGCCGCCCTCGGCCGGCGCCGTGAGGACGTGCCCGACCTGGTCATCATCGGCGACGTTCAGCATCCGGATCATCTGGCGCAGATGGAGCGAGCGCGGGACGCCGCGGGCGAGGGGCTCACGGAGCGCATCCATCTCCTCGGCGAAGTTCCGTACGCGGACATCAAGGCCTACTACGCCGGCGCCGATCTCTTCGTCTTTCCGTCCTACCTCGAGACTTTCGGTCATCCGCTGCTGGAAGCGATGGCCAGCGGCGTTCCGACCGTGGCCGCCGACATCCCGTGCTTCCGCGAGATCGCTGGCGACGCCGCGTTCTACGCGGATCCCTACAAGACGGATGCGCTGGCCAGCGCGATGGAGGACGCCCTGTTCTCGCCGCGTGCCCGCGAGACGCTGATCAAGCGGGGGCGGGAGCGCGTGCGCGGCTTCGGCTGGGACGCGACCGCGCGGCGCCTGTCGTCGCTCTTCGACGAGGTCCTGTCCGAGCGCGCCGCGTAGATCGGGTCGAGCGACCCGGGGCGCTTCGAGCGCCGACCCGGCATGTGCCGGGAGTTCCGCTGCGTGCCCGAGAGCCTGCGTCTCGACGCGAGCGAGTCTCGCTTCGCTCTACCGCCGCCCGCGGAGCAGCGGACGCGAGGAGCGCGGCCGCTACGAACTTCGATTCAGTAACGCTTGCCACGTTCGCATCAAGGTCGAAAAGTCATCTCGACCATCCCTGTGGCATCGCGCGCGTCCAGCATCAGCAATTCGCTGGGCAGTTTCTGGATTGCGCAAGTAGAAGCTCGCCTTGTCCACCATCTCAGCAGAGCTAGAGAAAAAATCTGCTTCTTGACCCTCGCGAAAAAATTCCCTGTGCTCGTCGGTTCGTTCCGCAAGCAGCATGGCGCCAGCCGCAGGGATCTCGAAGCTGCGCGTTGTGTGTGTATCCGGAACCAGTTTAGTGAGAACTCCGAGGCCAATTTGTGCCTTGGCTAGTGCCTGTGGGTAGTCTTTCCCCCACACGCCTTCGGTGATTTCCAGAGACCCATGATTTCCAATCGACAGCCGTGACTTTGTCGCACGGTGCCATCGAATCGGCAGCTGCGCAGCGGCCAGTTCGAGCGCCGTATTCTGGTAATGGGCCTCACCACGACTGATCAACGCGATGCCGCTCCTGGCGCTCGAAGGGAGATCGTCGAAGCGCTCCCTCAGAAACGACTGGGTTGCATAAACAACGCGCTGCGCGCCTCTCCGGCGATACTCTTCGATCTCATACCCCTTTGTCGTAATCACCGCGTCGTATTGATGAAGCGACGCGTTGAAATGCCTCGATTCATAGAGCATGAACTGCGCATCTGGCGTGTAGTGAATGAAATATCGACGCGCTGCCCTCCTGAGGAGATCAACCACTTCTGACCAGACCATCCGCCCTTTGTCTACCCAGATCACATCGAAGCACCCTGCGTTCTCGACTAGCGCGCTCAACCGATGGTTCATTCTCGCGATACCCGGTCCGGCCTTCAGTCGATATTCGATCTTGCCGAGGACTCCTCTGGATTGAGCAGCTGAGATATCAAACGGTGTGACCTTGAACCCCAATCGCTCTAGCGCGAGCATGCGATACAGAGAGGTTTCTCCTTCTCTGGGCACTCCAACATAAAGTAGAGTTTGATCGTGAAAATTCATGCGCAAGGATGTTACATCCAATCAGCGCAATTCGATCAGCGCAATTCGATCGGGAGTCTCGCTTCGCTATGCTGCCGCCCCGTCGAAACGCGGACGCGAGGAGCGCGGCATTGGAGCGGTTCCGGATCCTGTTCGTCGGACAGCTGACCCCGTACCTGACCACCGCGGCCCGCCGCGACGCGCTGGTCGAGCTGGGCTTTCCGGTCGAGTCGATCGACCAGATGCAGTTCGTGCAAAGCCCGTCGGCGCTGGTTTCGGCGCTCACGTACCGGACCCTCCTGACGCCCGGCGTGTTCGCGCTCAATCGCGAGATCGTGGCGCGCGCCGCCCGATTTCGCCCGGACGTGCTGTGGCTCGAGAAGGGCACGTACGTGTTCCCGCGCACGCTCCGCCGTCTGCGTCGCGACTCCACGATGCTCTTCGTCTATCACAACACCGACGACTGGCAGCTCAAGGGTTGGCTCCACGACCTCCACTGGCGCTTCCTGCGCCGAACGCTGGATCAATACGGGCTCTACATCACGTCCAACCTGTGGAATGTCGACGAGTTCCGGCAGGCGGGCTTCGCACGTGTCGTGCACATGGAGCTCGCGGCGAACCCGGCGCTTCGCGATCCCGGAGCGATCCCGGAATCCGAGCGCCGCGTCCTCGGCGGGCCCGTCGGCTTCATCGGCCATTGGGAGCCCGTGACCGAGCGGCGACTGCTGCACCTGGTGCGTCACGACATACCGGTCAAGATCTACGGCGGGGGCTGGGACGATGCCGAGGGCGCGAGCGTCTTGTCCCGGGCGGTCCAGCACCGGCTCGTGCTCGGCGACGAGTACGCGCGCGCGATCGTCTCGTTCGACGTCAACATCGGGATCGTCTCTAAGTGGAACCGCAACCACACGGCCTCGCGGACGTTCCAGATCCCGGCACTGGGTGGGTTCCTGCTGCACGAGCGCAACGAGCTCGTCACGCGGTACTTCCAGGAAGGTGTGGAGGCGGAGTTCTTCGACTCCGACGACGAGCTGCTGGAGAAGTGCCGCCACTACCTCGCGCGCCCGGACGAGCGCAGGCGCATCGCCGACGCCGGCCGGCGGCGCTGCGTCGAATCCGGCTACTTCGAGCCGGACCGCGTGCACGAGATCCTGCCGGCGCTCGAGGAGGCCGTGCAGGCGCAGCGCGCAGGCGGAGTCAGCGCCTGAGGGCCGAGGCGAGGAAGACGCGCGTCAGGACCCCGCTGCCGGCGCTCCCCGTCTCCGCGAGGTTCCACAGCAACAGGAGCTGCCGCAACGCGCGCCATAGCACGACGCGGACCAGCGAGGTGGCGCCGCGCACCACTGGGCGGCATTCGCGGCACTCGGCGGCGCCGAAGCCGCTGAGCTCGAGCAGCTGCCCGAGCAGCGCCGGCGTGAAGCACGTCTCGTGGGTGAAGTCGCCATAGCGCACCGAGCCGCCGAACGGGCTCTCCGCGTTCGGGGTCTGTAGCACCAGGCGTCCACCGGGCCGGAGCGCGCCATGGCAGGCATCCAGGAAGTCCAGGACCTCGTCCTTCGTGAAGTGCTCGACGATGTCGAAGCCCGTCAGCAGATCGAAGCGCTCGGGGTGTGCGCGCAGGAAGGCCAGCAGGTCGCCCGCCTCCACTTTCTCCGCGTGGCGGCGCGCCAGGTCGACCTGCTCGGCGCTCGTGTCGACGCCACAGACGTTCCGATAGCCGCGGCGCACGAAGAAGCGCAACAGCCAGCCCGGACCGCACGCGACGTCGGCGATCACTGCGTCGCGCGATTCCGGGAGCCAACCGTCGAGGTAGACGTCGTAGCTGCTGCCCCAGCGGTCGATCGCCGCTCGATCGACCGCGGCACTGCTGGCTTTGAATACCGAGGCGTAACGCCGGTAGATCCGCTGCCGGTAGCCATCTGCTGCGGTCACGCTCGAGTCCCGAGCTGCGTCGTCTGGCCACTTCTCGCCTCGGCCGGCCGGGTGTGAGGCGGTGGAAGGAAGGCCCGGAGCACGACGTGCGTGGCCAGGATCGGCAGCAAAGCGAATACCGCGCCGGCGTATTGCCCGGCGACGTTCCCCTCGAACCGGAGCGTGAGGTGGTAGAGGATCACCACCGCAGTCAGCAGGCCTGGCGCGGTGGGCTGGTCGCGCAGCAGGCACTCGTGCGAGATCCGCAGCAGCAGCCCCAACAGGAACATTCCGCCGATCACGCCCGCAGTGCCGAAGTTGAGGTAGTAGTCCCCGATCGCGGTGGGCGCCGTGTTCGACTCGATCGCGGGGCCGGAGCCATAGGTGTCGGTGATCCACTGGCCGATCGTGATGCCGGGCTTCTCGGCCCACAGCGCGCGCGGCACGAAGGCCACGAAGAACAGGCCGAGCGTACGGCCGTCCTGGTAGGGAACGCGGCTGGGTGTATCCCGGACGATGACTGAGGTCACGCCCAGGCCGTCTAGCCTTGCACCCGTCGACTCGAGGCCCTGAGCGAAGTACTCGGACGGGCGGCTGCCCGTCACGAAGGCGGAGACGCGCGACAGCGTCGCCGCCGGATTGCGGAGCGCGTGTGTAGCCGTCAGCGTGTTGTCGACCAGGATCACTATGCGGAAGAAGTACGCAGTGGGGTAGAGCAGCGTGATGCCGAGGATTCCGAGCAGCAGCCAGCGGGCGCGGATCCGACGCCGGTAGACGATCAACGTGAGCACCACCATCAGCGGTGCGATCAGCACGGACGTCTTCGATCCGGTGAAGAATCCGAGCACGCTCGTGAGCGGAACCGTGACGCAGAGCGCCAGGAACCCGATCCGGGACCGGTTGCGAATGACCGAGAGCGTGAGCAGCACGTTGCCGTAGACGAGCGACGAGGTGAGGGTGGAGATGATCCCGGTGCCGACCGCCTCCGACAGCGCCACCAGATAGCCCAGCACCTGGATCGACCAGCCCATCAGGATCATCGAGAACGCAACCCCGAGCACGACCTGCGGTGGCCAGTCGCGCGTGGCTCGCGGGAGAAGCGCGGCGAACCCGCGCGCCCCGGCGGCAGTGTGGCCGACGAGCAGGCTCACGAGGCCCGCCAGCGCGATCAATTGACCCACGGCGACGTCGCGCGGCTGGAGCAGTGTGAATGCCATGGAGGGCGCGTCGACGGGCCCCTCCGCCGGGATGTAGTACGTGAAGGCGGGCGTCACATAATGGGCCATATACACGAGACAGAAGATCGAGAGCAGGATCCGACGCTCCGAGGCTGCTCGTCCCTGGTCGAGCACGAGCGGGATGCAGGCGACGAGAGCCGTCACGAGCGCGAGCGCGAGCAGCGCGATGTCCTCGTCTTCGACGCCCGTCGCGAGGCCCAGCGCGAAGAGGAACACCGCGAGGATCGGGAGCGCTCCGAACAGCGCGAGCACGCGCTGGGGGTGCGGTGCGTCGCGGACGTCGAACCGGGCGGTTGCCGCCGGGTGTACGCGTTCGCTCATAGCGCCTCCCGCAGCACTCCGACGATGCGACCGGCCGCACTGCCGTCCCAGAGCGGCGGTGTGCGACGCCGTGCGTCGCGACCGGTCATCACCTCCCGGTAGGCCGCCAGGATCCGGTCGGGCTGCTGGCCCACCAGCCGGTTGGTTCCCAGCTCCACGGTGACCGGTCGCTCGGTGTTCTCGCGCAGCGTGAGACAGGGGACCCCGAGGACCGTAGTCTCCTCCTGGATCCCGCCCGAGTCGGTCAGCACGACGCGCGCGTGGGCCATCAGCTTGAGGAAATCAAGATAGCCGACGGGATCGACGAGGTGGAGCTCCGGCTGCGCGGCGACGCGGGTCGCCAGCCCGAACTGCGCCAGCTTCTGTCGGGTGCGTGGATGGACCGGGAAGATCAGCGGTTGATCGGCCAGCACGACTTCGAGCACGTCCAGGAACTTCGCGAGGACGACCGGATCATCCACGTTGGAGGGCCGGTGCAGCGTGAGGACCGCGTAGCCGCCTGCGGTCACGCCGAGGGTCTCGAGCACGCGGGATGTCTCGGCGCGCTCGAGGTGACGCAAGAGCGTGTCGATCATCACGTTGCCGACCAGGTGGATCTTCTCGTCCGCGATCCCCTCGCGGCGCAGGTTGTCGACGCCGCTCTGCTCGGTGCAGAAGAGCAGATCGCTGATCGCGTCGGTCAGCACGCGGTTGATCTCCTCGGGCATGTCGCGGTCGAAGCTGCGCAGCCCCGCCTCGACGTGGACGAGCCGAACGCCGAGCTTCACCGCCACCAGGCCGCAGGCGATCGTGCTGTTCACGTCGCCCACCACCAGGACCGCATCGGGTCGATGCTGCTGCACGATCGGCTCGAAGGCCCTCATGATCTCCGCGGTCTGCACCGCGTGGGAGCCGCTGCCGACGCCGAGGTTGAGGTCCGGCTCAGGGATCCCGAGCTGGCGGAAGAACAGCTCGCTCATGTTGGCGTCGTAGTGCTGCCCGGTGTGCACGAGCAGAGGCTCGATCTCCGGAGCTGCCGCGTAGGCCGCCATCAACGGCGCGATCTTCATCAGGTTCGGTCGCGCGCCCACGACGTTGATGATCCTCACTGCCGGCCTTCCCCGTACAGGCGCCCGAGCAGCGCCGAATACTCACGCGCGAGCCGCTCGTAGGTATAGCGGCTGGCGATGCGCTCGTAGCCCGCCGCGCCGAGGCGGCGGGCGAGCGTCGGGTCGGCGGCGAGCTTCTCCACTGCCTCGAGCAGCTCGTCCTCGTTCTCGGGCTGGATGCAGATCCCCGCCCCGGCCTCCGAGACGAGATCCGCCGCGAAGCCCTCCACGCCGAGGACGATCGGCTTCCGCATCGCCGCGGCCTCGAAGATCTTCGAGGGCAGCACGGTCTTGAACAGCTCGGTTCGGGTCAGGTGCACCAGGCAGGCGTCCGTCGCGGCTAGAAAGGCCGGCATGTCACTTTTCGGCTGGCGGCCGGTGAATATGACCGCGGTGAGTCCATCCGCGGTCGCCCTGGCCTCGAGCTCCTCTCGTACCGCGCCGTCGCCGACGAGCAGGAAACACACGTCGTCCCGGCCTCGTTCGCGCAGCCGGTGCGCGGCTCGCAGCACCACCTCGAGTCCGCAGCCCATGCCGATCGTCCCGAGGTAGGCGACGACGAAGCGATCGCCGAGACCGTAGCGCTCGCGCACCGCCCGCCCGTCACCGCCGGCGAGGAATAGCTCGAGATCGACGCCATTGGGGATGACGTCGATGTCCGCTGGATCGACACCGCGCTCGATCAGCTTGCCCCGATATCCCTCGCCCACCGTGACGAGGTGGCTCGCGGCAGCGTACATGCGTCGCTCGAGCCACTCGAGGAAGCGCAGCAGCCGGCGATTGCGCAGCGCGCCCACCGCCTCGATCGACTCGGGCCACAGGTCGCGGATCTCGAGCACGAAGGGCAGTCTCCGCAATGCGGTCACGATCACGCCCGCCCAGCCGCAGAAGAACTGAGGCGAGGTGGCGATCACCAGTTCCGGTCGCGGCACCCGGAGTCCGGCCAACGCGCCCGCCAGCATGAACGAGACGTAGTTCAGGATCCGCCGGGCGGTGCCCTGGTTGGAAGCGAGGTAGGTCCAGACGCGGACGACTTCCACGCCGTCGTGCGTCTCGCGCTGGAGCCAGCGGTTGCGGTAGCCGGCGTAGACGACCCCGTCGGGCACGTTCGGGACGCCCGTGATGACAGTCACCTCGTGTCCCTGCGCCACCCAGCGGCGCGTCATCTCGGTGACGCGCGTAGCCGGGGCGTTGCCCTCAGGGTGGAAGTAGTGGCTCAGGAAGAGAATCCGCATCGTGCAATCGCGGCGATCATGCTAGCCGCTCGCCCGGGGGGTGCGCGGCAGATACACTCGCCCTCGGAATTTGCCTCCAAGAAGGCGCCTGTCGCGGACGTGTCAGTCACCCTCGTTACGAACATCGCTGCCGATTATCCCGCCCCGGACTGCGCGTTCTCACCCGGTGAGCCGTATCCGGAGTACGCGCTCGACCACGTTTCGCCGGCGCCGAATCCGATTTACACGGCGGTGCGGCGCCTGCTGGCTGATCGGGGTCTCGACAAGGATCGCTTCGGGTCCCCGGAATGGAATCCGCTGCGCGAGCTGGTGCCGGAGGGAAGCCGTGTTTTCGTGCTCTGCAACTTCGTGTACCACCGCAGATTCCAGGAGAGCGAGCGGGACTTCCAGGCGAAGTGCATCCACGGCTCGGTTCTGCGGGCGCTGATCGATTATGTCCTGCTCGCTGCTGGACCCGAGGGGCGCGTCACGTTCGGCAATGCATCGCTCCAGTCCTGCCGCTTCGATCGGGTGCTGGTCGATACCGGCGCCGATCGGGTCGAGTCGTTCTACCGCGAGCAGGGGCTACCGGTGCGCGCGCGCGACCTGCGCCTGTTCGTAGCGTCACGGGATCCCCTCGGCCGCGTCACGTCCATCGATCGCAGAGACGAACGGGATGGCATCGAGTTCGACCTCGGCCGCCAGAGCTTGCTTGCGCCGATGTCCGCTGCGGGTGATCCCGCCTTCCGCATCTCCGAATACGACCCCCGCCGCATCCAGGCGTTCCACGACGGTGGCCGGCATCGTTACGTGATCCACCGCGATGTGCTCGACTCGGACGTGGTGATCAGCCTCTCCAAGCTCAAGACTCATGAGAAGGTCGGGATCACCTGCGGACTCAAGGGCTTCGTCGGAAGCGTGGGCCACAAGGACTGTCTCGCGCACCACCGCTTCGGGAACCCCGGCATGGGGGGTGACGAGTACCCGGATTCCCATGCGTTCCTCGCGCCGCTGTCCCGTTGCCACGACTGGGTGAACCGGCGGAGTGCTGATGCACCTCTGCAGGGGCTCGCCCAGATCGCCGACAAGACCCTCCGCCGCGCGTGGCGCCTCACCAGATTGATCGGAGCCGGCGCGTGGCATGGCAACGACACGGCCTGGCGCATGACCCTCGACCTCGCCCGAATCGTCTACTACGGCACGGCGGCGGGCACGATGGAAAGTCGGCCGCAGCGCCGGCATTTGTCGCTGATCGACGGCATCGTGGCAGGCGAGGGCGACGGTCCGCTCGCTCCGAGCCCAATCCATGCGGGCACGCTGCTATTCGGTGACGACGTGGCTCTGACCGACCGCGTCGCGTGTCGGCTGATGGGCTTCGACCCGGAGCTGATCCCACTCGTCCGCGAAGCGTTCCGCCTGGCGACGTGGCCGATCACGGAGCGTGAGCCGGACGAGTCGGCGGAGTGCGTGATCGGTGGACGGCCTTGCCTCGAGAGCGCGCTGGCGCCGGTGCTCTCGCGATCCTTCGTGCCACCGATCGGGTGGAAGCCGCTGCTTGGGCGCAACGTCGGCAGGAGGGAAGCGGCGCTGTGAACTTCGACCTGCGAACCGCCTTCGCAAGACACGTTGCACTTCCGGTCAAGTCGCTGGTCAAGCGAGAGCCGGCTCTGCGGATCCTCCGGGAGTTCGATGCGTCGCAATGGCAGGAACCGGAGCAGCTTCGCCGGTTACGGACCGCCCGCCTCCGCGACCTTCTCGTCTCGGTCGGAACGCACGTCCCCTTCTATCGTGAGCAGCTGCGTCACCTGAAGCTGCGTCCGGAAGTCGACGATCCTTGGGTCATTCTCGGAGCCCTCCCGACGATCGGCAAAGAGGAGTATCGGACGATCGGCCGAGCGTTGGAGAGTGATTCGCCGCGTGGCAGGCCACTCGTCGGGCACACGAGCGGAACTACCGGCGAACGCCTGGAGGTGAAGCTCGACTCGCTGGCTGGGACGTACTGCTACGTCGCACACCTTCGCGGCGGGAGTTGGTGGGGCATCGCCCCGGGAGACGCGGAGTTCAAGATCTGGGGCACTGGGCGCGGAACGGCCAGGACGCGCAAGGAGTCGATCCAGGGAAGCTTGAAGGTCTTCTCGGAAGTGGCGATGGGCGTCACACTCGTCTCCCCGTTCTTTCAGTCCGACGACGACTTGGATCGCGCGGAGCAGCGCCTGTTCCGCAGGAAGCCGAAGTTCGTGTTCGGGTATGCAAACTCGATCCACCTTCTCGCGGACCATCTTTCGAGGAAGGGAAGGGTGACCGGCCCAGGCTGGCCGCGCGCCGTCGGCTACACCTCCGAGATGCTCGTCGACTCGCAGCGGGAGACGATTCGCAAGGTCTTCGGCGCCCCCGTTGTGGCGGAGTACGGAAGCTGTGAAGCCGGCGTCATCGCGTGTCAGTGCCCGCAAGGAAGCCTGCATACCACCGATGAAACCATCGTGGTGGAGACGCTCGACGGCGAAGCGCCTGCAGCAGAAGGGCGGAGCGGAGAAGTCGTCGTGACCCATTTGATGGCAAAGGACTATCCACTGATCCGATACCGCCAAGGAGACCTCGCAAGCATCGAGGGACGCAGCTGCGACTGTGGGCGGGGACTGGGGGTGATGTCTTCGCTGGTCGGCCGGAAGAACGACGTTCTTCGGGCGCCGTCGGGTGGGATCGTCGATTTCATCATTTTCGACAAGGTGATGAAGGACCAGCCCGCCTTGCGCAGGTTCAAAGTCGTGGAACGGTCCAAAGGCGACCTCGTCCTTCTGTACGAGCTCTACCCTTCGGAACAGTGGTCCACCGAGGATCGAACGCGCTTGCTGCGACAGTGCGCCGCTCTCCTCCCACCCGATGTGCGAGTCACGCCTGTCGTGGTCGACCGGTTGCCGCTGGAGCCTTCCGGAAAGTTCCGCATCATCGTTCCGGAGCGGGATGCGGCCGATTTTCTGGCGCGGGTCCCGGCGCAGGACGGGGGAAAACTGTCGGAGAATTGATCCGAGGTTCCATGGGCTACTGGCCCGGGTAGGTCATGTCTCCGAGAGGCAGGACTCGTCGAACCCTCGCTCGATCGTCACCGCCTCACCTTTGTCGAGCGCCTCCTTCGTCTTCAGCATCAGGAGCCCGGTCTCCCAGATGTAGGACACGTCGGAACCCGGATTCGGCGTGGTCTTTGCGCGCACCATCTCGTAGCTCTCCGTCATGTTGGCGTCGTGACCGTGGTCGCGGAAGAACGGCGTGACGACACGCTTCTCGGTCCCGGCCTCGATCACCAGCCGGTGGAAGTCGTCCATCGCGATCAGGCAGTCGCCGCGATGCGCCGAGAAACGCTCCTTGTCGCCCTCGAAGGGCTCGCCCTTCGTGGAGAACGTGATGGAGCCGATGCTTCCGTCTCCGAAGAGGTACGTGACCGCGATGTTCTCGTCCGGTCGGTCGTACTTCATCGGGTGGATGACGATCGGGAAGCGCTTCTCGGCCGGCGCCATCTGGTAGATGAAATCCGTGTAGTTGCAGAGGTTGCCGACGACGCGTCCGCCTTCCTCGG
>Ga0184637_10002237_pt1 | contig 12528 bp, 12 predicted proteins | sample PLM3_127_b2_FD_133143 | JGI IMG/M metagenome (GOLD analysis project Ga0184637, IMG submission 133143) | Groundwater sediment microbial communities from an aquifer in East River, Colorado, USA - PLM3_127_b2 | ecosystem: Environmental > Terrestrial > Soil > Riparian zone | place: USA: East River...
CAGGCCGCCGCGCCCCTGACCGACCCTGCCACGCCAATTGAGAAGATTCGCCAGGCCGCCATCGACGCGCACATCCCCCTGATCGAGGAAGCCGGCCGTCGCGGCGTCCAGATCCTTGGCCTTCAGGAAATCTTCAACGGCCCGTACTTTTGCCCGTCGCAGGACGCGCACTGGTACGACATCGCCGAATCGGTGCCGGGGCCGACGACCGAGCTGATGGCCCAGTACGCGAAGCGTTACGGCATGGCGATGGTCGTGCCCGTCTACGAACGCGAGCAGGCAGGCGTCTACTACAACACGGCAGCCGTCTATGACGCCGATGGCAGCTACCTCGGCAAGTACCGGAAGAACCACATCCCGCACACGTCAGGATTCTGGGAGAAGTATTTCTTCAAGCCTGGCAACCTGGGATATCCCGTCTTCAAGACGCGCTTCGCGACAATTGGCGTCTACATCTGCTACGACCGCCACTTCCCGGAGGGCGCGCGGATCCTCGGGCTCAACGGCGCCGAGATCGTGTTCAATCCTTCGGCGACGGTCGCAGGGCTGTCGCAGTACCTGTGGAAGCTCGAGCAGCCGGCGCACGCGGTCGCGAACGGCTACTTCATGGCGTGCAGCAATCGTGTCGGCGAAGAGGCGCCCTGGAAGATCGGGCGCTTCTACGGCTCATCGTATTTCGTCGATCCGCGGGGCAACTTCCTGGCGATGGGTTCGGAGGACAAGACTGAGCTCGTCGTCGCCGAGATGGATCTCGACATGATCGAGGAGGTCCGGCGCGTCTGGCAGTTCTATCGCGATCGGCGCCCCGACAGTTACCGTTCCATGGCGGAGCAGCTGCCGTGAGCCTTCTCGTCAAGGGCGGCACCATCGTCACCGCGACCGACCAGTACACAGGAGACGTGCTCGTCGAAGGCGAGAAGATCACCGCGATTGGCACCGCGCTCACGGTCCCTGCTGATCGCGTGATCGATGCCACCCGCAAGTACGTGTTTCCCGGCGGCATCGACGTCCACACGCACCTCGACATGCCGTTCGGCGGCACGACATCGGCAGACGACTTCGAGTCGGGGACGATCGCCGCCGCCCATGGCGGCACGACGACCGTCGTCGACTTCGCCATCCAGTACAAGGGGCAGACGCTGCACCACGCCCTGGAAGCGTGGGCGAAGAAGGCAGAGGGCAAGGCCGCCATCGACTATGGCTTCCACATGATCATCACCGAGCTGTCCGACCAGGTGGAGCAGGAGATGGACGCGCTCGTCCGCCAGGGCGTCACCTCATTCAAGCTGTTCATGGCGTATCCGGGCGTGTTCATGCTGGACGATGCCAGTATTTTCAGGGCGCTGCTGCGGACGGGGAAAAACGGCGGCACCATCTGCATGCACGCCGAGAATGGCGGCGTCATCGACGTGCTCGTGAAGAAGGCGCTGGCCGAGGGCAACACCGCGCCGAAGTATCACGCGCTGACGCGGCCGGCACGCGCAGAGGCCGAAGCGACGCACCGCGCCATCGCGCTGGCTGAGATCGCCGGCGTGCCGATCTACATCGTGCACCTCTCCGCCTCGGAGGCGCTCGAGATGGTGACCGAGGCACGCGACCGCGGGCTCCCGGCCTACGCGGAAACCTGTCCGCAGTACCTGTTCCTCTCCTACGAGAACTACGAGGAGCCCGGGTTCGAGGGGGCGAAGTACGTGATGAGCCCGCCGCTCCGTTCGAAGGAGACTCAGGACCGCCTGTGGCGCGGCCTTGCGTTCAACGATCTTCAGGCGATTTCCACCGACCACTGTCCTTTCTGCATGAAAGAGCAGAAGACGCTCGGCGAAGGGGATTTCTCGAAGATTCCAAACGGCGCGCCCGGCATCGAGACCCGCATGAGCCTGGTCTACGATGGGGGCGTGCGCTCGGGCCGCATTTCGCTCAACCGCTTCGTGGAGCTCACGTCCACCGCTCCGGCGAAGATCTTCGGTCTCTTCCCGCGGAAGGGGACGATCGCCCCAGGGTCGGACGCAGACATGGTGATCTTCGACTCCGAGAAGAAAGTGCGGCTGTCGGCGAAGACGCTGCACATGAAGGTGGACTACAACCCGTACGAGGGACGCGAGGTGACGGGCGCAACCGACACGGTGATCTCCCGCGGGCGCGTCATCGTCGACAGCGGCAGGTTCACGGGGCGGGCCGGCGCCGGTTCATTCCTCAAGCGGAGCGCGCGATGAAGGTATTCGGCCGTAGGGGCCGGCTTCCCTGGCGCGCCGAAGCCGCAGAGCGGCGAAGGCGGCAGCCGGCCCTGGTCCGCTTGAAGGCGGACCCTACGTCCAGGGTTTGCCTATGACCGGCGACGAGATCGTTGCGCTCTCGAAGAAGCACACGATCTTCGAGTGGTCTGCGCAGAAAGCGGTTGATCCGATTCCCGTCGCGCGCGCCAAGGGCGTGTACTTCTGGACGCCCGAGGGCAAGCGGTTCATCGACTTCAACAGCCAGTTGATGTGCGTCAACATCGGCCACGGCGACGCGCGCGTGGTGAAGGCGATCCAGGATCAGGCGGCGGTGCTGCCGTACGCCAATCCGTTCATGGCCACCGAGCCGCGCGCCCGCCTGGCGGCAAAGCTCGCCGAGATCGCGCCCGGCGACATCGACGTGTTCTTCTTCACCAACGGCGGCGCGGAGGCCAACGAGAACGCGTTCAAGATCGCGCGCGCCGTGACGGGCCGCTCGAAGATTCTGGCCCGCTACCGCTCGTACCACGGCGCCACCGCAGCCGCGATTACCGCCACCGGCGATCCGCGCCGCTGGACGCAGCCGCCCATGCCCGGCATCGTCCACGTCCTCGACCCGTACCACGGAGTCGAACGCGGGTGGGACACCGCCGCCGACGCGCTTCGCTATCTGGACGAGGTCATTCAGCTCGAGGGACCTCAGACGATCGCCGCGTTCATCCTCGAGACGGTGACCGGCACGAACGGGATCCTGATCCCGCCAGATGGTTACCTGCAGGGCGTGCGCGCGCTCTGTGACCGGCATGGCATCCTGATGATTGCCGACGAGGTGATGAGCGGGTTCGGCCGCACGGGCGCGTGGTTCGCGGTGGATCATTGGCACGTGGTGCCCGACATCATGACGATGGCCAAGGGGCTGACGAGCGCGTACGTGCAGCTTGGGGCCGTCGGCGTGCGGCGAGCGATCGCCGATCACTTCCAGTCCACGCCGTTTCCCGGCGGGCTGACCTACAACAGCCACCCGCTGGCATGCGCGGCGGCGCTCGCGACAATTGCCGTCATGGAGGAGGACAACCTTGTCGAGCGGGCTCGCAGCAGGGGCGCGCTGATGTCGGAGTTGCTGGCCGGCCTCGCCGCGCGGCACCCTTCGGTGGGCGCTGTGCGATCCATCGGCCTCTTTGGTATCGTCGAGCTCGTGCGCAACCGAGCCACGCGCGAACCGATGGCGCCGTTCAACGGCACGTCTCCGGAAATGGCGGCGCTCGGCCAGTTCTTGCGGCAGGAAGGCCTCTATACCTTCGTGCGCTGGAATTATTTCTTCACGAACCCGCCCCTGTCGATTACCGAGGCGGAGCTCCGCGAGGGGTTCGCGATCATCGATCGCGCGCTGGCGGTCACCGACAAGGCGGTTGAGTAGTGAAGCGAATCATCATCGCACTCTCACTTGATCGATCAGGGGCTCGTCCGAAGCCGGGCGCGACGCATGCTTCAAGTCCCGTACGAGTTTCAGCGTGGCGGCAATGAGATGATGCGAATTCGTGTGCTCAGTTGCTCGGTCGGGCACTTGGCGGAAGGAAGCTGAAGATCATCTTTCAGCTCAAGCCGCGCAACGTCGTTCGCATCATTCCCGGGTGGCCAGTATGAAGAAGCGCCAAAAAACGACACCGTCACAACCGACACTGACTCAGGATCAAGTCGATCGATTTGTCATCGCCCAAGCCGATGAGGACTCAGCTTGGCAGAAGGCCATAGTGGTCAGGCGACCGAAATTCACCTCCTTGTCGATTCCCGCGGAGTTGGCCGCTCGGGGCACGTTTCTGGCCAGACTCCATCGTGAGAGTCGGGTCGACAAATGGGTCGAACGAATCGTGAGAGAACGGGTTGAGATCGAAGAGTCGGCATTCACTGCCGCCAAGAAGACTCTCGCATCGTGAAGGCGGCCCAACAAGTAAATGAAGCGAATCATCATCGCGCTTGCGGCCTTCTGCATCTTTCGGCCAGATGTCGCCCGGGGGCAGTCGGGGCCCGCCCGATTCGACGTTGGCGTCCAGATCGCGGCGCTCTCGTCCAGCCAGTTCGACGCCGCCGACGTCGGATTCGGCGGACGGCTCGCGTGGCATCCAGTCGGGCTCGTAGGGGTTGAGGCGGAAATCAACCTCTATCCAGGCGACTTTCCTGGGCCGCGCCCGTTCAGCCGCGCCCGCACGGAGGGGCTGTTCGGCGCGACCGTCGGGCCGCGGTTCGACCGCGTCAGGCCCTTCGCGCGGCTGCGTTCCGGCTTCGTGAGCGTCCGCGAAGCGCCTGAACCCTTTCCCTGCATCCTGATTTTTCCACCGCCGCTGGCGTGCCGGCTCGCGTCCGGCGATACACTGCTGGCAGTCGACGCTGGCGGCGGCATTGAAGTCGCCGCGACGTCACGAACATTTGTCAGAGTGGATGCCGGCGACCGGATCCTGCGTTACCCGGGACCGGTGTTCGACGGGAATCGCAACGTGCGGGAGCGCGCGTTCCTCAGCCACGATTTCCGGGTGGCGGCGAGCGCGGGCCTGAGGTTCTAACCAGAAACGCGTAGGTCAAAAGTCAAAGGTCAAAAGTCAAATGATGTCCTACTCACAATTGGCATATCGGGTCGCGGCCATGGCGGTCGTCACCGTCGCCGGGCTGATCGGCGCGGCGCCTGCCTGGAGCCAGGAGCCCGACACGATCCTCGTCAACGGAAAGATCCTTGCGGTTGACGCTGCGTTTTCCACGCACGAGGCGCTTGCGGTGCGGGACGGCAGGATCGTCGCCGTCGGCCGCTCCGCGGACATCCGCAAGCTCGCGGGACGGGGGACTCGCACGATCGATCTGGCGGGCCGTACCGTGATCCCCGGTCTCATCGACTCGCACATGCACGCGACGCGGGCGGCCCTGAGCTTCAGCACCGAGGTGAACTGGATTGGCGCCACGTCTCTTGCCGACGCGCTGTCCCGGCTGCGGCAAGCCGCGCGTGCCGCGAAGCCGGGCGCCTGGCTCATCGTCGCAACGCCGCCGGCGACGCTGGACGCATTCCCGGAGCGCCGCCGCCCGACGCAGGCCGAGCTGGTCGCCGCGGCGCCGAACAATCCCGTGTACGTGCAGCTCGCGTACGGGTGGGCCATGATGACGCCCCTCGCGTTCAAGGCGCTCAACATCAGCGGTGACGCGGATCTTCCACGTCAGAACCGGATGGAACGGGGAGCCGACGGCAATCCGACCGGCGCCATCACCGGCAACATGGTCGAGCTGTTCGAGCGGCTCCCCAAGCCCACCTTCGACGAGCAGGTCGAGGGCACCCGGATGTTTTTTCGGGAGCTCAATCGTCTCGGCCTGACCGGTGTGGTGGATCCCGGCGGGAACAACGTGACGCCGCGCGAGTACCAGGCCCTGTTCAAGGTGTGGCGCGACGGCCAGTTGACGGTTCGCGTGGCCTACAGCCTGTGCGGTATGACGGATGGGTCGGAGTTCGAGGAATATCGAAACTATCTGGCGCTCATGCCGCAGGGGTTTGGTGACGACATGCTCCGCTTCAACGGGCTTGGCGAGCGGATCACCTGGGCGATGAATGGGATCACGGGCAAGCCCTCCGACGAGGACAAGGCAAAGTATTACGAGATCGTCCGCTGGGCCGCGGAGCGCGGCATGACGATCACGATGCACTGGGGCAGCGAGGACAACGTGAACGAGCTGCTCGGCGTCTTCGAGCGCGTGAACGCTGAATTTCCCATCGCACGCCTTCGATGGACGATCGCGCATCTCAACGACGCGTCACCGGGGACGCTCCAGCGCATGAAGACGCTCGGGGTTGGCTGGACGGTGCAGGACGCGATGTACAACTCGACCGCCGATGTTGTCGCCAGGGAGGGCGCGGAGGCGGTCCGCCGGATGCCCCCAGTGGTGACCGGGAAGAAGATCGGCGTCGCTATCGGCGCGGGCACAGATGCCCACCGCGTCTCCACCTACAATCCCTTCACCGTGCTGCAATGGTTCCTCGACGGCAGGAATGCGGGCGGCACGGCGCTGCGCGGGGTCGAGGAAACGCCCAGCCGGGCCGACGCCCTGCGCTTCTACACGCTGGGGAGCGCGTGGGTCTCCCATGATGACGAGGCCCGAGGCTCGCTCGAAGTGGGGAAGTGGGCCGACCTGGCGGTGTTGTCCCGGGACTATATGACCGTGCCGGCAGCCGAGATAGGCGGCATCGAGTCCGTCCTGACGCTGGTTGGCGGCCGGATCGTGTACGCGGCCGGCTCCTACACTCAGTTGGAGACCTCACCCTGATTCAGCGTTACTATGTGGACCGACAAATTTCTTTCTCACGTCTCGAAAGGACACCGATGGCCAAAGCCGCAAAGAAAGCTCCCGCCCGCAAGCCCAATGCTGCCTTCATGAAACCGGTGACGCCCAGCGCCGACCTGTCGGAGATTGTCGGCTCGAAGCCGATCCCGCGGACGGAAGTCACCAAGAAGCTGTGGGTCTACATCAAGAAGAACGACCTGCAGGACCCCAAGAACAAGCGGATGATCAAGGCCGACGCGGCGCTGAAGAAAGTCTTCGGCGGCAAGGCAACCGTGAACATGTTCGAAATGACCAAGCTCGTCGGCAAGCACCTGAAGTAAAACCCCGGGGTTTTCTCTCGTCGACGCGGGCTGGACGAAGTACGTCGATTTCGTGATGGGTGGTGTGTCGGCGCCAGGATGGGGACACGCCGCCATCACGAGAGGCGTGCGCGCCTTCGTCAAAACACGGAAATTGCAAGTTCTCACCTCAGAGCGTGCGTGTTTCGCGCAAACGCCATGCACCCCGTTCTTTTGTATTGAGGCATCGCGGGCGATCGGCGTGCGGATGACGTTTGCGCCCGATGACGTCCGCAAGACTGTTGGGTCCAGACCGTGTCGCGTTCCTCGCGCTGGGAAGCGGTTCCTCAATGGGACGTCCTCGTGACCGTGCGCGACCGCGTGCAGAAGCTGAAGACCGCCGGAAGGACGCTGGCAGAAGTGCAGGGCGCCAAGCCGACCGCGGATCTCGACGCCACGTGGGGCAAGGGGTTCATGATGCCCAACGACTTCCTGGGGATCGTCTACAACACGCTCTGACAATCAACCACGAAGGACACGAAGAGCTCGAAGGGCACGAGGACCTTTTTAGACAATTTCGTGACCTTCGTGACTTTCGTGATCTTCGTGGTTCAAAGGTAACATCCCGCTGTCCTGATGGTGCGCCGCCGGTTTGCCGTCGCCCTGGCCGCCGCGGCGGCCGTCATCCTGTCAGCGCCGTTCATTCAGCAGGCATTGACCGCCGTCAGCATCGCCTGGGCGCCGCAGTTCCGGGCATTGGCGATCGCCGCGACGGCGGTTCCGGCCGGCATCGCTGTGGTTGTCGCCCTCGTGCGGATTCGCGGCCGCCGGCCCGCACCCTTCGGCTTCGCGCAGGGTGCCCCGAGCGTGAGTCGAGGGCCACGGTACCTCGCGCTGGCATCGAGCCTTGCCATCGGGGCGGGTTATATCCTGATCACCGGGCTCAGCTTTGGCGAGTGCTTCCACTTCGTCGAATACGGACTGCTGGCGTTTCTCTTCTATCGGGCGTTGCGCCCGGGCGATGACGGTTCGATCGTTCTGCTGCCGCTCCTGGCCGGCATGGTCGTGGGCATCCTGGACGAGTGGTTCCAGTGGTTCATTCCCATCCGCGCCGGTGAAGCGAGAGACGTCATCCTGAACACCGTTGCGAGTGGTTGTGGCCTTCTCTTCGCTCTCAGTGTCGAGCCTCCGGACCGTCTGACCCTCGAACTTCGACGCGAGTCGCTTGGGCGTGTGCGCCGCTCTGCAGGGGCGGCCGTGGTGCTGTTCGCGCTGTTCGTCCTGACCGTCCATATGGGTCACGACGTGCGCGACCCCGAGATCGGTTCGTTCCGGTCGCGCTACACGGCCGGGCAGCTGGCGGCGTTGGCGCGAGACCGCGCCGAGCGCTGGCGGGTCCGGCCTCCCCTCGCGCAGCGACGACTGTCACGCGAGGATCAATACCTCACCGAAGGCCTCTGGCACGTGCAACAGCGCAACCAGGCGTGGAACGCCGGCGATGTGCCGGCGGCTTGGCGCGAGAACCGGATTCTGGAGACGTTTTATGCGCCGATCCTCGGCGTGCCGACCTACGCGGATCCATCGGGACATCGATGGCCCGCCGATCAGCGCGCTGATGCCGAGCGGCGGCCCGGCGTCCACCGCGGGCCCTTCGTGAGCGACGCCTATCGCTATCCGATGTTCGTCTGGCCGAATCTGTTCTAAACAGAAACGCGTAGGGCAAAAGTCAAGAGTCAAAGGTCAAATCATGTTTCCTTTTGCTTCTTGCCTTTGCCTTTTGCCTTTTTGACCTTTGACCTTTGACCTACGAAAGACGCTGTATCCGTGCTGCTGCTGAAACTCCTGCTGGTACCTGGCCTGGTGGCGGCCGTCACGCTGGCCGTCCGGCGTTGGGGGCCGGCTGTCGGCGGATGGCTGGCCGGATTGCCGGTCGTGGCGGGTCCGGTGCTCGTTTTTTATTCGATTGAGCAGGGGGACGCGTTTGCGGCGCAGGCCGCACACTCCACCCTGGCTGGCCTCGTCGCCACCGTGGTCTTCGCGGTCGTATACGCACGCTGCTCAGTCCGTTTGCCCTGGTACGGATGCGTCGTCCTTGGCTGGACCGCCTTCGCGGCAACCATTTTTGTCTTATACGCGCTGCAGCCGGCCCTCGTGCCGAGTCTGGTGTCGCTCGTCGCCGCGACGGTGGTCGGACGTCGCGTCCTTCCTCGCTTTGGGGGCGTCACGGAGTCCGCGGCGCGGCCGCGGGGCAATCTTCCCATCCGTCTCGTCGCCACCGCCACCCTGGTCCTCGTGCTGACTGGCCTTGCCGAACGGCTCGGTGCGACGCTGAGCGGCTTGCTCAACGCCTTTCCGGTGCTGACAACGATCATCGCTGCGTTTACGCACGCGCAGCGCGGGCGCGCGGCGGTCGTGTCATTCCTGAATGGGTATCTTCAGTCGGTCGTTGGATTCGGGCTGTTCTGCGTCGTGATGGCCCAGACGCTGGCGCCGTTCGGCCTGGCGCTTGCGGTGCTGGCCGCTCTGCTCGGACAGTCAGTGGTCCCTGCGTGGATGCTCTGGCGTCTGACCCGGAACCCGGAACGGAGACACTAGTAGTGGCGCAACTAATTCACTACTACCGTCATGAATCGGTTGGCGCCACCCACGCCGACGCGGCTGACCGTGGCGGCGGGTGTCTCGCGCAGCACGCCGGTGAGGTCGCCAGAGAACGGCTGTCGCGGATGCCGCACGGACGCCACGCCTCTCAGTGGGCGTGCCTCACAGGCGTGCGGAGTCGAGATACCCGCTGTCACGGTCGGCACCAACCGATTCCTGACGGTGCGATGAGCCTGCGGTCCTGCTTCAGAGAAGACAGCCCTAAGGCGGGCCGAGCCGATCGAGGTTCGGGCCGCGCAACCCCGTGAGGAGCAGGGCGCCTTCGTCATCGACCCTGAATTCACCGTATCTCGCGCCCTCGTAGAGATTGGCGCGGCCCTCCTCGAAGAAGAAGGCGTTTGTCGCGAACTTGAGCTGCCCTTCACGCACCCGGTACTGCAGTCGGGCCTCGTTCGCCTGTAGCGGCTGCCCATCGTCGAGCCGCTCGAACGTGGCGACGGAGCGCGCATCGAGCAGGGCGACCATCGTTCCATTCATGCGCGCGGGATCGGCCGCGTCCTGCAGAGACCGGGCGCCATCCGCGATTCGAAAGCGCAGCGCCATGTAGTCGCCCTGCATCAGCGATCGCGGATCGACCGGCGCAAGTTCCAGAAAGACGACTCGGCCTTCGGCGAGAAGCTGCTCCTTGTCGAGGATGGCGCGGTTGACGAGCACCAGCACCACGACGCACCACAGCAGGGCGACCGCGTTACGCACCACTGACCTCGACCTCCGGATCCGTGAGGAACCAGCGCGCGAGCGTCCATCTCGCGAGGAGCAACGTGGCGCCGGTCACACTGAGGGCCACCGACTTCGCGAGCAGCGTCGTCTCGAGCTGGTAGTAATAGGCCGACACATAGCTCAACAGGGCGGTGACGCCGATCGCCATGAGGATCCTGTTGCCGTTGGCAAAGCCGAGGAGCACGACCATCATGGCGACGGCCACGCCGGGGGCGGCGAACGAGGCCGCACCGATCGCCGCCGTCACTCCGATCGTCACCATGGCGTCCCGATCGCCAAGCGGCCGCTGCCAGCGCTGAAGCAGTCGCACGGCCACCGCGACCAATACGATCGCGGGAAGCGCCGATCCGAGCCATCTCGGGAACCACTCAGGCGTGCCGGACCGGACCAGCAGGCGCAGCCCCTCTTGCGCGAACCATGTCCCCTGCACCAGCACGAGGGCGAGCGTGACGCCATACGCGATCGGGCGCACGGTCGACGCCGAGGTGGCCCACCCGAATTCGTTCAGCCAGGCTGTCGCCACGATCGCGGCGAGCAGGCCCACTGACAAAAAGTGCGCACCGGACAGCGTCAGGGCGATCGCCAGCGCGATTCCGGCCGCGGTGGCGCAGCAGAGACGATGCACCGTATGACGCACAAACACCGCCAGGGTCGCTTCGAACATCGCGACCACGAACGCCGCCGCCTGAAGGCCATCGATGATCTCTGCGATGCCATAGATAAAGAGCGCCTGTCCTGCAAAACTCGAGGCCAGAGCCATCTGCACGATGAAGGGGCTTCCCGGGTGCGCGGACAAGGCCTTGGCCGCGCCGGCGATCATCCCGAGCCCGAGCACGACGGCGGCGGCCGGGCTGGCCACCACGAAGGCGAATGCGGCAAAGGTGAACGCGACGAGGAAGCCGGCCGCCAGCCAGCCACCGAAGCCGAGCAGGGCGCGCACGTACCAGGCCGTCCGGGCGTCGGAGCGCGGCATCTCGCCGCTCACTATCCCGGCCTCCGCGAGCGTTTGCCAGACCGCGGCCTCACGCGTCATGCTGCTGCTCCGAGGCGATCGTTCGAAGCCATGCCGCGGCGCCCGCCGTCATGCCGATCACCGCGAGCGCGGTCAACAGCAAGCCGGCTTCAGCGCCTTCTGATGAGTCAAAGAGGTGGGTCGCGAGGAACGCCGTCACGGTGACGATGACGGACAGACACGTGCCGGCAATCATGAAGAGATCGAAAATGATGCGGCGGTACACGACGTGGATGACCACCAGCCAGGCCAGGTAGGCGATCATGGCGACGATCTGCCCGTCCCAGTCGGCGACCGCGACAACCGCCAGAGCCGTGATCGCGGCGCCGCCCGCCGTGGCGAGGAGCCGGACCGCCCATCTCTCGTCGAGCCACCCGCGGCGTTGCGCGAGGAGCTCCCACACGCCGAGCGCAAGCGTGTTGACGATGAACAGCGCCCACCCCTGGCGTTCCGGGTCCATGACGATGCCGAGGACGAAGGGAAACGTGCGGAAATACAGCGCGATGGCCAGGTTGACGATCGCCATCCACAACACCCAGAGTGGAGCGAATCGTGCGACGAGAATCCAGGGGAGCACCAGCGCGCCCCAGCTCGCGAACAGTTCCCATGTGTCAGCACCTGTCTGGTACGTCTGGCCGAAGAAGGCGAGTAGTCCGCCTGTGGCGAGTGACGCGACGAGCAGCGCGGCTTTCCCGGCCACCTGATCGATGCCCAGTTTCCACGCCGCCAGGACGGAGATTGTGATCGCGGCCTCCACCAGCCCGAACTTCTGATAGCGTCCGAAGCCCGTCCAATTGGAGGCGATGAAGAATATCGCGCCTGCGCCCAGGAAGGCGGCCCCACACCAGAGCAGGAACTGGTCCAGAAAGAAGCGCCACTGGGGCGCGCCCGGCGTGATGCCCGCCACGGCAAGCGCCTCCAGCAGGCGCTCGTTCGGGATGGCGCCGCGCTCCGCCCAGGCGAGTACGGCTGCCCGATCCGTACGAAACGCGGGAGGCGTCACGTGCACCTGGATACTTTACGCCCCAGCCGTCTCGCGTGCGGCTTCAGCCGCGGCGGCTCATGATTGCGTCGGCCGCCGCCGGCTGCAAGCCGATGCAGGCCGCCTCGCTCGATGTCATTGGTCGGGCAACTTGCAATCGTCTCGCTTCGTGGTTCGCGTTCTAGTACCACAGCTCCAGCTCAGCATCGTCCCCGAGCCAGCATTGACACTTAGTACTGCGTTTCATAATTACGGTGGCATTCGGCCGGCGATGCATCCCGTCTGGCTGCGTTGCTCCTCCTTCAAATACTCCCGGTATTTTCAGTCGTCGCGCCTTGCCATACGGGCGCC
>Ga0184637_10002238_pt1 | contig 12526 bp, 10 predicted proteins | sample PLM3_127_b2_FD_133143 | JGI IMG/M metagenome (GOLD analysis project Ga0184637, IMG submission 133143) | Groundwater sediment microbial communities from an aquifer in East River, Colorado, USA - PLM3_127_b2 | ecosystem: Environmental > Terrestrial > Soil > Riparian zone | place: USA: East River...
GGTTTCCCAGTGACATCGTGTTCGCAGCCTCGCCGCTCACAGTTGCGGGGGCAGCCACGGTTTCGGCCCCGATTGGGTCATCCTTACCGTGTTCCCTTTTCATCCCCTGGAATTCATCCGTCGGGGAACCATCGTGTCGTGTGCTTAGCAAATCCCGCGCGGGTCGGCAAGGCGAGCGCCGCGCGCGGAATGCTCAGTAGAGCTCCTTCTTGTAGCTCTCCTCGATCGCGACGTCGCAGGCGACCACCTCTTCCTCTTTCGGCGGTGCCGCTTCGGCGGTCTGCTCCAGGATGATGCGGGCCAGCGTCGGCATCGCCTTGCGATCGACGATCGCGTCGGGCTGCCACAGGCGCGAGCGCCTGAAGGCCTTGGCGCAATGGAAGAACGCCTCTTCGACTCGGATGCGGATGGCGGCCTTCGGCACCTTGCGGTCGACCAAAGCGCGCTCCAGAATCGCCGGATCGGCGGTGATCTCCGCCTTGCCGTTGATGCGCAAGGTGTCCTCAAATCCCGGGATCATGAAAATCAACCCGATATTCGGGTTCTCCAGGATGTTGACCATCGTATCCAGGCGGTTGTTGCCCGGCCGGTCGGGGATGGCGAGGTGATGATCGTCCAGCACCTGCACGAAACCAGCCGGGTCGCCGCGCGGCGAGACGTCGGCGCGGCCCTGCTTGTTGGAGGTGGCGATGCACAGGAACGGCGAACGGGCGATGAAGTCGCGTGCATGGCGGTCGATCTTGGGGATCGACTTGCGCACGGCCAAACCCTCGGCCTGGCCGAACAGCATACGCAAGGCCGCCTCATCGGCGATGCGATGCGGGTCGGCGATCGAATGCTGGTTGTCCATGATGCAACCTCTTTTTGCGAACCATTCGCAACCATTTAACCACAGGCCGTGCGGCTCCCGCAAGCCACGGCCGGAAGTCTGGAAGCGTCCCGATTCTGCGGGCAAGCCATGCGCTTAAGCGGTTTGACAGGCCATCCGGCGCATGCGAATTCACGCCCCGCCGCACCAAGGATAGGAACCGTGACACAGCCCGCTCACCGGCCGGACAAGCACCACGCCAGCATGGAATTCGTCGTGCTGATGGCGGTGATGTCGTCGTTGATCGCGTTTTCCATCGACGCGATGCTCCCCGCGCTGCCGCAGATCGCCGCCGATCTGGCGATCCAGCGCGAGAACGACCGGCAGATGATCGTCACCGCCTTGTTCCTGGGCCTGGCGCTGTCGCAGCTCGTCTACGGCCCGGTGTCGGACACGATCGGGCGCAAGCCGACGATCTATTGGGGTTTCGCCATTTTCCTGGTTGGCACCCTGATGTGCACCTTCTCCGCCAATTTCGAGATCATGCTGCTGGGCCGCTTCCTGCAGGGCATCGGCGCCGCCGGCCCGCGCATCGTCTCGATCGCCCTCATCCGCGATCTCTATGAAGGCCGCGCGATGGCGAAGATCCTGTCCCTGGTCACCACCGTCTTCATCGTCGTGCCGGTGATCGCGCCCTCCATCGGCCAGGGCATCCTGTTCTTCGCCGAGTGGCGCGCCATCTTCGTCGTGCTGCTGATCCAGGGCATCATCGGCCTGGTCTGGTTCGCCTGGCGCCAACCGGAGACCCTGCCGGAGGAGCGCCGCGCCAGCTTCTCGCTGCGGCGGATCCTGATGGCGTTCCGCGAGGCCTGCGGCAACCGCTTCACGCTGGGTTACACCATCACCGCCGGCCTGATCTTCGGCGCCTTCATCGGCTATCTCACCTCGACCCAGCAGATCCTGCAGGAGCAATACGGGCTGGGCGAGATGTTCCCGGTGTATTTCGGCGCCAATGCGCTGGCTTTCGGCGCCGCGTCGCTGGTCAATGCCAAGCTGGTGATGCGCTTCGGCATGCGGCGGCTGGCGGCGACCGGTCTGGCGGCGAGCAGTCTGCTGTCGATCGCATTCTTCGTCGTCGCCATGCTGACTGCCGGCCATCCGCCGCTCTGGTCGCTGATGACTTATCTGCTGGCGATCTTTTTCAGCGTCGGCATCCTGTTCGGCAATTTCAACGCGCTGTCGATGGAGCCGATGGGCCACATCGCCGGCGTTGCGGCGGCGGTGGTCGGCTCCTTGACCACGCTCATCTCGACGGTGCTCGGCAACATCCTGGGCCAGGCCTATGACGGCACGGTGCGGCCGATGATTTTCGGCTTTGCCGTGCTGACGATTCTCTCGACCGCCGTGATGGCCTATGTTGAGCGCGGGCGGCGCACTTCCACGGTCAAGTGAGCCAGCGGGAATCGTTCCGCCAGCATGGCGCGGATCTCGTCCGCGTGGGCGGCGCGCTCGGTGACAATGGCGACGATGGCGGCGTAGTGGCCGGGGCCGACACGCCAGACATGCAGATCGGCCACCTGGTCGCCGTTGCCGGTTTCGACCTCCGCTTTGATGCGGCGCGCCAGATCGCCGCCGGCCTCCATATCCAGCAGGATGCCGCCGGTGTCGCGCGCCAGCCGCGTCGACCAGTGCAGGATGACCAGTGCGCCAACGACGCCCATCAGCGGATCGAGCCAGATGAGGCCGAGCCAGAGCCCGGCCGCCAGCGCCGCGATCGCCAGCACCGAGGTCAGTGCGTCGGCGACGACGTGAAGAAAGGCGGAGCGGATATTGTGATCGGTGCCATGATCATGCGCGTGATCGTGCTGATGATCATGATCGTGCCTATGATCGTGCTGCGACCACAGCATGGCCGCGCTGACCAGATTGACCAGCAATCCCAAGATCGCCACCAGCATCGCCTCGTCGAAGGCGATGGGTAACGGTTCGGCCAAACGCACCAGCGATTCCCAGGCGATCATCAGCGCTGCGATCCCCAGGATGATTGCGCTGGTATAGCCGGCCAGGTCGCCGACCTTGCCGGTGCCGAAGGAGAAGCGCGGATTGCGCGCATGGCGCCGGGCGAATCCGTACGCCAATGCCGACAACCCCAGCGCGCCGGCATGGGTCGCCATGTGCCAACCGTCGGCCAGCAGCGCCATCGAGTTGAACCAGGCGCCGGCGGTGATCTCCACCACCATGGTGATGGCGGTCAATCCGACCACCATCCAGGTGCGGCGCTCGTGCCGGTCGTGGCCGTGACCTAAGAAGTTGTGGTTCTCGAACCAGGATTCGTCGCGATCGCTTTGCATGGCGGCTCATGATGAAGCGCGGCGCAGGTTGAAGCTCAGCGTGGGCCGCCCTTAGCATTTAGTGAAGCGCACGCGCCGCGTCGAGCGATTCCGTCGTCCGCTGACGTCTCGACGCATGTGATGAAATAACGTAGCGTTTCGCCGTCACGCGGGGGGGAACGCCGCGAATCGAGCAGCGATGCAGCGGCGTCGCAACCAGGAGCCGTATGAGCGCCACGGAATACCGGAAACTGATCGTCATCGTCTGGCTGGTCGTGGTCGCCAGCATGGCGGCGATCTGGGGCGGCAACGCCTGGCGCGGGGCAAGCTGGGATACCGACGATTTCATGCGCCTGGTCCAGGTACGCGATCTGCTCTCCGGCCAGGGTTGGAGCGACCTGACGCAATACCGGCTGAATCCGCCCGACGGGACGCCCATGCATTGGTCGCGCCTGCCGGATCTGCTGCTGGCGGCGGCGACGCTGGCGGCCCTGCCTTTCGCGTCGATGAATGACGCGCTGACGATCGCCGCCATGGCAGTGCCGCCACTGTACTTCATGGCCTTCCTGGTCGCCTATGCGCTGCCCGCGCGCCTGATGCTGGGTGCTGGCCGCTCGCCGGTCGGATTGCTGGTGGCGATCTCCGGCTCCGCCATGGTCACGCAATTCGCGCCCGGCCGCGTCGACCATCATGGGCTGCAGCTGGTCATGATCATGGCGGCCTTGGCGCTGCTGCTGTTCGGCCTAGCGCGCATGCGCTGGCGCCGGATGATCGCGCTGGCCGGCATCCCCATCGGACTGTCGATCTGGATCGGCCTCGAGATGCTGCCGCTGATCGCGGCATGGTTCGCGGCTCTTGGCCTGGTGTGGTGCCGCACCGGCGGGTCTCTGGCGCGGCAGGGCGCCTTCGCCGCCGGAATCAGCGCGCTCATCGGCCTGCTCCTGCTGCTGACATCGGTGGCACCGGAGTATCGGTGGGTGCCGGCCTGCGATGCCCTCTCGATCATGCCGGTCGGCGCCTTGGCCTTGGTCGCCGGCGGATTCGCCATCATGCACCTGGCACAGTCGTGGACCCGTCGTCCGTTGACGCGACTGCTCGTCGCCGTGCTATGCGGCGGTGCGGTGGCGGCGACACTCGTCCTGAGTTTTCCGCAATGCCTTGACGGTCCCTATGGCGCCATGGATCCCGAGGTCGTGCAATGGTGGCTCGCGAACGTTCCAGAAGCGATCCCGCTCAGCCAGCAGATGCGCAACGAGCCATTCCGCGCCATCGACAAGCTGTGGACGCCGGCGCTTGGGCTTGCCTATTGCCTGTGGCGTTGCGCCCGCGCGCGGGATCGCGGCCGGAACCTGTGGGGCGCGCTGGCGCTGCTGCTGGCCGCTTCCAGCGCGCTCATCTTCTGGCAGATTCGCACAGCCACGGCAGCGCATATGATTGCCCTATTACCCCTGGCCGGGCTCATTGCCGAGCTGTGGCAGCGCGTCAGGGGCCGCGGCTCACGCTGGCGTCGATTGGCGATGCTGCTGCCGATCATCTTCTTCGGCTCGGCCGTGTTCTGGCCGGCGCTGGAAAAGGGCTACCGCCTCGCGGCGGCCTGGGTCCCGGCGGCGCCCAAGGGGCTGACGCTGCTGCTGCAGGAATGCACCGATCGCAGTGACTTGCCGATCCTTGCCGACGAGCAACCGACCGTCATCCTGAGCTATATCGATATCGGGCCGATGCTGCTGTTCTCTACCCCCCATGCGGTGCTGGGGGGCCCCTATCATCGCAACGTTAGCGGGTTGAAAGCGACCGTCGCCCTGTTCCGCTCCGCCGACGATGCCTGGATTCGCGACCACCTGCGCGAGCTCGGAATCGGCTTGATCGCGGCCTGTCCGGGGCCGGAGGATCACGTCGTCTATCGTACGGAAAGCGGCAACGGCCTGGCCGAAAGACTGGCCGCCGGACGGGTTCCGGATTACCTCCGGGAAATACCCGATCCGACGCATCCCGGTTTCAGGTTCTATCGGGTTTCCCCGTGATCCCGATCGGATCGCGCCCCCGATCGGATCGCGCCCCGATCGGATCGCGCGAGGGGGATTTGCAGATAGGCTAGACGCTTCATCTCGCGCCGCGCCGTGGTCACGGTCTCCAGGATGATGCCGCAGGTCAGCATCAGGAAAGCCAGCAGCATGATGCCGGTCGCCAGCACCGAGGTCGGCAGGCGCTCCACCAGGCCGGTTTGGGCGAATTCGACGACCACCGGCAGGCCGAGGCCGAGCGACAGGACCAGCAGCGCCAGGAACGCCGTGCCGAAGAAATCCGCCGGCCGCTCTTCCTTCACCAGATGCGACACCAGCTTCAGGATGCGCCAGCCGTCGCGAAAGGTGGAGAGCTTGCTGAAGGAGCCGACGGGACGTTCGCCATAGGGCGTGTCGATCTCCGCCATTTTCATGCGCAGCTCCAGCGCGTGCACCGACAGCTCGGTTTCGATCTCGAAGCCGGCCGACATGGCCGGGAAGGATTTGACGAAGCGCCGGGTGAAGATTCGATAGCCCGAGAGCATATCGCGGATGGTGCGGCCGAACACCTTGCTCACCAGGCCGGTCAGCAGCGCATTGCCGAAGCGGTGGCCGGGGCGATAGGCGCCCGACGCCTGTTCCACCCGCGCGCCCACCACCATGTCGAGTTGCTGGTCCAGCAGGGCTGCGATCAGCTTGGGCGCGCTCGGCGCGTCATAGGTACCGTCGCCATCCACCAGGACATAAAGGTCGGCTTCGATGTCGGAGAACATGCGGCGCACGACGTTGCCCTTGCCCTGCCAGGGCTCGCGGCGGACGATCGCGCCGGCCGCTTCCGCCGCCTGCGCCGTATCGTCCTTGGAATTGTTGTCATAGACGAAGATGCTGGCACCCGGCAAAGCGGCGCGGAAGTCGCGCACGACGCCGCTGATCGCCACCGCTTCATTGTAGCAGGGGATCAGCACGGCAACGTCCAGTTCGGCGAGCTTTGCGTCGATCATCATTCGTGAGTCGCAGTTCGATTCGGAGGTCGATCCAGATCATCGTCGCCTTCGAATTCGGATCGGATCGACTCTCAGGCAAGGTTGTATCTGAATCCTTTATTTTTCCTGAAGTTGCTCCGATCGGCGCCCCGGTCATTGCCGTGACCGCGATATGGCAATTCGTGGCCGCCTGGACGCCTACCGGCAGGGGCGCGACTCCATTCCAACCGGGACGGGTTTAGGGCTATTGTTGCCTCCGGTTGCGCGCCGGCGCCATCGCCAGGACGGTCCGGCCTTAGGGGGAGTTGAGCCATGATCATCATGGCGGTTCGCGCGGCAGTTCTTCATGCCGTCATCGCCCTGTCGCTGGGGCTGGCCATCCTGCCGACCTGGCCGGCCCAGGCGCAGCAATCAGCCGACGCGACGGAGGCGGCCCAGCCGCCGCACCAGGTCCAATTGCTGTTGGATCTGTTGCGCGATCCCGCGGTCCAGCAATGGCTGGCGGCGCAGCCGGCGGCAGCCGCCGCGGCCGAGCAGCAGGCACAGCCGGAACCGGCTCAGCAAACGGCCGCGGGCTATTTCGCCCACCGGCTGCAGGTGCTGCGCGACAATCTGGCGCTGTTGGGCACCGCCTTCCCGCTGCTGCCCGGCCAGTTGGAAAAGGCCTGGATCATCCTGTCGCTGGAATTCGAGGAGCACGGCCTGTTTGCAATCCTGCTGCTGATCGCGATCTTCATCGGCGTCGGATTCGCCTGTGTCTGGGCTTATTGGCGGCTCACCACCGGTTTCCGCAACTGGCTGATCGGCAGCGAAATCCGCACCGTCGGCGACCGGCTGCGGGCGATGATGGCGCGACTGGCTTTCGGCAGCGGATGGGCCTTGTCCTTCGCTATCGGCAGTATCGGCGCGTTCCTGTGCTTCACCTGGCCGCTGCTGCTGCGCGAGATCGTGCTCGGCTATCTGGTGGCCTTCCTATGCGGCTGGCTGGCCAAGATTGTCGGCGGCTTCCTGCTGGCGCCGGGCGGCGGCCGCGCAGCGCGCTTCCGCATCGTGCCCATGTCCGATCCGGCGGCCAGATTCTGGCACCGGCGGCTGATCGTCGCCGTCGGCGTGGTGGCCTTCGCCTGGGTGACCCTCGGCCTGCTGCGCACGCTGGGCGTATCGCCGGCGGGGCTGAAGCTGCTGTCCTATGTCGCCGGCGTTTTCCTGCTCGGCCTCGGACTGGAAGCGATCTGGCGCCGCCCGGCGGCGGAGCCGTCGGCCGAGACCGCGCGGCGGCGATTGAGCCGGCGCGGATTGTCGGTGATCGCCACGGTGCTGCTGATCCTCATCTGGATCTTCTGGGCGCTGCATCTGTTGCCCGGCTTCTGGCTGTTGCTGATCGGCAGCGCGCTGCCCCTGCTGCTCTCGGTCAGCCGCCGGTCGGTCGACCATCTGCTGCGCCCGGTCGAGGGTGCGACGGAGGATCGCGAGCCGATCCTGGCCGCGGTCGCGCTGGAGCGCGGCCTTCGTGCTGCGCTTATCATCGGCGCCGCCTTGTTGCTGGCCTATGCCTGGCAGATCGACCTGATCGAGTTGACGGCGCGCGATACTTTGGCGACGCGTCTCGTCCGCGGGGCCTTGAGCGCCATCGTCATCCTGCTGGTCGCGGATTTTCTGTGGCGCCTCGCGCGCGCGCTGATCGACCGCAAGCTCAGCAACGCGGTGGCGGTCGATCACATCGACAGCGAGGAGACGCGCCGCCGCGCCCGCCTGCGCACGTTGCTTCCGATCCTGCGCAACGTGCTGCGGGTCGTTGTGATGGCGATCGCCGCGATGATGGTGCTCTCCGCCCTCGGCGTCGAGATCGGCCCGTTGATCGCCGGCGCCGGCGTGGTCGGCGTGGCGGTCGGCTTCGGCGCCCAGACTCTGGTCAAGGACATCCTCAGCGGTGTGTTCTATCTGATGGATGACGCCTTTCGAATCGGCGAATACATCCAGAGCGGCAGCTATAAAGGGACGGTCGAGGCCTTCTCGCTCCGCTCGGTCAAGCTGCGCCACCATCGCGGACCGCTTTACACCGTGCCGTTCGGCGAACTGGGTGCTGTGCAGAACATGAGCCGCGACTGGGTCATCGACAAGATGCAGATCGGCATCACCTATGACAGCGACCTCGACAAGGCGAAGAAGCTGATCAAGCAGATCGGCAAGGACCTGGTCGCCGATCCGGAGTTCGCGCCGCACATCATTGAGCCCCTGAAGATGCAGGGCGTGGAGCAGTTCGGCGATTACGCGATCCAGATCCGCATGAAGATGATGACCAAGCCCGGCGAACAATTCGCGATCCGGCGCAAGGCCTTCGCCATGATCAAGAAGGCCTTCGATGCCAATGGCATCCACTTTGCCTTCCCGACCGTGTCGGTGGCGCAAGGCGAAGATCCCGGCGCCGCCGCGCGCCAGCTCTTGGAGATGAACAAGCCGCCGGCGCCGGAAACGGCTTAGAGCATAAGGCGTCGAGTAGAGCTTTCATCCGCGCTTACCGATACCGGCCAATAGCAAACACAGCCGTAACCCCGGCCAAGCGGAGCGCGAGCCGGGGCCCATCGTGAGGCTGTCGAGGTCGCATAGGCCCCGGATCATGCCGCCATCGCTAGCGCGATGACGGCTGTCCGGGGTTGCGATCAGAAACAATTGATTGCGTCTAGCCCCGGTAATTGGCGACGTAATCCGCCTCGTCGATCTCGATGATGGTCGCGGTCTTGCGGCCGCGGGCTTCGCGCAGCAGCTTCGGCAGATCCGCCGGACTCTTCAGCTTCACCGCCTCGCAACCGAAGCCCTTGGCCAGCATCTGGAAATCCGGCGTGTAGATGTCGACGCCGATCGGGTGAATCTGCCGCGCGATCATGTAGTTCTTGATCTCGCCATAACCGTTGTTGTTCCACAGCAGCACGATCACAGGCACTTCGATCTCGCGCGCCGCGGCCAGCTCCTGGATGCTGAACTGGAAGCCGCCATCGCCGGCGACGCAGACCACCGGCCGGTCGGGTGCGGCCAGTTGCGCGCCGATCGCGGCGGGCAGCGCATAGCCCAAGGTGCCGTAGCCGGTCGCCGAGGTGAACCAGGAGCGCGGCGCCGCAGAGGGAAAATAAACCGACGCGGCATAGACCGGCTGCGCCGAATCGCCGACCAGCACGACGCCCGGCAAGGCGTCGCGCGTTGTTTCCATCAGATGCAGGCAGGCGCGGTAGAGTGGGCTCAAATCCGCCAGCAGCTTGTCGCGCGTCATGGCGGCGCGGCCGGCGCCATCGCGCCCGTGCGCCGCGTTCAGCATGGGCGCCGCGTTCAACATGGGCGCCAAAGCGGCGCAGGCTTCGCTCGCCTCGGCGACGATCGGCAGGTCGACCAGGCGGGAGCGCACGATCTGCTGCGCGTCGATGTCGATGCGGATGCTCTTGCCCGTGAATCGCGCCCCGCCCTGCTCCAGCCAGTCATAATCGGTCGGGCCGAACTCGGTGCCGATCGCCAGGATCACGTCCGACTCCTCGATCAGCTTGATGGAAGGCGGCATCGAGGGATTGGCCGGCACCGCGAGCGGGTGCCCCGGCGGCAGCAGACCGCGCCCATTGACCGTCATCAGCACCGGCGCATCGAGTTTCTCGGCGATGTCGCGCACGAACGGCCCGGCATCCTGCGCCCCGCCGCCCACCAGCAGCAGCGGCATGCGCGCGCGGTCGAGCAGATCGGCCGCCTGCCGCAAGGCCGCCGGCGAGGCCGCCGGCGCGGCCGGGAGCGTCGCCGCCTTGACCGGCGGCAATCCATCCGCCGACGCGGTAATGACATCCAGCGGCAATTCGATATGGACCGGGCGCGGGCGCGCGCCGGAGAAGACGGCGAAGGCGCGCGCCAGCACCTTGGGCAACTCCGCCGGCTTGGTGACCGTGTGGCTGAATTCGGAAACCAGACCGATCATCTGGCTCTGATCCTGCAATTCATGCAGCCAGCCTTCGCCCGAGCCGATCTGGCCCAGCGCGTTGACCGCCGAGATCACCAGCATCGGGATGGAATCGCCATAGGCCTGGGCCATCGCGGTGGCGATGTTGGTCATGCCCGGCCCGGTGATGATGAAACACACGCCCGGCTTGCCGCTGACCCTGGCATAACCGTCGGCCATGAAGCCGGCGCCCTGCTCGTGACGCGGCGTCACATGGCGCAGCTTGGTGTTGGGCATGCCGCGATAGAGCTCCACCGTATGGACGCCTGGAATGCCGAAAACGACCTCGACGCCATAGGCTTCCAGCAATTCTGCCAGATACATGCCGACGGTCTTCATGTAAGTCCCCTGATCAGTCGCGCGCTCCCGCCCGTTGCACAAATTCTGGGCAGAGTTTCGCCTCATCCATAGCGCGTCCGGCGGGGATTTGCGATTCCCATCGCTGAGGCCGATCGGGTCGCTTGATGCGCGCGGCAGCTCAACCTACGCGGACGATCCCGACCATGTGGCGGTGGAAGCGGCAGAAATAGGGAAATTCCCCGGCCGCGGGAAAGGCAATCTCCTTGCGCTCGTCCTTGCGCAGCGTGCCGGTGTCGAAGGACGCATCGCGCGCGGTTGCCGTGTGCGGCACCAGGTCGCGATTGACGAAGGCGACAGTGCCGCCGGCTTTGATCTCAATCTCGGCCGGCGTGAAATGCTGCTTGGTGATTTCGACAACCGCCGGGGAATCCTGTGCAACGGCAGGCCGTACGAAAGGCAATGCCATCGCCAGGAGCCGGAGCATTGTGCGCCGGCTCCAAAGCGATTTGTCGGCGCCCGTCATTGGCCGACTCATTGGCCGAGTTCGTTCACCATTTGCTGGGCGTGTTGCTCATGCGCCTGGAAGGTCGCCAGCGCCTGACCGAGCAGGTCCTTCAACTCGGCATTCTCGACATTGGGAATGAAGGCGCCGCCCACCACATGATTGACGGTCTGGTGATAGGCGAGCTCATTGGCGGCATAGCTCTTGTCGAAGGCCCGTCCGGGCAGCGTCGCCATCTCGCTCCATTTCGCTTCGGCGCCCGCCATCAGTGCCTGGCTGAAGCCGTTATCCCGCGGCTGTGCCTTCAGCTTGTCGAGCAGCGCCAGGGCAGCTTCGTTCACTGCCTGATGGTCGCGCAGCATCAGCTCGGCGAATTCGCGCACCTCCGCATTGTCGGACAGCGCCAGCGCCAGATGCGCGTTGCGGATGTCGATACTGCCGGCGACGTAGGCGGCATGCGCGATCTCCAGATCGCTCAGCGTTGCCGGGTCCGGTCCCTTGGCGACGCTCTTGCTTGCACCCGCATCGGCGCAGGCCGCCAATGCGACGATCAGGGCCAAGGACGCGAGACGGCGAGCCCGGCCTATCAGTCTATATCCGCTCATCTTAACCTCTCTGTCTCCACGGAGACTTTCTGCGAGACTTTCTGCGGCAACGCCGTTTGGAGGGCGTGCAGGGTTTTGATGCGGCGACCTTGTCCCGCGTTCCCGGCGGGCGCAGACTGAGGCGGAAATTGATGCGTCGGAAATTGACGCGTTTGGGGGGAACGCCGCGGCGCTTCCCTGCATCTAAGACACATTGCAACGGATCAGGTCCGCGTCATGCCACAGGCGAAAGCCGTCCCGGCCGAGAGCGAAGCCGCGCTGATCGCGCGCGCCCTCACGCGCGATCCGGAAGCGCTGGCGGGCCTGATGCGGCAATATAACCGCCGCCTGTACCGCGCCGCCTGGGGCATCCTGCGCGACGAGCAGGAGGCGGAGGATGCGGTTCAGGAGGGCTACATCAAGGCCTTTGCCGGCCTGTCCAAGTTCCGCGGCGAGGCGGCGCTTTCCACCTGGCTGACGCGGATCGTGATCAACGAGGCGCTGATGAGGCGGCGCAAGCCCAACCGGCTGATAACGGGCGACTATGAGAATGTGGTTCCGCTGCGCCGGCCGGGTAGCGAGGACGAGCCTGCGGAAAACCCTGAGAGTGCTGCGATGCGCGGCCAGTTGCGGCTCTATCTGGAATCCGCCGTGGGCGATCTGCCGGAAGAGCAACGCGCCGTCTTCGTGCTGCGCGCGCTGGAAGAGCTGAGCGTGGAAGAGACGGCGAAGATTCTGGACCTCAACCCGCAGACCGTGCGCACCCGCTTCATGCGCGCGCGCCGGCGCCTGCAGGGCCGCCTGCGCGAAGAACTGAAAATGACCTTCGGCGAGATGCTGCCGTTCGATGGCGCGCGCTGCGACCGCCTGGTCGCGCGGGTGTTGCAGAGGCTGAAGGTGGGGCACAACGTCCCCTCCCCCGACACGCAGGGCTATCGCATGTGGATGTGCAGGCCCAAGAAAGCCCCCTCTCCCCTCGCGGGAGAGGGATGCGGAGGCTTAGCGAGCGAAGCGAGCTTAGCCGGAGCCGGGTGAGGGGGCGCGCCGCA
>Ga0184637_10002239_pt1 | contig 12520 bp, 9 predicted proteins | sample PLM3_127_b2_FD_133143 | JGI IMG/M metagenome (GOLD analysis project Ga0184637, IMG submission 133143) | Groundwater sediment microbial communities from an aquifer in East River, Colorado, USA - PLM3_127_b2 | ecosystem: Environmental > Terrestrial > Soil > Riparian zone | place: USA: East River...
GCGCCGCCCCCGCCGCGCGCGCCCACGTCGTCGCCGCCGTGCCCTGGATCGATCACGATCGTCTGCAGTGGCGCACGGGACGTGGTCAGCACCGGTGGTGTCGCCGCCCCGGCCGGTGGCGGCGCAGCGGGGGGCGCGATCGTGGTATCGGTGGGCGCCGCCACGCCGGCGACTTCGATCGTGACACGCGTGACGCCGTCGGCGGTCGCCGGGACGGCACGGGCGGGGCCCGCCCCGTTGGCCAGCACGACGGCGACGGTGGACGGCTGATCGCCCAGACGTAGTTGCCCGATGAGCCCGGCCCCGTCGGCGGGCAGCGCGGCATCGAGCGCGTCAGCATCGATGCGGACGATGAGCCGGCCAGCTTCCGTGGCCACGGACACAGGAGCGGCGGGAGCAATTTCGAGGGTCGCGCGGGTCGGCGGGCCCGGTGAATCGATTCGGCCGGTGACCCGCGGCACGCGGAGATCCCCCACCACCAACAGCCTGGAGCCGCGCCGGAGGTCGATTCGCGCGTCGTAAATGGGAGCCAGGGCGCGCGGCAGGAACTCGAGCGGCACGAACCAGCGGTTGCCCGATCGAATCGCGGGGGAGGGCAGCGTGACGACCCGTCCGCTGACCGAGGCCATGGGTTGATCGCGGGAAACGATGATCGTTCGGCCCCGGTACGTGATCGTGAGCCCGCCCGCCAGCGTGTCCTCGCGAACGGTGACCTGGAACAGTGCCGCCACGTCGTCCAGGGCGATCAGTTCCTGGCCGCTGACGACAGTGGTCGGCACCTGGCGCCGGCCCTCGCGCGAGAGGAGGGTCAGGGGGGTCGCGGGCGCGGTCCCCTGCGCCTGCGGCAGCGAGGCGAGCAGGAGCACGAGGATGGCAAGGGAAAAGGCGGCCGTGCCTCGCACGGCCCCCATCATCGCACGAACTCGTGAGCCGCCCGTGCGAACGCCTGACGTCCCAGCGGTCCTACACGTCCCTTGCAGGTCAAAGGTCAAAAGGCAAATTGTGCCCCACGACGTGATTTGACCTTTGACCTTTGCCGTTTGACCGACGCGCTTTGTTTATCCGTCGAGATCGTCGTCGCCGCCGATGTCGACCGTGTCGCGCTCCCCAGCCCCGGTGAAGAAGTCCTCGCTCAAGCCGCTGTTCATGTCCTCACGATCGTGCTCCGGGCCGCCCATCGGGACCGCGCTCGGGGATGGGCTGCGCTGCGGAACGGGCGCCGTGCGGTCGACGGTCTTCTTGCTGCCGCCGACGCCTGTGCGCCCGGCTCGTGAAGCGCTCTTGCGCGCGCCGCCGCGTGCGGCCGTCTTGCGTCCAGCAACCCGTGTGCTGGCCTTGCGCGCGCCGGTGCGTTTCCGTGCGGCGGCCTTGCGCGCGCGGCCCTTCCGAGCGCCGGTCTTGCGCGCACCGCCCTTGCGCGCGCCGGTGCGTTTCCGCGCGCCGGCCTTGCGGGCGCCGGCCTTGCGCGCAACGCTTTTGCGCGCACCGCCAGTCCGCTTCCTGCTCTTCTTCTTCGCGCCACGTCGTGGCATATGCCTCCTTCGGCGGGTCGGGTCGTTGCGCGACCCGACTAGCCAGTGCTGGTGAGGCGGTCCGCGGCTGCGGACCGCCCGGCTCGCATCGGCGCCACGATAGCAAGTTCACTGCCTACTGCTCGTGACGCACTGGACTCGAACACGCTCGTGTCGGATGATTGTGGATCAAAAATGAGTCGGAAGCCCCTTCGAACGCCGATCGGGGCGATGCTGAGGCCCCGCTCAGCCACGAAGGTGCCGCGGGAGCGCCCTGTCGCTGCGGTCCCCGGTGGTAATCCGATGGCGCACGCGCCTTCGCCGCATATTGGGCGCGCCCCCATCGAGCGTCCGGTCGCGAAGCCGCCCAATCCTCGCAAACCGGCAATCGTGCGAGACGTACGCGGCGGCTCCCTGAAGGATCTCTTCGAGATATTTCCGGATCTCCCGAGGCCCGCGCGTCCTGCGGCGCGCGCGCCGGCGCGGACGGCCGCCATCCATCGCCCCATGCGCAGGCGCTGATTTCTGGATTGCCGCACCAGCCTGCGCTAAGCTGGGTCCAGCCGAGGCGGAGACTTGAAGGTTCCGCCTGCCGGTAGCCAGAGGCCTCCAGGCCTCCGGGTCCTCTCTAATCAGGAGGAGCAACATGAGACGCACACTATTGACCCTGGCGATCGCATCCATCCTGGCGGGCATTCCCGCCGACGCGCACCATTCCTTCGCGGCCTATTACTTCGAAAACCAGTCGATATCGATTGAAGGCGAGGTGCAGGAATTTCAGTTCCGCAGCCCTCACGCGATCCTCCTGTTTACGGCCCGAAGCCCGGAAGGACGCGTCGCGACCTACGCAGCGGAGTGGGGGAATCCGAGGCGGCTCGGCACCCAGGGCGTCAACAAGGACACCCTGAAGCCGGGCGACCTCGTCGTCGTAACAGGCAGCCCGGGCCGCACGGCTTCAGAATACAGAGTGCACCTCAAGGGCATCAGCCGCCCGGCCGACGGCTGGTCGTGGAGTGGAGGCCGGCGCTAAGGCAGGTCAAAGGTCAAATCATGTCCTGGACAGAATTTGACTTTTGACTTACGCGTTTCTACTTAGACCGCGGTGACGTCCGACGTCGTCGGATCAATCACCGCATGCACCTGGCTGACGCGGTTGGCCGGGAAGCCTCCGCGTGTCGCATGCTCGCGCACCGCCGCCGCATCAGGCGCGATGTACACACAGTAGATCTTGTCGTCGGTCACGTAGCTGTGGACCCACTGCACCTGCGGTAGCTCGCGCAGCACGCCGCACGACTTCTCCGCGATGGCCCGGAGCTGCACGGCCGTCAGCTTACCGGCCCCGGGAATCTCGCGCTCGATCACGAACTTCGGCATGGCACACTCCGATCAGGGCCGGCATCCTATCACGAGCCGCGCGTGGTGCGCACTCACGAGTCTCCTGTAGGTCAAAAGTCAAAAGTCAAAAGGCAAATACTGCCAGGACATGATTTGACCTTTGACCTTTGACTCTTGCCTTACGCGTCTTCTGATAAAAGGACGCGGTTAGCGGGTCGATGATACCGAGGATGTGACGGGGACGGGGACGGTGACGGGGGCTGGCGCCGGAGCCGGCTTCATTTGCCGATTCGCCAGGAACTCGTAGACGTCGCTTGCCGGCAACGGCCGCGAGAAGAGGAAGCCCTGGGCCTGCGGGCAGGCGATCGCGAGCAACTGGTTGGCCTGCTGAGTGGTTTCGACCCCCTCCGCAATGACGCCCATGCCCAGCGTGCGAGCCAGGGCGACGATGCTGTTGACGATGGGCGAGTCGTTGAACACGCCGCCCATCCGACTGATGAATGACTGATCAATCTTCAACGCGTCGAGACGGTACCGGTGCAGGTAGCTGAGCGATGAGAAGCCCGTTCCAAAGTCATCGAGGTGCAGCTCGACCGGAATCGATCGCAGCTCGTCGAGGCGTTGCACGACGATGTCGGAGCTGTTGGCGAGGAAGCTCTCCGTGATTTCCAGCCGAAGGGTGCGCGGCAGCAGTCCGCTGTCGGCGATTGCCTGCCGGACCTCGTCGACGAGCGACGGACGGTCGAAGAGCTTCGTAGAGATATTCACGGTGAGCGTCAACGGCCGTGCGAAGGTCTGCTGCCACTCCGCAACCTGCCGGCACGCCTCCTTCAGGACCCAGCTGGTGAGCGGCACGATCAGTCCGGTCTCTTCCGCGATCGGGATGAACTCTGCCGGATACGTCATGGTCCCGTCCGTGCGCTCCCAGCGAGCGAGCGCCTCGAATCCGCAGACCTCGTTGGAGTCCAGCTGGACGATGGGCTGGTACGCGACGCGGAACTCCTGGCGCTCGAGGGCGCGCCGCAGCTGCGTCTCCAGGGTCAGGCGCTGCATGGCGGACGCGTGCATCGACGGGTCGAATATCTGGCACTGAGACCGGCCCAGTGTCTTGGCGCGGTACATGGCCGTGTCGGCGTCGCGCAGCAGGTCCTCCGATTTGAGATAGAGGCTGTTGCCGAACGCGATGCCGATGCTGGCGCCCCCGAAGACCTCCCGCCCTTCCAGGTCGAACGCCTCGCGGAGCGCGGAGCGCAGCCGATCGGCAATCGTCGTGGCGGTCTCCGAATCCGTGATGTCGTCGAGGAGCACGGCGAACTCGTCGCCCCCCAGCCGGGCGAGCACGTCACCTGGCCGCAGATGCTTGAGGAACCGCTTGCCCATCGCGATCAGAAACTGGTCGCCGACAAGGTGCCCGAGGCTGTCGTTGATCAGCTTGAAATGGTCGACGTCGATGAAGAGCACCGCGCAGACGTAGCCCTGCGATCGCCGCGCCCTGGCAAGCGACCGCTCGAGCAGGGCGGTGAAGAGCGTCCGGTTCGCCAGCCCGGTGAGATCGTCATGCAGCGCCGCGTGGGCGAGGTCGTCCTGGATCCGGCGCCGCTCGGTGACGTCCGTGTGCGACCCCGCCATCCGAATCGGGCGGCCCGAGTCGTCGCGGACGGCGACTCCGCGGCACAGGATCCAGCGGTCAGAGCCGTCCCGGTGACACATCCGGTACTCGTGCTCGAAATGAGGCGTCTCACCAGCCAGATGCCGGTCGAGGATCGCGCGCAGTTCGGGCATGTCTTCTTCGTGGACGTTCCGGAACCAGTCGTCGGCGCGCTCCAGTCGACTTTCCGCGGGCAGGCCGATCATGAAATTCCATCGCTCCGACGCATAGAACACGTCGGCAGCCAGATCCCAGTCCCAGAGACCGTCGTTCGATCCGGCCGCGGCCAGCGCGTATCGCTGCTCCGATTCCCTGGCGGTGCGAAGGGCCTCGACCGTCTGGGCATGCAGCCGCAGCATTTCTTCACGATGCTGTTGCTCCGCGGTAATGCGATCGAGATAGATCCGATATGACCGGAACGTCAGATACGCAGGCGCGGCCGTCAGCGGAATCAGCCACCCCCAGCCGGCGTCCCAGGCGGCGACAGCGGCCGCCGCGGCGCCCGCGCCGACGAAGTAGCTCGGCGCCGTCCAGAGGAAGTTGCTCTGCCAGACGCGCCAGACTGATTGCCCTGTCGACAATCCGACGGCGCCGGCCATCGTGACGGTGTTGAGCAGGTAATAGACAAGAGCCGCGGCGACGAGCGGCTTGATCAGGTCGGTATCGAAGACCCCGACGCGCCCGCCCAGGAGGAGGAAGATCCAGCCGGCCGCTTGTACCGTCAGGATCAGCGCGGCGATACTGAAGAGAACCCGGTAGTGCGGATTACGCCGAGCCGTTCTGAACGTGGACTGCGTCAACGCGCTCAGCGCGGCGACGACCATGGTGGGATTCGGCCCGAGCAGGAGCAACGCGGCGAAATCGACGGTGTAGGACACCGACAGGTTGGAAGAGCCTGCGCCGAGAGGCAGCCGCACCTTCATCACGGACGCCAGCGATGACGCGAGCACGAGGGCGACGAACAGCGGGACGTTGGGCAGGGTCGTCGGCACGTGCGTGACGAGCACCGCGCCGGCCAGGGCGATGGTTCCCGCGACGAAGACGCGGGCGACCCGGGGGAGATTACTGAAGCGTGCTGCCAAGGGAACCGCCGGTCGTGAGTCCCAGTCCTAGTGCGTGGCCAAATCCCAGGTGATCTTGCGCCGGGGGCGATCCGCTGGCGTCACAGTCCAGCAGTACTGAGCGCGCACGCGCCTGTTCCCGGCGAATCCGTTCGCGATGAACTCCTTACGAACCGCGCCAAGTTTTCGCAAGGCGCCGTTCCCCCGTCCGTTGTCGACGCCCGCGCGTGCGGCGAGCTGCTCCAGGCCCATGTGACGAAATGCGAAATCCATCACCGCTACGGCCGCTTCGAGGAAGAGTCCGGTACCCCAGAACGGCGACCCCATCACGAGGCCCCATTCCGGCGGCTCGTTGGCCGTGAGCTGAATCTGAATAATCCCGACAGCGGTGTCATCCCCGTCGGGCACAATGCCAAAGCAGACATAGTGGCCTTGCGCGCGCCTGATGTGGCTCCACATGATGAACTGCTCGAAGGCCTTGACGGTGCTTGGCGGCGGCGAAATGAAACGCGACACTTCCTCGGTTGTCAGGAGCGCATAGAGCGACGGGGCGTCGGACAACCGCAGCTCCCGCACCGTGACCCCGGTACCGGTCAAGGTTGGCAGGCCGGCGCGCCAGCCGTTGGTCGGCGTGAGCGTCTGGCTGTTGACTGAGACTTCCATCCCGGGCTCGTACGGCATCGTTTCCATAATGGGTTCGGCATCCCCATCGCAATTTGGCAGCCAATGAAAAGACGATCAGTTGCGAGTCCTAAGTGCTTGTCAAGAAATGGTTTATGGATTTGGTCACAATCTCGAATTGGCAAGACGTGCGTCGTTATTGAACACGGTTCCGACGAATCGGTCCGGGAAAGGCACCTGATAACAAACGTAGATTCTGGTAGTTAGCGTTTCGTGTTGATGAGAGCGCACCGGTGTGCCGATGCGGCACACGACGGACCGTGGCGGTACACGGCGCAGAACACGCGCCTTGCGAGGACCTCGCCGTCGCATGGTATGTTTGCCGCCGAATCGGTACCGGTTCTTTCCCTTCCTTGGAGCTTGTCAGATGCGCACTCACTTGCTCGGCGCCGTCACGGCTGCGTCGCTTACCGCGGGCGCAATGGTGGTGGGTTCGGCGAACCTCCTGAGCCAGGACATCCCCTCCATTCCGCCCACGCCGAAATCGGTCTGCCCCGAGAACAACCCGCTCCCGCTTCTCGCCTGCGCGCGTGAACGTGTGAAGACGTTTACGCCGCCCCGCACGGCGGACGGCAAGCCGAATCTCTCCGGCTACTGGGGCGGCACGCAGGCGCCGCACGAAAACCTCGAGGCGCACGTACGCACCCCGGACGACAACGGCGGTCCAAGCTTCGTGGTCGACCCTCCCGACGGCAAGGTGCCGATGCAGGCGTGGGCCGAGGTGCAGCGGCGGGAGAACAGGGCCAAGTACATCGACCAGAACGCACAATGCTTCCAGTCGGGGGTGCCTCGTCACCTCTACATGGGCACGTACCAGTTCCTCCAGACTCCGACCCGCCTGGTGCAGCTGTCGGAAGAGACGAACGCGTTTCGCAACATCCAGCTGGACGGGCGGCCGCATATCGGCAAAGACATTGTCCTGTGGCAGGGCGACTCGCGCGGGCGATGGGATGGCAACATGCTGGTGGTGGAGACGACAAACCAGAACGGCCGGCCATTTCTGGACCAGCAAGGACGCTTCCTGACGGATGCCGCCACCGTGGTGGAGCGCTTCACGCTGTTCGAACCGGATTCGATCCTCTGGGAAATCACGATTACGGACCCACTCGTGTATACGCGGCCGTTCACGATGGTCTCGGCACTGCGGCGCAACATGCGGCAGGACTTCGAGATCTGGGAGGAGTCGTGCTACGAGGGCGAGGCCAATGCGGCGCACCTGCGCACGCTCGGCTACAGGACCAACCCGGGCGTGTCATCCAAGGACGCGCAGATCGCGAAAGAGGCCTTTGAACGGGCGGTAGCCACCGGGAGCTCCAGATGAGGACCAGATACTCAATGGCGGCCGTGGCCGCGCTGGCGGCGAGCGTCCTCACCCCGGCGGCGTCCGCACATCACTCGCTCACCGTCGAGTTCGACATCAGCCGAACCGTGACGATGACCGGCGTCATCACCGACATGAAATGGACCAACCCGCACGCGTGGTTGTATCTCGATGTGAAGGACGAGAAAGGGCAGGTGCGCAGCTGGGCGATCGAGTTTGCCAGCCCCAACGGGCTGTACCGCCGCGGCTGGCGCCAGACCGACCTCCCGCCCAGGAACACGGTCACCGTCACCGGATATCCGTCCCTCGACAAATCACCACGCATCAGCGCGACTGACGTGAAGTTGCCAGACGGCCGGACGCTCTTTGCCGGCTCGCCGACGGCCGGCGGGCAGTAGCCGGCGAGCGCAGGAGAAGATACCCGTGAAGAACCATCTCATCGCGCTGGCCACCGCCGCATCCGCCACGATGGCGATGCTGGCGTTCACGGCCGTACACAGCTCCGGACAGGCGCCAGCCGCGGCACCCGCTTACCAGGTCCCGCGAACCCCGTTTGGCCAGCCCGATCTGCAGGGCGTCTGGCAGGCGGTCAACACGGCCAACTGGAATATCCAGGACCATTCAGCGGAACTTGGCATGCCTGCCGGCCAGGGCATCGTCGAAGGGAACGAAATCCCGTATCTGCCCCTCGCGCTGGCCAAACGCGACGAGAACCGCCGGAAGCGGCTCACCGACGATACCGAAGCGAAGTGCTTTATGGTGGGGACGCCTCGCATCAACTACATGCCGTATCCGTTCGAGATCGTCCAGACGCCGACGCAGGTCACCGTCCTCTACGAGTACGTCCACACCACCCGGCATCTGCGCTTGAACGGCAGGCATCCGGAGGGGGCGATTCAGTGGTTCATGGGAGATTCGCGAGCGCGCTGGGAAGGGGACACGCTGGTCGTCGACGTGGTCCACTTCACGGACCAGACGTGGTTCGATCGTTCGGGGAACTACCACAGCCCCGGCATGCACCTGGTCGAACGCTGGACGCGCACCGGGCCCGACCACATGTGGTACGACGCGACGATTGAGGATGAGAGGGTGTTCTCGCGCCCCTGGAAGATCCGGATGCCGCTCTATCGCCGCATCGAGCCGGCCATCCAGCTGCTCGAGTACGAGTGTCAGGCCTACCTCGAGGCCGAGCGCGACCGGCGCGGCACGCAGTAGCCGGAGGCCTTCAGGCCTCCGGTAGAAGAGGCGAATCGCCGGCTACAGGGGTGTGACGGGATCGGCCGCAGGCAACCTGGACCTGAACCACCGCACGCTTCGCACGGCGAGGCGCTTTTCGCGCAGCTCGTCGAACAAGGTATACGTCACGGGCGTCACGACGAGCGTCAGCACGAGCACGAGCGTCTGTCCCCCAATGACCACCCAGCCGATCGAGTGATTCGTCGCCGATCCGACGCCGCTCGTCACGACGAGCGGTACCATGCCTGCCACGAAGGCCAGCGTCGTCATCAGGATCGGCCGCAGGCGGTTCCGGCACGCCTCGACGATCGCGTCGTGGGTGTTGAGCCCCGCCTCTTTCAACTGGTTGGCGCGATCGATCTGCAGGATCGAGTTCTTCTTGACGACGCCGAACAGGACGAGCAGGCCGAGCGCTGAAAAGACGTTGAGCGACTGCCGGAACATGATCAGCGACAGCAGCGCAAACGGCAGCGTCAGCGGCAGCGACAGCAGAATGGTGACCGGGTGCAGCCAGGACTCGAACTGCGCCGCCAGCACGAGATACATGAAAATCAGCGACAGGGCGAACGCCGTCAGAAATGCCGTGAATGTGCGGTTGAGCTCGCGCGATTGTCCGCTGAACCCGCCGCGGTAGTCCGTCCCCAGGCCAATCTCGCCGGCGGCAGCGGTCATCTCGTTCTGCACCGCCCCCTGCGAGGTGCCCGGCAACAGGTTGACGATCACGGTCACCTGCCGCTGGCGCGACAGGCGCCGAATATCCGAGGGGGCCTCGCCACTGGTGAAGCTCGCGACATTCTCCAGCGCGACTGATCCCAGGCGCGAGGAGGGGACCGACAGCCGGCCGATCGCCTCCTCGGAGTCGCGATCGCGCGCCTCGGCCCGGACGTGCACTTCGTACTGCTCGCCGGCTTCGTTGTACGTCGTCACCGCGTCACCGCCGACCAGCAGCCGCAGCGCGTCCGCGGCGTCGGCGAGCTGGACGCCGAGATCCGCGGCCTTCGGGCGGTCCATGCGGACCGACAGCTCCGGCTTGCCGACGTTGAGGTTCGTGTCCGCATCCACCACGCCTGGGATGTCCTTCACCTTTGCCAGGAGCAGTTCGCTGTAGCGCCTCAGCTCCGACGTCTCGGGTCCCTGCAGCACGTACTGGACGCCTCCGCCGCCGGGTCCGCCCCCGCCGCCCACACTGGCGCGCACGCCCTGCGCCACAAGCGGGGTCACGATGTCGTTGCGCACCTCCGCCATGATCGCGAACTGATCGCGCTCGCGCGCCTCGATCGGCGTCAGCTTGACGAACAGCGACGCGTTGTTCTGCGTTCCCGCCCCGTCGCCGGCCACGGTCACCAGCGTGTACTCGACCTCGGGAATCAGGCGGACGGCCGCCGCGATGCGGTTGGCCATCAACTCCGTCGCCTCGAGGCTCGTGCCCTCGGGCGCGCGGATGCTGACGTCAAACCCGGACTGGTCGTCCTGGGTGACGAAGTTCACGCTCACCAATCGGAAGAGCGGCACGCTCGAGAGGAGCACGAGTGCCGCGAGCACGACCACGACCCACCGATGCGCCATCGACCAGTCCAGCATGCGCGCGTAGGTGCGATCCAGCGGTCCGAACACCTTCGAATGCTTCGAGTCGTGGGCGCGCGCACCTCCTTGGCCGGTTCGCTTCGGTTTCAGCCAGTGCGCGCACATCATCGGCGTGAGGGTGAAGCTCACGAGCAGCGACACCATGATCGCGAACGCCATGGTCAGGCCGAAGCTCTGCATGAACCGCCCGACCATCCCGCTCATGAAGCCGACCGGGACGAAGATCGCGACCAGCGACAGGGTCGTGGCGAGCACGGCAAGCCCGATCTCCTTCGTCGCTTCCACGGCCGCCTTCGCCGGCGGCATCCCCTTCTCCTCGATGAACCGGTAGATGTTCTCCAGCACCACGATCGCGTCGTCGATGACGATGCCGACGGAGAGGGTGAGGGCCAGCATCGTCAGCATGTTGAGCGTGAAGCCCATGTACCGGATGAGGCTGAACGTGGCGATGATCGACGTAGGAATGGAGATCGCGGCGATGATGGTCGACCGGAAGTTCCCCAGGAACAGCAGCACGACCAGCGCCGCCAGCACCGAGCCGGCCACGAGGTGCTCCTCGAGGCTCTCGATCGACGCTTCGATGAACTCGCCCTGGTCACGGACGATGCGCAGCCGGTATCCGGCTGGGAGCGTCTGCTCGAGCTGCGCGAGCCGCTCCTTCACCCCGTTCACGATTGCGACGGTGTTCATGCCTGACTGCTTCCGGATCTGCAGCAGCACCGTCGGGTCGCCGTTCACGCTGGCCAGCGTCCCGGCCTCAGCCATGCCGTCTTCGATGCGGGCCACGTCGCGCACCAGCACCGGATGCCCGCTCACCTCCCGGACGACGATCTCGCCGAACTCCGAGGGGGACTCGACGCGCCCGCGGGTGCGCATGGTGACCGCCTGCGCGCCCTGTTCGATACGGCCTCCCGGCACGTCGCTGTTCTGCGCCTGCAGCGCGCGTGAGACGTCGTTGACGGTGAGCGCGTGCGCGCGCAGGCGCTCAGAGTCGAGCCACACGTTGACCTGGCGCCGCCGCCCGCCGACCACCAGCACCTGCCCAACGCCGTCGGCGCTCTCGAGCTGCCGCCGCAGAACCTTGTCCGCGTACTCCGTGATGTCGCGCAGCGGCTTGCTGGCGGTCAGCGCGATGGTGAGTACCGGCTGGGCGTCGGGATCCCGCTTCTCGACCGTCGGCTGCGTGATCGTTCGCGGAAGCAGCGGAAGGACGCGGTTGACCTTGTCTCGAACCTCCTGCGTGGCGACGTCCGCATCCTTCTCCAGCCGGAAGCTGACCACGACCTGCGAGACACCCTCGGAGGACGTCGAGGTGAGCGTGTCGATGCCGCTGATGGTGTTGACGGCTTCCTCGATCTTGTCGGTGACTTCGCTCTCGACCTGCTCCGGCGCGGCGCCGGGCAGGCGCGTGGTCACGAGGACCGTGGGGAAATCGACGTTCGGGAACTGGTCGATCCCGATCTGGGTGAAGGAGAAGATACCGACGACGGTGAGCGAGAGGATCAGGACCGACGCGAAGACGGGGCGGCGAACACAGAGAGCGGCGAGCCACTGCATGGCGGACTACCTCGTTCCGGTGATGCGCACGCCGTCTGCAAGCTGCGCGACGTTGCTCGTGGCCACGGCGTCCCCCGCCTTGACGCCGCTGGTGATCTCGATCAGGTCTCCCACGGTCTGCCCCGTGGTGACGATGCGTTCCTCCGCCGCGCCGGCCGCGGTCACCAGATACACGCGTGCGGTCCCCGAGTCGGTGCGGATCGCGCTGGCGGGCACGAGCACCGCGGGTGTCTCAGACGCTTGTTCGATGCGCGCGGTGGCAAACAGTCCGGGCTTCAACTCGCCTGTCTCGTTGGGCACGACGGCCTCGATGACGAGCGCGCGCGAATCCGCCGCCACTGCCGGCGAGACGTACCGTATCCGGCCCGTGAACGTCCGGCCCGGATAGGCGTCGACCTGGAGCGAGACCGAACGCCCGGCGGCGATGGCGGCCATGTACTGCCCTGGCACGGTGAGCTCGAGACGCATCGGATTGATGCGCATCACCGAGGCGATCTTCGTGCCGCGCGTGACATAGTCGCCCACCGACACGAGCCGCTGCTCGACGACACCGTCGAACGGCGCGCGCACCACGGTGTCGGCGAGC
>Ga0184637_10002240_pt1 | contig 12519 bp, 12 predicted proteins | sample PLM3_127_b2_FD_133143 | JGI IMG/M metagenome (GOLD analysis project Ga0184637, IMG submission 133143) | Groundwater sediment microbial communities from an aquifer in East River, Colorado, USA - PLM3_127_b2 | ecosystem: Environmental > Terrestrial > Soil > Riparian zone | place: USA: East River...
AAAGAAAAGCCCGCCAAAGCGGGCTTTGATGGTGTCGAACTGCTGCCGGCTACTTGGTGGCCGGCGCCGGCGCCGCGGGTGCGGCCGTCACTCCAGCCGTCGCTGCCGGAGCACTTGACGCCGGCGCCTGGATCGCGGCCGGTGCACTGTGGCTCGCTGCGCCACTGGTCGCCGCGTCGAGCGGCAACAACGGGACGATCAGCAAGGCGACGATGTTGATGATCTTGATCAGCGGGTTGACTGCAGGACCGGCCGTGTCCTTGTACGGATCGCCGACGGTATCGCCGGTCACCGCGGCCTTGTGCGCATCGGAGCCCTTGCCGCCGTGGTTGCCGTCTTCGATGTACTTCTTCGCGTTGTCCCAGGCACCGCCGCCGGTGCACATCGAGATCGCGACGAAGAGGCCCGTGACGATGGTGCCCATCAGCAGGCCGCCGAGTGCCTTCGGCCCGAGCACTAGACCGACGACGATCGGCACCACCACCGGCAGCAGCGACGGGATCATCATCTCCTTGATCGCCGAAACCGTGAGCATGTCGACCGCCTTGCCGTACTCCGGCTTGCCGGTGCCTTCCATGATGCCCTTGATGTCGCGGAACTGGCGCCGCACTTCTTCCACAACCGAACCGGCAGCGCGGCCCACCGCTTCCATCGCCATCGCCCCGAAGAGATAAGGGACAAGGCCGCCGATGAACAAACCGACGATGACCATCGGGTCCGACAGATCGAAGCTGATCCTGAAGCCACGGCTTTCCAGCGCGTGCGTGTAGTCGGCAAACAGCACGAGTGCGGCCAGGCCTGCCGAGCCGATCGCATACCCTTTGGTCACCGCCTTCGTCGTGTTGCCCACGGCGTCGAGCGGGTCGGTGATATCGCGCACGCTGTCGGGCATGTTCGCCATCTCGGCGATGCCGCCTGCGTTGTCGGTGATCGGGCCATAGGCGTCGAGCGCGACGATGATGCCCGCCATGCTGAGCATCGACGTCGCCGCGATCGCGATGCCGTACAAATCCGCCAGCAGGTACGACGACATGATCGAGATGCACACGAAGATCACCGGCCAGGCGGTCGACTTCATGCTGACGCCGATGCCGGCGATGATGTTGGTCGCGTGGCCCGTCGTCGACGCTTGGGCCACGTGCTGCACCGGCTTGAAGTTGGTGCCGGTGTAGTACTCGGTGATCCAGACCAGCGCCGCCGTCAGCACCAGGCCGACGATGCAGGCGCCGAACAGCCCCATGGCGCTGACGGTGCGTCCGCTCGACAGCAAGATGCCCTGCGGGAACAGCAGCGTTGTCACGAAATAGAACGCGATCAGCGAGATCACGCCGGCGACGATCAGCCCGCGGTAGAGCGCCGGCATCACGTTCTTCATGCCTGGGCTGGCCTTGACGAAGTAGCACCCGATGATCGACGCGATGATCGACACGCCGCCGAGCACGAGCGGATAGATCACCGCCGTCATCGGTGCGGACAACGCCATCAGCGCGCCAAGCGCCATCGTCGCGATCAGCGTGACGGCATAGGTTTCGAACAGGTCGGCAGCCATGCCGGCGCAGTCGCCCACGTTGTCGCCCACGTTGTCGGCGATCACCGCCGGATTGCGCGGGTCGTCCTCGGGGATGCCCGCTTCGACCTTGCCGACAAGGTCTGCGCCGACGTCGGCCCCCTTGGTGAAGATGCCACCGCCCAGACGCGCGAAGATCGAGATCAGTGAGGCACCGAAGGCAAAGCCCAGTAGCGGCTTCAGCACCGACGACAGGTTCTTGTCCGGAGTGAGTTGGCCGTTGCCGCTGATGAACATGAAGAAGATCACCACGCCGAGCAGTCCGAGGCCCACCACCAGCATGCCGGTGATCGCGCCGCCGTTGAAAGCGACCTTCAGCGCAGGCTGAATGCCGTGCGTGGCCGCTTGAGCTGTGCGCACGTTGGCGCGCACCGAGACGTTCATGCCGATGAAGCCGCAGCCACCCGACAGCACGGCACCGAGCACGAAGCCCGCAGCGGTGGTTCCGTCGAGGAAGATGGCGATCAGCACCGCCAACACCACGCCGACCATCGCAATCGTCTTGTATTGGCGTGCAAGGTAGGCAGCGGCGCCCTGCTGGATCGCGGCGGCGATCTCCTGCATGCGCGCATTGCCGGCGTCTTGCCGAAGGATCCAGCTTCTCTGGACGAAGCCGTAGATGACTGCGGCCAAGCCGCAGGCCAGCGCGAAGTAGAGCGCCATCGTGGTGGACATCAAGGGTTCCTTCCTCGTTGCGGGGCTGTATCGTTGGAATTGCCGGCGTGAACTCCCGCTGGGCACGGGCCGGCCGGCGCGTCGCGGATGCTACGGGAAGCCTTGTGACATGGCAACGCTAGTGGGCAGGTTTCCAACACGCCACAAACCAGTGCGTGTCAGTGCCTAGCAAGCCGGCGACCTAGAATCCGGGTTTCCACCGAGCTGTGAATCGACCGCCATGAGCCTGCACAAAGTCACCCCGGGCGACAACGCGCCCGACGAGTTCAACGTGATCATCGAGATCCCGATGGCCGCCGACCCCATCAAGTACGAAGTGGACAAGGCCTCGGGCGCGATCTTCGTCGATCGATTCATGAGCACCGCGATGCACTACCCGTGCAACTACGGCTACATCCCGGAGACCCTGTCCGACGACGGCGACCCGTGCGACGTGCTCGTCATCACGCCGTATCCGCTATTGCCCGGCGTGGTCGTGACCTGCAGACCCATCGGCGTGCTCAACATGGAAGACGAGGCGGGCGGCGACGCGAAGCTGCTGGCTGTTCCGATCGACAAGATCCTTCCGATCTACACGCACTGGCGCAAGCCCGAAGACATGCACGACCTGCGCTTGCAGCAGATCCAGCACTTCTTCGAGCACTACAAGGATCTCGAAGCCGGTAAGTGGGTCAAGATCAAGGGCTGGCAAGGTCCCGCGGCGGCCAAGGAAGAAATCGCGTCCGGCATCGCCCGCTGGCTGGAGACGAACAAGGACTGAAGGGGCGCTTCGTGCATCGAGGGGCCGCGCGGCCCCTCTTTTCATTGCCCCCTACACTGGCGCACTCCATAAACGAGGCGCCGATGCTGAAGCGATTGCTTGCGATGGTTTGTGGGGCGACGGTGCTCGCCGTCGCACCGCTTGTGCAGGCAGCGCAAGACGCGCGAGCGTCGGGCGCGCAGAAGGTCCGGTCGGTCGAAGGCATCACCGAGTATCGATTGGCCAACGGCCTGCAGATCCTGCTCGCGCCCGACACCGCGAAGCCGACGACCACCGTCAACGTCACCTACCGCGTCGGGTCTCGTTTCGAGAACTACGGCGAGACCGGCATGGCGCACCTGCTCGAGCATTTGCTGTTCAAGGGCACGCCGAAAACGCCGAACGTGTGGAGCGAATTCACCAAGCGCGGCCTGCGTGCCAACGGAACGACCAGTTTCGATCGCACCAACTACTTTGCGAGTTTCGCCGCGAACGACGAGAACCTGAAGTGGTATCTCGACTGGCAGGCCGACGCAATGGTCAACAGCTTCATCTCGCGCAAGGACCTCGACAGCGAGATGACGGTCGTGCGCAACGAGATGGAAAGCGGAGAGAACGACCCACAGCGCATTCTCTGGCAGCGAGGTCTCGCGAGCCTTTTCCAATGGCACAACTATGGCAAGCCGACGATCGGTGCGCGCTCGGACGTCGAGAACGTCGACATCAGCCGCCTTCAGGCCTTCTACCGCCTGTACTACCAACCCGACAACGCAACGCTGATCGTCTCGGGCAAGTTCGATCCGGCGCAAGTCTTGAGCTGGGTGCAGGCGTCGTTCGGCAAGATCGCGAAACCCAAGCGATCCCTGCCGCGCCTGTACACGCTGGAGCCGGTGCAAGACGGCGAGCGCAGCTACACATTGCGCCGTGTTGGTGGCGTGCCGTTGCTGCTGGCTAGCTACCACGCGCCGGCCGCCGCGCACGCCGACTATCCGGCGATGGAGGCGTTGGCACTGATCCTCGGTGACGAACCGTCAGGGCGTTTGCATCGCCAACTGGTGCAAGCGCAACGCGCCGCGTCGGTGTGGGGCTGGGCCTGGGACCTCGCCGATCCGGGCGTGGCGATGTTCGGCGCGCGCCTCGCGCCGGGACAGGACGTCGACGCTGCGCGCAACGAACTGCTCGGCACGATCGAATCGATTGGCGCGAAACCGATCACTGCCGAAGAACTCTCCAGGGCACAGGCGAGATGGCTCAATGAATGGAACCGCCGCTTCAGGAACGCCGAGTCTGTCGGCGTCGCGTTGTCGGACGCGGTCGGTCAGGGCGACTGGCGCCTGTTCTTCCTGCTGCGTGACCGCGTGCGAGATCTGAAGCTCGCCGACGTGCAGCGTGTCGCGACGCAATATCTGCTGCCCTCCAACCGAGTGCTCGGCGTCTATCTGCCGACCGATCAGCCGCTGCGCGCCCCTCCGCTCGATCGCGTCGACGTCGCCGGCGTCGTGCGTGACTACAAGGGAGACCCGAGCGTCTCTCAGGCCGAAGCGTTCGAAGCCACACCCTCCAACATCGACGCCCGCACCGAGCGCTTCGCGTTGGCCAGCGGCATGAAGGTGGCGCTGCTCCCCAAGGGTTCACGCGGGCGGGCGGTGGAGGCGCGCTTGACGCTGCGCTTCGGCGACGAGAAGAGCTTGACGGGTGTCGGCGAGGTGCCGGAGTTCGTCTCGACGCTGCTCGATCGCGGCACCGCCAAGCTCACTCGAGAGCAGATCCAGGATCGTTTCGCCGCGCTGCAGGCGGACGTGCGTTTTGGTGGCGACTCGACCAGCGTCCATGTCAGCATCACGGCCGTGCGTGACAGGCTGCCCGAAGTCATCGCACTGGTCGGCGAGTTGCTGCGCGAAGCCAGTTTTCCGCCCGAGGCCCTCGAGGAAGTGCGCCGCCAGGCCCTGGCCGGTATCGAGGCGCAGCGCAAGGAACCCGAGGCGCTTGCGAACAACACGCTGGATCGACATGGCAATCCATATTCACGCGGCGACGTGCGCCATAGCCGCAGCTTCGATGAAATGGTGGCGGATGTGAAGGCGGTGACGGCCGAACAGGTGCGCGACTTTCACGCGCGCTTCTACGGGGCGACGCATGCGCAATTCGGTGCCAGCGGGGACATGGATGTCGCCGCGGTGCGCGCGGCACTGACGTCTGCCTTCGGCGAATGGCGATCGAAGAGCAGCTTCGCCCGCGTGCCGCTGCCGCTGACCCCGGTGACCCCGGAGCGCTTCGTCCTACGTACGCCAGACAAGCAAAACGCGATCATGCTCGTGCGCCAGGCGCTGCCGGTCATGGACACCGATGCCGACTACCCGCTGTTCACGCTCGCCAACCGGATGCTGGGGCAGGGCGGCGGCTCGCGACTGTGGATCCGCGTGCGCGACAAGGGAGGCCTGTCGTACGACGTGGGCACCGGCGTGGGCTGGAACCAGCACGAACCGAACTCGATGTGGGAGGGCTCGGCGATCTTCGCGCCGCAGAACCTTGCGAAGGTAGAAGCGGCGTTTCGCGAAGAGATAGTCCGCGCGTTGCGCGACGGCTTCACCCAGCGAGAACTCGACGAGGCGAAGAAGGGCCTGCTGAGCGCGCGTCAACTCGCGCGATCACAGGACTCGAATCTCGCCGCCGCGTTGACGAGCAACCTCTACCTGGGACGCACGTTCGCGATTTCGCAGGCGGTGGATGACGCCATCGCGCGGGCCTCGCTCGCCGACGTGAACGGCGCACTGCGCAAGCACCTGAAGCCCGAGCGCCTGGTGACGGCTGTGGGAGGCGACTTCAAGCCTTGAAGGGCCGACGCTCGTTCAGATCGTCGATGTAGTGGTCGATGGCGCGGCCTTCGCGCTGCAGAAAATCGGCGACCGCCTGCGAAAACTGCGGATGTGCGAGCCAATGTGCGGACGCGGTGGCGACCGGCAGCAGCCCGCGCGCCATCTTGTGCTCGCCTTGCGCGCCTCCTTCGAAACGCAGGTAGCGGTTTTCGATGCACCACGACAGCGGCTGGTAGTAGCAAGCTTCGAAGTGCAAGCAATCGACATGTTCGACGGCGCCCCAGTAGCGCCCGAAGGCGCTACGCCGTGAGGGATCGATCGCGATCAGCGATGCGGCGATTCGTTTGCCGCCCCGCGAGGCGATGAACATCAGCCAATGCTGCGTCATCGTGGTCGCCGTGCGAGCGAAGAAATCTCGTGTGAGGTAGGGCGTCGAGTGGTGCGCACGGTAGGTTCGCGTGTAGCAGCGGTGGAAGAAGTCCCAATCGCTTTCGGTGACGTCGCCGCCCGCGCGCGCCACGAGCTCGATGCCCGCGTCGCGCACGCGGCGGCGTTCCTGGCGGATCTTCTTGCGCTTGTCGTGCTGCAGGCTGCTCAGGAAATCATCGAAGTCCGTGTAGGGCGCAGGTGAGCGATTGGTCCAGTGGAACTGCACGGCGTTGCGCGTCATCCATCCCAACGTCTGCGCAGCGCGATGGTCGCTCTCGTCAGCGAAGAGCAGGTGTGCCGACGACAGCTTCGCGTCGCGTGCGAGAGACTCGACCGCGCGCAACAGCACGACACGCGATGCTTCATCCCGGGCGAGCAGCCGCACACCCGGCACCGGCGTGAAAGGCACTGCGATCAGGAGCTTCGGGTAGTACGCGAGACCATGGCGCTGATACGCATCGGCCCATGCCCAATCGAACACGTACTCGCCGTACGAATGGTCCTTCAGGTAAAGAGGGCACGCCGCAGCGAGCTGCCCACGCTCGTGCAGCGCGATGAACTGCGCCGTCCATCCCGTGTCGCTCGTGGCGCTGCCGGAGTGGTGTAGCGCGCTCAAGTATTCGTGCCGCATGAACGGCGTGGCGGCGGGCTGCGCGTCGAGCAGTGCGTTCCACTGCGTCGCATCGAGATCCGCGGGATCATCGAAGACTCGGATGACATAATTGTTCGAGCCGTTCTTTGACGAAGCCATATGTCAGTTCCACCCTCGGTCAAAGTGGCCCTCGCACAATTCAACGCGACGGTCGGCGACCTGCCGGGCAACTCGCGAAAAATCGTCGAGGCCGCGCGCGAGGCGTACACGCAAGGCTCGCGCTTGGTGATCACCCCCGAGCTCAGCCTTTGCGGCTATCCGCCCGAAGACCTGCTGCTGCGACCGGCTTTCATGCAAGCCTGCGCGCAGGCACTTGCCGACATCGCCAGTCAGCTGGCGGACTTCCAGGGCTTGCATGTGGTGGTCGGGCATCCGCATCAATTCGGTGAGCGCGGTGATGTTAGGTCGCGCTCGGTGGCAGTGCAGCAGCGCTACAACGCGGCCTCGGTGCTGGCAGGGGGACGCGTGCTCGCGACTTACTGCAAACGCGAGCTGCCGAACTACCAGGTGTTCGATGAGCGCCGCTATTTCGCCTCCGGCCGTGACGCGGGCCGTGGCGCGGTGGTGTTCGAAGTCGGCGGCTTGAAGTTCGGCCTGAACATCTGCGAGGACGCCTGGTTCGAGGAGCCGGCACGCCTGGCGAAGGCGGCGGGCGCGCAAGTGCTGTGCGTGCTCAATGCGTCGCCCTTCCACCTCGGCAAGCTGGCCGAACGCGAAGAGCGCATGGCTGATCGCGTGCGCGACGTCGGGTTGCCGCTGGTCTTCACGCACTTGAGCGGCGGGCAGGACGAGGTGGTTTTCGACGGCGCTTCGTTTGCGCTGGACGCGAACGGGCAGGTGGTTGCCCGGGCGCCAATGTTCGAGGAGACGCTGCTGCTCGTCGACATTTCGGCCGACGGATCGGTGCAGGGCAGTGTGGCGGCGGTACCTGAGATCGAGGCGCAGGCGTGGGCAGCGCTCGTGACCGGCGTGCGCGACTACATCGGAAAGAACGGGTTTCCTGGCGTGATCATCGGCTTGAGCGGCGGCATCGATTCCGCCTTGGTGCTGGCGATCGCCGTCGATGCGCTGGGCGCCAGGAAGGTGCGCACCGTGATGATGCCGTCGCAGTACACGGCGGACATCTCCTGGATCGATGCACGCGACATGGCCGATCGACTCGGCGTGCGCTACGACGAGATCCCCATCGTGCCGATGTTCGATGCCTTTCGTGCGGCGTTGGCCAACGAGTTCGCAGGGCTGAAGGAGGACGCGACCGAAGAGAACATCCAGGCGCGCATTCGGGGCACGCTGTTGATGGCGCTGTCGAACAAATTTGGTGCGATCGTGCTCACCACGGGCAACAAGAGCGAGATGGCCACGGGTTACTGCACGCTGTATGGCGACATGGCGGGCGGCTTCGCGGTCATCAAGGACGTCGCGAAGACACTCGTCTACCGACTGGCACGCTGGAAGAACGCGCAAGGCAAGGAAGTCATCCCGGAACGCATCATCACGCGTGCACCTTCGGCCGAATTGCGCCCCGACCAGAAGGATCAGGACAGCCTGCCGCCGTATGAAGTGCTCGACGCGATCCTTGCGCGCTACATGGAAGAGGACCAAAGCATCGACGAGATCGTTGCTGCCGGCTTCGACACCGAAGTGGTGCAGCGGGTCACCACCCTGATCAAGATCAACGAATACAAGCGGCGGCAGGCGCCGGTCGGAATCCGCATCACGCACCGTGCATTCGGTCGTGATTGGCGCTACCCCATCACGTCGAAGTTCCGTGCATGATCGAGCACGACTACACTATTCGCGATGCAACTCACCGCCGGGAGACGACCATGAAGCAGATCACAGCGATCATCAAACCCTTCAAGCTCGAAGAGGTGCGCGAGGCGCTGGCCGATGTCGGCGTCACCGGCCTCACCGTCACAGAAGTCAAAGGCTTCGGGCGCCAGAAGGGTCACACCGAGCTGTATCGCGGAGCCGAATACGTCGTCGACTTCCTGCCCAAGGTCAAGGTCGAGGTCGTCGTCAAGGACGGTGATGTCGACCGCTGTATCGAAGCGATCGTCAAGGCCGCGAAGACCGGCAAGATCGGCGATGGCAAGATTTTCGTCACCACCGTGGAGCAGGTGGTGCGTATCCGCACCGGCGAGACCGACGAAGCCGCCGTCTGAGGATCGCCCCCGCAGACAAGCCCGCCGATGGCGGGCTTTTTCATGTCGGCTTCATATCAGCCGGTAGTCGTCGGGTGCTTCGGCACGCGCCGAGAGGCTCGCGAGTCGTTTCAGCAAGGTCGATGGATCCGCTTGCACCTGCAACAGCTCTCGTTGTGCCGGGGGCACGAAGCCTTGCTCCTCGGTTGCTCGCAGGAAGGCGAGCAGTGTGTCGAAGTAGCCGCCGCAATTCAGCAGGCCGACGGGCTTGTCGTGGTAGCCGAGCTGTCGCCAGGTCCAGACCTCGAACAGCTCTTCGAGCGTGCCGATGCCACCCGGCAGCGCCACGAAGGCATCGCTTTGTTCGGCCATCAACCGCTTGCGCTCGTGCATCGTTTCGACGATATGCAGCTCACTCAATCCCGGGTGGCCGAGCTCGCGCGTCATCAAGGCACGCGGGATCACACCGACGACCCTGGCCCCCGCTGCCAGCGCGGCATCGGCAACTTCGCCCATGAGCCCGGCGCGCCCTCCGCCATAGACGAGCTGCCATCCCAGGAGGCCCACCAACGTCCCGACCTCGCGGGCGGCATCGCGAAACGAGGCATCGATTCCGCTGCGCGAGCCGCAGTAGACACACAGCGACAGGGCCTGCACTGCAGATCTCCTAAGCCAGGCGGTGCCAAAGAGCGGCGACCCAGACGCCCGAGCAGAGCAACAACGACAGGAACACGGCGGCGCTCGCCAGATCCTTCGCGCGCTTCGACAGGTCGTGCAGCTCGAACGAAACGCGATCGATCGCCGCCTCGATCCCCGAATTGAGCAGTTCGACGATCAGGACGAGCAACACCGATCCACACAGTACGCCCACTTCCATCCAGTTGCGCCCGAGCCAGAACGCTCCGGGCACGAGCACCACGGCCATCCAGAACTCCTGACGAAAGGCGCTCTCGCCACGGTACGCCGTCTTGAGCCCGTCGATCGAGTAGCCGATGGCGCGCACCACGCGGTCGATGCCAGTGCGCCCTTTGAAGGGATTCGTCATGGGCGCCGATTGTGCCTGTGGGGTCAGGCGGCGCGATGTACGGGACGTGACGTGATCAGCTTGGTGCCGCAGACCGCGTCGTGCCAGAACTGGCGCCTCGGATGCAGCAACGCAAGCGTGGCAAATCCCAGCACGCCGGCGATCAGCGCGACGGCCGTCGGCGCGGGGCCACGCTCGCCGGAAAGCCACAGCACCAGGAGTGCCGGCACAAACCACATCCAGCTGAGCAGGTAGCGCGCAAAGGCCCGCAGTTCGGACACCGCAGCGCCGTCACGGCTGACGAGTCGGATATGCCAAGCTTTCATCGCGACCGTCTGGCCGCCATGCGACCAGAACCAGGTGAAGTAGATGCCCAGCACTACGAAGAGGAATGCTTGCAGGCCGAAGCGCCCGCCGAGGGCGTGGCGCTGCTGCGTGAGCGTCGAGAACAGATAGCCCGCGATCATCAGCACGCCGAACAGCAGCACCCCTTCATAGACGAAGCAAGCCATGCGCCGCAGCAGGCCGGGCGTCGAATCGGGCCCGGCCCCAGTGGCCGAGCCGGTCATTTGTGCTCGGTCCGCTCGCCCGGTTCAGGGTTGGCCGAAGCTTTCGCAGAGCGCGTTGCCGCGCCCTGGGGCCCACGCTTGGGCAATAGCGTCGCTCGGTCGACGAACCCGGGAGAGGCAGCGATCTTTGGCAGGCCCGTTTGCTGGTGTGCCGGCGGCGTCGGAGGTTTGGACATCAGTCGGGTGCTGGCGCCGGGCGAGGCCTGCACAACGGTGGGGGCGACCGGTTTGGGCGGCGCGGCGAAGCTCGGATTCGGAACGATGTTGGACTTGGCCTGCGTCGAATCGCGCCCGTTGCGCGGCTCGACGCTCCGTTGGGGCTTCGTGGCCGGGTCCGATTTGGCCGCAAGCTGACGGCGCTGCTCTGCGGGCAGCGCTTGATAGGCATCCCACTTGGCCTGCCGGTCCTGCGGCGCGACGCCTTGTGCCTGCTGGAATCCGAGTCTTGCCCGGCCGCGGTCTTGCGGCGTCATGCGGGCCCAATCGGACATGCGCTCCTGCACGCGAGACCTTTCCTCGGGCGGCATCTTCGGAAATCGCGCCGCGACCTCGAGCCATTTGCGCTTGCGGTCGCTATCGATGCCGGGCCAATCACGTTGCAGCGGAGCGAGCGACGCGCGCTGCTCCGCGGTCAAATCCGACCAAGCAGGTCCCGATCCGACGGAACCCGTGACGGCACCGCGTGGGGCGGGCGCTGCCGGCTGCGCAACGGCGCTCGAGCCATTGATCAGAAAAACGCCCAGGCCACCCAAAACGAAGCGCAGCGCCCACGCCTTTGCATGAGCGTGTCGAAGCGGGGGCTGCGAAAAGCGCTCCATGACCGTCCCAGGTCAATCGCGCGGCGTGTTCAAAAACTCTGCGAATCCTGGGTCGCCGTAGGCGCTGGGCGGCAGGTTGTCGGACAGCAGGGCGGCGTCGATCTCAGCCGCAGCGTCGATTTGAGCGCGCGTGTGCCAATGTTGAATCAACATCAGTCCTCCGACGAGCGCGACCAGCGGCAGCACGGAGCCGATCTTGACCCACAGCGAAGAAGAGTCGCCGAGCCCGCCCCAGGCGAGGGTGGAGCCCCCGACGGCCAAAGGCTCAATTGCCGGTCGTACGAGGCTGCGCGCTTCCCGGGCCTTCTCGAGCGCCCTTTCGCGAGCAAACCGGAGCCGCTCCGCGACGTCCGGACCCAGCTGGGCCGCCCGCTCGTCCAGGCGAGCCACCACCCGCAGGGCAAAGCGCGCCTGCAGGGCTTCCGGTTCAGCGGGACGACGGTACGGGATCGAGTGGTTCATGGGGCAATTCCCTTTGCCTTCAGAGCCTTGGCCAAGGCATGAACTGCTCGCGAGCAATGTGTCTTCACACTTCCCTCCGAACAGCCCATGGCGGCAGCCGTCTCTGCGACATCGAGCTCCTCCCAGTAACGTAGGAGGAAGGCTTCACGTTGACGGGCTGGCAATTCCGCCACCTGGGCGTCGATCATCACGAGGATTTGCGCCCGGGACACCGTGTCCGAGGCGCTTTCGGAAGCGGTTGACCCTTCCACGGCCTCCAAAGTTTCGAGCAAATCGAAATCGCCGTCCGTGTCGACCGACTCGAAGTACGAAAAATTGCGCACCACGGCGTTGCGGACCTTCTGCCGCCGAAACCAGTCCATCGTGGCGTTCGACAGGATGCGCTGGAAGATCAGCGGCAGCTCGGCGGCCGGGCGTTCGAAATACTTCTCAGCGAGCCGGATCATTGCGTCCTGCACGATGTCGAGCGCCGCATCGTCATCGCGAACGGCATAAGCAGTCCGCTTGAAGGCCCGCTTTTCGACGCTCTTCAGGAAGTCGGACAGTTCTTTGTCTGAGGCCAATGAAAAAGCGGCGCCAAGGGCGCCCCAAATCGACGGGCGCGATTATCGCATCGCACCGCTT
>Ga0184637_10002241_pt1 | contig 12515 bp, 11 predicted proteins | sample PLM3_127_b2_FD_133143 | JGI IMG/M metagenome (GOLD analysis project Ga0184637, IMG submission 133143) | Groundwater sediment microbial communities from an aquifer in East River, Colorado, USA - PLM3_127_b2 | ecosystem: Environmental > Terrestrial > Soil > Riparian zone | place: USA: East River...
ACCAGTTTGGGACGGGCCTATCTGGGAAAGAAACTGTACGGTGAAGCCCTTGGTGCATTCCAAAAAACGATCACTCTTTCCGGGGGAACTGCCATCGGTCCCGACACATACATCGGCTACATGGATGCGGTGACGGGTAAGAGAGGCGAGGCCCTCAAGAAGCTGGACAGCCTGCAAGGACGATATGAGCGCGGTGCCGCCTCGGCTTTCGATCTGGCGATCATCTATACGGGACTTAATGAGAAAGATCAGGCATTCGAATGGTTGGAAAAGGCTTACGAGGAGCGCTCCGGTGGTCTGTTACTCCTCAAAGCCGACCTGATGTTCGACGGCCTTCGGTCAGACCCTCGATTCCGAGACCTACTGGGCCGGATAGGCCTTCCGCAATAGGGGCGAGTCTCTCTTTGCCTTTTGACCTACGCGTCTCTGGTTATTTCTTGAGGCTCTGATACACCGCCTCGACGAACATGCTGGTCGTCCAGGCGCCTGTGTCCTTGCCGTACCGTGTGTCGAAGTCTCTGGTCGGCCTGGCCGCCTTGACCTGCTCCACGGTCATGCCGCGCGACACCATCTCCTGGATCCTGTCGCGCACGATGGTGACCATTTCGTAGTAGTAGACGACATCCGGTTGATCGGCGACACGCCCGTGACCGGGAATGACGAGCGTGCCCTCCTCGGACTGCTTGTTGGGAACCGTGATGTCAATCAGGCGATTGAGCCCCTGCAGGGTCGCCTGGACGCTCCCGCCCGCCCTGGCGTCGATGAATGGATAGCCGGTGAGGTCGATCAGGTCCCCGACGCTGATCACGTCAGCCGCGCGGAAATGCACGAGGCTGTTGCCGTCGGTCGTCGACGGCTGATGCATGATCAGCACGGCCTCACCATTGAAATAGAGCTTCTTCTGCGGCGTCGAGTACGTGGCGTCCGGCCACGCCCCTTCAGGTCGCGGGGCCACCTGGCCGGTCGGCGCGGACATCCGGTCGAACACGGTGAGGTATGAGATCACCGTGGCGCGGTTGGTGCCGATGTACCCCTGTATTTGAATGGTCTGGCTGGGGCGGAACGGAATCGTCTCGCCCGCGGCGGCGATCCGTTCATTTCCGCCGGAGTGCTCCTCACGTTCATTCGTGTTGACGATGTACCTGATGGGCTGGGTGGTGAGCGTGCGGAGGGCCGCCAGCACCTTGTCGCTCATGGACGCCGTGCCGCTGTCCACGAGCAGCATGCCGTCATCGCCCGCGGAGACCGTGATATTCCCGCCGGCGCCCACCAGGAGGTACACGTGGCCTCGAACCGGTTGGATGTGGACCTGGCCGTCGTTCGCCGTCTGGATCGCCGGCTTCCACGCCCACGACGCGCCCTGGCCGCCCTGCGTGTAGACCCGCTCGGCTGACGTCAGCAGTGCAAGGCACGCAAAGACCACCGCCAGGCAGGCCGTTAAGCGTGTTCTCATTGGCCACGCTCCCCGGCATCGCCCAGCGTGGCCGGCGGCCGCTTGAACGTTTTCATCCTGGCGATGTACTCGGGATACATCGTGTCTGCCCCTCCGAGTCGCGCTTCGTAGGGCGTTCCGAACCGATCGGTGACGCCAGGGTTCTGCCCGGGCATCAGATTCTTTCCCGGTAGATAGTGGGGTACGGTGCCACGCTCCACGGCGGTCTCCGTCGCCTCATCACACGGGTACGGAGGCATCTTGAGCTCAGGGTCGTTCACCCAGAACAGGGAGGTCCGGATGTACGGTGCCTCGAAATAGACGGGGTCATAGACGATGACGGTCGTCCGCAGGAAGTCGCCGATCCGCTTGTAGCGGATGCGGACCGTCGCCTGGTCGCTTCGCATCGGGCCCCAGCGGCGGATGTAATTTTCCTTGAGATGTGTCGCGGTCTGGACGAGTGTGCCGCCCTGCCATTCGCCGGTCGAGAACCCGCTCCAGCCGTGACGGACCCAATCGGGAGGACGCGCCCGGCCGTCCATCCAGATCGTCGTTTCCTGATCCCGCATCGCGATGCGGCCGCGATACGCGACGACCTGCTGTGTCGGGCCCTGTACCTCTGTCCAGAGACGCAGCACCGCCACGGCTTCCACCGAGAAGTCCCAGGAATGGGGCCGGCACACCCATTCGGCGACATCGAAGTTCTCCGGCGCCCAGCTCTGAGCTCTCCATCGGCCTGACGCGTTGAGCGGAAGGCCGGCGTAGTCGCCGTCCATTCCACTGCCGTCTTCGTTCCGCGGCATGGGACGCCACATGCCGGTCAAATCAACCTGGGCGAGTGCCGGATGGCTCCACAAGGCCAACAGCACGGCGCCGTACACGATACGTTTAGCTGCCATGTTGTATCCCCATTCCGGGGCGCGTATTTCGTTCAGTCGAACGGTGTCAGCGCGCCTCGTTGGCGCGGCAGGGCGTGGGATCCCAGCCCTGGCCGTCGGGAATCTTCTTGAAGGCGACGCTCGAGATGTAGGGTCCCGCGAGGTACAGCGGGTCGGTCACGAAGCTGTCGACGACGATCCAGTCGTCGCCGTTGGGTTCCTTGAAGCGATCGAAGTGCTCCTCGAGCCTTGCGTTTTCGCTGTACGGCACGCCGTTCTTGCGCAGGTATCCGGGACGCAGGCGGGTCGTGATCACCCGCAACCCGGCTCGCACATCTTCTCCAGCGCCGGCCCTCCGCGCGCGAAGCTCCGCGGTCGAAATCCCTTCCCATTCCGCCGCCGAGTAGCCCTGCCAGCTCGGCGCCGTGTTCGCCGCCGCCCCCGCGGGGCCGCCGAAATGGAACAGACGCGTCTGCGTGCCCGAATCGATGTCCATCTGCAGGGCATTGTCGTTCGCCCAGTGGATGTGGAGACGTCCCGGTATCCGCATGATCGCCGCCGCGCCGTAGGACTTGCACTGGCCGTCGCCCGACGGCTCCTTGGCAGGATCCCAGAGGTTGGCGATCCGGCGCGCCTCAGGGTTGAGCGGCAGCATGGAGAAGTCCCCCTTCGGGGGGACGAGCATGCGGAGATGCCAGTGCTCGGCGACCACCGAGACCCAGTCGCCGGTGAGATCCTTCGGGGCCACGGCGCGCGCGGCCGCAGGTCCGGCAGGCGTGGCGGCGCCCCCACCTCGCTGGGCGTCCGCGGTGACGGGTACGGCGAGGCCAGCGAGAAGCACGAGTCCCAATACGATTCGAGGATTTCTATGCATTAACGCCATTTTCATGTGACGGGCCACGGAGGCACAGAGGCACGGAGACGAATTGCTCATGATTTCCTCCGTGTCTCCGTGTCTCCGTGGCACGTGGAAATGAACGGCGGTCTAATCGACGGTGCCTGCCCACTCCCAGCCGTCGACGGGCCGCTTGATGTGGAAGACGCGAAGGCCCCTGATCGCGGGATCGCGCCTGGGTTCGCCGCCCGCAATGATCTTGTCGCCGGCCTTGAGCGTCGTTCTCGTCACGGGGTACTTCGCGGCCGACAACTGGCTGCTCGATCCCCACTCGAGGTTCCATGTCTCGACCACGCCGTCCTTGTTCGTCACGTCAATCCGCACGAACGAATGGGGATTGCGCCAGACGAATTCCTTGACGACGCCCTCGACTTCGACGCGCTTGGTATTGTCGTACGCCGCCGTGAACGAGTGATGCGCGGTCACCCGCGCGGCGCTCACCAGCAGCACAGCCGCAACGATCAACAGGACCGTACGCTTCATAAAGGGGTCTCCGTCTTGTTTCTCAAAGTTGCTACTTTCCAGTTTCTACTTACTTTCAACTTTCTACTTTCTACTTTCTACCTTCTACTTTTGAGAGGCTCGCATACGCCGCCTCGACAAACATGTTCGTCGTCCAGGCGCCCGTGTCCTTGCCGTAGCGCGTGTCGTAGTCGCGTGTCGGCCTCGCGGCCTTCACCTGCTCGAGGGTCATGCCGCGCCCGATCATGTCCTTGATCCGGTCCCGGACGATGGCCACCATCTGCTGGTAGTAGACCACGTCCGGCTGATCGGCGACGCGGCCGTGACCAGGTATCACCAGTGTGCCGGCTTCGGATTTCCTGTTCGGCACCGTGAGATCGATCAGGCGGTACAACCCATCGACCATCGTCTGAATGGTGCCGCCGGCCTTGAGGTCGATGAACGGATACGCGGTGAGGTCAACCAGATCTCCGACGCTGATCACGTCCGCCGCGCGGAAATGCACGATGCTGTTGCCGTCGGTGTTCGACGGCACGTGCATGATCAGCACAGCCTCCTCGTTGAAATAGAGCTTCTTCTGCGGTGTGGAATACGTGTTGTCCGGCCACGCCTCTTCCGGCCGCGCCGCCACCTGTCCCGTCGGCGCCGACATCCGATGGAAGACGGTGAGGTACGAGATCACGTTGGCCCGGTCCTGACCCCTTCTGCCATCCGAGACGCGCACGTCCTCCGCGGGGCGGAAGGGAATCGTGCTGCCGGCCGCCGCGATCGTGGCGTTTCCGCCGCTGTGTTCCTCACGCTCGTTCGTGTTGACGATGTACCTGAGAGGCCCCCTCGAGATCGAGCGCACCGCCTCCAGTACCTTCCCGCTCATCGAGGCGAGGCCGGCATCCACCATCAGGACGCCATCGGTACCCGCGTGCACGGTGATGTTGCCGCCTGCACCCACCAGCATGTACACGCTGCCGCGCACGGGTAGCACATGGACGCTTCCAGCGTCACCGGTGGGTATCGCCGGCTTCCACGCCCACGACGCGCCCTGGCCGGCCTGCGTGTGGACCCGCTCGGCTGACGCCAGCAGGGCGAGGCACACGACCGGCAGCAGCCACCCGATCCCCGATCCCCGACCCCCGATCCCCTGTCTCGTTCTCATTGCCCACGCTCCCCGCCCCCAGCCACCGTCTTCGGGCGTGGGAATGTTTTCATTTTCGCGATGTACTCCGGATACATCGTTTCGGGCCCACCCAGCCTCGGCTCGTACGGCGTTCCGAAGCTGTCCGTCATGTCCGGATTCTGCCCGGGCAGCAGGCTCTTTCCCGGCAGCGCGTGCGGCACCGTCCCTCTCTCCACGACCGTCTCCGTCGCCTCCTCGCACGGATAGGGCGGCAAGACGAGGTCGGGGTCGAGTACCCAGAAGAGCGACGTCCGGATATAAGGCTCTGCCATGTAGACGGGGTCATAGATAATCACGGTGGCCCGCAGGTAATTGCCAATACGCTTCCAGCGGGTGCGCGCCGTCGCTTGATCGCTGCGCATCGGTCCCCACCTTCGGGTGTAAGCCTCCTTCAGGTGCGTTGCGGTTTGCACCAGTGTGTCCCCCTCCCACTCGCCGGTGGAGAAGCCGCTCCAGGAGTGACGAGCGTAGTCCGGAGGGCGCGGCCGCCCATCCATCCAGATGGTCGTCTCCTGTTCGCGCATCGAGAGGCGCCCGTGATAGGCAATCAGCTCCTGCGTCGGGTCGTTGATTTGAGGGACCCACCGCAGCCGCGAGGCGCCCGCTTCCAATGAAAAGTCCCACGCGTGCGGCCGGCACACAAACTCGGGCACCTCGAAGTTCTCCGGCACCCAGCTCTGGGACCGCCACCGGCCCGCGGCGTTCAGCGGCAGGCCGGCATAGTCACCGTCCATCCCGCTCCCGTCCTCGTTGCGCCCGAGTGGACGCCACATACCACTGAGGTCACTTTGGCCAGCGCCGGGCGGAATCACTTGGGCCAGTGCCGGGTCACTCGAGAGCGCCATCAGCGCCGCCAGGATCAGTCGTCTACTGGCGCATCTTATCGAAGCCATTACCGGCCGCTCCGCTCGCACCCCACCGCGCAGGCGTGCGCGGCGGGGGCCCCGCGTTGTCGCGGCCGGCAGATTGCGCTCGGAGGCTGGTTGTAAGCGGTACGCAACCAGTCCGGACATTCCACTAAAAGCCATATTTCATCCCGAACTGCATGATTCGCGGATCCCCCGACTGGGACGTGATCCGGGCCGAACGTGGCTGTGCCGACGCTCGTATTCGGATTGTCCCAGCGACTTGTATAGCCGCCCGACGTGGTTGTCAACCTGTTGGGCGCGTTCATGTTGAGCGCGCTCACCGTGGCCCCCAAGCCTCTCAATATAAACGACCTCGGCTAAGATCCGGTCGGTTTATCGAAAGGAGCCCCTTCGTGCTGCGACGAAGCCTTGTCGTCTGTGTCGGAACCCTGGTCGCCGCCTTCACCGCCGCGCAGCAGCCGGCGCCGGCAGATCCCGCCGCGTTGTATGAAGGCGCGCTGTTCATCCCCGGCGACGGCCGTGCGCCAATCGAGGACTCCGCGTTCCTCATCCGGGACGGCGCGATAGCGAGCGTCGGCAAGAGGGGCGAGATCGCGCCTCCCCCTGGCAGGGCGCCGTTGACCTCTGGCACTGCTCCGCGAGTCGGTGCCGGCGACGGTGATCGATCGGATGCGCGCGTCGTTCGTTGAACGCGATCCCGCCACCGCCACCGCGGCGCGTGGCCGGTACGCGGTCCTTCAGCGGAGCCTTCGGAAGCTCAACGCGGCCGGCGCGCGCATCATCCTCGGGTCCGATACCGGTCTGCAGGATCACTTCTTCGGCTACGCCGGGCAGCGGGAGCTCGAGGCGATGGTCGGCGCCGGCATGACGCCGGCACAGGTGATGCGCGCCGCGGTTGTCAGGCGTGCCGTAGGGGCCCGCCCACGCGTCCCGCGTACGCGTGACACCGCCAAAAGCCGCCCGGCGCACAGGAATTGTGAGGCGTGAATGACACAGGACATCGCTCGAGACGTCGCGTTCGAGATGGCCGCGGCCAGCATCCGCTTCGGCGTCGGCGTGACGCGGGAAGTCGGCATGGATCTCGCCGACCTCGGTGCCCGGCTCGTCCTCGTGCTGACCGACCCGGTGCTGAGCCGGCTGCCGCCAGTCCACACGACATTGGAATCGCTCGAGTCGCACAGGGTGCCTTTCGCCCTCTACGACCGGGTGCGCGTGGAGCCGACCGACGAGTCGTTCCTGGACGCGATCACGTTCGCACGCACCCGCCCGTTCGACGCGTTCGTCGCCGTCGGCGGTGGCTCGACGCTGGACACGGCAAAGGCCGTGAACCTGTATACGACGTACCCGCCCCTCGATTTTCTCGACTACGTGAACCCGCCGATCGGCAAGGGGCTGCCCGTGCCGGGGCCACTCAAGCCGCTGATGGCGATTCCGACCACCGCCGGCACGGGAAGCGAAACGACCGGCGTCGCGATTTTTGATTTACAGCGCTTGCGCGCGAAGACCGGGATCGCGAGCCGGCGTCTGAAGCCGACGCTGGGCTATCTCGACCCGGACAACACGCGCACGGTGCCGCCGCCGGTGGCGGCGTCGACCGGGCTCGACGTCCTGAGCCACGCGGTCGAATCCTTCACCGCCATGCCGTTCACCGGCCGGCCGCGGCCGGAGCGTCCCAGCCTGCGCCCGACATACCAGGGGTCGAACCCCATCAGCGACATCTGGGCGCTCGAGGCGATGCGGATGATGGCGCGATTCCTTGTCCGGGGAGTCGACGAACCAGACGAGGAGGCGCGGGCCAACATGCTGCTGGCCGCCTCGTATGCGGGGATGGGGTTTGGCAACGCCGGCGTGCATCTGCCGCACGGCATGTCGTATGCGGTGTCAGGGAACGTGAAGACCTATCGTCCGCCCGGCTATGTGACCGATCATCCCCTCGTGCCGCACGGCGTGTCGGTGATCCTCAACGCGCCGGCCGTGTTCCGGTTCACCGCGGGCGCCAACCCTCTCCGGCACCTCCAGGCGGCCGAGGCGCTCGGCGCCGACGTGTCTCGCGCGCGGGAGGGCGACGCGGGAAGGATTCTCGCCGACCGTATTACCTGGTTCATGCAGCGTCTGAACATGCCGAGCGGGCTGCGCGCGATCGGGTACTCCCCGTCGGATGTCCCGGCGCTGGTGGCCGGGACGCTGCCGCAGCACCGCGTCACCACGCTGTCGCCGCGTCCCGCCGGGCCCGACGAACTGGCTGCGCTCTTCGAGGACGCGATGGGGTAACGACTTACTGGACCCGCGCCAGCTGTCCTCGCGCGAAGCCGCCTGGATTCAGCGGCGAGTGCACGTTGAAGTAGAACCCCGCCGGGTTGTTGATGATCGCCTGAAGCATGGCCGGGTCCACGGTGATCCCGGACACGCGGTACTCGCCGCCGCCATTGGACAGCAAGAAAGGTGCGCCGGCCGAAAGCGGAGTGCCGATGATGACGGGACCGTTGACACCCGCGGCGCCGGGGTGGATATGCGCCCCGACGACCCTCGTGTCGCCTGTGAACCCGGTCACCTGAAAATAGAAGCCGGCGGTTCCGCCTGAGAACGTAATCTGCGCCGCTCCGCGGCCCCCGGACTCCGCGTTGCCGATTGCCGGCACCTCGTTGGCCGGACTCAAAATCGCTGAGAAGACAAGCGGCCCAGCGGATGGCGCCGATGGATTGTCATCGCCGCAGCCGGCGGCCAGGCCGCACGCGGCCAGTACTATCAATGCCCATCGATTCATCGTTCCCTCCACGTGCAGCGATCGATCTGCGCTCCCATTCTATGCAGAAACGCGTAGGTCAAAGTCAAAAGTCAAATCATGTCCTGGCAGCATTTGCCTTTCGACCTTTGCCCTTTGACCTACGAGAGGCCGTTTACGTCAGCGCACACCCTGGCGAAGCTCGTCCATTCGACGCGCCAGACACTATCTGATCTCGACCTTGCGGAACTTGACCGTTCCTACGCCCGCCTGCAGCGCGAACGGGCCGCGCGCGTGCTTCATGTCCTGCACGTCCACCATCGGCATGCCGTTCAGGCGCACGGTCAGCCGCGGACCCTTTGCAGTGATCTCCATCGTGTTCCAGCGATTCCCGGCGTTCATCACGCTCATCGGCTTCGCCACGTCAACGATGCCTCCGGTCCGATACGCCTGGTCCGGGCGCATGTCGTAGATGTTGACCTCGTATGCGTTCATGGCCGTGACTTGCTTGGGATCTTCGCAGCGGATGAAGATGCCGCTGTTGGCGTCGGGCGTGACCCAGACTTCCGCCCTGAGCTCGAAATCGCCGTAGGACGCCTTCGAGACGAGAAAGCCGCCCATGCCGCTGTCGGCCTGGACCGCACCGTCCACCACTCGCCAGTTGGCCATGCCGATCGGCGTGAACTGATTCCAGTTCGTGCCGTCCAGCAGCGTCGTCCACCCGGCGGCGGATTGCGCCGATGCGGCGGGCGGATGGTCGACACCCGCCACGCCAAAGAGAAACAAACCGAGAGCGATTGCAGATGTATGTTTCATGATCTCCTCCACAGAAAAGGGGGTCGGGGGTCATTTGTTGAGGACACTCGCGCGATTGACCTGCGAGTGTCCTCAACAAATGACCCCCGACCCCATTTAGGTCCCGCTCTGCCAGACCGGAACCACCGGCTTGGCCATGAGGTAATTGGGATTCGCGCCCGCCCGCGGCCGGAACTTCTGCACCCGGCCGTTGTCCACTTCGGCCACGTAGAGATTCCCTTCCCAGGACTTTGCGCATGCGTATCTCCCAGCTGATGCAGAACCGATTGCAGGCGTTTTATACATCATTTTGCGGTGGCATGACTTGCTATCGGAGACGTGTTGGGTTTACGCTCCTCGTCGAGCGGACGCTTCGCGCTCAAGAAAACCATCATCAGGAGGTTCTCCATGCGTCGAAGTGTACGAGTCGCTTTGACTGTGCTCGCGTGGCTGGCGATCCTCCCGGCTGCCGCGTATGCGCAGGCCTCCATCACGGGCGTCGTGCGCGACACGTCCGGCGCGGTGCTGCCCGGCGTCACGGTCGAAGTGGCGAGCCCGGCGCTGATTGAGAAGGTCCGGTCCGTCGTGACCGACGATACCGGCCAGTACCGCGTCGAGAACCTGCGGCCGGGCACCTACACCGTCACCATCACCCTTCCGGGGTTTACCAGCGTCAAGCGGGAAGGCATCGAGCTGACGGGGACGTTCACGGCGTTGGTCAATGCGGAGATGCGCGTCGGGGCGCTTGAAGAAACGATTACGGTGAGTGGTGAATCACCCGTCGTGGACGTGCAGAGCACCACGCGCCAGCAAGTGTTGAACGAGGAGATCATCAACGCGATTCCGTCGGGCCGGAACGCCGCCTCCCTGGCTGGCATGCTGCCGGGCGTGTCGATTGGCGTTCAGGATCCAGGCGGCCTTGGAGGCGAGGGGTCGGGGACGTCCGGCAGTATCACGGCTCATGGCAACAGCGAAGTGCGGACGCTCGTCAACGGCGTGTCGGTCGCCTCGGGATCGGGGTCGGGAAACACTGGCGCCAGCAATATCGCGGCGTATGAGGAAATGGCGGTCGACATCAGCGGGATCTCCGCGGAACAGAAGGAAGGCGGCGTCCGTATGAATCTGATCCCGCGCGAAGGCGGCAACACGTTCGCGGGGATGTTCTATTTCGGGTATGCGAACAAAGCGATGGAGGGGGACAACTTCAGCCAGGAGCTCCGGGATCGGGGCCTGCGCACACCCAACACGCTGAAGAGGTACCGGGATATCAATCCTTCCTTTGGTGGTCCGATCAAGCGGGACTCGATCTGGTTCCACGCGACGGCCCGCTATAACCGCATCGGGACCTTCGCGCCGATGTTCTACAACATGCATGCGGGCAACCCGAACGTCTGGATCTACGAGCCCGACACCAGCCGGGAGCCGGCGTCGAACGACAGCAACTTCAAGGGCTTCAACGGGCGCATCACCTGGCAGGCCACCCCGAAGCACAAGTTTGCGGTCGCCTACGACTATCAGGACATCTGCAATTGCCCGCGGTCGCTGACCGCGCAAATCGCGCCTGAATCAAACATCAGGAACCACGCGGTCCTGGTCCCGAAGGACATGGTGTTTGTCGACTGGACGGCCCCACTCACCAACCGCCTGCTGCTCGAGGCGAGAAGCTACCGGCACCGGGAGCACGCGTACCGTCTGCGCGACAATGTCTACTTCACGAACAACCCCGGCGGCGTGAGATTGAACGGCGTGGTGGAGCAGTCGAACGGTCTGACCTACCGCGGCGCGGTTGGGGACAACAGGGACACGTGGTTGTACACGCTCTGGCACCGCGTGAACATGTCGTACATCACGGGGTCCCACGCCCTGAAGGTCGGCTTCAACCTGAATTACAACGGTCAGGATCAGCAGATCTTCAGCACCGACTCGCCGATGAGCTTCCGGTTCAACAATGGCGTGCCAAACCAGTTGACGTTGGAGGCGACGCCGTGGGGCAGGCGGGCCAACAGCGACGATCACGGGGCGTTTGTCCAAGACAGATGGACCGTGCAGCGGCTGACGGTGACCGCCGGCCTGCGCTACGACTACTTCGGGGTGTCATTTCCGGCCACGACGATTGGGCCGGGTGAGTTCGTGCCGACGCGTAATCTGTCGTTTCCCGCAGCCGAGGGCGTGCGGTGGCACGACCTGCAGCCGAGGACCGGTGTCGCCTACGACCTCTTCGGCAATGGCAAGACGGCGCTGAAGACCAGCCTGAACAAGTATCTGCCCTTTTACGGCCTGCAGCTGGCTGTCGGCAGTGAAGCCGGGACGTTTTCGACCAATATGGCGCCCGTGGCGCGTCTCGTGCCCAGCACCAATCGGTCGTGGAATGACGCCAACCGCAATTTCGTGCCGGATTGTGACCTCATCAATCCGGTGGCGAACGGGGAATGCGGGGCGATGTCCCCGTCGAACTTCGGGACCACCCAATCCGGTGTGACCTACGATCCCGGCATCATCCGCGGCTGGGGCAAGCGCGAAAACAACTGGCAGTTCTCGGCGGGGGTGCAGCAGGAGTTGATGCCGCGGGTGTCGTTGGACGTCGGCTACTACCGGACCTGGTACGGGAACCTGTTCGTGACCGACAACCTCGGGTGGACCGCGGCCGACTTCGACGCGTTCAGCATCACGGCGCCGGCCGATCCGCGGCTGCCAGGCGGCGGCGGCTATACGATCCCCGGGCTCTACAACGTCAAGCCCGCGCGGTTCAGCGTGCCCGCCGACAACTACATCACGTTCTCGGACAACTACGGCAAGCAGACTCGGCGATGGGATGGCGTCGACGTCACCGTCAATGCGCGTCCTGCGCCCGGCCTGATGTTCCAGGGCGGCACGAGCAGCGGGCGCACCACGACCGACAACTGCGACATCGTGGATGACATGCCCGAACTGCTGGTCCGGCTCAACCTGCCGGCGGCGTACTGCCATCAGCAGACCAAGTTCCTGACCGACCTGAAGCTGCTTGGCACGTACACCGTGCCTCGCATCGACGTGCAGGTGGCGGCGACCCTGCAGAGCGTGCCGGGACCGCCGATTGCGGCGAACTACGTCGCGACTAACGCCGTCGTGCAGCCGTCGCTCGGGCGGCCGCTCTCGGGCAACGCGGCAAACATGACCGTCAGTCTCGTGGAGCCGGGAACGATGTACGGGAAGCGCTCGAATCAGGTGCAACTGCGGTTAACCAAGATCCTGCGGGTCGCGGGAACCCGCGCGACCGCCAGTGTCGATGTCTACAACGTGTTGAATGCG
>Ga0184637_10002242_pt1 | contig 12510 bp, 23 predicted proteins | sample PLM3_127_b2_FD_133143 | JGI IMG/M metagenome (GOLD analysis project Ga0184637, IMG submission 133143) | Groundwater sediment microbial communities from an aquifer in East River, Colorado, USA - PLM3_127_b2 | ecosystem: Environmental > Terrestrial > Soil > Riparian zone | place: USA: East River...
TGAAAAACCGAATCGGCCGAGGTATAGACAATCAATTTCCCGCTGGCGATATGCTCTTCGCCGAATTCCTCGATGATTTCCGTCCCGGAAGCGGCTTTGTTCCCCAACCAACCCCGGCCGGAAATTCGCTCAAACTCCCGCATACTCTCCGGCGGGAAACCGCCCGGAAAAAGCGGCAGGGGTTGGGAAACCGCCACTCCCATCAATTCCCAATGCCCGTTGGTGGAATCCTTGCCCGCCGAGAGGGCTCCCATCTTTCCGTAAGCGCCGAGCGCGGCAACGTCCGGGCGGAGTCCGGCCATCGGGGTGATTTTCCCCAATCCTAACTTTTCTAAATTCGGAAGTCTAAGCCCACCGACCGCGCGGGATAAATTGCCGAGGGTGTTGGAACTCTCATCTCCATAAAGCTTGGCATCCGGCAGCTCTCCTACGCCGCAGGAATCCAGAACGACGGTGGTTACCCGCATTACTTTTTCAGGCGCGGGTCGGGGGCGGAAAGAATGGCGGCCTTGAAATTGGCTAAAATCTGGCTGACGTCGGCCGTATCGAGCGGCTTGGAGGTGTCCCCCACCCAGCTTAAATAAAAGCTGATGTTGCGCAAACTGTCCACGGAAATCCGGGATTCCCTGCCGGCCTGGCGGTATTCCGCAAAAAGGGACTGGATACGGGTGGAATCATACTCCGGCCCGGCCCGCCGGATTAAAACCCGCTCCATCTGCGCCGTCGATTGCATTACGCCCCAATAGAGAATTTCCCCGCGATAGGCATAGAACAAGAAGAAGGCGGCGATGAAGAGAACCAAAAGCGCTCCGCCGGCGATTAAGGCAATAAAACATCCCCTCGGGAGGGCTTTTTTTTGAGTGGGCGCTCCGCTTTCGGGAAGCTGGTTCATTGAGGAATGAAAATTTTTGCTACGAGGCCTTGGCTTTTTGTTCGGCCGGCTCTTCGGCAACTTTGGTCTTGGCCGCCGCTTTTTCCTGGAAAATTTCCCGCTCGCGGGTCCGGTCGTAGCCGGCCGGGCGTTCCCCTTTGTGCTTTTTGGCTTCCTTTTTCTCTTTTTTATCCGCTTTCACAGCCACCAACCCGATGGTGACCACGGCGGTCTGGGCCCCGTCTCCCTTGCGCCGCCCCAGCCGGTATATTCGGGTGTACCCCCCTTCCCGGTCGGACATCTTTGGCGCCGTGTCAAGAAAAAGTTTTTCCACCGCTTCCGGGGAATAGAGCTGCCGGGCAATCAAACGACGGGCCGAAAGCGATTTTCCCCCGTTTTTGGCGGTCTGAATCAGCCGGTCGACGAAGGGGGCGAGAGCCCGCGCTTTCTGCCGGGTGGTGACGATCCGGTGGTGCATAATCAAACTGGCGGCCATGTTGGCCAGCATGGCATTCCGGTGGGTCGCGGTGCGCCCCAGCTTGGGGAGGTTGCGGCCGTGTTTCAATTGTTCCCCTCCGGGAAATAGCGGGAGATGTCCATTCCAAACGAAAGCCCCAGGTCGTTCAAAACCTCATGCAGCTCGGTTAGGGACTTGCGGCCGAAGTTGCGGAACTCCAGCATCTCCGGCTCGGAGCGGCGGACCAGATCGCCCAACGTGTCGATGCCGGCCGCCCGCAGGCAGTTGGCGGAGCGGACCGAAAGCTCCAGCTCCTCCACCCGGGTTTTCAACAAATTGCGCATCCGGGCGGTCTCCTCGTCCATTTCGTTCTCTTCCGTCACCTGCACGGGACGCTCGGTTTTTATCAAAACCGAAAGATGGTCGTTCAAAATCTGGCCGGCGTTGCTCAAGGCCTCTTCAGCCGTCACCCCGCTGTCCGTCCAGATTTCCATAATCAAGCGCTCGTAGTCCACCCGCTGCCCCAGCCGGGTGTTTTCCAACTGGTAGTTGACTTTGTAGACCGGCGAAAAAAGGGAATCCAGAAAAATGGTTCCCACCGGCGCGCCGGGGCGCTTGTTCTGTTCGGCGGGCAGATACCCCCGGCCGAAGCCGACTTCCAACTCGGCGGAAAACTTGGTCTCCTCGGTCAGCTCGCAGATGAACTGGTCGGGGTTCAAAATTTCCACGTCCCCGCCGGTTTCGATATGGGAGGCCAACAGTTTTCCCTTTTTGGCCGCCTTCAAGTGCATCATCTTGGGCGCCTCGCCGGAAAGCTTCAGCCGCACCTTTTTCAAATTCAAACAGATTTCCGCCACGTCCTCATAGACGCCGGAAATGGTGGAAAACTCGTGCAACACCCCTTCAAACCGGACCGCCGTGACCGCCGCCCCCTGGATGGAGGAGAGCAAAACTCGCCGCAACGCGTTGCCGAGGGTGATTCCAAAACCCCTTTCCAACGGCTCCAGAACGAAACGACCGTACGTTTTAGAGGCCTCGGCGGCTTCCACGCTTTTGGGCATCTGTATGCTTTTCCACTTCATTAACCGGTTCCCCTCTTTCTTTATTTTGAATACAGCTCGACGATCATCTGCTCCGAACACAAGGTCGGAATGTCGGCCCGCTTGGGGGGATCCAGAAGCTCCCCTTCCAGCCGGGCTTTATCCAGCCGCAGGTAGGGGAGCGCCAACTCCCGCCCCTGCTCCTTCAAGGCCTGGTGGATGATATCCAGGTTGCGGCTTTCTTCCCGTACCCGGATGACTTCTTTGGGCGTTACCTGATAGGAGGGGATGTCCACCACCCGGCCCCCCACGCTGAAATGGCGGTGGCGCACCAACTGGCGGGCCGATTTGCGGGAGGGGGCGAAACCGAGCCGGTAGACCACGTTGTCCAGCCGGCATTCCAACAAAATCAAAAGATTATCGCCGGTGATCCCCTTCATCCGGTCGGCCCGTTCGAACAGGTTGTGGAACTGGGTTTCCAAAAGGCCGTACAGCCGGCGGACTTTCTGTTTTTCCCGCAGTTGCTGGCCGTACTCCGAACTTTTGCGGCGGGGGCGGCCACCCACGCCGCGGGAGGCCCCGTGCTCGCCGGGGGAATACCCCCGGCGCTCAAAGGCGCACTTGTCTGAAAAACAGCGGGTTCCTTTCAAAAAAAGCTTTTCACCTTCCCGGCGGCAGAACCGGCAGGAAGGCCCTACGTAACGCGCCATTTCAACTCCCTTGTTCTGTTTATCAACCCTACACCCTCCGCCGTTTCGGCGGCCGGCAGCCGTTGTGCGGCAGCGGGCTTACATCTTTGATGGCCAGAACTTCCAGCCCAGCGACCGCCAGGGAGCGGATTGCGGCTTCCCGCCCGGCGCCGGGGCCTTTCACCCAGACCTCCACTTTCTTGACCCCTATTTCCAAAGCCTCCCGGGCAGCCGCTTCCCCCGCCACCTGCGCGGCGAAGGGGGTCGATTTTTTGGAGCCCTTGAAGCCGTTTTTCCCGGCCGAAGAACCGCACAAAACCGCCCCGGAGGGGTCGGTGATGGTGACGATGGTGTTGTTGAAGGTGGCCTTGATGTGGACCACGCAGATTCCCTCTATCCGGCGATGCCTTTTCTTCGGTTTCTTTTTTACCTCTTCCGCCATTATCGCTCCAGTAATTTTTTCTTTTGTTTTTTAATCTCTAATCACTAATAACTAATCCCTGTTTTACGTCGGTCCCGGAGGCGGTTTTTTCATTCCGCCCACGGTCTTGCGCGGCCCCTTACGGGTGCGGGCGTTCGTTTTCGTCCTTTGCCCCCGGACCGGCAGGCCCCGCCGGTGGCGCAGGCCCCGGTAGGAGCCGATGTCCACCAACCGCTTGATGTGCTGCGAGATTTCCGCCCGCAGGGCCCCTTCCACTTTGTATTCCGATTCGATGACCGCCCGCAGCTTGGCCACTTCCTCTTCGGAAAGCGCGTGGACCCGGGTCCCCGGGTTCACCCCGGTTTTTTTCAAAATCTGACGGGCCGTGGTCGGGCCGATGCCGAATAAATAGCGCAGCCCGATTTCCACCCGTTTGTCTTTCGGCAAATCCACGCCGGCAATGCGGGCCATTTTCTATCCCTGCCTTTGCTTGTGGCGCGGGTTTTTGCAAATCACCAAAAGATGCCCCTTGCGGCGGATGATTTTACAGTTGTCGCAGCGCACTTTTATGGATGAACGCACTTTCATTTTTTTCTCACTTGTAGCGGTACACGATCCGTCCCCGCGTCAAATCGTAGGGGGAGAGCTCCACCGTGACCTTGTCCCCCGACAGGATGCGGATGAAATGCATCCGCATCTTTCCGGAAATGTGGGCCAAAACCTGGTGGCCGTTGTCCAACTCCACTCTAAACATCGCGTTCGGCAGGGGTTCGATGACCTTCCCCTCCACCTGAATGGTCTCCTCTTTCGCCATTCCTACATACTGGTCAAAACCAGAGGGCCCTCTTCGGTTGCCGCCACGGTATGCTCGAAATGGGCCGAGACGGCGCCGTCCTTCGTGACGATCGTCCAGCCGTCTTTTTTGGTTTCCACCGGCCAGCTTCCCAGATTCACCATCGGCTCGATCGCCACCACCAGTCCTGGCCTGATTTCCATCCCGGTGCCGGGGCGGCCGAAATTCGGCACAGCCGGCTCTTCGTGCATCGCTCGGCCGATGCCGTGGCCCACCAAATCCCGCACGACCGAAAAGTTGTTTTCCTCCGCCTTCCGCTCCACGGCGGAAGAAACGTCTCCCAGGCGGTTTCCCACCCGAAAAAAGTCAATCGCGGAATATAACGATTCTTCCGCGATTTGCAAGAGCCGGGCCACGGATTCCGGCACCGGGCCGACCGCCAAAGAAAATGCGCCGTCGGCGTAGTAGCCGTTCTTTAATACACCGACATCGAGGGATACCGCCTGGCCGGGGCGGATCACCCGCTCGCCGGGGATGCCATGCACCACTTCATCGTCGATGGAAACGCAGATGGAGGCGGGATAGCCCCGGTACCCCTTGAAGGCCGGAACGCCGCCGCGGGAGCGGATGAACGCTTCCGCCTCCCGGTCCAGCTCCTGGGTTTTCACGCCCGGCTTCACTTTTTCCTTCAAGAGTTCCAACGTTTCCGCCACGACCCGGCCGGCCTTCCGCATCTTTTCTATTTCCCGTTTGGATTTCAATTCAACCATCAACTTTTTCTGACTTCGGTTTGGCATTTTGAAAAATCGCCGCGAGTTCGGAGGACACTTTTTCCGGCGGCTGGTTGCCGTTTAACCGGGCCAGTTTCCCCTGCTCTTCGTAATAACGGATGACCGGGGCGGTCTGTTCCTGATAAACGGAAAGCCGGTGGGCCACCACTTCCGGCCGGTCATCGGAGCGAGCCTCCAAACGGGAACCGCACGGGTCGCACACACCCGGCTTTTTGGGGGACATCGATTCCCGATGGTAGTTGGCCCCGCAGTCGGGGCAGAAAAGCCGCCCGGAAAGGCGGCCGACGATGACGTCGTCCGGCACCTCCAGCAAAACCGCGCGGTCGACGGATACGTTCCGCACGGCCAGCAGGGCGTCCAAACCGACCGCCTGCGCTTCCGTGCGTGGAAAGCCGTCCCACAGGCAGCTTTTGTCCGGCTCCAAATGGGAGGAAACCATTTCCAAAATCAATTTATCCGGCACCAGCTCCCCTTTATCCATATACCCTTTGGCTTCCGTTCCCAATTGGGTTTTGTTTTTCACTTCCTCGCGCAAAAGGTCTCCGGTGGCCAGATGTTGAAACCCCAGACGGGCGGACAAGAGGGCGGCCTGGGTTCCCTTTCCGGAACCGGGCAGTCCCAAAAGCACCGCCTGCATCAGCCGACCATGCTCCGGCCGCGGATCCGCCCTTTTTTCATAAACCCTTCGTAATGGCGCATCAACAAATGGGACTCGATTTGCTGCAGGGTGTCCAGAGCGACGCCGACCACGATGAGCACCGACGTGCCGCCGAAATAGAAGGTGATGCCGAACTGGCGGATCAAAATTTCCGGGATGATGGCGATCAAGGCAAAAAAGATCGCCCCGGGCAGGGTGATGCGGGTCAACACCCGGTCGATGTATTCGGAGGTCTTTTTGCCGGGGCGGATGCCGGGGATGAAGCCCCCCCCTTTGCGCATGTTGTCGGCCAGGTCAATCGGGTTGAAAACGATTGCCGTGTAAAAATAGGCGAAGAAAACGATCAACAATCCGTAGATGAAGGAATAGGTGAAACCGCCCGGGTTGAAAATGGCGTTGACCGCCTCCACCACCCCCTCAATCGGGATAAAGGTGGCCAAGGTAGTGGGGGCGAACATAATCGACTGGGCGAAAATAATCGGGATGATCCCCGCCGTGTTGACCGAAAGCGGAATGTGGGTGGACTGCCCGCCGTAAATTTTGCGGCCGACCACCCGTTTGGCGTACTGCACCGGAATCCGGCGCTGGGCGCGGGTCACCGCGACCACGGCGGCGATCATTCCGACCATAATCACGATCAAAAGCAGCTCGGAGAAGAGGTTCCGCCGCCCGGCGAAAAGCTCCTCCAACTCCTGAATCGTGCCGGGGAAAAAGCGGGCCACGATGCCGATGAAAATGATGAGCGAAATGCCGTTGCCGATCCCCTTGTCGGTAATCTGCTCCCCCAGCCACATGATGAAGATGGTGCCGGCGGTGAAGGTGAGCATGATCATCAAGGTGAAACCGAGCCCGGAATCGGGAACGATCGGCAGCCCGCCGGCCGATTGCGCCGCCAGGTACTGAGCCGTGCCGAACGACTGCGCCACCGCCAGAAGCACCGTGCCGTAGCGGCTGTACTGCACGATCTTTTTGCGCCCTTCCTCCCCCTCCTTTTGCAGCCGTTGGAAATACGGCACGACCGCGGTTAAAAGCTGCATAATGATGGAGGAGGAGATGTAGGGCATAATCCCCAAGGCGAAAATCGACATTTTGACGAAAGCGCCGCCGACGAAAAGGTCGTAGAGGCCGAAAAGCCCGCCCCCCCCGCCGGTGGCGAAAAACTGGGAGAGGGCCTGCGAGTCGATGCCGCGGGCCGGAATGTGGCCGCCGATGCGGTAGACCACCAAAAACCCTATCGTGAAGAGGAGCCGGTCGCGCAGTTCCTTGATTTTGAAAATCGAGCCGACGGCGCTAAGCATTCAAGATTTCCGCCTTTCCGCCGCGGGCTTCTATTTTCTCCTTGGCGGAACGGGAAAAGGCGTGGGCCTGTATGACGAGGTTGGGCGGGGCAAGGCCGTCCCCTAAAACTTTCACCGGCCGGTCGGCGCGGGCCACCAGCCCGGCTTCCACGAGGGTCGCTGGATTGACTGCCGCCGGATTTTTCAAGCGGGCCAGATCGGAAAGATTGACCACCTGATATACTTTTTTATCCAGCGAAGAAAAGCCCCGCTTGGGAACCCGCCGGTAAATCGGCATCTGGCCCCCTTCCCCGTACGGCTTGGAGCGGCCGCCGGAGCGGGCCAGCTGCCCTTTGTGCCCGCGGGTGGAGGTTTTGCCGTGGCCGGAGCCGGGGCCCCGCCCCACCCGTTTCCGCTTTTTGACGGCCCCCGCCGCCGGTTTCAATTCTGAAAGACGCATATTAAACCACTTTCTCCACTTTCAAAAGATGCCGCACGGCGTACACCATCCCCTGAATTTGCGGGGAGTCGTTGTGGACGACGGTCTGGCGCGGCCGCCTGAGTCCCAGCGCGTAAACGACTCTGCGATGCACGTCCTTCTCTCCCGCCAGGCCGCGTTTCAGGGTTATTTTCAAATTAGGCATTAGCCTTTTCCTCGATGATGTCTTTAAGCTTGGATTTCTCCACGAAATGACGCATCACTTTCAATCCTTCGAGGGTCGCCTTCACCACGTTGTGCGGGTTGGCGGAGCCGAGCGACTTGGTCAAAATATCCTGCACCCCGGCCAACTCCAGAACCGCCCGCACCGCCCCGCCGGCGATCACGCCGGTGCCCGGGGAGGCGGGGCGCAACAACACCCGGGCCGAGCCGAAGGCGCCGATGACCTGATGGGGCAAAGTCCCTTCCGCGAGGGGGACTTTGAACATCTCCTTGCGGGCCGCCTCGTGCCCTTTGCGGATGGCGTCCGCCACTTCCCCGGCTTTGCCGAGCCCGACGCCGACCTGCCCTTTTTTGTCCCCGACGGCAACCAAGGCGGTAAAGGAAAAGCGCCGGCCCCCTTTTACGACTTTGGCCACCCGGTTGATATGAATCACCCGCTCTTCAAACTCCAGCGGGGCCTGTTCAAACGCATCCCTTCTTTCCCGGTCCCTTCTTGGTTTCAAAACTTAAGTCCTCCTTCGCGCGCCCCGTCCGCCAGGGCCTTCACCCGGCCGTGGTAGCGGTACCGGTTGCGGTCAAAAACCGCTTGCTCGATTCCCTTGGAGCGGGCCAGCTCGGCCAGGGCTTTTCCCAGAAGTTTGGCCCGTTCCCCTTTGTTCGTTTTTCCGCCGGCCAGTTTTTCACGGACCGGGGGGGAAAGAGTGGAGAGCGCCGCCAAAGTTTTTTGGTTCAAATCATCCACCAGCTGGGCGTACATCTGCTTCAAACTGCGGAAAACCGAAAGGCGCGGCCGTTCGGGGGTGCCGAAAATTTTGGCCCGCACCCGCTTTTTTCTCCGCTCCGATTTCGCCTGTTGGGTTCTCGATCCTTCTGCCATAAATTTTTTTAAGCCGCCGTCTTGCCGGCCTTGCGGCGGATTTTTTCTCCTTCATACTGAATCCCTTTTCCCTTGTACGGCTCCGGAGCTCGCAGGCCGCGGATTTTGGCCGCCACCTCCCCCACCAGCTCCCGGTCCAGGCCGGAAACCACGACCCGGGTCTGGCCCTCCACGGTAATTTTGACCCCGTCCGGCGGGCGGATCAGAATCGGATGGGAAAAGCCGAGAGAAAAACTGACCAGCTTCCCCGATGCTTCCGCCCGATAGCCGACCCCGACGATGATTAAAACTTTCGAAAATTCCTTGGTCACGCCGGTAACCATATTGGCCAAAAGGGCACGCGAAAGCCCGTGCAAACTTTTGTGCAAACGGGATTCTCCGTTACGCGTTACGACCAGTTTCCCGTCCACTTGCTCCACTTTCACTTCGGGGCGGAAGGCCCGGGTCAAGCTCCCCTTGGGGCCTTTGACCGTCAATTCCAGACCGGAAATGGAAACCGTTACCCCGGCCGGCAGGGAAATCGGTAATTTTCCTATACGGGACATCGTATCACCAGACCTGCAGCAAAACCTCTCCCCCCACACCCTGGCTCAAGGCCTGCGGGTGGGCCAGAACTCCCTTTGAAGTCGAAACCACCGTCATCCCCAGCCGGCGGCCGAAGGTAGCCAGCCGTTCCCGGTCGGCGTAAATCCGGCGCCCCGGTTTGGAAACCCGCTTTAAACCGGTAATCATCGGCACCCCCTCTTTGCCGAAGCGCAAAGCGGCCCGCAACACCGGCTTTTTCTCCCCCAGCCGGGCGTACCCCCGGATGTAGTGGTGGTCGTACAAAACCTTTAAAATATTTTCCCTAAGCCGGGAATAGGGGAACTCCACCCGCAGCTGCCGCGCCTTGTTGGCGTTCCGCAGGCGGGTGAGCATATCGGCAACCGGATCGGTCATCATAAACTTACCAGCTCGCTTTCACCACGCCGGGAATCTCCCCCGCCAAAGCCATCTGGCGGAAACAGATCCGGCAGATGCCGAATTTGCGGATGAAGGCGCGCGCCCGCCCGCAGCGCCAGCAACGGTTTTTGCGGCGCACGGCGAACTTCGGCGCTTTCTTCGATTTTTCAATCATACAGGTTCGGGCCATTTAACTTTTCCTCTCTTAACTCGCCCGTTTGGATGTGCCGGAGGTGGTGAGCTTGGCCGAACTGCCGGAGGCGGCCGGCTTGGCCGAAGGGCCAAAGGTGGTGAGCATGGCCGAACCACCGGGCGCGGCAAACGGCACTCCCAATTCCTTCAAGAGCTCAAATCCCTCTTCGTCTGAAGAGGCCGTGGTCGCCAAAGTCACGTTCATCCCCCGGATTTTTTCGATTTTGTCGTAGTCGATTTCCGGGAAAATAAGCTGCTCCTTCAAACCGAGCGTGTAGTTCCCCCGGCCGTCGAAGCCATCCGGCTTAAGCCCGCGGAAATCCCGGATGCGCGGCACGGCCACGTTCACCAGCCGGTCGAAAAATTCGTACATCGCATCTCCGCGCAGAGTGACCGTGAGTCCGATGGGGACGCCGGCCCTGAGCTTGAAGTTGGAAATCGATTTTTTGGCCCGGCGCACGGCCGGCTTGCGGCCGGTGATGGCGGAAAGCTCGGCGGTGGCTGTGTCCAACGCCTTGGGATTGGCCAGCGCCTCCCCCAGACCGATGTTCAAAACGATTTTGGAAAGCTTGGGGGCCGCCAGGGGGTTGGTGTAGCCGAAGCGGGCCGAAAGGGCCGGAATCACCCGCTCCCGGTAGCGCGTGAGAATGCGTGGAATGATCCGCTCGCGCGGGGGGGCTTTTTCGGCTGGAGCTTCCGCTTTGGATTCCTTCTCCGCTTTGGCCGGTTTCCCTTTGGGGGCTTTGGCCTGCGCCTGCTGTTTTTTCTTTTCTTCCGCCATCTATTTAACCTGATTTAATCTCTTTTTTTTCAATCATTCAATGATTCAATCTCTCCATGCTTAAATCTAAATCATCTCTCCACAGTTCTTGCAAACCCTCGCCCGGTCGGACTTTCCGACGGCGGCCGACTCCGAAGTCCGCGCGCCGACGGCGGTGGGCTGGGAGCATTTGGGGCAGACCAGCCGGACGTTGGAAATGTGCATAGAGCGCTCGCGCTGGATAATGCCGCCTTTTGGATTCCGCTGGCTGGGACGGGAATGGCGCTTGATCAAAGTCGTCCCCTCCACCACCACCCGGGCCTTCTCCGGGAAAACCTTCAACACCTTGCCGGTTTTTCCCCGGTCCACGCCGGAGAGAACTTTGACAATATCGCCTTTTTTTACCCGCATTACAATACCTCCGGCGCCAGGGAAATGATTTTGGTGAATTGTTTATCCCGCAGTTCCCGGGCCACCGGCCCGAAGATGCGGGTGCCCCGCGGCTCCTTCTGGTCGTCGATTAAAACCGCGGCGTTGTCCGAAAAGCGGATGTAGGAGCCGTCCTTCCTTTTGATTTCCCGCCGGGTGCGCACCACCACCGCCTTCACCACGTCCGATTTCTTGACTGGCGCCCCCGCAATTGCCTCCTTCACCGTGCCGACGATGATGTCGCCGACTTTGGCGTAGCGCTGCCCGGAATGCCCCAAAATCCTAAAGCAGCGCACCATCCGGGCGCCGGAGTTGTCGGCGATGGTCAGACGGGAATATTCCTGAATCATTTCGCTTGCTCCAGAATTTCCACCACCCGCCAGCGCACGAGCCGGGAGAGGGGCCGGGTCTCCATCACCAAAACTTTATCCCCTTCCTTGGCCCCCAGGGTGTCGCGGGCGTAGAGCTTGGTCGTTTGCCGGACCACTTTTTCGTACTCCGGATGGCGGAAGGTGCGGTCCACCCCCACCACCACGGTTTTCTGCATCTTGGCGGAAATCACCGTCCCGGTGCGGGTCTTCCGCTCCCGGCGAAGAGTTTTTTCGGTTTTTTCTTTCATGGCTGACTTTTCTTTTCGGCGGTCTTACCAGACAGCGTTGGAGGTTCTGTTAGGCGCCGGGCGCCCCGCTCATCCTCCCGCAGGATGGTTTGAATGCGGGCGATTGCGCGGCGCAAGCTCCGCAGCCGGAGCGGATTGTCCAGCTCCTTGCTGTTGCGGGAAAGCCGCAGGTTGAAAACCTCCTCCTTATGGTCGGCTATTTTTTGCGCCAGCTCCTCACGGGAAAACTCCCGCAGCCGTTCCAGTTTTTCCATTATACCCCCGCGCCCGTGTCCGCCCGGGAAACAAAGCGGCTTTTAATCGGCAGTTTCCGCCCGGCCAGCTTCAGGGCTTCCTTGGCCAAATCGAGCGAAACGCCTTCGAGTTCGAAGAGTACCCGGCCCGGTTTCACCACCGCCACCCAGTACTCCGGGTTTCCTTTTCCTTTCCCCATTCTCGTTTCCGCCGGTTTCATCGTCACCGGCTTGTCCGGAAAAATCCGTATCCAAACTTTTCCTCCCCGCTTGATGTAGCGGGTCAGAGCCACCCGGGCGGCCTCAATCTGCTTATTGGTAATCCAAGCCGCTTCCACGGCTTTAAGCCCGTACTCGCCAAAAGCCACGGTGGCACCCCGGTAGGACTTCCCCCGCCGGCGTCCCCGCTGCTGTTTTCTATATTTTACCCGCTTAGGCAAAAGCATTACGACTTTACCTCCCGTTCAGGGTCCGTCTTCGACCCTGAAGGACCGAGACCCGAATGGGAAGACCCTTTCACGGTCTCTGCGACCGGTTTGGAAGCCGCCGCCCCGGCCGGTTTTTCACGCCCCGGCGGCCGTCCGTCCCGCCGTCCACCGTCTCCGCCCCGCCCTGGCGGCCTTCCGCCGTGCCTATCCGGACGCCCGCCCCGGTCGTCCCGGCGCCCCCGCCCCCGGTCCTCTTCGGCCCGCATGGTCGGGCGGGACTCCTCCCCTCCCGTCCAGTCCAGAACTTCTCCCCGGCAAATCCAGCATTTCACCCCGATGGTGCCGTAGGTGGTGTGGGCGGTGGAGGTGGCA
>Ga0184637_10002243_pt1 | contig 12505 bp, 11 predicted proteins | sample PLM3_127_b2_FD_133143 | JGI IMG/M metagenome (GOLD analysis project Ga0184637, IMG submission 133143) | Groundwater sediment microbial communities from an aquifer in East River, Colorado, USA - PLM3_127_b2 | ecosystem: Environmental > Terrestrial > Soil > Riparian zone | place: USA: East River...
CCGCAGCTTTACGTTAACGGAGAGTTTGTGGGCGGCTCCGACATCATGCGCGAGATGCATCAGTCCGGAGAATTGCAGAAACTTCTCACCGGAGAGAAAGCCGCGTCCTAGCCGCGGTTCGCCTATCGCAGCTCCGCGAGGAGGCGCTCTATCATCCGCTCCGCCTGCGCCGCATAGCCGCCGCCGAACAAATTCGCGTGGTTGAGCACGTGGTACAGGTTGTAGAGCTCTTTCCTGACTGCGTAGCCTCGATCGAGCGGCGCGACTTCTGAGTAGGCGGAATAAAAAACCGGCGGAAATCCGCCGAACAACTCGGTCACGGCAAGGTCCGCTTCGCGGTCTCCGAAGTACGCGGCGGGATCGAAAAGCACCGGCGCCCCGTCTGCAAGGAAGCCCGCGTTGCCGCCCCACAAGTCCCCGTGCAGGAGGGATGCCGCCGGCACGTGTCCGGCAAAGAGTTGCGGCAGCGCTGCAAGCAGCCGGTCCCCTTTTCTCGATAGACCGTTCCCGAGGCTGTTTCTTCCCGCCAGTTCAAACTGCGGCGCGAGCCGCGAGTCGCGCCAGAAATCGCTCCAGGACGACGAGCGCCGGTTGATCTGCGGCGTTCTTCCGATAAAGTTGTCCCGGTGCCACCCATAAGAGTCGCCGCGAACTGAATGCACCGCGGCGAGTGCCCGCCCCAGCGCAGCGTGGTCGCCGCTCCCGCGCAGGTCCAGGTGCTCGAGCACGAGGAACGCGTGTGTCTCGGATTCTCCACGGCACAGTGGGGACGGGACACGCGCGCCCGCGGCGGCAAGCGCGGTCAGGCCGTCGGCCTCGGCGATGAAATTGTCGAGTTGCGAGCGGTCGTTGATCTTCACGAAGAAGCTGCGCCCGCCGCCTTCCAAGACATAGGAACGGTGAATGCAGCCCCCCGCGGCGGGGACAGCGCGCTCGATGCGGAACGCACCGGCGGCATCCGAGATTGCCGCCTCCAGCGCGGCGACGAGCTCAGGTGAAGCGATCATGGGCTCGCTCGCCTTGCGAGCGTGCGACGACTCTGTGCTAAAGCGCCGTGAGGCGCATGTTGGCGAGGTTCAGCCGCTCAACCAGGATCGCCATGAAGGCCCGGTCGAAGCGGTGCCGGCAGATATCGGAGGCCCGATCGAGGTCCTCGGCGCGGATCTTGATGATGCGCGCATGGCTCATCGACGCGACGTCCGCCGTGCGCTCCTTCCCGTTCTTGGACAGATAGGCCATCTCACCGAAGCACTCTCCCGGCCTCAGGATGTTGAGAAGCTTCTTCTTCTTGGTGACTTTTATTTCTCCGGAGGCAAGGATGCAGAAAAAATTGCCCTCGGTCCCGTCCTCCATGATTCTCGTCCCCGGGGGCAGGTTTTCCCAATGCGAGATGCGTAACACCTCCCACAGTTCGGCGTCCGAGAATCCGGAAAAGAACGCCATTTCGCGAAGCGTGCTGAATTTCTTGCTGTCGGCGACCTCCCGGCTGTCGATCTGCGCGCTTCGAAACGCTTCGGCGAGGTCCAGGGAGAACTCCTCCCAGCTCTGGTAGCGCCGCTCCAGCTCCTTCTCCATGGCTTTCTTTACGATTCCATCGACGGAAGGGGGAATCTCCTTGCGAAGCGAGGAAGGCGGCGGGGGCTCGACGTTGGTGATCTGGTACATCATGGAATAGTTGTTCGTTGCCATGAACGGCAGCGTGCCGGTGAGCAGCTGGTACATGACGACACCCAGCGAGTAGATGTCGGTCTGGAGATTGAGCGGATGCTCCCTGAACTGTTGCGGCGACATGTAGGCCGGCGAGCCGATTCCGCTCACCTGCGTTTGTTCCGCGCTCGCCATCAAGGCGGCGCCGAAATCGGAGATCTTGATTTCGGTTGAGCCCGCAAGCAGGATGTTGGCCGGTTTGATGTCACGGTGCGTGACCCCCATCTTGTTTGCAAATCCGAGCGCGCGGGTGCATTTGAAGACGATCTCGACGATCTTGTCGATCGGCAGGAGCTTGTCCTTGGCGCAAAAAGGCTCGAGCGTCCCTCCAGAAACGTACTCCATGACGATATAGCTCATTTTGGGCGCGACCACTGCATCGTAGATCTGCACGATGTGCGGGTGCTGGAGCTTGCCCGTGAGCGACGCTTCCGTAACAAAGAGCTTCCGGTACAGCTTGGCGGCGTCGTCGGTGTCCTTCAGGCGCTCCTCATAGACTACTTTGACCGCTACGTCGCGGTTCGCGAACGGGTCGTGGCAAAGGTACACTTCGCTCGTCATGCCCTCGCCGAGCATTCTCTTGACCTCGTACTTGCCGATCTGTTTCATTCTCTAAGGAACACGGGTGGCATGAAAAGTTTCCGGCCGCCCCGAGGAGGCGTTCAGAGTGGCGCCAGCTCAACCGGCAAGGGTCTTGTGCGCGCGCTTGATTGCGGCGCGTACCTGCGCCGGCGCGGTGCCGCCGATGTGCGAGCGGCTCGCGACCGAGCCTTCAAGCGTGAGGACGCGGTACACGTCCTTACCTATCCCGGAGGAGAACCGCCGCAATTCCGCAAGCGACAGCTGCTCCAAACGCCTTCGTGAGCCTTCGGCAAAGCGCACCACACGGGCCGCCGCCTCATGGGCATCGCGAAACGCGAGCCCCTTCCTGACGAGGTAGTCGGCAAGGTCGGTCGCGGTGGAGAAACCCTCTTCGGCCGCCGTTCGCATCGCGGCAGCGTTGACGCGGATGCCGGCGATCAACTCGGCGAAAACGGCGAGCGTCTCGCGCAGCGTGTCCGCCGCGTCGAACACGGGCTCCTTGTCCTCCTGATTGTCCTTGTTGTACGCGAGGGGCTGCCCCTTCATCAGGGTGAGCAGCGCCATGAGATCGCCCGCGACCCTTCCGGTTTTTCCGCGCGCGAGCTCCGGAACGTCGGGGTTTTTCTTCTGAGGCATGATCGACGAGCCGGTGCAGAACCGATCGGGCAGGGCGACGAAATCGAAGCGCGGATTGGTCCAGAGGATCAATTCCTCCGAAAAGCGCGACAAATGGACCATGGCGAGCGCCGCGCAAGCACAGAATTCGATCGCAAAGTCGCGGTCGGACACGGCATCGAGGGAGTTCCCGCATACCGTCTGAAAGCCCAGCTCGCGCGCCACCCTCGCGCGATCGATCCGAAAGGAGGTTCCGGCGAGCGCCGCCGCCCCGAGCGGGAGACAGTTCACACGCCCCCGGCAGTCGGCGAATCGCGAGCGGTCGCGCTCGAACATCTCGAAGTAGGCGAGCAGGTGATGCCCGAAGGTCACCGGCTGGGCGACCTGCAGGTGCGTGAAGCCGGGCATTACCGTCGCGGCGTGTTTTTCGGCCTGGTCCAGCAGCCGCCGCTGCACGTCACGCAGGAGGCTCCCGATGTCGTCGATTGCCTCGCGCAGCCAGAGCCGCAAGTCGGTTGCGACCTGGTCGTTGCGCGAGCGCGCGGTATGCAGCCGCTTGCCCGCCTCTCCGATGAGCGCGATCAGCCGCCTCTCGATGTTGAGGTGCACATCCTCGGCGTTCAGCGACCAGCGAAATTTCCCATATTCAATTTCCCGGGAGATCCTGGAAAAGCCGCGCTCGATCGCCTTGAGATCGGCAACCGACAGGATTCCGGCCGAGCGCAGCATGCGCGCGTGCGCAAGGGATGCGCGGATGTCCTGCGACGCGAGGCGCCGGTCAAAACCGACCGAGGCGGTGTAGCGCTTGACGAGATCGGACACCGGTTCGGCGAACCGCCCCGACCAGGGTTTGTTGCCGGGTTTGGGCTTGGCTGCCATGGTTGACTGTAAAATGCCCGGAGTCGCGAAGCGCGCGGTTTACCTCCGCGAGCGTTTGCGTGCGCAAAAAAGTGCAAAGTATACGGCAAAACGACCTGCCCGACGCCCTGCCGGACTTCCGCAATCTGGGCGTGATTTCACGCATCCTCGTTTCAGTCAACGCGGCCGCTTTGTTTTTTGCCCTGGCGCGATCGAGGGAAATCGGCGAGTTCGCGGCAAGAGTCACCGAGGTCGCCGGATCGCTGGAACCGGTCTTGCTCGTCGTGTTGATCGCGCTCTATGCCGGGTCCAAGCTGCTCGGGCGGCTCGCGTATGCTCACGGGCTTCTCGCCGTGCTTGCGATCGTGCTTGCGGTGACCGCCGCGCTCTTTCCCTTTCAAGCCTCTCCCGGCGGAAGCGGGAATGGACGCGAGCTCGTCTTGAGCCTCGGCTATGCCGCGCTAGCCACCGGATCGCTGGCGTGGTATTTCCATCTGCGCAACCGCGCCTTCTCCCCGGCGATTTCCGAGGCGCGCCTGCAAGCGCTGCAGGCACGCATCCGTCCGCACTTCCTCTTCAACAGTCTGAACGCCGTGCTTTCGCTCATCCGCAAGGACCCGAAGCGCGCCGAAGCCGCCCTGGAGGATCTCGCGGAGCTGTTTCGGACCGTCATGGCCGACAACCGCGAGCTGATCGCGCTCAAAGACGAGTTGTCTTTGTGCCGGCAGTATCTCAACCTGGAGCAGCTGCGCCTGGGCGAGCGGCTCAGCGTGCAATGGCGGCTCGATCCGACCGCAGAACAGGCGCTGGTCCCGCCGATGCTGCTGCAGCCGCTGATTGAAAACGCCGTGTACCACGGCATCGAGCCGGGAGTTGCAGCGGGGGTCATCGAAGTGCGCATCGAGCGCCGGGACGATCGCCTCTCGCTGCAATTGTCCAATCCCTACCACGAGGACTATCAGCACCGTCAGGGAAATCGCATGGCGCTTGCCAACATCCGCGAGCGCCTGCAGCTGCACTTCGACCTCGAAGCGAGTCTGGACACGCGCATCGCCGACGGTCGCTACGAGATCGGCATCGTCATGCCCTACCGCGCCACGCCATGAGCCCGCTCAGGATAGTCATCGTCGATGACGAAGAACCGGCGCGCAATCGCCTGCGCGAGCTGCTGGAGGATTGCCGCGCAGAGCTGCCGCACTCGGTCGCGGGCGAGGCGGCAAACGGCGTGGAAGGCCTGAGAATCGTCGCGGAGGGGGGGGCGGAAGTGGTGCTGGTTGACATCCAGATGCCCGAGATGAGCGGCATAGAATTTGCGCGACATCTTCTGGTGATGGAAGCTCCGCCCGCAGTAATTTTCGTGACCGCGCACGACCGATACGCGGTGGAGGCGTTCGAGGTCAACGCCGTGGACTACCTGACCAAGCCGGTGCGCGCGGCAAGGTTGCTCACGGCTCTGAAGAAGGCCGCAAACGGCGCGCGGCTCGCGCGCGGGGTTCTCGAGCGCATCGATCCGGCTCCCCGGCGCTACTTGAGCGTTGCCGAGCGCGGCCGGGTGACCCTCGTTCCGGTGTCGGAGGTGGTGTATCTCAGGGCCGAACTGAAGTACGTCACGGTGCGCACCCGCACCCGCGAGCACCTGATGGAAGAATCGCTCGCTCAGCTCGAACAGGAATTCGGCAGCGTGTTCGTGCGGATTCACCGCAACTGCCTGGTGGCGCGGGGTCTGATCCGCGGCTTCGAGCGCGTCGCTGAAACAGAAGGTGAAATCGGATGGTCGGTGATTTTGGAAGGCTGCGATGAAAAGTTGCCGGTGAGCCGTAGGCTGTGGGCGCAAGTCAAATCGCTGGTCACAAATTGAATCCCGCGCCGGAACGAATCGTCATCGCCTCGCGCCGGAGCCGGCTTGCGATGTGGCAGTCCGAACATGTCGCGGCCGAGCTGCGGCGTTTGTATCCGCATTGCGAAGTAAGCATCCTCGGCATCACGACGCGCGGCGACCAGATCGTCGATCGGCCGCTCGCGCAAGTCGGCGGCAAAGGTCTTTTCGTGAAGGAACTCGAGGCCGCGCTCGAGGACGGGCGGGCCGATCTTGCCGTGCACTCGGCAAAGGACGTGCCGATGCGTCTGCCTCAAGGGTTTTGCCTGGCGGCGATCACAGCGAGAGAAGACGCGCGAGACTGCCTGGTGTCGAACCTGAGTGCGAGCCTGGAAGACCTGCCCTCCGGAAGCATCGTCGGGACTTCGAGCTTGCGGCGCGAGGCGCAGCTGCGCGAGCGATTTCCGAGGCTGGAGGTCAAGCCGCTGCGCGGCAACCTCGACACGCGCCTGGCAAAGCTCGATCGCTGCGAATGCCAGGCACTCGTGCTCGCCGCCGCGGGCCTCAAGCGGCTCGGTCTGGAGTCGCGAATCCGCGCGATGCTCGAACCCGAGCAGAGCCTGCCCGCGCCGGGACAGGGGGCGCTCGTTATCGAGTGCCGCGAGGACCAAGGCGCTGTGCGGGAGCGGGTGGCACCGCTCGACGATTTCACCACTTCGGCTTGCGTGCTCGCCGAGCGCGCGCTGAGCCGTGCCTTGTCGGGCGACTGCCGGCTGCCGCTCGCGGCATACGCCGTGGCGGAGGGCAAGCAGATTCATCTACGGGGTTTGGTGGCGCTGCCCGACGGCAGCAAGGTAGTGCGCGCCGAGTTGAGCGGCGCTATCTCCGAACCCGAAAAACTGGGCGAAGCGCTTGCGGGGAATATGCGGCTACTGGGCGCAGGGGCGATCCTCTCGGCTTTGCCATGACCGCGGGACCGCTTTCGGGCCGCGGCATCGTGATCACGCGCCCGCGCGAGCACGCTCCGGCGCTTGCCGAGCGCATCCGTGCTGCGGGCGGCGACCCGGTGCTCTTTCCTACGCTGGAGATCCTGCCGCCGGAGGATCCCGGTGCGGCCGCAAACCTCATCGCGCGCCTAGACTCATTCCAGCTTGCAATATTCGTCAGTCCGACCGCGGCGATGCGGGGATACGGGATGGCGGTCGCCTGCGGCGACTGGCCGAACGGCCTGCGTGTCGCCGCGGTAGGGGCTGGAACAGCAAGAGCGCTTGAGGAGCTGGGGTGCCGTCAGGTGATATCGCCGTCGGGCGAGGCCGACAGCGAAGCGCTCGCCGCGCTTCTCGAGTTGCAGGACCTGAGCGATTCCGCGATTGTCATTTTTCGCGGGCAGGGCGGCCGCGAGTGGCTGCGAGCGAAGCTCGAAGCGCGGGGAGCGCGAGTCGAGTACGCCGAATGCTACCGCCGCGCACGGCCCGATGCCGATGCAGGAGGACTCCTTGTTTGCTGGCAGCGCGGCGGCATAGAAGCGGTCTCGATTACCAGTGTCGAAGGCCTCGCGAATTTTATTGCGATGCTGGGCCCGACCGGCAGGGGATACCTGTGCGCGACTCCCGTATTCGTTCCGCACCCGCGCATCGCTGCCGCCGCCCGGGAACTGAGCGTGCACCAGATCGTCGTCACCGGGCGCGGGGACGATCGAACCGTTGCGGAGATGTCGGCCTTTTTTGCTAGAGTATGATCGCTTCTGTTTAACTGATCGGCTCCCGCATGGAAGAAAGCACGCCACCCGCCTCCAAGCCTAGGCGGGAGTCCCAACGCATCGCAATGTCGCCCGTCGCGATCGGATTCGTTCTGGTCGCTATCGTTCTCGTCTGGCAGTGGTACGAGGACCGCAGCGAGATGGGCGCGTTGCGGGAAGAAATCGCGCGCCGCTTGCGCGACACCGAGGCCGACAGCCGGGACGCGCGCCTTGTGGCGAGGCAGGCGCAGGAGGCGCAGCGCGAGGCGCAGGCGAAGCTCGCGCAGATCGAGCTGAAGCTCGCCGAATCGCAGAGCCAGCAGGTCGCCCTTGAGGCGCTCTTCCAGGACTTCTCGCGCGGCCGAGACGAATGGGTACTCGCCGAGATCGATCAGATACTCACGATTGCCTCGCAGCATCTGCAGCTTGCGGGCAGCACTCAAGTCGCATTGACCGCTCTGCAGACGGCCGACGCGCGTCTGGCGCGCTCCGGCCGAGCGCAGTTCCTGCCGCTGCGCAAGGTCTTCGCCCGGGATATCGAGCGCTTGAAAAGCGCACCGAACCTGGATGTGCCGGGGCTCGCCGTCAAGCTCGATCATCTGATCGCAAGCGTGGAGAGCCTCACCTTCGCACAGGATGCGCGCCCGCAGGTGGCGGCTGCCCCAGCGCGCGAACCGCAGGGCTTGTGGGAGCGGCTCGGCGCCGAAATTCTCGGAGAAATGAGGCGGCTCATCAGGATACAGAACGTCGAGCGCGCCGATGCGGCACTGCTCACCCCGTCACAGATGTTTTTCCTGCGCGAAAACCTCAAACTGCGCCTGCTGAACGCGCGGCTCGCTCTCCTCGCGCGCGATGAAGCCACATACCGAAACGACCTCAAGCTCGCGGCGAGCTGGCTCGGCCGCTACTTCGACGCGCGTTCCAAAGAGGTCGCGTCAGCGGCGGGGATTCTGAAGCAGCTCGACTCCGGCGGCACGGGCCTTTCGCTTCCGGCAATCGGCGAAAGCCTTGACGCGGTGCGGAGCTACAAGGCGTCCCGGGAACGGTCCGGGCGATGAAAACTCTGCTGTGGCTGCTTGCAGCGTTTGCGCTCGCGGTGGCGCTCTCCATTGCGCTGCGCGGCAACGAAGGCTACGCGCTCTTCGTGCTGCATCCGTGGCGCGTCGAGATCTCGCTCAATCTGCTTGGCGTTCTCCTCCTCGGCGTCTTTGTGACCGCGTACTTCTTGGTCAGAGCGGTGTGGCACACGCTCGCGCTTCCTTCCCATGTGCGAGCTTTTCGCGAACGCCGGCGAGACGAAAAGGGACTCAAGACCTTGCTCAAGGCCATTCAGGCTTTGTTCGAAGGCCAATTCGTCAAGGCCGAGAAGCTCGCTTCCGGAGCGCATGAGCTTGGCCTCGCACCGGAACTCGCGAGCCTGCTTGCGGCGCGGGCAACGCAGCGGCTGCGCGAATTCGACCGGCGCGACCGGTGGCTTGAACGGGCAAAGGCAGGTGACGGCGCCTGGCGCCTGGCGCGCCTGATGACCACCGCCGAGCTGCTGCTGGACGAAAGGCGCTTCGACGAGGCAAGAAACGTGCTGCGCGAGCTGCATGCAAGCGGGCCCCAACATGTCGCATCGCTTTCGCTGCTGCTGCGCGCGGAGCAAGGCATGGCCAACTGGGAGGAGGTCGCCCGCATCGCGAAGCTGCTGGAAAAACTGAACGCCATGCCGCCGGAGGCGCTCGAAGGCATCAGCGTGAACGCCCGTATTGCGCTGCTGTCACGCAAGACTCTGGATCCCGAGGGCCTCACCCGGCACTGGGAAGAGATGCCGCGCTCCGAGCGCATCCGCCCCAAGATCGCGTCCGCCGCGGCGCGCGCCTTCATGCAGCTCGGGGATTGTCGCAGGGCGCACCGGATCATCGAGGAAGCGCTCGAGCGAAACTGGGACGGTGCGCTCGCCTTGATCTACGGGGAATGCATCGACGACGATGCGCACGAGCGGATTGAACGCGCCGAGCGATGGTTGAGGGACCGCCCGGGTGAAGCGGAATTGCTGCTCACGCTCGGGCGCCTGTGCGTGCAGCGCGAGCTGTGGGGAAAGGCGCAGAGTTACCTCGAAGCGAGCCTCGCGACGCGGCCGACGCAAGCGGCGCACGTGGCGCTCGCCCAACTTTTCGAGCGCACCGGTCGGACTGAACAGGCGGGACGGCATTTTCGCGCGAGCGCTGACCTCGGCCTCACGGGCGGGGCACCGGGCTAGATGCCGAGGCCGGCGAGCTGCTTCTCTGGATAGCGCGTACCCGAGGCGACTCCGGGTTGAAACGCTGTTGCGAGCTGTGATATCTCCGCGGCGCTCAGGCGGATATCGGCTGCCGCCGAATTCTGCTCGAGGTAATTGCGTCGTTTCGTGCCCGGAATGGGCACGATGTCCTGCCCTTGAGCCAGCACCCAGGCGAGCGCCACCTGCGCCGGCGTGACCTTGTGCGCCCCGGCGACGGATTCGAGCGGCTGCAGCAGCTCGACATTGCGTTTCAGGTTGTCGGGATTGAATCGCGGATGATCGCGGCGTCGGTCCTTGGGCTGGAGCGCCTCGAGCGTCTTGATCGTTGCCGTGAGGAAGCCGCGCCCGAGAGGCGAGTACGCCATGAAGCCGATGCCGAGCTCGCGGCAGGCGGGGAGGATGTCCTTTTCGACGTCGCGTGACCAAAGGGAGTACTCGGTCTCGAGCGCGACCAGCGGATGCACCTTGTGCGCGCGCCGCAGCGTCGCTGCGCCCGCCTCGGAAAGCGCGAGATAACGCACCTTGCCCTGATCGACCAGCTTCTTCATCGCGCCTACCGTGTCCTCGATCGGCACCTTGGGGTCGACGCGATGCAAACCATAGATGTCGATCGTATCCACGCCGAGGCGCTTGAGCGACGCATCACAGGCGAGCGGCACGTAGCCGGGGTGGCCACCGGAGAGGCCCTCGGGAAGCTTGAAGCCCGACAAGCCCATGTTCCCGAATTTTGTGGCGACGAGCACCCGATCGCGTTTGCCCTTTATCGCGCGTCCGACCAGTTCCTCGTTGGTCCCCGCTCCGTAGGCATCCGAGGTGACGATCAGGTTGACGCCGAGATCGATGGCGCGGTGGATGGTTGCAATCGATTCGGCCTCGTTGGACTCACCATAGATCCCGGTCATTCCCATGCAACCCAGACCCAGCGCCGGTACCGTGGGTCCATTCTTTCCAAGCTTGCGGTTTTCCATTGCACTTTTCTCCTTTGAGGTTATTCGCCAAGCCAGTCCCTCGGGCGCAGGAACTCCCGATAGAGCGCGTCCTCCTCGCTCGACGGGCTGGGTTTCCAGTCATAGCGCCACTTCACAAGCGGGGGCAAAGACATCAATATCGACTCGGCGCGTCCGCCCGACTGCAGTCCGAAAAGCGTCCCGCGATCGTAGACAAGATTGAATTCGACATAGCGGCCGCGGCGATAGGCCTGGAAGTCGCGCTCGCGCTCGCCGTAGGGAAGGCTTTGCCTGCGCTCGAGAACAGGAACGTAAGCCGGCAGAAAGTGGTCCGCGACGCTGCGCGTGAGATCGAAACAGAAGTCGAAGCCCCTCTCGTTCAAGTCGTCGAAGAAAATTCCACCGATGCCGCGCGGCTCGGACCGGTGCTTGATGTAGAAGTAATCGTCGCACCAGCGTTTGAAGCGCGGGTAGTGGTCCGCCCCGAAAGCCTCGAGCGCCTTGCGGCAGATGGAATGGAAGTGGCGCGCGTCTTCCTCGAATCCGTAATACGGGGTCATGTCCATCCCGCCGCCGAACCACCATACTGGCTCGCTTTGCGCGTGGGTTGCGAGCAGAAATCGTACATTCATATGAACGGTCGGGACAAATGGATTGCGCGGATGCAATACCAGGGACACGCCCATGGCTTCAAAAGCTCGTCCGGCGAGCTCAGGCCGCGAAGCGCTCGCCGAAGGCGGGAGCCGCTCGCCGCGCACCTTGGAAAAATTCACCCCGCCGCGTTCGAAGACACCGCCATCCTCGATGATTCGGCTCTCGCCTCCGCCGCCTTCGCCGCGCTCCCAGCGGTCGCTGCGGAACGTGCGACCGTCGATGCGCTCCAGTTCCGCGACGATGCGGTTCTGCAGTCCGGTCATGTAGTCGCGTACGGATTCCGAATTCATCATCATTGTCTTTTTTCGGCGCGGTACCCGATGTCGCGCCGATACTGCATGCCGTCGAAACGAATGCCCTTGACGACCTCATAGGCGCGCCGCTGTGCCATCTTGATGTTGTCTCCGAGAGCGGTCACGCAGAGCACACGCCCGCCGTTGGTGATGATGGACCCGTCCTTGAGCGCCGTGCCCGCGTGAAACACGCGAAATTCCTCCCCCGCTTCTGGAAGCCCGTTTACCACGTCGCCTTTTTTCGGCGCATCGGGGTAACCGGCGGCCGCGAGGACCACTCCGAGCGCGGGGCGACGGTCCCATTGCGCAGTGGCGCGATCAAGCGTCCCATCGACCGCACGCTCGATCAACTCGAACAGGTCGCTTTTCAGGCGCAGCAGGATCGGCTGCGTTTCCGGATCGCCGAGCCGGCAGTTGAATTCCAACACCCGAGGATTGCCCGAGGCGTCGATCATGAGACCGGCGTAGAGGAACCCGCTGTAGGGATGCCCTTCCTCGGCCATCCCTGCGAGCACGGGCTGGATGACTTCACGAACCACGCGTGCGTGCAGTTCGGGTGTGACGACCGGCGCCGGCGAGTACGCGCCCATACCGCCGGTATTGGGTCCCTGGTCGCCGTCCTTCAAGCGCTTGTGATCCTGGCTGGTCGCGAGCGGCAGCACGTGTTCTCCGTCGGCGAGGACGATGAAACTCGCCTCTTCGCCGTCCAGAAATTCCTCGATCACAATGCGGTTGCCCGCAGTCCCCATCGTGCGCTCGATGAGGATCTGCTCGATTGCGCGATGCGCTTCATCGGCGCTCATTGCGACAACTACGCCTTTGCCGGCCGCGAGTCCGTCCGCTTTTACGACAATGGGAGCACCGCGCGCTTCGACGTAGTCGTGCGCCGCGCGCGCTTCGTCGAATGCCGCAAACGCCGCCGTGGGAATCCGGTGCCGAATCATGAATTCCTTGGCGAACTGCTTGGAGCTTTCCAGCCGAGCGCAGGCCCGAGTCGGGCCGAAGATGCGAAGCCCCTTGGAACGAAAC
>Ga0184637_10002244_pt1 | contig 12503 bp, 10 predicted proteins | sample PLM3_127_b2_FD_133143 | JGI IMG/M metagenome (GOLD analysis project Ga0184637, IMG submission 133143) | Groundwater sediment microbial communities from an aquifer in East River, Colorado, USA - PLM3_127_b2 | ecosystem: Environmental > Terrestrial > Soil > Riparian zone | place: USA: East River...
CCTGGCCGACATGCGCAAGGATCTGTCGCAGGTCGCCGGCCTGACCACGCAACTGCGCACCTATTCCACCACCGGGGCCAATTACGGCGTGCCGACCATCGCCGACCGGCTGGGCTTGCGCGTCATGGCCGGCGCCTGGATCGACGTCGACCCGAAGCGCGACCGCGAGGAGATCGACAATCTGGTGGCTCTCGCGCTGAACAACGGCAGCGTCAGCCGCGTCACCGTCGGCAACGAGGCGATCTACAAGAACCTCGTCACCGTGCCGCAGCTCATCGACTATATCCGCGAGGTGAAGCGCCGCCTGCCCGGCATCCCGGTCAGCACGTCGGAACCGTTCGATATCTGGCTCAAGAACCCGGAACTGCTCAGCGAGGTCGATTTCGTCGGAATCCACGTCCTGCCGTTCTGGAACGGCATCCCGGTCCAGGACGCGGTTCCCTGGACCATGGGCCAGTATCAGGCGGTGGTGAACGCGCTGAAGGCGCGCGACCTCAACAAGAAAGTGGTGTTGACCGAGATCGGCTGGCCGAGCCAGGGCCTGCAGCGCAACGGCGCCGTCGCCTCTCCGGTCAATCAGGGCCGGTTCCTGCGCAGTTTCGTGCGCGAGGCGAAGAAGGCCGACCTCGAATATTTCATCATCGAGGCCTTCGACCAGCCCTGGAAGGCGGAGTTCGAAGGCGGCGTCGGCGCCTATTGGGGTGTATGGGACGGGCATCGCGAGCTGAAACCCGCGCTGCAAGGCATCCTGGTCAATTATCAGAACTGGCGCTGGCTGGCCGGCGCCACCATGGCCTTCGGCCTGCCCTTCGTGCTGTGGATGCTGCGCGGCCAGTTGGGCCTGGACAGCCGCGGGCGCTTCTTCCTGGCGCTGCTGGCGCAGGGCGGCGTCATGCTGGGCGTGTGGATCTACGCCACCTATGCCGGACGCTACCTCACCTGGTTCGACATCGTGGCGCTGGCGATGATCGCGCCGGCCACCATCCTGCTGCTGGCGATCTTCCTGATCGAGGGCGTGGAAATGGCGGTCAATCTGTGGCTGGGCCAGACCCGACGCCGCCTGGTGCCGCCGCCGGTCCGGGGCAGTTGGAAACTGCCCAAGATCTCCGTTCATGTGCCCTGCTACAACGAGCCGCCGGAGATGATGATCGAGACCATCCGGGCGCTGGAAAAGCTCGATTACCGCGACTTCGAGGTCCTGATCATCGACAACAACACCCGCGACGAAGCCGTGTGGCGGCCGGTGGAATCCTACGTCGCTTCGCTCGGGCGACCGAATTTCCGCTTTTTCCATCTGCCGAAATGGCCGGGCTTCAAGGCCGGCGCCTTGAATTTCGCCCTGACCCAGACCCATCCGGATGCGGAGATCGTGGCGACGATCGACAGCGACTATGTCGTCCGCGCCGACTGGCTGACCAATCTGGCGGCGCATTTCACCGATCCGCAGGTGGCCCTGGTGCAGGCGCCGCAGGATTATCGCGATTCCGGCGACGACCTCTTCAAGCGTCTGTGCTTCTGGGAATATGCCGGCTTTTTCCATCTGGGCATGAAGAGCCGCGACGAGAAGAACGCCATCATCCAGCACGGCACCATGGCGCTGATCCGCAGATCGGCGCTGACCCAGGTCGGCGGCTGGGCCGAATGGTGCATCACCGAGGATGCCGAGCTTGGCTTGCGCCTGTTCAAGGCCGGCTATCGCGCCATCTATACCGAGCGCAGCTACGGCAAGGGCCTGATGCCCGACAGTTTCGACGCCTATCGCAAGCAGCGCTATCGCTGGGCCTATGGCGCGATGACCATCATGAAGCGGCATCTGCGCGATCTGCTGCCCTTCGGTCGCGGCACCCGCACGCTGGCGCGCGAGCAGCGTTACGAGTTCCTGGCCGGCTGGATGCCCTGGATCGCCGACGGCCTGCAATTGCTGTTCGTGTTCCTGGCGCTGATCTGGAGCGTCGGCATGCTGCTGTGGCCCGACAAGGTCGAGCCGCCGCTGACACTCTATCTGATCGTCACGCTCGGCATGTTCTTTTTCAAGATCGGCAAGTCGCTGTGGCTCTATGCCAGCAAGGTGCCCTGCAGCTTCGCCGACAATCTGGGCGCCGCTTTGGCCGGCCTGTCGCTGTCCTATGCCGTTTCCAAGGCGGTGTGGCGCGGCCTCTTCACCTCGAACTTGCCGTTCCACCGCACGCCGAAGCTGGAGAACCAGCCGGCCGTGCTCCGCGGCCTGATCGCGGCGCGCGAGGAGACGGCGATCCTGCTGGCGCTGGTCGGCTGCGGGGTGGCGGTGATCTGGCAGCGCGGCACCATCGAGCCGACCACCGTACTGTGGGCTGTTCTGCTGTTCGTGCAGGCGCTGCCGTTCTTCGCCGCTTTGGTCATGTCGATGATCAACGTGCTGCCGATCTTCAAGTGGAACCGCGTGCCGGTCCTGCCCACGGTCCACCCTGGGGAGATGCCGTCGCACACGCCGGCCGGCGTGCATCCGATCGCCGGCGATCCGGCTTGAGCTGATGCGCGCAGGGGGGCTTGCCGCGCTGATCGGTGGCATCGTCGCCATCGCCGCTGCCATCGCCTTCTGGCTGTGGCGCGCGGAGCCGGTGATTCTGGTGGACGCGCCCATCAATGGACCCGGGGGTGGGCGCATCGCCTGCCTGTCCTACACGCCGTTCCGGGGCAATCAGACGCCATTCGATCAGAGCCTGATCATTCCACCGGCGCAGATCGAAGAGGATCTGACCCAGCTCAAGACCGAGACCGATTGCGTTCGTACCTATGCGGTCAATCAGGGCCTCGACCAGGTGATCCCGATCGCCGAGCGCCTTGGCCTTAAAGTGCTGATGGGCATCTGGATCGGCACCGGGGCGGCGGAGAACGAATTGCAGATCGCCCGCGCCGTCGAACTGGCCAAGGCGCATCCATCGGTTCTGAAAGGCATCATCGTCGGCAATGAGGTCCTGCTGCGCGGCGAGCAGAGCGCCGAGACGCTGGCGGCGATGCTGCGCCGCGTGCGCGCCGAGACCGGCGTGCCGGTCACCTATGCCGATGTCTGGGAATTCTGGCTGCGTCATCCGCGGCTTGCCGAGGCCGCCGACTTTGTCACCATCCACATCCTGCCTTATTGGGAGGATGACCCGGTGCCGGCGGACCAAGGCGTCGGCCACATCGGCGGCATCCTGCACCAGGTCGAAGCCGCCTTTCCCGGCAAGACCATTTTCGTCGGCGAGACCGGCTATCCATCCGCCGGGCGCCAGCGCGAACAGGCGGTCCCCAGCCTGATCGGCCAGGCGCGCTTCATCCGCGAGTTCCTCACCTATGCCCATATCCGCGGCCTCGATTACAACATCATCGAGGCCTTCGATCAGCCCTGGAAGCGCGACCTGGAAGGCACGGTCGGCGGCTATTGGGGCGTATTCGGCGAGAACCGCCTGGCGAAATTTCCGCTCCAGGGGCCGGTGGCGCGCATCGCCTCGCCCTGGCCGCGCGTGGCGCTGACCTTGGCGCTCGGCCTCGTTATCTGGTGGCCGAACCGGCGCGGCGCCGATTCCACATTCATGTCCGCCTCGGCGCCGATCCTGGCGATCGCGGCCGGTCTCGCCATGACGCTGCACGCCGACCACGCGCGTGAAGCGGCGCTGCGTTGGCACGAATGGGCGGTGGAAGGCGTGCTGGCCCTGGTCTCGGCACTGAGCGCGATGCTGGGCATCCGCGCGCTCTGCGGCGACCTCCAGCCGGCGCCCGCACCGCAAAGCCTGGATTGGCTGCGACGTTTCTGGACGCGGGCTCCCGATGCGGCGACGGCGCTCGGCGCGCTGCAATTGATCGCCGTCGCAGCCGGCGCCAGCGTCGCTCTGGCGCTCGCCTTCGATGCGCGCTATCGCGATTTTCCGATCTGGAGCTTCGCCGTGCCTGCGACCGCTTTCACGCTGATCTCGCTCCGCGCAACACGCGTTGCGCCGGCACGCGGTCGGATCGAATCCGTCTTTGCCTTGCTGCTGTCGAGTTCCGCCTTGTTCATTGCGCTGAATGAAAACCTGCTGACCCGGCCGGAAATGCGCGCCGGCGTTAACGCAGCTTTGCGGCCGATGCTGAGCGGCCAGTACAATGGCGGCGCGCTCATCTGGTGCGCCATGTTGTTGATTCTGGCCTATCCTTTTGTCGGCGTGCTGCGCCGCACCGCGGCAAATCGCGGTGAATTGTAGGTAAAGATAACCTTTTCCTAACCATCTCCCTTAACCGCACGGTGAGGAACCCGCTTCTATCCTGACGCGGGTATTTCACGTCTTGCCCCGAACTCACCCGGGGCCGGGAGCATTTCATGGACGGTTCGACCGCACAGCTCGTTTCCTTCGGACAGGTCGCCGCGATCGAAGGATCGCGCGCGCGCGTCGTGCTCGACATGGCCGAGGACGGCTCCGGCTTTGCCGGCAGCGTGCCGCCGCAGATCGGACACGTCGTCTCCATCGAGGTCGAGGGCGCGCGCATTTTTGCCATCGTGGTCGGCCTGCGCACACCGGCGACCGAGCAGGCGGTCATCGGTCCGCCGAACCAGATCATGGATCTCGATCTGATCGGCGAGATCCTGCAATCCGACAAGAGCGGCCGGTTCCGCCGCGGCGTGTCCGCCTTCCCGCGCCTGGGCGATCGCGCCTCACCCACCAACAGCGACGATCTGCGCCGCATCTTCGTGCGCGAGGATCGCGAGGGCGTGCGAGTCGGCTGCGTGCATCTGGACAATTCGATTCCCGCCTACGTCTTCACCGACGATCTCCTGGGCAAGCATTTCGCCGTGCTCGGCACCACCGGTTCGGGCAAGTCCTGCGCGCTGGCCGCGATCCTGCGGGGGGTGCTGTCGCAGCACCCGGAAGGCCACATCGTGATTCTCGATCCGCACAACGAATACTGGCCGGCATTCGGCGAGCTGGCGGAGGTGATCAGCCCGGCCAACCTGGAGCTGCCCTACTGGCTGCTCAATTTCGACGAGATCAAGGAGCTGGTGATCGGCGAGCACAGCCGCATGCCCGAAATCGAGGCCTCGATCCTCAACCAGGTGATCGTCGAAGCGAAGCGCAAGCTGGCCGGATCCAGCGACCACAACATCACCATCGACACGCCGATACCCTATCGTCTATCCGACGTGACGCGGATCCTGGACGATATGATGGGCAAGTATGAGCGGCCGCTGGAGCTGGCGCCCTATATGCGCATCAAGGACCGCTTCGCCACCTTGCAGGCCGACCGCCGCTATTCCTTCATGTTCCCGGGCGTGATGGTGCGTGACGATTTCGTCCGGATGCTGTCGCGCATCTTCCGCGTGCCGGTGGCGGGCAAGCCGGTCACCATTTTCGACACCTCGGGCGTGCCGTCGGAAATCCTGAACGTCGTCGTTTCCATGCTCTGCCGCCTGACCTTCGACTTCGCGCTGTGGGCCGATCGCCAGGTGCCGATCCTGCTGGTCTGCGAAGAGGCGCACCGCTATGCGCCCGCCAACGACAAGCTGGGCTTCGAACCGACCAAGCGGGCGCTGGCGCGCATCGCGCTCGAGGGCCGCAAATACGGCGTGTCGCTGGGTCTGGTGACGCAGCGCCCATCGGAGCTGGCGGCCAACATCCTGTCCCAGTGCAACACCATCTTCGCGCTCCGCATCAACAACCAGCGCGACCAGGAATATCTGGCGGCGGCGATGCCGGAATCCGGCAGCGGCCTGCTGCAGGAGCTGCCCTCGTTGCGCGCCGCCGAAGCGATCGCCATCGGCGAAGGCGTGCCGGTACCGATGCGCATCATGTTCGACCCGCTGCCGGACGAGAGCCGCCCGCGCAGCTCCTCGGCCAAGTTCACCCATTCCTGGAGCAAGGACGACGTGCCGGCAGAGTTCCTGACCGACGTGGTGGCCCGCTGGCGCCGCCAAAAATAGTTGGGGCAGAAATAACCCGCGTCGCCTAGCGGCGCAGCAGCGCCAGCAAGGCGACGACCATCGCCGGCGCGCCCAAGGTCGCGTTATAGAGCACCAGAGCCATCGCGCTGAACAACAGCGCGATGGCGATCGCCGCCCGGCCGCCGATGAACAGGCCGATCAACCCGCCCGCCAGCCCCACCCAACCCCAGATTCGATAATGCTGCGCCGAGATCAACCATTGGCGCGGGCCGCACCAGCCGGGCGCCCCGGCCTGGCCGCAGGCGATGCCGATCTCCTGCGGCTGGATCACGCCATAGCGCAGCCAGAAGGCCAGCGCGAAGCCGACCGCCAGCACGGCGATCCAGCAAGCGGCGCGGCGCATCGTCCAGCGTTGCGTCAGCGTTGTGTCGGTCATTGCCAGCGCGATCCGGTCTTGATTCAGGCGCCTTTGTAGACCAGTTTCGGGGCCAGTCGGCAATCAATCCATCCCAGGGGCCAGATCCATGCGACGAGACCGAAACGCGGCGCGCGGCCAGGTGCACCGCCTGACCCTGGAAAGCCGAATCCTGGCCGGCAATCTCCTGGGCGACGATCCGGTGCGCGAACTGCACGTCTATACGCCGGCCGGGCATGATGGGCGCGGATTGCCGCTGCTGGTCGATCTGGTCGGCTTCACCGGCTCCGGCATGTCGCACACCAATTGGCGGCCCTTCACCGAAAACGTGCCGGAGCGGCTGGACCGCCTGATCGCGGCGGGCGCGATGGGCCCGGTGGTCGCAGCCTTTCCCGATTGCTATTCACGCCTGGGCGGCAACCAGTACATCAACTCGGCGGCGATCGGCCGCTACGAGGATTACCTGGTCGATGAGGTACTGCCCTTCGTCGAGCGGCACTTCGCCTGCGGCGGCGACGGACGCCGTGCGGTGTTCGGCAAATCCTCCGGCGGTTACGGCGCCATCATGCATGGGCTGCGTCGCGCCGACGTGTGGGCCGCCTTCGCCTGCCATTCCGGCGACATGGCGTTCGAGCTCTGCTATCTGGGCGACGTGCCCAAGGTGCTGAACGAGCTGGCCAAGCATGGCAGCTCGATCGAGACCTTCATGCGCCATTTCGAGACGGCGCCGAAACCGACCGAGGCGGAGATGTCGGTGATCAATCTTCTCGCCATGGCCGCCAGCTATGACCCCGACCCAGATCCCGATTCAGGCGCCTATCTCGGCATCCGGCTGCCGGTCGATCTTCATACCGGCGAATTGATCCAGGAGCGCTGGGAGAACTGGCTGGCCTGGGACCCCGCCTTGCTGGTCGAGCGCCACGCCGATTCGCTGCGCCGGCTCAAGGGCATCTATATCGATTGCGGCGATCACGACCAGTTCGCCCTGCATTTCGGGTCCCGGCGCGTGCATCGCGAACTGGAGCGGCTTGGCATCGCGCATACCTACGAGGAATTCGCCGACGACCACAGCGCCGTCGATTACCGCATGGACCGCTCGCTGCCGTTCCTGGAAAAGGCGCTGCGCGGCTGAAAAGCGGACCGTCACGAAAGCTTCACGGTCGCAGGCTTGCATTTCGAGAATATTTTTATAATTCTCGAAATATGAAAGCAAAGCAAGCCCTCTCTGCATTCGGCGCGCTGTCCCAGGAAACGCGCCTCGAAGCCTTCCGCCAATTGGTCCGCCTGTCGCCGGATTCCATTCCGGCCGGCGATCTGGCGCACGATCTGGACGTGCCGCCGAGCACGCTCTCCAGCCACCTCGCCATCTTGCAGCGCGCCGGACTGGTCAAGTCCGAGCGTCAGGGACGTACGATCCTCTATTGCGCCGATCTCGACGGCGCGCGCGACCTGTTGCAATTCCTGATCAAGGATTGCTGCCGCGGCCATCCGGAGCGGTGCGCGCAACTGCTCGAAGCGGCCCTGCCGGCCTGCTGCCCCTAGAAGCCATCCATCGGAACAGGCAGATGACCGACCGCGTCTATAACATCCTCTTCCTGTGCACCGGCAACTCCGCCCGCTCCATCCTGGCCGAGAGCATCCTGAACCGCGAGGGTGGCGACCGCTTCAGGGCCTATAGCGCCGGCAGCCAGCCGAAGGGCCAGGTGCATCCTTACGCGCTCGATCTGCTGAAGAAGACGAACCATCCCACCGCCGGCTTGCGCTCCAAGAGCTGGGACGAGTTCGCCATCCCCGGCGCGCCGGAAATGGATTTCGTCTTCACCGTCTGCGACAACGCCGCCAACGAGGTCTGCCCGATCTGGCCGGGCCAGCCGATGAGCGCCCATTGGGGCGTTCCCGATCCCGCCGCGGTCGAGGGTTCCGAGGCCGAGCGCCGCCTCGCCTTCGCCGATACCTATCGCATGATGATGAACCGGATCAGCATCTTCACCAGCCTGCCGATGCGATCGCTGGATCGCCTGAGCCTCCAAAAACGGCTGGATGAGATCGGTCGGTCGCTCTCGCAGTCGGCTTGAGCACGGCATCATCGGACTCGAATCAAGCGACATGACCGGGCAATCGATGGCGCGCCGCTGCGCCGCTGAGTTGGGCGGAGCTTGGCTGCTGACGGCGACAGTCGTCGGATCCGGCATCATGGGCGCCGACCTTGCCGGCGGCAATGATGCCGTTGCCCTGCTCGGCAATACGCTGGCGACCGCGGCGATCCTGGTGGTGCTCATCGCGGTGCTCGGACCGATCTCGGGCGCGCATTTCAATCCAGCAGTATCGATGGTCTTCGTGCTGCGGCGGGAACTCACCGTCACGGCCTTCGCCGCCTATGTCGTGGCCCAGGTCGCCGGTTGCGTCGCCGGTACCTGGACGGCGCACCTGATGTTCGATCTGCCGGTCTGGCAGCTTTCCGGTCACGCCCGGCAGGGCTTCGGCCAGTTCCTGGCCGAGGCGATCGCCACCTTTGGATTGATCGCCACCATCCTGGGCTGCCGCCGCGCCCGCCCCGATCTGGTCCCGGTGGCGGTCGCCCTGTTCATCGCCGCCGGATATTGGTTCACCGCCTCGACCTCTTTCGCCAATCCGGCGATCACCCTTGCCCGCAGCTTGACCGATAGTTTTGCCGGCATCCGGCCGCTCGATGCGCCCTGGTTCGTCCTGGCGCAAATCCTCGGCGCGCTGCTGTCGATGGCCGCCATGCGCTGGCTGCTGGCGGCCTCGGCCAAGCCTTAGCCCAGTCCATACCTTGCCCCTTGACACCTTGGAGTGCAATATATAGATAGGGCGCATGAGCAAGAGCGCCGCCAAATCTAAGGCCGCCGGATTGAAGACTGGCGGACTTCGACCCGTCGCCAAGCAGGCCCCGGATTACGCCAGCCGGGCCTATTGGAACGGCACGATCAAGATGAGCCTGTCGAAGTTCTTCATCCTCTCGGTGCTGCATCAACAGCCGATGCATGGCTACGACATTGCGAGTGCGGTGGAGAAGACGACCAAGGGCTGCTGCTCGCCGACCGAGGGCACCATCTATCCGGCTTTGCGCGAATTCGAGGAGGGCGGCTACCTGACCTCGGAGAGCGAGATCGTCCAGGGGCGTGAGCGCAAGGTCTACACCTTGACAGAGCGCGGCCGCGACGCCTTCAAGGTCGCGGTCGAGGCCTGGATGGAAGTGACCAGTTGCCTCACCGACAGCCAAGGCGTGGTGACGCGCGCCCAGCGCAAGAGCGCGAAAGGGAAATGTTGCTGAGTTTTTTTCTGCATATACATCGATGATCGATGCATCAATGCTCAATGCGGAACATGATCCGCTGAAATGGAGGATACACTCATGTCGAACTTGCCCATCGCGGTGATCGGCGCCGGCCCAGTCGGCTTGGCGGCCGCGGCGCATCTGATCGAGCGCGGCCTCAACCCCCTGGTGCTGGAGCGCGGGCCGGAGGCCGGCCACACGCTCACCGCCTGGAGCCATGTGCGCGTCTTTTCCCCCTGGTGGCTCAACATCGATCGCGCCGCACGCTCGCTGCTGGAGGAAACCGGCTGGCGATCGCCGGATGCCGAGGCGCTGCCCACCGGCGGCGAACTGGTGCGCGACTATCTGGCGCCGCTGGCGCGCCATCCGAAGCTGGCGCCGCGTCTCACGTTTGGCGCGGAGGTCGTCGCCATCACGCGGCGCGGCCTGGACAAGGTGACGAACACGGATCGCGACGCAGCGCCTTTCGTCATCCGCTATCGCGACGCCGCCGGCCATGAAGAACAGGTCGAGGCGCGCGCGGTGATCGACGCGAGCGGCACCTGGTTCGCGCCCAATCCGCTGGGAAGCGACGGAATTGCCGTGCCCGGCGAACGCGAAGTTGCCGACCGCATCGCCTATGGCATCCCCGACGTGCTGGCGCGGGAGCGCGACCGCTATGCGGGCGCCCGCGTTCTGGTGGCGGGATCCGGCCATTCGGCGATCAATGCGGTGCTGGATCTGCTGAAGCTGCAGGAAAGCGCGCCGGAGACGCGCGTCGTCTGGGCGCTGCGCCGCAACCGCCTCGAGAGGCTGTGGGGTGGCGGCTTGAACGACCAGTTGCCGGCGCGTGGACAACTCGGCCTCGCCGCCAAGTCGGCGATCGATGCCGGCAGGCTGCAGGTGCTGGCCCCCTTCGCGGCGCGGCGCATCGCGCGCGCCGGCAACGGGCTGCGTGTCACCGGCCGCGTCAATGGCCACGATTTCGACGGCAATTTCGACCGCATCGTCGTGGCAACCGGATTCCGCCCCGACCTTGCGATGCTGCGGGAACTGCGCGTCGAGCTGGATCCGGCGGTCGAAGCGCCGCCGGCTTTGGCGCCGCTGATCGATCCGAACCTGCATTCCTGCGGTACCGTGCCGCCGCATGGCGTGGTCGAGCTGACCCAGCCGGAGAAGGATTTCTACATCGTCGGCGCCAAGTCCTATGGCCGTGCGCCCACCTTCCTGATGGCGACCGGCTACGAGCAGGTGCGCTCGGTGGTGGCCGAACTGGCCGGCGATCACGCGGCCGCGCGCAACGTGCAACTGGTGCTGCCGGAAACCGGCGTGTGCAATTCTTCGGCGATCACCGGCGAAGATGAAAGTGCTTCATGCTGCGGCGGGCCGGCCGTCGCCGATGACAGCGCCTGCTGCGTCGCCGACGAGGTGGCGAAGGCCGAGACCGGCGCCGGCTGCGGCTGTTCAGCGGCACCCCCGCCTGTTAGCCTGACGACGGCAACGAAAAGCGGCGGTTGCTGCGCGCCCGCGCGCTGATCAATCGGATCGGCGATGAGCGCCGCCACCCTCACGGACGGCGTCTTGGCTCCAGCACGACATCACCTGTTCATCAGCGGGCTCGGCATCGGCCAGATCATCTGCTGGGGCACCTTGTTCTATGCCTTTCCGCTGCTGGCCGAACCGATGTCGACCGAACTCGGCATCGACAAGCCGCAGATCTATGGCGCCGCGACCTTCGGCTTGCTGCTCGGGGGTCTTGCCGCCTATCCGGTCGGCCGCCTGATCGACCGCGGTCATGGTCGTGCCATCATGGCCGGCGGCGCCATGCTGGGCGGCTTGCTGCTGACGGCCTGGTCGCAGGTGCATGATCTGATCCTGTTCTACGCCTTGTTCGGCGCCATCGGCGCGACCCAGGCGGCGACGCTCTATGAAGCTGCCTTCGCTGTGGTGGCGCGGCGCTTCGGCGCCGGGGCCAGATCCGGCATCACCGCGCTGACCCTGTGGGGCGGCTTCGCCAGCACGGTCTTCGTCCCGGCGACCCAGTTCCTGATCGATCATGCCGGCTGGCGCGACGCGGTGCTGATCCTGGGCTTGATCACCCTCATCGGCGGCGCGCTCAATCTGTGGGTGATCGATGCCCGCCGCGACGCGGTCGAGGGGCCGCAATCCGCGAAACCAGCCGCCGGCGGCAACGCCATCGTGCGCTGGGCCTTGCGACAGCCGACCTTCTGGCTGCTGAGCCTGGCGATCACGCTCTATTTCGGCGCCGCCTCGGGCCTCACCTATCACTGGTATCCGCTGTTGCTGGAGCGCGGCTTCGACACGGCGCAGGTCGTGGCGGGCATGGCGCTGATCGGCCCGGCCCAGGTCGCCGGGCGCGTCGCCATCTGGATCTTCGCCCACAAGAGTCCGGTCTGGGCGATCGGCCGCGCCGCTTTCCTGGTCTTCCTGCTGTCGCTGCTGCTCCTGCTGCTGGCGCCGGCGAACTTCGCCTGGCTCGCCTTGTTCGCGATGATCTACGGCGCCGCCAACGGCATCATCACCATCGTGCGCGGCCTGGCGCTGCCCGAGATGCTGACGACGGAGAGCTACGGCACGCTCAACGGACTTCTGGCCGTGCCGTCCACCATCGCCAAGGCGCTGGCGCCGCTGGGTGCTGCCTGGCTGTGGGCGGCTGCCGGCGGCTATGATTCGGTGCTGATCGCGGCGATCATCTGCTCCGGCGTGGTGGCGGCAAGCTTCTGGCTGGCGCGCAGCGCGCGCTGATCGGCGGCGCGTGATGCAGGAAGTCGGTGCGCCGCGGTGAATCACGAACGATCGCGGGACCAAACGATCAGGAGAATCGTACGCTTTCGGCGAGAAAATCGATGATGGCGCGCACCCGCGCCGGCAGATGGCCGCCTTGCCCGACGAAGACGGCATAGACGCCTTCGATATCG
>Ga0184637_10002245_pt1 | contig 12499 bp, 9 predicted proteins | sample PLM3_127_b2_FD_133143 | JGI IMG/M metagenome (GOLD analysis project Ga0184637, IMG submission 133143) | Groundwater sediment microbial communities from an aquifer in East River, Colorado, USA - PLM3_127_b2 | ecosystem: Environmental > Terrestrial > Soil > Riparian zone | place: USA: East River...
CGGAGCTGCGTCCTCAGGCTGGCATCGTAGACCGTGCTCCCGACCCGGGCCACCAGCCCCCCCAACACGGCGGGATCCACCCGGGGGGTGAGGTGGACCTGGCGGCCCGTGGCCGCGGAGAGCCGGGCGGCCAGAGCCTCGACGCTCGCCACCGAAAGGGGGACGGCCACCGTCACCTCGGCCCGGACCCGCCCCGTCCGCTCGTCCACCAGGTCCCGGAAGAGGCGGGCGATGTCCGGGAGGAGGCCCACCCGCTGCCGGGCCTGGAGGAGGCGGAGCAGGCTCACGGAGAGGGGGCTGGCAGAGGCCCGCTCCGCGGCGGCGGTGAGGGCGGCTTCTTTCCGAGCGCGGGGGACGGCCGGGTTGGCGAAGAAGCCCGCCACCTCCTTCGCGGCGAAGTGGAGGCCCAAGGCCCCCAGGTCCGCGGCCACCTGCTCCAGGGCCCCGGCTTCGGCGGCTGCCTCCAGCAGCGCCTTGGCGTACCGCTTGGCCACGCCGCCCCCGGTCAATTCCCACCCCCCACGTCCCGGATGGCCTGCTCCACCAGCCGCCGATGGTCGGCCTCGGTCAGGGCGCGCCCCAGGAGCTTCTCAGCGGCCGCGAGGGAGAGGGCGACGGCCTCCTCCCGTAACGCCGCCTTCGCCTTCTTGACTTCCTGCCCGATCTCCACCCGGGCCGCCCCCAGGAGCCGGGCGGCCTCCTCCCGGGACTCCTTCAGGAGGCGCTGCCGCTCCGCTCCCACCTCCTGCTCCATCCGCGCCCGGACCGCCTCGCTCTCCTTCTGGGCTGCCACCAGCTTGGCGCTGTACTCCTCCATGGTCCGGGCGGCGGCCCGTCGGGCCTCCTCCGCCTCGGAGAGGGACCGCTTGATCCCCTCGGCCCGCTGGGCCATGAAGCCGGTCAGGGGCTTGAAGAGGAACTTGTAAAGGATGGCCATCAGGATGAGGAAGTTGACGAGTTGCAGGAGGAGGGTCTTGTCAATATTGATGATGCCGGGCTTGTGCTCGGCCGCCCCCTCGGTCGCGGCGGCCGCCAGGAGCTCCGGGGCCCCCCAGGCGACGGCGAGCAGGGCGGCCGTCCCCACCACCATTCCCCATCTCCACATCGCTCCGCTCCCGCCCGGAGAGGCCGCCCCAAACAGCACACGGGGCGCGGCATCCGCCACGCCGCGCCCACGCCGGAAGGCCCGCCCCGCTAGTCCGCGCCCACCTGGAACCCACGCCGGAAGGCCCCAGCCACCACGACCACTTGGATGGCCAGCAGCCCGAGGGCGAAGGCGATGAGGTTCACCGGCAGGTATACCACCACCAGGAAGAGAGCCAGCCCCGTCAGGCCCAGCCGGAGGAGGGATCCCCGGAGGATCCGCGCGGGCCGCAGCTCCTTCGTGCCACTTCCCCGCGGTACCGCCCGCGCGATCAGCGAGAAGTTCCCGAGGCTGATTCCGCCACCGACGACGAACCCCAAGGCCCAGTCCCAGCGGCCGAGGGCGGTCAGGAGGGCCCCTCCCCCCGCCAAGAGCCACACCGCCCCCCGGGCGACGCGCCGGAGGAGTTCCCGCTGCTCGTCCAAGCGACGCGCCTTCGCCCGCCCTGAGGCCGACCGAGGCGGACCACCGGTCCGCCCCCGCAAGAAGCGGCAAAACCTACCATGGCGCTTAAATTTGTGTCAAGCGCCTGTTCGCACAAGCGCCGGACTTTCCTAGGCCAGCGCCTCTCGCGAGGCCGTCTCGCCCCGCATCGCCGCGGCCAGGATCTCACCAACGATCGTGTCGGGGTCAATCCCCTCCGCCTCTCCCTCGAAGGAGAGGATCAGGCGGTGGCGGAGGGCGGGGTAGGCGACCCGGTGGATATCTTCCACGCTGACGTGGAAGCGGTTGGCCAGGAGGGCCACCACCTTGCCGGCCAGGACCAGGGCCTGGGCGCCTCGGGGGGAGGAGCCGTACCGAACGTACTTCCTGACGGAGGCCAGGGCTTCGGGGGAGTCCGGGTGGGTCATCAGGGTGAGGCGGGCCACGTGGTCCCGCACGTGGGAGGCGATGGGGACGGCCCGGACCAGGGCCTTGTACTCCTCCACCTGGGGGCCGCTCAAGACGCGCGTGAGGCTCCCCTCGGCGGCGGCGGTCGTCCGGTCCACGATCTCCCCCAGCTCCGCCCGGGAGGGGTACCGGACCTTGAGCTTGAAGAAGAACCGGTCCAGCTGCGCCTCCGGGAGGGGGTAGGTCCCCTCCATCTCGATCGGGTTCTGGGTGGCCAGGACGAAGAAGGGGTGCTCCAGCGGGTGCTGGATTCGCCCCACCGTCACCGTCAGCTCCTGCATCGCTTCCAGGAGGGCCGACTGGGTCTTGGGCGTGGCTCGGTTCACCTCATCGGCCAGGATCACCTGGCCGAAAAGGGGCCCCCGCTGGAACTGGAACTGGCGGTGCCCCTCCGGGTCCTCCACCACCACGTTGGTCCCGATGATGTCGGCGGGCATCAGGTCGGGGGTGAACTGGATGCGGGAGAAGGCGAGGTCCAGGCACCGGGCCAGGGCTTTCACCAGGAGAGTCTTGCCCAGCCCCGGGACCCCCTCCAGGAGGACGTGGCCGCCGCAGAAGAGGCAGAGGAGCGTCTCGCGGACGATCTCCCGGTGGCCCACGATGACCTTCCCGATCTCCGCCTCGATCCGGGCGAAGCCCTCCCGGAACGCCGCCGCCCGCTGCTCCACCTCCCGGATCTCGTCGCTCATCCGCCCCCCCCCGCCTAGCGGCGCTTCTCCTGCTCCCCGGCCTTCTGGCGCATTTTCTTCAGGTGCTGCTCGGCGATGTCGATCCACTCCTTCTCGCCCGGCAGCTCCGAGGCCACCCTGATGTACTCCTCCCAGCGGGCCGCCGCCTCCTTGGGGCTCACCTTCTCGTAGGCCAGGGCCAGGGCGTACAGGGCCCCCGGATGCTTCGGCTTCAGGGCCAGCGCCTTCCGATAGGTGGCGATGGCTTCCTGATAGAGCCCCTTCTCCTCGTACAGGTCGCCCAGGCCGATCTGTGCCTCCACGAAGGTGGGCTCCAGCGTGAGGGCGCGCTGGTAGGCTCCCACCGCCTCATGGTAGAGCCCCTTCTCCGTGTACAGGATGCGGGCCAGGCTGTAGTGGACCCGGGGGTTGAGCGGATCGATCGTGAGGCCGCGCCGGTACTCCCGGATCGCCTCGTCGAAGCGCCCCGTGGCCGAGAGGGCATCCCCCAGGCCCACATAGGCGTCGGCGTAGTCCGGATCTACCTCCACCGCCTTGCCGTAGGCCTCGACCGCCTGCTCGTAGAGGCGGCGGGGGCTTTTGGCCAGCAGGTCGCCCAGGGACTTGTACGCCTCCGCGAAGGCGGGGTCCACGTGGATGGCGCGCCGGTAGGCCCCGGCGGCCCGCCAGCGGCTGGAGGCCGCCTCGTGGGCCTCGCCCTGCCGGAAGAAGGCCAGGCCAAAGGCGGGGTCAATCTCGCCGGCCTGGGCGAAGGCGTCCGCCGCCTGCTCCAGCCCTTCCGTGGTCCCCGCCCGCAGGGCCGCGCGGCCGGTCGCGTAGCGGCGCAGCGCCGCCGCCGCTGGGGTCGGGCGCTGGAACGCCTGACTCAGGCGCCGCTCGCTGGCCGGCCCGAGAGTCACTCCCTGGAACTTCGCCAGGGCCCCCACCATCCGCTCCAGCACCCGGGACCCCTCCGCCCACGGTACCGCCGTCTCGGGGAAGGCTCCCTCCCGGACCTGCGGTCCCCGCACGTCCAGGAAGGTGGCCGCCAGGACGAGCCGGTCCTCCTCGGGGCGGAAGGTCCCGAGGAGGACGGCGGCGGCCCCGAGGCCTCGGGCCACCTCGACGGCCGCGGCCGGCGGGACCGGCGCCGCCCAGGAGGTCTGGCGCGCCTCCAGCGCGGCCACCACCACGCGGGCCTCCGTGAGCTGGAAGGCGAAGGTGCGGCCGATCCCCCAGGCAAGCAGATCCATGAGGGCCTCCCCCACCAGCGGGTCCGGAGCCTCCGCCGGGCCGGCGAAGGGGGCCAGTAGGGTCAGCACCCGCGGCGCTGGCGCCTCCGCGCGCACCGGGGCCGGCGTGAGGAGCAGGGACAGGAAAACCGCTCCCGCGAGTCGCCGCATCATGCTCACCTCCACTTCCTCCCCCGGACGATCGTGACGGCCATCCCGGCCACCTCCCCACCGGCCGTCCCCCCTCCCGCGGGCCCGCCGCCGGCTCGGACCTGCCGGAGCCGCCGGGCTGCCACCTCTCCCAGGAAGAGCAGGAGGGCCGCCCCGAGGAAGAAGGGCCAGGCGTCCCGCGGCTGCCGGCTCAGCCGTCGGTTCACCCGGAAGGCCTCCTCCGGCTTCTCCAGGAACCCGCCCCCGGTCAGGGAGGCGAGCCTGGCCAGGAGGGCCTGATTGACCCCGGTGCTTCGGTGCTCCGGAGAGTACGGGAGGACGAGGCTGCCGATCTCGGAGCCGATCATCGTCCCCTGCCGCCGCTGGGCCACCCCGATGAGGTACGCCCCCTGCTCCTCCGCCGCAAAGCTCCCCTCGTACTGCCCCGGCGCCACCTGCGTGAGGGGAATGACCGTCCGGCCCCCATCTGGGCCGATTATCCCCGCCTCGGCCTCGATGAAATTAATGAAATCCCCCTGCGGGTTGGCTGCCTCGAGACTCACGATCCCCTGCCCGTCCCGGAAGGCCACGTGGGTCACCACGTCGGCCCGGTCCTTGGTCCGGAGGGTCCAGCGGACCATCTGGGCCACAAAGCGGCTGAAGGGGGGCCACCGCAGCCACAGGACCCCCCACTTCGCCTTCACGTCAGAGGTAAAGGCCGCCGCCCGGCCCACCCCGAAGCGCCAGGCGGCCAGGACCGGGTCCCCCTGGGGGGACGCCAGGAGGACCTCCGCGGTGACCTTGGGGGTGGTGGCCACGTACCCGCCCAGCGGCGGGACCTCCCGCCAGTCCACGCTCCGGAGGATCTCGTGGTGCCCGTGGGTCAGGACGGGCCGGAAGGGGCGCTCGATGATGGCCGACTTGCTGGCCAGTTGCGCCTCCAGCGTGAAGATCCGCGGGATGCTCTGGGGGTCTTCGGTGAAGTAGAAGCGGCCCCGTCCCCACCGGCTGATGTCCCGCATGAGTCGGACATCGGCGTCCCGGCCGATCGCCACGGTAGAGACGCTGATCTTGTCCTTGGTCATCCGGCGGATGAGGCCGCCGAAGTCGGCCGCGGCCGACTGCCCGTCCGACAGCACGATGAGGTGCTTCAGGAGCGCGTCCCGGGCGTAGAGGATCTCGTAGGCCTCCTTCAGGGCCGGGAACATGTCGGTGCCCCCCCCGGACTTGATGGAGCCGATCTCGTTAATTATTTGATCCTTCCGCTCCGCGCGGCCCATGGGGACGACCCACGAGTTGGCCGTGTCGAAGGCCACCACGCCCACCTCGTTCCGCTCGTCCAGGAGCTCCACCACCAGCTGGGCGGCCTCCTTGGCGAGGTCCAACTTGGTGAAGCGGTCCACGCTGGTCTCCATACTCCCGGAGCGGTCAATGACCAGCACCACGGCCAGCGAAGGCACGTCCAGCTTCTGCCGCGCCTCCATGGTGACCGGGAGCGCCTCCTCCACCGGCGTGTGGTAGTAGCCGCCCACGCCGAACGATTCCTCCCCCCCCAGCATGAGGAGGCCGCCCCCCTGGTCCCGCACGTAGGTGCGCACTAGCTCCATCTGCTGGCGGGAGAAGCGCAGGGAGGAGACGTTGCTCAGGATCACCCCGTCGTAGGCCAGGAGGGGCGGGAGGTCGCGGGGGAACCGGGCCGGGTCCACCAGGACCGGCTCCATCTCCTGCGCCCGCAGCGCTCCCAGGAGGTGTCGGGCCTGCTCCGGATCCCGATCCACCACCATGACCTTCGGCTGCCCTCGGACGGCCACCACCCCGACCGCGCGATTATTCTCCTCCAGGGTATCGTTCCCCACCTCCAGGGCAGCCTGGTAGCCGTGGAAGCCGGTGCCGCTCAGGGTCTGCCGGTAGGCAAAGACGTTCTTGCCCGGCTCCATCTCGACCTTCTGGCTCCCCACGAATTTCCCATCCCGGTACAGGCTCAGGTGGCCCGAGGCCGCGGCGGAGGCCCAGGCCACCACGCGCACGGCGAACGGCTCCCCCCGCTTCACCTCCCGGGGCAGGACCATCCGCTCCAGCAGGACCTCGGCGTCCCGCCACCCCCCGATGGGCCTGACGTAGAGGTCCACCCCCCGCTCGCGGGCCCGCAGGGCCTCGGCCACCGCGTCCCCCCGGGTCTCGTTCCCGTCGGTCAGGAGGACTACCCGGTGAGCCCCATCCCGCGGGAAGGCGGCCAGGGCGAAGGCGAGCCCTTCCTCCAGGTTGGTCTGGCGGCCCGGCTCCCCACCCGGCCGGGGAAGCGGGCGCACGCCCCTATCCAGCGGCAGCTCCAGGTGGGCGGTCCCGGCGAAGGCCGCCACGCCGGCCCGGTCCTCCTTGCCCATGGCGGACAGGGCCTCCCGGACGAACTGCCGCGCGGCCAGCCGCTCGCTGTAGGGGACGCTGTCCGACTCGTCCAGCAGGAACAGGACGTTCAGGCGGTCCCCCCGACCCTCCACCTGGGGGAGGAGGAGGGCGGCGAGACAGAGGGTGGCCACCGCCCCGCGGGCGGCCAGCGCGCTCCCGGGAACGGGGCGGGCCGACCGGGAGAAGAGGAGGGCCTCCAGCAGGAGGAGCGCCAGGGCCAGGACGGTGAGGAGCGGCCAGAGCTCCCGATAGACCTCGAAGGCCCGCACCCCCTCCACGTCCGCGCCCCCTGGGGGGACGGTCAGACGGGGGGTCAGGTTGCTTTCGTCCTCGTCCACGAGGTTTGCCGCCACCCGCTGCTGCCACTCCCCCGCCTCTAGGAGGTAGATCCCCGCGGCCGCCGTCTCCGGGAGGGCCAGCCCGCCCCCCACCACCGGGACCTCCCGCACCGTTCCGTCGGGGGCCGTGACCCGGACGCCCGTCACTCCCGGCGGCACCGCCACGGTGAGCGTGTGGCCCGTGGCAGTCTGGAGCGGCAGATCCTCCAGGCGCGTGGGGTAGAGCCACCGGATGGCGTTGCTCAGGAAGAGGGGGAACGCGGCCCGCAGGGGCAGGTCCGACCGAACGGGGTCGAAGCCGACGAAGACCATGCGCAGCCCGCCCTCCTCAAACGCGAGGGCGAGCGGGGTGAGGGTGGACTCGATGAGGGTCCGCCCCCCCGCGAGGGGGCGGACCCGGAGGGCCTCCTCAATGACGACCTGGGAGAGGTCCAGGAAGCGCATGGCCGGATGGCCCCGGTCCCAGTCCACGATGACGGGGTTCCGGATCGTACCCGTCACCTCCAGGGGGGTGTTCCCGGCCACGGCGTTCAGCAGGACGTAACGGCCCCGCTTCAGGAGGGCGGGGGCGGCCCCGTCCAGGACGACCACGTCGTACTCGCCGGGGTCCCCGTCGAAGAGGGGCGGCGGGCTCAGGGCCAACTCCACCTGGGGGTCCGACCGCAGGGCCTGCTCAAGGAAGAGGTTGCCCCGGGTCACCAGGAGAACCCGCAACGTACGGAGGGGCGGCAGGAGGGCCCAGGCCCGGTTGTCCACGGACAGGGCGTCGGCCACCTCGGCCGTCACCTCCAGGGCCCCGCCCCCCCGGTGGCTCAAGGGGACGATGAGCGAGCGGCGGGTCTGGGGAGGGAGCGTCACCTGCTGCCGGCTGAGCCGGGCGCCCTCCAGGGTCACCACCAGCGGGAAGGTCACGGTCTTCTGGCCGGTGTTGGCCAGGGCGACGAACAGCTCGTGCTGCGCGCCCGAGTAGTAGTTCTTCCGAACCCGGAGCCCGGTGATGGCCACGTTGGGGGCCGGCCCCCCCACGGGATGGACCCGGAGGTCCACGGAGCGGGGCAGCGCCGGCAGGGCCTGGCCGCTGGCCCCATCGGTGAACAGGTGGACCTCCGTCGGCCCCGCCCCCTCGGCGAAGGCCGCGGCCAGGCGCAGGGCCGCGGCCAGGTCGGCCCCTCCGTCCTGCGTCCTGAGCCGCGCGAGGCCAGTCCGCAGCTCGCCAACCTCCCGGGTGAGGGGGACCGCCACTGTCGGGCGGGGTCCGGCTGCGATGAGGATGGCCTCCTCCCCAGGGGCCAGGCGGTCGAGGACGGCCCGCGCCTCGCCCAGCGCGCGGGCGAAGCGCGAGGGGCGCTCGTCGGTAGCCTGCATGCTGGCCGAGATGTCCACGATGAGGACGGCCCGGCCGAAGCCGGCCGTCCGGGTGAGGAACCCGGGGCGGGCCAGGGCGAGGGCCAGCGCCGTCACCAGGAGGATCTGAATGAGGAGGATCAGGGGGAGACGGAGGCGCCGGAAGAGCGTCCGGCCCTGCGGCTCGCCCGCCGGCAAGACCCACAGGAGGAGGCTGCTGACGGTGGCCTCCAACCGACGGCGCCGGACCGTGTACAGGATGAGGAGGAGGGGCACCCCCAGGAGGAAGAGGAGGGCCAGGGGGTTGCCGAGGGTCATGCCAGCACCCCCCCACGGGTGAGGTGGCTCAGGATGAAATCCTCAAGGGGCAGCGCCGTGCTGACCCGGAAGTAGTCCGCTCCGCTCCGGCGGCAGAAGTCCTCCGCGCAGTCGCACAGGCCCCGCAGGTTCTCCTGGTAGCGCCGGCGGGTCTCGGGGGTGAGCGCCACCTCCCGCCGCTCCCCCGTCTCCGCGTCGGTGAGGAGAAGATCCCCCCCCAGGGGCGGGTCCAGCTCCGCCGGCGCCAGCAGGTGGATGAGGACCAGATCGAAGCCCCGCCCCAGCAGGGCGGCCAGCCCCGCCTCGAAGCCCCCGGCGTCCAGGAGGTCCGTGAAGAGGATGGCCAGCCCCGGCGAACGGGCGTTGCGGGCGTAGGCGGTCAGGGCAAGGTTCAGGTGGGTCCCCCCGCGCGGCCTGAGCCCCCCCAGCTGCTCCAGAACCGTGAAGATCTGGGAGCGGCCGCGCAGGGGCCGGGAGAGGGAGGTGAGCCCCTCCCCCAGGACCCCCAGGGCGGTCCGCTCGTGGCCGGACAGGGCGACGTAGGAGAGGGCGGCGGCGGCCCGCGCCGCGTAGGTGAGCTTGGAGGGCTCGCCGAAGGCCATGGACCGGCTGGCGTCTAGGAGGAGGTGGAGGCACAGGTCCTCCTCCTCGATGAACAGCTTCAGGACCAGCCGGTCCAGCCGGCTGAAGATATTCCAGTCCAGGTATCGGAGGTCATCCCCGGCCGCGTAGGGACGAAAGTCGTGGAACTCGACCCCGCTGCCCCGCTTCGGCCCGCGCCGCTCCCCCCTGCCCCGCCCCCGCATGTGCTTGCGGGAGACCAGGTCCAGGATCTCGAGCTTCCGGCGGAACTCGGGCTGAAAGATGGTGCGCGGCACCCGTCTCCCGGCGCTCGGGGCCGCCCCTAGCGCTGGGCCTCCAACGCGTCGAAGTACTTCTTCACCTGCTCCCGGTAGTCGGGGGGGATGGGCTCCTTGGTGAGGGCCTCCTCCATCATCTGCCGGTATCGGGTCAGGACCTGGGCGTGGGGGAGGCGGGAGGCACCCCGGTCCCCCCGTCCCACCACGTTGGTGTTGTAGGACTCGGTCTGGCCATCCCGGGCCTGGCCCCTCAGGGTGGTGTCCACGCTCCCCCCGCGCAGGCGCGGCGTGGGGAGCCCCCGGGTGCGGGGGGAGGGGCTGGTGCCAGGGAGCGAGCCCGCGTCCCCCATCCCGTCGAAATCCATCTCGGGGCCATCCGGGCCCTCCCCCCTTTCCTCGCCGCCCAAGGGAGGGAGGCGGCCCGCCCCCTCCGGATCGCGCCTGTCCCGGCCCCGGCCCGCGCCCCCCCCCTCGTCCCGCTCGCGGAGCCGGGAGAGGGCCCGCTCCAGATTCCGGAGGGCCTCCTCCCGGGCGCCGCCCGCGCCCTCGTCGAACTCCCGGGAGAAGTCATCGGCGTACAGACCGCTGCTGCCGCTGCGCCGCGCCATCCGGTCCATTTCTGACAGGAGGTGCTTCAACTCCTCGGCGGAGAGGTCCTTCAGGGAGCGCTCACCGAGGATCTCCCGCATCCGGCCCACGGCCACCTGGTAGGGCGTGCGGGTGAAGTCCTGCTTGAGGTCGGGGATGGAGCCCGGCTTCCCGAGCAACTTGAGCCGATCGTCCCCCTCCCGAATGAAGGAGCCGAAGTCAGGCCGCCGGCCGGACAGGGGCGTGTCCCGGAATTCGGCTGCCCCTTCCCCGCCCACATGGGTGGGCGGGACGAAGCTCTGGCTCATTCCCCGGTCTCGCGGCTTCACGGCATCGGCCGTCGCCGACCCCGCCGCCCGGGGCGGCTCGGACACCCTCCGCTCCGGCGCCGGCTCCTCGCTCACGGCCGCCGGGGCTTCGGCCGTCTCAGCCAGGAGGGTCCGGTCCCAGGGAACAGGCGGAAGGGCGAAGAGGAGGAGGGCGGCACCGAGGGCGGCGCCCGCGCGGGCGAGGTCGCGGACGGGCACGTGAAGGGGGAGGGCCCGGCGCACATCGGGCAGCGTGGCCGTGGCCGCGGCCAGGGCCGCCCGCTCGACCGGGCTCCGGGCCGGGCGGCGGGCCAGCTCGACCCCGGTGGCCAGGCGATCCTCCAGGCTCAGTCGGCCGTCCAGGAGACGGGCGGCGTCAAGCGGGTCGAGCCGTCGGAGCAGGCCCGCGGCAAACCCACCGAGGACGCCGAGCGCGCCCACGGTTCCGAGCAAGAGGGAAGCCGGCACGGGGAGAAGGCCACGGGCCAGGAGGAACGGGAGGCTGAGGAGAAGGCAGGCGGTGAGTCCGCGAGCGGCCAGCCGCAGCCCCCGGAGCATCCGGATGCGCCAACAGGCGGCTCGCAGGCGGGCTCGCATCAGCCCGAACTCCTCTCTTGCGGCGAGCCGCCGCGCCGAGCGCGGCGGATCAGGCCGCCCCCGACAACCAGGTCCGGCTCCTCCGCATCGTAGAAGGCAGCCACCTGGCCCGGCGAGACCGCCTGGAGGGGCTCGTCGAACCCGACGGTCACCATCCCCGCCTCCCCGGGGAAGAGGGTGGCGGGCCGGGGAGGCTGGCGGTAGCGGGTCGCGGCCAGGGCGCGCCGCGGCCCCTCCAGCCGCTCAAAGGGGATGAAAGACACCCCGGCCACCTCCACCGTATCCACCAGGAGATCTTCGGCCTCCCCCACCACCACCGCGTTCGCCCTCGCGTCCAGCGCCACGACGAAGCGGGAGGGTCCGCCCCCGAGGCCCAGGCCCCGGCGCTGCCCCACCGTGTAGGAGGCGATGCCGCCGTGCTCCCCCAGGACCCGCCCCGACCGGTCCCGGATGGGACCCGGCCGCGCCGCCTCCGGCGCCCGCTGCTTCAGGAACGCCCGGTAGTCGCTCCCGGGGACGAAGCAGATCTCCTGGCTCTCCGCCTTCTCGGCCACGGGCAGCCCCCGGGAGGCGGCCAGGGCCCGGACTTCGTCCTTCCGGAGTTCCCCCACGGGCATCAGCACTTGCAAGAGCTGCGCCTGGGTGAGACCGCAAAGAAAGTACGACTGGTCCTTCTGCGCATCAGCCGCGCGCCGGAGCAAGGCGCGTCCGGTGGCGGCGTCGCGCCCGATGCGGGCATAGTGTCCCGTGGCGACCCGCTCGGCCCCCAGCCGCCGGGCGGCGGCCAGGAGCGAGCCAAACTTCACGTGCTGGTTACAGGCGAAGCAGGGGTTCGGAGTGTGGCCCGCTAGGTAGGCAGCGGTGAAGGGCGCGATGACGGTCCGGTCGAAGATCGCCTCGTGGTTCAGGACGTAGTGGGGAATGCCGAGGCAGCGGGCGGTGAGGCGGGCATCGTCCGCGTCCCGCGCGGTACAGCAGCCATGGGTGAGGGCGCCGCTGCCCTCGCGCGGGGCAAGGCGGAGGGTCACCCCCACCACCTCGTAGCCCGCCTCCTTCAGCAGGGCGGCGGCGACGGCCGAGTCCACGCCCCCGCTCATCGCCGCCACCACCCGGCTAGCCATCCGCGGATTCCGTCCGCGAGCGGCGGCGGCCCACCTCACCCCGCCCGCCCGCTCCCCTCCGGCTCCGGCCCCGCGCCCACCTCGGGCTCGGCCATCAGGCATGTCCCGTTGAAGACGGCCCCCTCGGAGATGACCAGCGAGGGGGTGGTGATGTTGCCCGAGACCACGCTCGAGGCCAGGAGCTCCACCCGCTTCTTCGCCCGGACGTTCCCGACGATGCGGCCGCTGTTCACGACGGTGCCGACCTCCACCTCAGCCTTGAGGAAGCCGGGCTCCCCGACGATGAGGAGGTCGTCCCCGACCACTTCCCCCTCCACGTGCCCGTCAATCCGGACCGTCCCCTGGAAGGAGAGGACTCCCTTGAACTCTGTTCCTTCCCCGAGGAACGCCTTGATCTCCGCCGGCTGCACCGCTGCCCGATCCTTCCGCACGGGTGGCACCTCGTCGCCGGGGCATTTTGGATGGAACTTCAGAGCAAAGTGCGCGTTACGCTAACAGACTTGCCCCTCCCTGTCAAGTTCGCGGCGGCGCAGA
>Ga0184637_10002246_pt1 | contig 12498 bp, 13 predicted proteins | sample PLM3_127_b2_FD_133143 | JGI IMG/M metagenome (GOLD analysis project Ga0184637, IMG submission 133143) | Groundwater sediment microbial communities from an aquifer in East River, Colorado, USA - PLM3_127_b2 | ecosystem: Environmental > Terrestrial > Soil > Riparian zone | place: USA: East River...
CAAATTGAAGAACAGGGTATCGAGCGCCTCAAACAAGGCTTCTGGGTGATTATTTTTCCCGAAGGCACACGCATGAAGCCGGGAACGAAAGGCACATACCAGCCGGGCGGGGCATGGCTTGCCATCCACAGCGACGCAATAGTATTGCCGGTGGCGCTCAACTCGGGAGAATTCTGGGGTCGGAAAGCTTTTCTCAAGCGTCCGGGGACCATTACCGTCAGCATCGGCAGGCCGATCCACCCCGCCGGAATGAAATCCGACGAACTCAATGCCAGGGTGGAAACCTGGATCGAGCAGGAAACGGCGCGCATCGCGAAACCGTGAGCGGTCCCGCGCATGCCGCGCCTAAGGAACCTTTGATTAAGTCCTACGCGGTTGCGACGGTGGTTTTCCGGAATGGGATGCGCGAAGCGAGGCGCAGCCAATGGCAGACCCCCCTTGGCAAGCCGAGCGACAAAGCAGACCGCCCGGATAAGCTCTGTCCCTTTGGGTTGCGGCAAACTGCGGCGTCTGCGTCGTGCTCGCCGAAGCGTGGAGCGTCGGGTACGTGCGACCGCGAAGGCGAGTGCTGGTCCGCGCAACCGCAATCCGGCGAGCCATGGCCCGCTCTGCTGCACAGCTTCGCAGGTGCAACGCTGCGCGGGCCCTTCTCGGCTTCGTAGCGCGCCCCGGACTCGGTCTCGCGCAGCGTGGTGCGGGCAGGGGCGCAGAAGGCTGCGTTCGATAGCATGGAGCGGAGCTTGTGCGGCTGCTCCCGCAAGCGGGCCTTGGGCTAACGAGTCGCAGCCGCGCTACGACCTTCGTCGCGCGCCTTGCATCCATCCGCATTTTGCCAGCAACGCAATTCGCGGAGGACTTAATCAGAGGTTCACTAGCCTTGCCAGCGGCGGTCCTGTGTTAAGATTCGCTTTTTGCAAGCGCATCATGCGTTTCTCCGCCTTATTAATATTATTGGCCGTCCTGCTCGAGGGATGCGGTTATAAAGGGCCGCTCTTTCTTCCGCAGCAACCGCCTGCTGCGCAATCGCAACCCGCGCCACAGCCGCAGCCCCAGAAACCGCAAAAGCAGGATCCGGACCAGTAATAGGGGCCGTAAGCCCGGTGACACACTTTTCTTATAGGAATAAACAGTTCCACGCCGAAGCGGTGGCGCTGGCGGACATCGCGGCCGAATTCGGCACACCGTGTTATGTCTACTCTAAGGCTGCGCTTGTTTCCGCATTCAACAGCTTTAGCGCAGCGCTGAAAAAACGCGAGCACTTGATTTGCTACGCGGTCAAAGCCAATTCCAACCTCGCGATACTCAACCTGTTTGCGCGTCTCGGAAGCGGTTTCGATATCGTCTCCGGCGGGGAACTTAAGCGCGTCATGGCCGCGCACGGCGATCCGCGCAAAGTAGTATTTTCCGGTGTGGGCAAAAAAGCCGAGGAAATGCGCGCGGCGCTTGAGGCAAACATCATGTGTTTCAATGTCGAATCCGAAGGCGAACTGCTGCGGCTGAACGAGGTAGCCGGAAAAATCGGGAAAAAAGCGCCGGTGAGCCTGCGCATCAACCCGGATGTGGACCCCAAAACCCATCCTCATATCGCCACCGGACTTAAGGAAAACAAATTCGGGGTGGATTACGCCGATGCCCTGACCGTGTACCGCAAGGCCCAGTCGCTGCCGCACCTTGAAGTCACCGGCATTGATTGCCATATCGGCTCGCAACTCACCGAAATCTCCCCGTTTATCGACTCTCTTGAGAAAATCCTGGCGCTGCTCGACAAACTGGAAAAATCCGGGATTGCCATATCCCACATTGATATCGGAGGAGGTCTGGGCATCCGCTACCGCGACGAAACTCCGCCGACTATCGCCGAGTACGCCGCCGCGCTGTTCGCCAAGCTGGGCAAGCGCCGACAAAAAGTCCTGATCGAGCCCGGCCGCGCGCTGGTAGGGCACGCCGGCGTATTGCTCACCCGGGTTGAGTATCTCAAGCACAACCGCGGCAAAAACTTCGCCATCGTGGATGCCGCGATGAACGATTTGCAACGCCCGGCGCTGTACGACGCTTATCACGGCATCCTGCCGGTCAGCCAGTCTTCCCGTCCCCGGCGCACCTACGAAATCGCAGGGCCGGTGTGCGAAAGCGCCGATTTTATCGGGCGCGGCCGCAAGCTCGGGCTGGCTGAAGGCGACCTGCTGGCGGTGATGTCGGCCGGCGCATACGGCATGAGCATGAGTTCGAACTACAATAGCCGTCCGCGCGCCGCGGAAGTGATGGTGGATGACGATCAAGTCATGCTCATCCGCAGCCGCGAAACCGTAGATCAGCTCTTCTCCGGCGAAATGCTGCTTTCCTGATCGCGCGTCGGTTCGCGCGCAAGATTTGATCGCGCAACCGCGCAATCGCGGGCCCAAGAAATTCATCCGGCCCACGTTTCGATTTCCCCCCGCCGAAAAATAATTTGAAAAAAGTCAAAAAATATGTTGTGTTTCTTTAAAAAAGTAGAATAGAATTGGCGCACCGAGCATTAGTAATCGTTCTCTCGCCAAGTTTTTTTGAGAGAATCGGCAAATCGCTTGATGCTGATGCTACGGGAGTGCGGATGAAATACTCCACACGTGAGTAACTAGAAAAACTTTTAAAAGGAGTCAGAAATGGCAGCCAAAAAGAAGGCAAAGAAGTCCAAAAAGAAAAAAGTTTAAATAAGAAGAATTTATAAATGAAATACAAGGCTGGTTTCTTGTAAATCAGCCTTTTTCTCAACCAGGCGGTTATTTTGACCGCCTGAATTTTTTCTGGCTCCATCAATCGCCTCCCCACCCCGGATCCTCCCGAGGCCAGCTCAAGATGAAATCACGCCGCAAAATCCCGCTAAAACCCCGCAACCGGGTTGCCCTCAACCCGCTGTTGAGGAAAGGCGGAGCGCATACGCTCAAAAACAAGAAAGCAAAAAGGCCGCTGCAAAAGAAATGGCTGAGGAAAATACTGGCCCAGGAAATTAAAGGAACCTCTGATTAAGTCCCACGCAGTTGCGACGGCGGCTTCCCGGGATGGGATGCGCGAAGCGAGGCGCGGCCAATGGCCAGACCCCTTGGCAAGCCGAGCGACAAAGCAGACTGCCCGGAAAGCCCCGTCCCTCCGGGTTGCGGCAAAATGCAGTGTCTGCGTCGTTGCGCTCCTCGGTGTCGTAGTCCTGGCTACGACCTTCGTCGCGCGCCTCCCATCCCTCCGCATTTTGCCAGCAACGCAATCTGCGGAGGACTTAATCAGAGGTTCCTTAGCGCTGGCTCAAGGCGACTCTAGGCAGACTGGTCTTGCGCAGATAAAAAAGCGCCCTTAAGCCCAAAAGCAGCGCCAATATGATCGCGTACTGCAGCGGCTCGGTGATGTCCTTCTTCACCAGCCACCAGAAGTGCACTACCCCGCCCGCGGCGATGAAATAAACGAAACGGTGCAATTGCTGCCAGCGCTTCGCCCCGAGCCGCTTCACCATGTTGTTGGTGGAGGTGACAGCAAGCGGAATGAGCAGCACAAAACACGTGAAGCCCACGGTAATGAAAGGGCGTTTCAACACATCCTTAGCGATATCGAAGATGTCGAAGAACTGATCGAGCCAAACATAGGTGAGAAAATGCAGGCAGACATAGAAAAAGGCATACAGCCCGAACATGCGGCGCAGCTTAAGCAGCCACGGCCACTCCAGAATGCGTCTTAGCGGGGTTACTGAAAGCGTGATCAGCAGCATGATCAGCGTCCAGTCGCCGGTGGAATGGGTGATGACTTCGATCGGATTGGCGCCTAGGTCATGATTGAAGCCTCGCCAGACAAGGCGCGCAAGCGGGATAAGGCAGGCTGAGAACAGCACGGCCTTGAGCGTTTGAACTTGTTGCGGCGTGGGTTGGGCAAAAGACATGAACGTGGGAAACGCGAAGTCACGCCTCGGCACTAGAAATACTTGCGCAAATCCATGCCGGCGTAGAGCTGCGCCGCCTGATCCGCGTAACCGTTGAACATCAGGGTCGGCCGTTTGAAAAACTCGCCGATGCGGCGTTCCTTGGCCTGGCTCCAGCGCGGATGGTCAACGTTGGGATTAACATTGGAATAGAAACCGTATTCCTGCGACGCGGCCTTGGTCCAGGCGCTTACCGGCTGATTTTCAACAAAGCGGATGCGCACGATGGATTTTGCGCCCTTGAAGCCGTATTTCCACGGCACCACCAGGCGCATCGGCGCGCCATTCTGATTGGGCAGGATATCCCCGTACAGCCCGACCGCGAGAATGGTGAGCGGATGCATCGCTTCATCCATGCGCAAGCCTTCGATATACGGCCAGTCCAACACCGAGCTGCGCTGGCCCGGCATTTGCGTCGAGTCCTTGAGGGTAGTGAATTCGACATACTTGGCGTTGGCAGTGGGCTCGGAGCGCTTGATCAATTCACTCAGTTGAAAACCCACCCAGGGAATCACCATGGACCAGCCTTCCACGCAACGCATGCGGTAAATGCGTTCTTCCAGCGGGGCGATCTTGAACAGCTCCTCAATATCGTAAACCTTGGGCCGCTTGATTTCGCCCTCCACGCGCACGGTCCACGGGCGGGTTTTCATCTTCCCCGCAAACTGCGCAGGCGAGTACTTGTCGGTGCCGAATTCATAGAAATTGTTGTAGTTAGTGATGTCTTTGAGCATGGTCATTTCCTCGGCTGTGCTATAGATGCTTTTGCGTATATTGGGAATCGCCGCCCCGGCCTGCCGCGGGGTTGCGAAAACGCCGGGAATTACCAGGCCCGCCGCCGCCACTGCGGCTGCCTTGATGAATTCGCGCCGCTTGAGATAAAGCGCCTGGTCCGTAATTTCGGTAGGCCGGATAGCGGCGGGTTTCTTGATTAGCATCGCCAGCTCCTGAATTTATGGGATGGATGTAGGTCGCGGGGCGCGTTCATTCCTTACATTCTACGCGATTCCGACTTTAATAATTTCGACCCTGACTGACGGCCGGAGTTCGCCCCCGTCCCGGCCACGTTGGGGCAGGCTCAGCCGCTGGCCGCGAGCATGCCCGTCAGCGGCCGGACCAATTGATGAATTGCATGACGTTACACAGCACGGGTGGGGCCTTAAGCGGGTTGCGCATAATCTGGTTAAACCAGGAACAAGGTCGCCAGCCCAAGGAAACTGAATAGGCCCACTACGTCGGTCACGGTGGTGAGGATCACCGTGGTGCCGATCGCCGGATCGAGCTTGAAGCGGCGCAAAATGAGCGGAATGGCCACGCCACTCAAGGCCGCGACAAATAATTCGATAATCATCGCCGCGCCAAACACCAGGCTGAGCTTGAAGTCCTTGTACCACAGCGCCGCCGCCGCCCCCACTACCACCGCCCAGATCAGCCCGTTGTAATAGGCTACGGCAAACTCCTTGTTGAAAAGATGGCGGATGTTGCCGGGGTTGATCTGATTCAGCGCAAGCCCCCGCGTCACCAGCGCCATGGTTTGCGTGCCGGCATTCCCTCCCATGCTGGGAATCACCGTCATCAACACCGCCAGCGCCACGATTTTTTCAATCGAGGCCTCAAAAAAATGGGTTACCCATGAGGCCGCGAAAGCGGTAATCAGATTGATGCCCAGCCACAGGGTGCGGTTCTTGGTGCTCTCGCGCACCGGCGCAAAGAGGTCTTCTTCCTCGCGCAGTCCGGCGTTGCTCAGCATTTGCGTATCCGATTTCTGGCGGATGAATTCCACCACGGCGTCAACCGTGATGCGCCCGACCAGCTTGTTTTGATCGTTAACCACCGGCGCGGAAACCAGCCCGTAGCGCTCGAACGCCAGCGCCGCCTCATTGGCCGCGTCTTCGGGATGAAAACTCACGATATCTTCCAGCATCAGCGCTGTGACCTCAACTTCCGGGTCGCTCACCAGCAGGCGTTTCAGCGGCAATACTCCGCGCAGGGTATCGTCGCGGTCCACCACGAACAGCGCGTCGGTGTGGCCGGGCAGCTCATCAAAACGGCGCAAATAGCGCAAAACCACTTCCAGGTTGATGTCGTCGCGGATGGTCACCGTTTCGAATTCCATCAGCGCGCCTACGGTGTTTTCCGGATACGACAATGCAGTCTGCAGCCGCGCCCGGTTCTGCACGTCCAGAGAATCGAGGATGTCATGGAACACATCGCGCGGCAGGTCCGGAGCAAGATCGGCAATCTCGTCGGTGTCCAGGGTTTCGGCGGCGGCGACCAGCTCGTCCGCGTCCATGTTGGCAATAAGCGTCTCGCGCACCGCATCGGAGACTTCCAGCAGGATTTCCCCGTCGCGCTCGGCTTTCACCAGCTCCCAGATCATCAGCCGTTGTTTGAGCGGCAGCGCCTGAAGGATATAGGCGACATCGGCGGGGTGCAGCGCGTCCAGGCTTTTTTGCAGCTCTGCGAGATTGCGCTTGTGCGGCAGTGCTTCTTGCTTGCGTAGAAGGCGCGTTACTTGTTGCAGCGTCTCATGCGCTCTTTCCTGCCGGGCTTCTTCGACTTCTGCCATGGTCAGATTCCGTCATGGGCGCAAACCGCGCCGGATGGGATGTGTAGCGCACGTCCGTTAGCGAACTCGGCTGAAGAAGGCGCACTGTTGGCCGGATTATAGGGTATTTGCAGGCTTTTCTTAACTGCGCCCGCGAATTTTTTTAAGCGGTCGGAGGTTCAAGGCGCCTCGACCGTGTTCATGCGTTCCAGAATTATGCCGGTCTTGCGGTTAAGCCAGGGTGTGTTGCGGTTGCGGTCGTAAAAACGCGGGTTCGGCACCATTGCGGCAAGCCGTGCCGCCTGTTCCCTTGAAAGCGTTGCGGCGGAGACACCATAGTAGTGCCGGGCCGCGGCTTCGGCGCCGAATACGCCGTTCCCCCATTCTATGATATTGAGGTAAATCTCCAGAATGCGCTGCTTGTCCATCATGTGTTCCAGCATCAGCGTAATCAGCGCCTCTTCAGCCTTGCGCCACGGCGTGCGCGTGCTCGGCAAGAACAGATTTTTCGCCAGCTGCTGACTAATGGTTGAGCCGCCGGCGACGACTTTTCCTTTTTTCAGGTTTTTCTCGTAGGCTTGTTGTATGCCTTCCCAGTCGAATCCCTCATGCTCCAGGAACCTGGCGTCTTCCGCAGCGATCAGGGCGAGCTTCAAGTGCAGCGAAATACGGTTATACGGCACCCATATGTGCTTCAGCGCAGTCTGCGGTTTCTTGTTTTGCAGATCTTGCATCCGCGCTTCCATGAATGCGCTGCGCCCCGGGTTGTGGTCCACCCAGTACCAGATATGCAAAAAAAACCACAACTGGTAGACGAACACTGCTGCAATCAGGAGGGCAGCGGCTCGGCACAGCCAGCGCCACAATATCTTCAACATCGTGAGGCGTGAGGAGTGAGGGGTAAGGGGTAAAAAAAATAGGAACGTAAAGACCGTATTAAGCCTTTAAACTCCTCACTCCTCACTCCTTACTCCTCACCTCTAAGCATGGCCATGACCGGGCGGGTATCGGGGCGTACACCGCGCCAGATCAAAAACGATTCGGCTGCCTGCTCCACCAGCATGCCGAGACCATCAGCTAATTTGGCCGCACCCTGACTCCGGGCAAACTCCAAAAACGGCGTAAGCCCCCTGCCGTACATGAGGTCGTAGCCCAGCGCCCCGGCGGCAAACATTCCTTTAGGCAAGGGCGGTAACTCGTCATTCATGCTGCTCGAGGTGGCGTTAATCACCAGATCGAATTGGCTGCCGCTTAAGCCGGTGTAGTCGGTCGCACTGAGATTTTCCGACGCGGGGAACCGCTCTCTCAGTTCGCGCGCCTTGTCCACACTGCGGTTAACAATGTTGAGGACCGACGGGCGCTGGTTCAACAGCGCCGGCAGCACGCCGCGGGCCGCGCCACCCGCCCCCATCAGCAGCACCCGCCTGCCCGCCACTGGAAATTCCAGATTGCCTTCGATGTCACGCAGCAGTCCCACGCCGTCGGTGTTGTCGCCGATGATCTTGCCGTCCTTGAATGTCAGCGTGTTGACCGCCCGGGCGGATGCGGCGCGCGGCGCGATATCGGTCGCCAGATATTTCCAAGCCTTTTCCTTGAACGGCACGGTTACATTCATCCCCTTGCCGCCCTGGCCGATGAAATCCCCGACCACGCTCACAAAGGTCTCGCGCGTGGCAAGGACTGCGGTATAGGAAATATCTTCGCCTGTTTGCCGCGCAAATTCGGCGTGGATCAGCGGCGATTTGCTGTGCGCGATAGGGTTGCCGATGACGGCATAGCGGTCGGTCATGTGCGTCGCTGGATTACTCCACGGTAGCGCGCCGGATTGGATCCCGGCTTTATTCCTCTCCCGTCAGTTGGTCGCTGTGGGTAAAGGTCCAGGTGCGGGTAATACTCAGAATATCCACTTTCTTACGCATCTCTTCGGGAAATCGCGCAAACGGGCTGGCCAGCTGTAGGATGCGGATCGCTGCTGCATCCAGGATTTTTTTCCCTGAGGAGTGGTTGATTTCCACGCTTTCCACTGTGCCGTCGGCCCTGATGGATACGGTGAGCAAAAGGCTTCCATAGATTTTCTGGCGCTTCGCCGCTTCAGGGTAATTCAGGTTGCCGACGCGCTCCACCTTTATGCGCCAGTCGTCCACGTAGCGGGTAAAAACGTATTCCTGGGCGCGCGCGCCGATGAACATGCGCCGCGGCCGCTGCTGATACTCTTCCCGGTCCTTGGCAATTTGCGCTTCGAGCCGCGCCGCCTCCAGGCTGCTTTGCACCAGGTCCATGGCGCTGGGCGTTTCCACTTTTTGCACCTCGGCTTTGAGCCTGATTTCTTGTTGATTAAGCTTTTTTGCCGACTGCACCTGAGTCATCAGTTTGTTCGCTTGCGTTTCCAGCTGCGCGACGCGGCGCTGAGCCTGGGTGAGCTGATCCGGCGCCTGCACGTTCTTCTTGAGCACCGGCAGCGGGCTTTTGGCACGGCGCCTCAAATCGGTATTGCCGCCCCCATCCAGGTTGGCCTGCGCCAACGCGTCCGGCTGCAGCGGCTTGGAGACGGACTTGCTGTTGACCAGCACCACCTCCAGCGGCAGGCCGTCATGGCTGCGCTTGGGTGCATCGGGGAATTTGAAGTTAACGCCCAGCAGAAAAATCGAATGCAGGGTGAAGGAGAGAAACATTGCCAGCTGCAAGCGCGTGACAACGTCCATCAGCGCTACCTTTTTGCCAAGCGATGCTGAGGTGGCTTTCAGTAATGTAATATCGAAACGCACCTAGGGAGCCAAAGCTGCAGATGTCGCATTGTAAGTAACAAATGCACCGATGTCACATGTTGATTCAGGCTTCGAGCTTGCGCTTGAACTGGCAGGAAAAGGTCAATTCCAGAAAATCCAAGCAGGACATCTCGACTTCCACCCGGCTCGCGGCGGGCAGTTCAGGCAGAGAAGGCACGCGGGCAAACAGCGGCAGTTTTTCCATTTTCACCAGGTTTTCCCTGACCACAGTGGCCGCAATGAGGGTTACCGACTCCTGTTGCAGCCAGCGCAAGCACCAGTAGCGCTCCATGGTGCGCTGAAAATCGTTATAAGCTTCGTACGCCAGCTCAAAATCGCGCATCGCGATCAGAAGCCGCTCGCTGTTTTTTGCATAAGGTGGAGCCTCGACATTAAGCCAGGCGAGCAGTTGGCGCTGGTTGATGAGGTCCACATAGCGACGCAGCGGTGAACTCGCCCAGATGTACTGGCCCACTCCCAGCCCCTGATGTTCTCCCGGGGCCGTGCTCATTTTCACCTTGCCGTTGCCTTGGGCGCGGTAAATAGCCGCAATATCATGATCCGCGAGCAGCTTGCCCCATGCGGTGTTGACGTAAATCATCAGCTCGGATACCACTTTGTCAATCGGCGTTCCGCGCCGGCGCTCGGTAATGGTGACGCGTTCGTTCTCAATGAAAAAATTGTAATCAATCTGCGGCGCGCCGGTGGATTCCGGTTTCCCGCGGGACTTTTCCAGGGTTTCAGCAAATTGCCACAATAGTTTCAGCTCACTGCCGAAAGGAAAATCCGGTTCACCCGCCGCAAGCGTGGTTTCATTGAATTTTTTTTCAAGCGCGCCATGCCGCAGATTCGCCGCAATCCGCACTCGCTCAACGCGGGTTTGTGACGACACTACCGCCAAGTCGCTGCTTCTTACCTCCAGGTACATTGAAAGCACCGGGCGCGTGGTGTCCTCAAGCAGAGTGAATTTTTCTACCACCGCATCCGGCAGCATGGTGATCTTGCTTCCCGGTATATACACCGTGGATAGCCGCCGCGCGGCGATCAAATCGAGTTTTGAACCGGGCGGGAAGCCCAAAGCAGGCGCGGCGATATGCACGCCGATCTGCCAATTGCTGCTGGCAAGGCGCGCAACTGAAAACGCGTCGTCAATCTCGGTAGTGGTGACATCGTCAATGCTGAATGCCGCACCTTTGGCAAGCGGCAGTCCCCGCGGCCCGGTTATTTCGCCGATATCGCCGAACTCAGTTCCTTCGGGGAAATGCTCAAACAAGAAATGCTGCAAGTGATAATCGTGCGGGGACGGAATCGCGCCGCATTTCTGCAAGAGCTGCGCGCGGGTGAGATGGGTCGCCTCACCCGCAGCTTCGAGCGCCTTGTATTCGATGCCGGCGCGCTCAGGCTTGTAGAGCAGCTTGGAAAGCACTGGAATTAATTCCCGGGGCAGCTCGAAATTTACCAGCTGCTCGACATAGCTTGCCTGCTGCTCATCGTGTGCGCGCTTCTTTGCAACGCTCGCCAATGCCGCTTTGAGGGCTTCAGGAGGCGCCGCTTTATAGCGCCCGCGGCCTTTCTTGTAAAAGTACATCGGCGAGCCGTGCAGCCGGATGAGCAAGCCTGCGGCCTCGACCGGGGTGGGCTGGCGGCCAAAATATTCGCGCGCCAATGTCTCGTAGCCGAATTCTTCCCCGCCGCAGCAAGACCACAGAAAATCCGTATCAATGTTTGCCGCAGCCTGCTGTGCGTGCTCCATGAAGTGAGCCGTCCCCGGATTTTCAAACCTGAACAGCAGCCTGCCGGTCTTGACCTTGCTGCGCTTGCCATGCGCGGCTTCCACCTGCAGCGTGCTGTCGTTATCGGCAAGGACCGTTCCGACCTTGAACGCGCCGTCTTCTTCAAAAAAAACATTCATGGGGTTGGCGCAGGCGGGTGCCGTGGAAGCGGCAGAATTAGTATGGCGGAATTATACCCCAGGACGTTTTGCTCCCGGTTGAGACCATTATTCTGCAGCGAACTCCAGAATCATGGGAACATAGTCGGAAAAGTTCCGGAATCCGTGGTCCCCGCCTTCGATCACGACCTGCCGCGCTCCGCGGTATTTTTTGACAGCCTGACGGTAATCCAGTAATTCATCCCCGGTTTGCACCAACAGCAGATAACGCTCGGGCCGGGTAATCGCGCTGACGTTAAACTGCTCGAGCTCACTTAGGGAACCTCTGATCAAGTCCCACGCGGTTGCGACGGTGGCTATCCGGGATGGGATGCGCGAAGCGAGGTGCAGCCAATGGCCAGACCCCCTTGGCAAGCCGAGCGACAAAGCAGACCGCCCTGACAAGCCCCGTCCCTCCGGGTTGCGGCAAAATGCGGCGTCTGCGTCGTTGCGCTTCTCGGCTTCGTAGTCCGAGCTACGACCTTCGTCGCGCGCCTTGCATCCATCCGCATTTTGCCAGCAACGCAATCCGTGGAGGACTTAATCAGAGGTCCCTTAGGTGCCACGGCGTAAACTGATATTGCTCGCCGGTGTGCAGATTCTTCTGTAGGCCCAGGCAAGGCGCAAGCAACAGATGCGGATTCACCGCAGGGTTCACCAGCACTGCGCGTAGGCCGAGTTTTTCGACAAGCCAGGTCGCATAATGGCCGCCGAGCGAGCTACCGATCAGAACAACTTGCCTGGTGCCAAGCCTTGCAATCTCCTGCTCCAGTTTTTGCAGGGCGAGACCGGGCATGTGAGGCAGGTCGGGCGCAAGCAATTCAAGTCCACGGTTCAGGCGCAGCAGCGCTTCTTGCAGCATGCGCGCCTTGACTGACGCCGATGAGCTGTTAAAGCCGTGGATGTAGACAATCATTAACGGAAGAAAATTGTTCGATATGCGAGTATTCGGCCGTCAGGCGAGGCGTGCGCAAATTTGCGCAGCGCCGCCAGTAATATGTAAGCAAGCAAATTTGCACGCAACGAAGCATCACGGCCGAAGACGAAGGATAGCGAGCAATTTTTCGTGAATGCCGCCGAAACCGCCGTTGCTCATGATGAGCACATGATCGCCGGGACCTGTATTGTTGACAATGGCGCCGAGCATTTGCTGCAGGTCATCATAGATATGCGCGCGGCCGCCCAATGGCTTTAATGCGGCCTTTGCATCCCAGCCGAGATTCGCCGTGTAGCAGAATACCTGGTCGGCAGGAGCAAGGCTTTCCGCCAGCGCATCTTTCATCACTCCCATTTTCATGGTATTGGAGCGCGGCTC
>Ga0184637_10002247_pt1 | contig 12498 bp, 16 predicted proteins | sample PLM3_127_b2_FD_133143 | JGI IMG/M metagenome (GOLD analysis project Ga0184637, IMG submission 133143) | Groundwater sediment microbial communities from an aquifer in East River, Colorado, USA - PLM3_127_b2 | ecosystem: Environmental > Terrestrial > Soil > Riparian zone | place: USA: East River...
GCGAGAATCTTCGGTCCAATGTCCGGCCTCGTCCAGGCGACTCACGACCAGACAGGACAGATCGCGGTGATTGACGGCAAGGAGATCACCATCTCCACACCGAACGGATCCATCACGAGCCCGACCGCTCCCGGCGGAACTAACGACCGCTTCTGGGAGAGAGGCTGGCTCGAGAGGGACGGCGCGCGCATCGGCATCCACATCTGGACGATCGCGGACCCGACCGTGTTCGTCCTCCGAGAGCGCCCGCCCGCCGACTGGTTGCTGGCCGGAGCAGCGTCGATCCTGTTCGTCCCGGGCTCGCACGGCACCATCGAGGACGCGCGGGACGTGTGGGACGACGAGGAGCACTTCCTCGGCTTCGGGTACGCCACGCCTAACTACAACGTCATCATCCAGAACCCCTCCGGGGGGTGGCACGCTATATGAGAGTCAGAACACTCAGCCTTCAGCACGAACCGCTGGACATCGACGACATTATCAGCGTGGCCGGCTCCGGCGCGAACGAGCTGATCGTCGAATCGATGAACGACGTGCTCTCCTGCTGGGAGGGCACGCGCTACGGCTCCGGCCAGCGCTGCCGAGGCGTCCTGGCCGACTGCGTCGGGTTCGTCTTCGGGGCGATCGACGACATCGACGGCCGTTCGCGGGCTCAGTCGCCCTCGATGCCGGCCGACGTGGCGCTACACGATCACCGAAACTCGCAGGTCGCCCTACAGGCGCTCCGCGACCTGTACCAGCCCGTCCACACCGTCGACTACCGCCGCGTTCAGCCTTTCGACATCCTCGTCGTCGGGCCGGAGGGGGCGGGGCCCAGCCACGTGATGCTCGTCGGCACCTCGCCGAGCCACCTCTGGCACTGCACGCCGGGCGCCGGGGTGCACCGCGCGGGATGGTCCCTAGGGACGGGTTACGAGACCCTTCACGGCGCGTTCCGCGTCGGCGACAGGTGGCGGTGGCTCCGTTGATCGCCTACGGCCTACTGCTCGCGGGCGTGCTCTTCATCTTCTGGGGCATCATGCAGGATGACGAGGACCCCTACGATGAGTAGAGCCCGGCGCAACCCGCTCGGATGGGTCCAGATAGGGTTGATGGCACTCTCAGTGGGCATCTCGATCCTCGCGCAGAAGCTCCTCGCCAAGAGGAACGACAAGCCGATCTCCGACGACAAGCCTACCACGCTCACCACGCGCGGCTCCTACTGCAACTGGCTGATCGGCATCCGGGAGGTCGGGCCGTGCGTCGCGTGGGCCGGCGACCGGGAGAAGAGGAAGGAGAAGGCCCCCGGCGGGAAGGGCCTGTCGACGCCTAAACAGGACGTCTGGTACGAGGCCGGGTGGCACGTGCTCGCCGTGGGCCCGTGCGACGCTCTGCACCGGATCGCCCAGTCGGGCGAGACCATCTTCGATGGGCCCATCACGAGGCAGTCGCACCCCAGCGGCACGACCGTGGACCTCGGCAAGGAGGGCTCGTTCACGATCCACTGGGGAGAGCAGACGCAGCCCGTGAACGCGTTCCTCGGCGGCGCCTCGCGGGTCACCATCTCGTCGCGCTGGCCACGGCTCTGCTACATACACTGGAACAAGAAGCGCCTGGGCCCGAGCCCGATCTGGCCGGTGCTCAACTACGTCCTGGAGAGGCGCCCGACCGGGGCGTTCCTGACGGGATCAGACCCCTGGTACGAGCCCACCGCGACCCTGGACGGTCCGATCGCCGACGTCGACGACTTCGTGGCCAACGCGAACCCGGACGTCGGCTACCTGGAGGCCGACGGCGACCTGACGGAGGAGATCGAGCCGGGCCGGCCGATCGCCGTCGCCGGGAACGGCATCGCGGACGGAGACTACGAGGTACGCCGGGCGACCGCCGTGGAGGTGCAGACGGGGGTGAACGTCGACGGGGACCCAATCTTCGAGGTGCGCACCCGGATCTTCCTGGAGGCGGGCACCGCGGGCGCGAACGCCAACGGCACGGTACAGACGTACTCTTTCGAGAGCGACGACGGCGCGAACATTGCGCACGTCGTGGCCGATTTGTTGTTCGACCCCTGGCCGGGCGGGCTCGGCCTGGACCCGGACGGCCTGGAGCCGTGGGACCTCCAGTCCCTGGAGGACTGGGGAGCCGAGTACGAGGCCCTGGACCTGCGAGCGTCGGTGGTCGCCGTGAACGGCGAGCAGGTCTCGTCCCTGCTCGGCGCCATCCTGCAGGACCACGGCGTGCTCCTCTGCATAGACACCCTGAACGAGGGGCGCCTCTCTTTCCGCCGGATCCGCGAACCGTCCGGAACCCTGCCGAACATCTCAGCCGACCTGCACTCCGGCGGTCCTCCTGAGCGCGAGACCCTGCTCGGCAAGAAGATCGTCGACAAGCTGACCTTCAAGTTCACCGACCGGGACCAGAACTTCGGCGACTCCACCATCATGGTGCGGGACGACGGCTCCGTGGGCTACGAGGAGTACGCCAACGCCCGGGAGGTGCCGATCGTCTCGACGGTTCACTTCCGGACGGCCGGGGTCCTGGCCGAGCAGCGCTCCCAGGAGGAGCTCGGGGGCGCCGCCCAGTTCACGATCTCCGTGGCTCGAGGTGCGCGTGAGCTACTCCCCGGGGCCGCTATCACGGACGACGACTTCGACGACGTGCTGCGGGTGATGGAGGTCGGCACCGACCCCCTCACGGAGGAGACCTCGCTGCGCGTCATGCCGGACGTGTATGGCGTCCGCCGCACCGACTTCGAGAACCGGCCCGGCGGCGGGACCCCGCCCCAGCAGGCCCCTGAGGCGGACCTCTTCCGCCCCCTGGAGGTCCCCGAGCACCTGATGGCGACCGAGGATGTCCTGCTGACGGTCGTGCGCTCGAGAGCGCACGCGCAGGTCTTCGAGGCCGCGGAGCACATCTCGCCCGACGGGACCAGCTACGAGCTCGTCGGCACCGAGTCTGGCGCCGCGCTCGGCGGGTTCCTGGACATCGGCATGGCCGCGGACGACCCCTACTACCAGGCGCAGGGCCCGACGTTCGAGGCTTTCGGCCCGGACGCCGCCGGCACCCTGGACCTGACCGGCGACGACGTCTCCTGGTCGCGCGGGCGCCAGCTCGCGGTCATAGCGGACGACGACGGCGTGGAGGTGTGCTTCGTTCGCAAGGTGACGGCGATCGGCGGCAACCAGTACCGCCTGGACGGCCTCCTGCGCGCACGCTACGACACGCGCCGCCGCGCCTGGGCCGCCGAGGCGGAGGTCTACGTCTTCGCCGACGACGAGTTCCAGCAGTTCGACGACGTGCTGCTGGAGCCCGGCGAGGAGCTCTGGGTCAAGTCCCAGCCGTTCGCCACCGGAGGCTCCATCTCGCTCGCGGCTATACCGCCGAAGGTCACAACCCTGTACGGCAAGGGCGTCGTGCCGATCGCGCCGGAGGCCCTTCACGTCACGGCGCCGGCCAAGGGCAGCCCGAGCTACGTCGTGTCGATCAACGTCTCCCTGCGCTGGGGCTGGTCGACCAGCTCCAGCACGAACACGGGGGCGGGCTACCAGCCGGCGGGCGCGGCGATCGGGGCGCCCGTCATCAAGGGGACGTTCCAGGTCGAGCTGCGCACCGCGGGCGGGACGCTCGTGTCGACCCAGACGACAGCGACGCCGACCGTCACGTACACTGCCGCGGAGCTCGCGGCGGCCCCGATCAGCGGCGGGAACTTCCGCGTTCGCGTCTACCACCTGAACAACGGGCGCACGAGCGACCCGGTCGAACTTCTCGTCACGAAGGTCTCAGCATGAGTCGACCCCTCAACATCCCGATCGACGACGGCGTGAACGACTGGGACGCCCTCATCAACGACGACCTGGAGATCATCCTCAACGGGCCCCTGCCGATCCACGAGTCGGCCTCCCTGACGGAGTCTAACCTCCAGTCGACCTTCCCGGCCGCTCAGTACGACCGATGCCTGGTCTGGGTCAACCACTCCGTGGTGGGCTACACGCCCTACTGGAGCGACGGCACGGCATGGATCCCCGCCCAGGGGTTCCGCCTGCCCCAGACGAGCCTCACCGCGACCACGACGCAGGTCCGCGCGGACGTCTGGGTGCGCTTCACCGGCGCCGGCGCGGTCGACTACGACTTCCTCCCGGCCGCGCAGTGGGCCGGGCGGGAGATCACGATCCGCAACGACGCGATCCTGGCCATAAACCTCGACCCGGACGGCACCGAGACGATCAACGGCGGCGCAGCCGGCTCTCCGCTCTCGCTCGCGGCCGGCAGCACGGCGCACGTGCGCTCGACCGGCGCGGCGTTGTTCGCCGCGATCAGCTTGTAGGAGACCCTCCTTCCCCCTGGGAGAGTCCCCTGAGGGTCCGCCGGATGCCTCCGCCGGCGGACCCTCACCTTCTTCGTGAGGTCACGAAGAAGCTAGTCTAGCCTCGGCCATTGCAACGTAAGCCGCCTCGCGCTCGATCAAGAGGAAGGGCACGTCCTCAAGCTGCGCCGCGACGCCCGTCGTGCCGGAGCCCGCGAACGGGTCGAGGATCAGATTCTCGCCCGGCCCCTTGACGAGGCGGACGAGCCAGCGCATGAGCTCGACCGGCTTGACCGTTGGGTGCGTGTTGCCTTCGCCGCGGTCGGCCTTGGAACTCTTCGCACAATAGAAAAAGCGCGAGGCGCCGCCGAGCTGCTCGGCCGCTGCTTCATCGAGGACGAGGTTGGCGGGCCAGCGCCCTACTACGTCGGTGCCGGGTCCGTCTTTCCCCTTGTATGGCATCATCGTGTGGCGGTGTCCCCCGACGGGCGGGTTGTGTCGCGCCTCCGTCCCGATCCGGCACCCGTCGATGTTCAGCGCGCCGGTGCCGTGCTCCCGGCAGTTACGCTCGACCGTGCCGCCGAGCGGCTTACGGGCGAGGATGATCGGCTCCCACGCGGGCTTGAGCGCGGTGCCGTAGCCGCCCTCGATGTTCTTCGACTTCGGGAAACCTTGACCTGTAAGCCACATCAGGCAATCTCGGATCTCGAAGCCGGCGTCCTCCAGGGCACAGGCGAGCCGGTGGAATGTGCGCGTGCCGCCGAAGACGAGCGCGTGGCCGCCGGGCTTGAGCACGCGCAGGGCCTCAACGCTCCAGATCCGCATCGATTCCTGAAAGCCCGACATACCACGCCTAGAGAGATCGTACTTGCCGGCATGCATACAGGCACCCGTCTTCGGCTGGTCGGCGTAGCCCGGCCAAGAATCGGCGCGGTGGCCCGGCTTGAAGTTGTCCCACTCCTTGCCCATGAACCCGAGGCCGTAGGGCGGGTCGGTCACGATCGCGGTGAACGTCGCGTCCGGAAGGTCCCGCAGGACCTCCAGGCAATCCCCCTGCACGATCATGCCGAAGTCTACTGCATCTCGGCCCGCGCGGAGTCTAGCGCCCGGCGCACGCAGCGGTAGCACCGGGCGTAGGCCACGCCCCACAAGGCGTCGTGCGAGTCCTCCGACGACGCGCCCCAGACGGCGACGTGCGCCCACTCGTGCACGAGCGCGTCGATCAGGCCCTGAAAGGACTGCCTGGACTCGATCAGCACGCGCAGGCCGCCGATGGAGGGATCGAGCAGCGTGAGGCCCAGGTAGGGGCCGTCTATCTCGACGATCTCCACGAGCACCGGGAACGGCCGCGGCACCTCGACCCGCAGTGCCGCCACCGCCACCTGAAACGTCTCCTCCTCGGGAGTCAGCGCGGTCGGCGCCTGCGCCGGCATCGCGGGCGGGGCCGCGGCGCAGCCGAGCAGGGCGCACCCCGCCGTGACGACCAGCGCGGCGAGCAGGGCGGCTAGAATCGGGTCGACGATCGGTCTCCTCATCGGGATCTCCTGGCGGTGCCGGGGTCGTCCGCGCGCGCGATGCGCACGCCAACGCCGGCGTGGGGGTAGAAGGCCATGACGACGGCGTCCGCGCGGTCGGGCGACTCGTCGCAGGACAGGCGCTTCCGCCACTCGTCCTTGCTCTCGATCTTGATCCGGCCCTTGCGGTCCGTGTAGTAGTTGCGGGTCGAGAGTTGCTTCAGCAGGCGGGCGTCGTTCGGCAGGTGCACCACGCGCTCCTGCACGAGCGCGCGCAGTGACCACCACGCCTCGGAGATCGCATCGGAGAAGCCCCGAGAGTCGATCGCGTTCGCCCCTGAGTGGAACTCCAGCACGTTCTTCCCGGCCTCGTGGAAGGAGTGCACCACGCCCTGGCCCATACCGCCCGCGTCCGGCACGTACCAGCAGTTCTCGTCACGCCAGCCGGAGTCCCTCTGCTCCTTGAAGGCGTAATCCGTGACCTCCCGAGGGTCCCTCTTGTTGAACGCCTTCAAGTGTGCGACCGCGAGACCTATACGGCGGCAGACGACCGACTCGTCGTCTCCGTAGCGCGCGTAGTCGATCGCTATGCAGCGGTGAGTCGGCAGCACGTTCGACACCGAGGAGCACCCGACCAGAGAGGTCTTCGTGCATGCGATCAGGTCCTCGAGCGAGATCACCGCGTTGGGGCTCTGGTGCGGGAACTCACCCAGCACGCGCACCCGGTAGACGTCAGAGTCGATCCCATACTCGTGCGCGATCACCCGGTTGCGGTCCGGGGACAGGATGTGCGGGTACTTGGCCGCAACCTTCTCAGAGTTCCAGGTCAGGCGGTGGTACAGATCCGCGTGCGTCGTGAAGCAGTCGTAGAACTCGCAGTCCGTCGTGTTCGGGTTCCCGATTTTCAGCAGCAGGGAGTCCGGGTTCGAAAGGGTCCCGTGGATCACCTCCATCAGATTGCGCGCGACCCCCGAGGACTCGTCGGCGATGATGAGGAGGTGCTCCCGGTGGATGCCTTGAAGGTTCTGGGGGCGAGTGGCAGTGGCCAGCGAAATGCTCCACCGATCGTGACCCTTGACCTGTATTCTAGTCGTTAGGCAGTCGAACACGCCCAGCACCAGAGGGTCGGCGGCGTCCAGGGTCAGCCTGCACTCATCCAGCCACTGCCGGCACTGCTTCATGCTCGGCGCCGTCACCACGACCTTCGACATCTCGTTCCGGAAGATCCACCAGAGCGCCGGGACGGACGTTCCGGCCGTCTTCCCGGTGCCCTGGCCGCTCTTGATCGCGATCCGCTTCTTCCGCTTGTGGTAGGGTAGGTACGACTCGACCTGAACGAGGTCGAAGAGATCCCTCTGGTGGTCCATCCCGCCCGGGGCGCCCTTCGCGACACCGAAACGGAGCCCCTCCAGCGCGAACAGGCGGATGTCCGCCCTCCAGCGCTCGTAGACGGGCTCGAACTGGCGCGCGAAGCGGCTCACGATCGGCTTTTCAGCCGATTTCGGCAGGATTCGGCATCCATGCCGATCACCAGAGCCTCATCACGAGGCCGCGACGGTCTCGAGCGATCACCTCCAGCTCCCGCGCGCACTCCCCGAGCGCCGAGCTCGCGTCTCCGGCATCCAGCACGAGCCCGGTGAGGCTCCTCCGGGCGCTCTCTGCGACGATCACGGGCGCGTTGTGGCAGAACCTGAGCTCCCAGCCCGGCTCGGAGCCGAACTCGATGCAGTGCCACGACCGCAGGCGGCTGATCGAGCGCAGGACGTCGTCGCGGGTCTTGCAGACCTCAGCCAGGAAGCCCATCGCGAGGTTTCCGAGCTCCCCGGAGGCGAGACCCGCGCCCGCGGAGGGCGCCAGGATCGTCGCCCGCGAGCCCGGCACCCGCAGGACCCTCCAGAGGACCACCATCAGGGTGGCCCTGAAGCAGTTGTCGTCGATCTCCCAGTCGCCCCCAGAGCGGAGCGAGAGGTCCGCGATCCCCTGACGGCGCGCGAGGCGCTCCATCAGCTCGACCTGGTCGGGGTCCGGATCCAGGCGCAGCATCCGGCAGAGGTCCGAGGGGCTCTCGGGGACGTACAAGGCGCCCTCCCTAGCCGCCCTGGTGGGGATCGCGGTCGTGATCCACCTCCTCCGAGCCTACTCCGAGCCCGCCAGGCGGCGCAGCCCGTCGGTGGAGGCCAGGTATGTCTCCCTCTCGAGCTCGTCCAGGCCCTCGTCGGCGCGCACATAGCTATCGTGCCGGGCCGCTACGGGCGCCAGCGCGGACCGGAGCGACGCGCGCAGCACCTCGGGCAGCCCGACAATGGCCTCGAGCGCGGCGGACTCCGCGAGCGCGGCGTCGGACTGTGCGGGCTCGAGCGACCCGTCGTCCAGGACATACCCGTCGTGCCGGTCGACTACCCGCTGGACCTGCCGCCCCAGCGCGCCGTCGGTTGAGAGCGCGTCCGGACGCGTCGAGGCACAGGAGAAGAGACCCACGAGAAACGTGACCAGGAGCGCCAGCGGAATCAGACAGATCACGAGCCCCAGCGCGTAGCTGTACCAGGTCTCCAGGGCAAAAAGGATCTTTCTCATACGCTCAGTCCTCTATCACGGCCCGGTAACACTCCGCGTAGGCCACCCCCCACGCCGGGGGGTGATCCTGCATCTCCGATTGCCCGCTGCTCCAGGTCATGCAGTGGGCCCACTCATGAATCAGCACCTCGATGACCTCGCTGTCGTTCAGGCGGCGGGCCGTCTTGGCCCCGCGCTCGACGACCCTCTCGCGAACCACCAGTCTGAAGCCCTGGTTCTCCCCGACCAAGGACGTCCAGCCGCACAGTCGAACAGGCCCCGGGAAGGGACAGAGGACGACCCGAACGGGCAGCAGCGTGGGGCACTCCATCCGCAGCGCCCGTAACGCCCGGCGGTACCTCTTTCGAAACGCGCGGCGCACTCACGGACCCGCCAGTAGGTCTGCGTCGTTCGACTGCGCTCCGTGAAACGGCTCATGCTCCTCAAGGTGCACGTCCGGCCCGACTCCGACGGTGAGGGGCGCTACGCGCGACCCATAGAGCGGCATACACTGCTGCCCCGTCGTCAGGATGCCGAAATCGAACTGAGGACGCCCGCAGGCGGGGCACTTGCCACACGTAGGACAGTAGGGAAAGGGGCCAATACGGGCGGTTCCAAGACTGTCGAACTTCACGTAATCAGCGTCCATGAAGAGCCTCCCCGTCCGCGCGCTCGAGGCGCAGGTCCTGCCTCCATGAGCGGTCTGTCTGACGCACGTCCACCGGATCGGGGCTGAGAAAAGCATTCAGCACGGTGTCGGACAGGCCGCAGAACTCCCCCGCTCCGGCGAGCGCGGCCGCGAGCAGCCCCCAGCGCGCTAGGCGCGGTAGCCTCATTACTAGACGCACGGTCCACGCGACCAGTCTGCGCTCGTCGCGGTCGGAGCCCCCGAGCGACTCTACCTTCCGATCGTCACCATAGATGAAAACGCACCTACCAGGCGACGCCTCCGGCTCGGGCTCGTAAATGTCGCCACTCACCGCCGGCGGCGGCACCTCGGGCTCCTTCTTCACCGGCGCGCCCCCAGACCGGCCAGACCGGCAGCGAGTCCGTCGAACAGGAGTCCCACGCCACGTCCGAGCACGACGCTCAACGTGGACTGAAGGCCCTCTCGGGCCTTCAAGCGTCGCTCCTCCAGCGCGAGCGCCAGCTGGTCTCGAGCCTCGTCGGCGAGGTCCCTGCGACCGCGTCGGGCGGCGATTACCAGTCTGTTCGCGGCGTCCCTGATGGGGCCGTCCACGGCGTCCACCGTTCCATCCAGCAGTCGGGCGAGCTCGGCGCGCAACGCCGCCTCGACCTGATCCCTGGCCCCTGACAGGTCCGTCGGTTCGATGCTCATGTCCTCTTCTCCTGCAGAAGCGCGTTCCTCTCCAAGGCCCCCTGCGCGACCCTCGCGTCTAGGATCGTCGTATACAGGGAGACCTCCTCGTAGAGGTTCTCCACGTGACCATCAAGTCTTCGAGCGAGCAGGATCATCCCGCTGCATAGTTGAATCTTCACGTACGTAGATAGATCCATCATGTCTCTAACCTACCTCCTCCTCGATCCGGGCGCGACGGTCCTCGGCGTCGAAGTTCTCTAACACGTCCCGCTCCCGGACGGAGAAATCCGCGTCGGTCGGCAGGCTGTCGAGCTCCTCAGAGACCTCCTCCGGCTCCGCATTTACGGCGTCCGCCGCGCTGGCCACCAGCGACAGGGCGTCCTGCCGGCCGGAGACCCTGCGCACTACGCCTAGGAACTCACTCATCCTGTCCTCCGGCTCCGTGCGGGTAAGGCCCTGCACGCGGGCCAACTCCCTCAAGGCGCGGATCTCGTCGCCCATGTTCAGGGCGTCCCGCGCGCGGTCTGCGAAGTCCTTCAGCTGCGCGACCATCAAAGCACGGTCGTCCTCCACGCTCGAGCGCCCGTACGTCAGGGCGTCCGCGCGCGCCAGGCGCACCAAGCCAAGACATTCCCTCCGGGAAAGCCCGTACTGGTCCCGGAAGTGGTCCATCACCCCTCGCTCGCCGTGGCGGAACAGCACCCGCTGCGCTTGATCGACCAGGAGGTCCTCCAGCCGGTTCACCGTCCTGGCGGAGCACGGCACCCTCGGGGCGGTGGAGGGGTCGAGCAGCAGGCGCAGGCAGTCCACCCCACGCGGGGCGCGGCGCAGGCCGAGGTCCTCCGCCACCTGGTCGAACGCCTCGCACCATGCGCCCGCGCGGCCGTCCGCCGGCGGGAGCAGGGGGATGCCGTCGCCGGAGGTTGCCTCGTACATGGCGCTCGTGGCGCCCTGCCGGAGCAGGGCGCGCTGGCTCGGGGTCGGCCTGGGCACGAGGCGGTCCGTCCAGGCGCAGGGGAGGGAGTCCCCTAGGGCCAGGTCGAGCGTCTCATCGTCCGACAGGCGCCCGACGGCCTGGGCGGCGGCTCGCGACCAGCGCCAGAGGGCCATCGACAGCCGCGACGACAGCGCGGAGTCCTCTAGCAGCGTCTCCGCGTCGGCCGAGCGCGCGGCGGCGCGCAGCACGGTAACGGCCTCGCGGGCGGTGAGCCTCCTGGGGACGTCCTCCTGCACCTCGGCCAGGAAGCGGTCCAGCTCTGGCGTGCTGATGGCGGGGCGGTCGGAGTCTACCACAGGTAGGAAAAGTCTACCCGAAACGACGCAGCACGTCCTGTATTTCCTCGACCGTGAGCGCGACAGGGACCTCCGGGGGCGGCACCGGGGCCTTCTTTGCCTGCTGCAAGTGAGCGAGCCCCTCGAACGAAAGCTGCGGCCGCGGCTCCGAGGCGGCCAGGGCGGATAGGTTTATTGTCTGCGGCGGTGTCTTGGATCTCTCCGGCGTGCGTAGCACCTCAGGCACGACGTCTCCCCACACCTCGGTCAGAAGCCTGCGCGCGGAGCGGCTCCTTCGGCCCTCGGGGGTACGCAGGATCACCTCTCCGTCGGCCCCCGGCATCAGTAGCTCCACGCGCCGGACGCGCCCCCGTTCGCTGATCTCGTAGTTGTCGAAGTTCGGGATGGGCCGCCAGTGTTCGATCCTGTCCATAACAGGATTCTACCCCACCAAGACAGGAAAACTCCGGCTATAGCAGGACTTTTCCTGCCTGTTCAAGACAGGAAAAGTCCCATCTGAGACAGGTATTTTCCGGTTCTGGTCTCCCTACCCAGACAGGATGGATCCAATCTGAGACAGGTATTTTCCTGCCTTACAATTTTCGACTTGGGAATTTTCTAGGGTCGCAGGATGAGCTGGGGCAGTCCCCCCTGAGGCGACCCCTGACGTGGAGGGGTTAGAACTCGAGAGAACCCTCGAGAGAGCCTGACGTAGACCCTAAGTGCTTATAAGCACGGTACTTAGCGCATGTACGTCTGATAATGTGTCTTATGTATCGTGTCTCAAAGAAAGGACACTTTCGGGACCTTGTGTCCTAATGAGAGGTCACCCCTACCTGTAGTGGTGGGGGACCCCGAAAACCCCTCTAAGGGGCCCTAGAACGGGGTCTATGGGTCTCCTACACCCCTATATATAGTGTACCAGGTAGGCGGTACGGACTGTAAAAGAGAAGGCAGGTGTACTCCCCATAGGACAAACGTGCCCGTCGTTAGGTATCCGTTAGGCAGCAAAGACCATGCCAAGACCGATAATGTTCTACCCCTTTCCGTGTTGCGTTGCCGTTTTTCAGCCTCCTATGGGCCAGGAGAGCCTATAATCACTACCACAACAACCACAACAACTAAATATAGCTATCATGGTATTGACCCCCCATGCCGTCACCTTTCACTATCTTCCCCTCCGTCACCATCCATCGAATCACTATGGTAGCGTACCGACCCCCCGGTTGTGCTGTTACCGTGTTCCCGTGGTAGGTTTTCGGCATGGCACACTCCTACCTACAGCTATCAAAGGCTCTGCAGGACCCCATGCTGACCAAGGAGGCCCGGGCCTGGGTGGAGGCTCGACTGGCGACCCCCGAGATGCGCGTCGCTGCTGTCCGCGAGAGAGAGAGGCTCTCCTCAGTGGGGCGCGCAGAGGCCGAGAAGGACGCCGAGCTAGAGGCCGCTCAGGCAGATCTTGACGCCGTCAAGAAGCGCCAGCAGGCGGAGGTCTCCCTTCTTCGCACGACGGTCCAGGTCGACATGGCTGCAGTCAGGGAGCGCAAGAGAGTAGA